>Ga0172372_10000426_pt1 | contig 64413 bp, 57 predicted proteins | sample LakKiv5m_2_FD_114544 | JGI IMG/M metagenome (GOLD analysis project Ga0172372, IMG submission 114544) | Freshwater microbial communities from Kabuno Bay, South-Kivu, Congo - kab_092012_9.5m | ecosystem: Environmental > Aquatic > Freshwater > Lake | place: Democratic Republic of the Congo...
TTGGAGGCGGAGGTCGGAATCGAACCGACGAATGGGGCTTTTGCAGAGCCCTGCCTTACCACTTGGCTACTCCGCCACTCGAAGTCCGGTCACTTTAAGGAAGCGTGGTGTGGCGGCGCAAGCATGTTCGCCGGCATTTGGACCAACACATGTCAGCAGGGTTTCTTCAGTCGCGATTCTTGAAAGGGGGTGGGCACAGTGATTTCGGCGCGCGAAGGCGCAGGAACATCCGGGAGGCCAACGCCGGGGGACGAATGGGGGGCGCGTCACCACGCAGTAAATGTCGCCGTTGGCGCACGCGCCTATTGCATTCGCGGAGCGCGTTTCTATAGTGCGCGCGAATTGACCGAATGAAATGAGCGAACCCTCCGCCGCCAACGGCAGTTGGACCATTCAGGACGCCCGCACCCTCTACAACATTGACCGCTGGGGTGCGCGCTATTTCGACATCAACGACGCCGGGCACGTCGTGGCCCGGCCGTTGCAGGAGGCGGGCGTGGGCGTGGATCTCACGGACATTGCCGAGGAGGCACGGGCGCGCGGGCTGAAATTCCCGCTGCTCATCCGCTTTCAGGACATTCTCCGGCACCGGGCCGAGGCCATCAACAAGGCGTTCCGCAGCGCGATCGCGGAGTTCAACTTCACCGGCCAGTATCGCGGGGTCTTTCCCATCAAGGTCAATCAGCTCCGCGAGGTGGTGGAGGAGATTCTCGATGCCGGCAAGCCGTTCAACTTCGGCCTCGAAGTGGGCAGCAAGCCGGAACTCTTCGCCGGACTCGCGCTGCAAAGCCAGTCCGGCTCGCTGGTCATCTGCAACGGCTACAAGGACGCGCAGTTCATCCGCATGGCGTTGATGGGCACCAAGCTGGGCAAACAGGTCATCATGGTGGTGGAGAAGCTCGAGGAGCTGAAGCAGATCATCGCGGTGTCGCGGCAGGTGGGCGTGGAGCCGCTCATTGGCATCCGCGCGCGGCTGGCCAGCAAGGGCGCGGGCAAGTGGGCCGAGAGCGGCGGCGAGAATGCGAAGTTTGGCCTGAGCACGGCGGAGTTGCTCGCGGCGACGGAGCTGTTGCGCGCGGAGAAGCTCGAGCACTGCTTCAAGCTGCTGCACTTCCACATCGGCTCCCAGGTGCCGGACATCCTCACGGTGAAAAAGGCGGTGCAGGAGGCATCCCGCTTCTATGCCAAGCTGCACAAGATGGGCTTCGGCATCGAATACATGGACGTGGGCGGCGGCCTGGGCGTGGACTACGACGGCTCCCGCAGCGCGTTCGACTCCTCAACCAACTACACGCTCCAGGAATACGCCAACGACATCGTTTACTACATCGCCGACGTGTGCAACGCGGAGAAGGTGCCGCATCCGAACATCGTCAGCGAGAGCGGGCGCGGCATCGTGGCCTACCATTCCGTGCTGCTGGTCGAGGTGTTTGGCTCCATCGCCAAGACCAAGGGCGGCGACTCGCTGACCTTCGGCGACAACGAACACGCGCTCGTCCGCGAGCTGCTCGACATCAAGAAAAACCTCGCGAAGCTGAACAAGCTCGAGGCCTATCACGACGCCGAGGAACGCAAGGAGGACGCGCACCAGATGTTCACCCTTGGCCTGCTGGAGCTGCCGGACAAGGCGAAGATTGAGACGCTTTACTGGGAAATCAGCCAGGACGTCGTGGCCAGTTTCCGCGGGCAGGCCTACGTGCCCGAAGAGATCCGCAAACTGGAGGACAGCCTTGGGGACCAGTATCTCTGCAACTTCTCCGTCTTCCAGTCGCTGCTTGATCACTGGGCGCTGGGCCAGCTTTTCCCCATCATGCCCATCGCGCGGCTGGATCAGCGCCCGTGCAAGGAAGGCACGCTCGTGGACATCACCTGCGACTCCGATGGCTGCATCAACAAGTTCGTGGACCTGCGCGACGTGCGCGACACGCTGCCGCTCCACGCGCTCAATGGCACGAACAGCAACGGCACGCCGGAGCCCTACTACCTCGGCTTCTTCCTGATGGGTGCGTATCAGGACATCATGGGCGACCTGCACAACCTCTTCGGCCGCGTCAACGAGGTGCATGTCTTCCTCGAGCCCGACGAGCCCACCGGCTACTACATCGAGGAAATCATCGAGGGCAACACCATCGTCCAGACCCTCGCCGCCGTGCAATACGACGAGAACGAAATCAAGCGCCGCATGAAGGCGCAGGTGGATGAAGCCATCCGCTCCGACCGCATGAAGCCCAGCGAGGGCATGCGGCTGCTGGACGACTACGAGCGCGGGCTGAAGGAATACACCTACCTCACGTTCTAACCACGGGAGCGAAGGGAAACAGCTCCAAGCTCCCATGCCCAGATTGCAAAGCGGCTGCCAACTCAGGGCTCCAGGCTCCCGCAACGGGCGGATGGCTGGGCCAGGGAAGGGTGAGCCGTTCCGGGGATGGGGAGCGGAGACCTGTCATTTCGTTCCATGAACCCCGACCTCTTGCCCGCGCTGCGCCGGCTGGTCCGGGGACTGACAGCGATCTTTTGGGGACTGCCCAGCACACTGCTGGTATGCGTGCTCATGGCGGTGGCGGAGTTTCCCCGCGCATTGGGCTGCGCCCCGCCCCTCATCACGACGGGTCTGCTGCTCCTTGGAACGCTGGAGCTCGCGCGCTTCCAGCCGCAGGAACGGTTGTGGCAGACCGCGCTGGAACGCCTTCAGTTGCTCGCGCTGGCCAACTGCGGCCTCGCGCCGTTTGTTTACTTTTGGAGCCGCGTGCCGACGGAGGCGTATTACCTGCAGGCCGCGCTCGCGCTCGCGGTCACGGGCCTGTGCTTTGTGCTCCAGCTCAACCTCGTCCTCCAGCGGCTGGTCGCGCTGCTGCCGGATGAGACTTTGCGGGAAGACACGCGTTTTTTCACGCGGCTGAACCTGACGCTCATCCTGCTCGGGGCGGCCCTGGTGGGCGGCTGGCACTTGCTGGCCCGGCTCAACTATCTTCCGCAGCCGATTCTGGAAGCACTGGACTTCGGCCAGGTCGCGCGCATCCGTTTTGCGCTGGTGGTCGTGCTGGTGCTGCTGCCGGTTTCGGTGACCATGTCGCTCATTTGGAAGGCCCGGGATGTGGTGTTGGGCACCGTGTTTGGGCCACGCCCGTGACAGCCAGCCGCTGAATGACCGACGCCTCCGCCCGTCCGACACCCGTGCCATCCGCGCCTGCCAAAACCGCCCGTCAGCCGGCGCTCGTCTTCATCTTCATCACGCTGTTCCTGGACATTCTCGGCATCGGCCTGATCGTGCCCATCCTGCCCAAGCTGGTGGAGACCCTGCAGGGCGGCAGCGTGGCGGCGGCATCCCACACCTACGGGCTGCTCGCCGCGCTTTACGGCCTCATGCAGTTCATCTGCTCCCCGCTGCTGGGAAGCTTGTCCGACCGCTATGGGCGCCGGCCGGTGATCCTCGCGTCGCTGTTCGGCTCGGGGCTGGATTACCTGCTGCTGGCCTTTGCGCCGAACCTGACCTGGTTTTTCATCGGCCGGCTGATCGCGGGCGTGACCGGCGCGAATTTCTCCGCCGCCACGGCTTACATCGCGGACATCAGCCCGCCGGAGAAGCGCGCGGCGAATTTCGGCATCATCGGCGCGGCGTTTGGGCTGGGCTTCATCGCGGGTCCCGCGCTGGGCGGCTGGCTGGGCAATGACAACCTGCGGATGCCGTTCTTCGCCGCGGCGGGATTGACGTTGCTGAACTGGCTCTACGGTCTGTTCGTGCTGCCCGAGTCGTTGAAGCCCGAGAACCGCAGCCAGTTCTCGTGGCGGCGCGCGAACCCCGTCGGGGCGCTGCTCGCCCTGCAACGCTACCCGGTCGTCTTCGGGCTGACCGGGACGTGCTTCCTGATGAACCTCGCGCATCAAGTCTTCCCCAGCACGTGGGTGCTCTACACCGGGTATCGCTATGGCTGGACGCCGAAACAGACCGGCCTCTCGCTCGCCCTGGTCGGCCTCACCGCGGCCATCGTGCAGGGCGGCCTCACCCGTGCGGTGATTCCCAAGCTCGGCGAGCGCCGCGCGGCGAGCCTTGGCCTCGGCATCAGCGCCGTCTGTCTGATTGCCTACGGGCTGGCGACCGAAGGCTGGATGGCGTATGCGATCATCGCCGCCGGCTCGCTTTCCGGCATCGCGGGGCCGTCGGTGCAGGGATTGATCTCGCGGAGTGTCGGCGCGGATGAACAGGGCGCGGTGCAAGGCTCGCTCAACAGCCTGGCGAGCATCGCGGGCGTAATCGGCCCCCCGCTGGCTACCGGGCTGTTTGGCTACTTCATCAGTGCCGCGGCGCCAATGAAGCTGCCGGGGGCGGCGTTCTTCTTCAGCAGTGCGCTGACCGTCACGGCCTTGCTGCTGGCGATCCGCTCCTTCCGCCGCGAACTGCCTCCGGGACAGCCGGGTGCGTGAGCATCGGACCGGACCACAGTGCGCGGTTGCGCGCCAACCGTTAGGCGCGATACTGCCGCCATGAAATCCGTCGCCGTCATCGGGGCCTCCACCGACCGCAGCAAGTTCGGCAACAAGGCCGTCCGCGCCTATGCCCGGCAGGGCTTCACCGTCTGGCCGGTGAATCCGAAAGAGTCCATTGTCGAGGGTCTGCCGGCCTTCACGAGCATCGCCGACGTGCCGGCCCGGCCGCAGCTGGTGAGCGTCTATCTCCCGCCGGCGGTCCTGCTCAAGGTGCTTCCTGCCATCGCGGCGAAAGGCTGTGACGAACTCTGGCTCAACCCCGGGACGGAATCCCCAGAAGTCCTCGCGGAAGCGGAGCGGCTGGGGCTGAACGTGATTCAGGCGTGCAGTATTGTGGGCGTGGGCGTGTCACCGGCAACGCTGTAGCCACCGCTCCGCCATGGCCACCCGTTGTGCATCCCGCGCCAGCTTGTGCTTCGCGGCTTGGCTGATCTGGCTTGGCCCAGCCCTGGGCCAGGAGTTCGACCTCGTCCTCGCCCACGGCCGGGTGCTGGATCCCGAGACGCGGCTCGACGCCATCCGTCATGTCGGCATCCGGGACGGGGTCATTCGTGCCGTGTCGGAAACTCCTCTGCCCGGGCGGGCCGTCGTGGATGCCGCCGGGCACGTCATCGCACCCGGCTTTATTGACCTGCACCAGCACGCACACCGGCCGGAAGACTATGAGCTGAAGGCGCAGGACGGCGTGACGGCAGCCTTTGAGCTGGAAGTCGGCACGGCGGACGTGGACGCATGGTATGCCGCACGCGCGGGCAAGGCGCTCATCCACCACGGCGTCAGCGCGGGCCACATCCCGTGCCGGATGGCCACGATGGGGGACCGTCCGAGTTTTCTGCCCGGCGCGAACTCCATGACGGCAACGAATCCGGCGAGCGATACGCAGCTTGCGGAACTTCGCCGCCTCATCGAGCGCGGCCTCGAACGCGGCGCGGTGGCCGTGGGCTTCGGCATCCAATACACGCCCGGCGCAACCCAGTGGGAAATTCTGGAAATGTTCCGGGCGGCTGCAAAGTTCCGGGCCCCGTGCTCAGTCCACCTCCGCGCAAAGGGTGACGCGGGGCCGCACAATGTCTTCTCGTCGTTGGAGGAACTCATCGCCGCCACCGCTGTCACCGGTGCCCCCGCCCACGTTTGCCATGTCCAAAGCACCGCGAACCAGCTCACGCCGCGAGCGCTGGAACTCATCGCCGCTGCGCGCGCGCGCGGACTGGACATCAGCGTGGAATGCTATCCCTACACCGCCGGCATGACAGACATCCGCTCGGCCATTTTCGATCCTGGCTGGCAGCAGCGCGCGGGCATCACCTTCAGTGACCTGCAATGGCCTGCGACCGGCGAGCGGCTGACGGCGGAGTCCTTCGCGAGGTTCCGCCAGACCGGGGGCATGGTCATCGTCCACTCGAACCCGGAGGCCGTGGTGCAGCACGCCGTGACGCATCCGCACACGATGATCGCCAGCGACGGTCTGCGCGGCCACCCGCGCCACGCCGGCACCAGCGCGCGGCTCCTTGGCCACTATGCCCGCGAGACGCGGGCACTTACGCTGATGCAGGCGGTGGAAAAGCTTTCCCTGCTCCCCGCGCGGCGCCTGGAGGAACGTGTTCCAGCCATGAGGAACAAGGGCCGAGTGAGCGTGGGCGCGGACGCGGATCTCGTGATTTTCAATGCCGCAACGGTGCGTGATCGCGCGACTTACAAACAGCCAGACCGGCCCTCAGAAGGCATCCGCGACGTGCTGGTGAGCGGCGTCTTCGTCGTGCGGGACGGAGCGTTGAAGCGCGGAGTGCTGCCGGGCAAGGCGGTGCGGGCGCCGTTGGTTAATGGGCAGTAATCCGTTTTCGGTTTTCAGTCTCCGAGTTCGCGCAGACTGAACACTGAACACGGTTTACTTCACCCCGCACGCTTCCTCGACCAGCTGCACCTGCTGGGGACGCAGCGTGTGGACGGAGAACTTGGCCGCCGTGCGCGCGAACAGCTCCCGGTCTCCCCTTGTGCCGAGCGCGGCGATGCGCCTGATTTGAGCGACCGCCTCGTCAGGCCGGCCGTGCGCCACTCGCGCCGTGTGGGGCGAACCGGCCATGCCCGCCAAGATGTCCGCAAGATGGCTTGGTTCCGGGCCAACGTAGAGCACGGGCGCACCGACGGAGAGGATGTTGTAGATCTTGCAGGGATGAATCATGCCGACGAATGGCTCGCCGAGGACGACCGTGTGCAGGTCAGCGGCCGAAAGCGAACCGGCCAGTTCGGCCAGCGGCTGGTATGGGAGGCACAGGATGTTTTTCAGGTCGTGCTGCTCGGCAAAGCGCTTCACCTTCGGATGCTCGCTGCCACCGCCCACAAAGCAGAAAGCAAAGCGCGGATCGTCCGCCAGTTGGCGTGCGGCCTCCATCAGCGTCGTGAGCGGATGCACCGGGCTGTGGTTGCCGGAATACATGATTACAAACTTGTCTGTCAGCCCGTGACGGGCGCGGAATTCATCACGGCCGGCAGCATCAAAGTGAACCGCCTCGTCGTGGGCCCACGGCGGAATCACCGCGACGCGCCCGGCTGGGATCCCCTTCGCCACGATGCGGTCGCGCATGAAGCGGTCGAGGGCGATGATGCGGTGCGATTGACGGAGGCTGAAGCGCGACATCACTTCCAGTGCGCGGGTGGGCAGGCTGCCTTCCCGCAGCCAGCCGGCGGCGAGCGCTTCGTCCGGGTTCAGGTCCATCACCCAATAAAAAAGCTTCGCCCTGCGCAACCGGCAGAACCATGCGGCGAGATACGAGACCAGCGGCGGCGACGTCAGCGCCACCACCGCGTCGTAGCGGGAGGTCGTGAGCAGGCGAAGGGTGCAGGCTGCGCTGAACGAGCCGAAGTCTGCGGCACGTTTCCACTTCGCACCCTTGCCAAAGCTGGTGGCCGAGAGGCGATGAACTTCCACACCTCGCCAATTCTCGCGCGACGCAAAACGCATGGCGGGATTATCATAAGCTCTACGGCTGGCGAAGGCTGTGACGTGATGACCGCGCTCCACCAGGCCCACCGCAAAATCCGATAGCACCTGGGCTGTCGCGACAACATCGGGGTGGAAGGTCTGGTTGAGCAGCAGGATGCGCATCGGGAAAAGAAACGCGCCGACGTTAGGGGGTCGGCGCGTTCGTGGAAAGCTTCGGGATCAGCCGCTCACTTCGATTTCGCCTTGGACACCATCTGATCGTGGATCCACGCGTAGGTTTTTTCCATGCCGGTGCGCAGCGGAATGGACGGCTCCCAACCAAACACTTTTTTGATCAGGGTGTTGTCGGAGTTGCGACCGTTGACGCCTTTGGGCGCGTCGAGCTTGTAGTTGCGCTTGAGCTTGATGCCCGCGATGGATTCCACGATGTCCACGAGCTGGTTGATGCTGACCTTTTCGGCGCTGCCGATGTTGATCGGCTCGACGAAATCGCTGTGCGTCAGCATCTGGGTGCCCTTGAGGCAGTCATCCACATACATGAACGACCGGGTTTGGTTGCCATCGCCCCAGATTTCGATCTCATGCCGGCCGGAGAGCTTGGCGGCGATGACCTTGCGGCACACTGCGGCGGGCGCCTTCTCGCGGCCCCCATCCCAGGTGCCGTGGGGTCCGTAAACATTGTGATAGCGTGCGACCCGCGTCTTCATGCCGAAGTCCTCCCGGAAGTGGCGGCACATCCGCTCGCTGAAGAGCTTTTCCCAGCCGTAGCCGTCTTCCGGCAGCGCGGGATAGGCATCTGCTTCAGCAAGGCCAGTGATGGTGGGATCCTTCTGCTTGTCCCCGTTGTAAACACAGGCGGAGGAGGCATAGAAGAAGCGATCCACCCCGGCGGCTTTCGCCGCCATCAGGAGGTGGGTATTGATGAGCACCGAGAGCATGCAAAGCGCCTTGTTGTTCTCGATGAAGCCCATGCCGCCCATGTCGGCAGCCAGGTTGTATACCACGGAGGCGCCTTGCAGGGCGCGCTCACAAGCTGCCTTGTCCTGAAGGTCAAGCACCACGTTCTCGACGCCATCGAACTTCTGATACCAGTGTTCGAAGGGCTTCTGATCCACACACCGGATGGGACCGATGCCCTGCCTCAGCAAGTCCGCCACCAAGTGGCCACCGATGAAACCGCCGCCGCCACAAACTACTGTCACGTTGTTTTTCATGCGCAATGTTCTCCGCAGGACCCGCACAGCTTGATGACCGATAGGACCGTGCGGCGTCCGTAGTCGTATTGGCGTGAACTCTGGCTTCTCGAACCCAAAAGGAGAATCAGATTCTTACCCGATGCAACGCCCGCCCAACCGGTGCCCCGGAACCGAGGTTTGACATCCGGGCGAAAAAACATTGGCATCTGCGCGTCTCAATCACCACACGCGCACAGCACCTTTTCCCATGAGCAAGAAATACAACGTCGGCGTCATCGGTTACGGCTGGGTCGCCACCGCCCACATCCCCGCCCTCAACGCCACGACGCAGGCTCAGGTCACGGCGGTCTGCTCCTCGCGCCCGCAGGACGGCGCGGCACTTTCCGCCCAACACGGCTCGCCCATCACCACCTACCCCGACGTGGACGCCATGCTGGCCGACCCAAACCTCGACGCGGTATCGGTCTGCTCCATGCCCAGCCTGCACGCGAAGCACGTCATCGCCGCCGCCAGGGCCGGCAAGCACGTCATCATCGAGAAGCCGCTGGCGATGTCGCAGAAGGATGTGGACGCGATGGTGGCCGCCGTTAAAAAGGCAGGCGTGAAATCCTGTGTCTGCTTCGAGTGCCGCTACAGCAGCCAGTTCCAGGCGACCAAAGCGGTCATTGACCAGGGGCTGCTCGGCAAGCTGCATTACGGCGAGGTGGACTACTACCACGGCATCGGCCCGTGGTATGGGCAGTTCCGCTGGAACACCTTCAAGAAGGACGGCGGCAGCGCACTGCTCACCGCCGGTTGCCACGCACTCGACGCCCTGCTGCTGTGCATGGGCAGCGAGGTCACGGAAGTCACGAGCTACGACACGCGCTCGGCCAGCAAGATCTTCGCGCCCTACGAATACACCACCACCAGCGTCACCCTCCTCAAGTTCAAGAACGGTGCGGTGGGCAAATGCGCCGCCGTCGTGGACTGCCTCCAGCCCTACTACTTCCACACACACCTCGTCGGCAGCGAAGGCAGCCTGCTGGACGACAAGTTTCACTCCATGAAACTGGGCACGAACAAGGCCAAGTGGAGCCAGCTCTCGATGAAGATGCGGGATTCCGGCGACGTGAGCGACCACCCGTATCAGTCGCAATTCCAGGCCTTCTTCGATGCGCTTGACGCCGGCAAGGAAATGGCACTCACCAGCCTCGCGGACGCGGCGGCAAGCCACCGGGTCATGTTCGCGGCAGACAAGTCGGCCGCGACGGGGAAGACGGTGAAGCTCTGAGCGGCAACGCCGGAACCGCCGGCCTTAACCCACAAACCGCTTCGCGATAACGGTGGCGTTGTGGCCACCGAATCCGAAGGAGTTGTTCGCGATGGCCTCGATCTTCATCTCCCGCGCGGTGTGCGGCACGTAGTCGAGGTCGCACTGCGGGTCGGGATTGTCGAGGTTCAGTGTGGGCGGGGCAATCTGCATTTGGAGCGCCTTCGCACAGAGGGCCATTTCCGCCGCGCCGGCGGCACCGAGCAGATGGCCGGTCGCGCCCTTGGTGGAGCTGACGGCCAGCTTCTTGGCATGATCGCCGAAGACGCTCTTGATGGCCTGGGTTTCGCAGACATCGCCCTGCGGGGTGCTGGTGCCGTGGGCGTTGATGTAGGAAATGTCCTCGGGCCGAAGGCCGGCGCTGCGGAGGGCCATCTTCATGCAGCGGGCCGCGCCTTCGCCTTCGGGAGCGGGAGCGGTGAGATGGTTGGCGTCGGCGGTGTTACCGTAGCCGACGAGTTCGCAGTAGATACGCGCGCCGCGGGCTTTGGCGTGTTCAAGTTCCTCCAGAACCAAGACGGCCGCGCCTTCACCCATGACGAAGCCATCGCGATCCTTGTCGAAGGGCCGGGAAGCGCGCTTGGGTTCGTCATTGCGGGTGGAAAGGGCTTTCATGGCCGCGAAGCCGCCGATGCCCATTTCGCAGACGGCCGCTTCGGTGCCACCGGCAAAGATCGCGTTGGCATCGCCCATCTTGATGGTGCGCCAGGCCTCGCCGAGCGCATGGGTGCTGGTGGCGCAGGCGGAGCAAGTGGCGACGTTGGGACCGCGAAGTTTGTAATACATGCTGAACACGCCGGAAGCCATGTTCAGGATCATCATCGGAATGAGGAAGGGCGAGATGCGGCCGGGGCCCTTGTTCATCAGCACGGTGTGCTGGTCGGCATGAGTCTGGATGCCGCCAATGCCTGAACCGATGAACGCCCCGATCTGGTCGCGATCGAGCTTTTCCAAGTCCATCCCGGAGTCTTGCAACGCCCGCCAGCCGGCGTAGATGCCCAGCTGGGCAAAGCGGTCGGTGCGGCGGACTTCCTTGGGCGAGGGAAAGGCGGGGACGGGGTCGAAGCCCTTCACTTCGGCGGCGATTTTGCAGTCGTAGTTCGCCGGATCGAAGGCGCTGATGCGATCGATGCCGCACTGACCAGCGATGATGTTCTGCCAAAACGTCTCGATGTCATGGCCCAGCGCGGTGACCGTGCCGATGCCAGTGATGACGACCCTTCGTTCCGAACCGTGGCTTGCCATAAACGAAAAGGGGCAGCGTGCTGGTGTCAGCCCGGCTGCCCCGGAAAAAACCGTTCCGCCTACTTCTTGTTTTCCTCGATGTAGCGGATCACGTCACCGACGCTGATGAGCTTCTCAGCCTCTTCATCGGGAACTTCGATGCCGAACTCCTCTTCCAAGGCCATGATCAATTCGACCGTGTCGAGCGAATCGGCACCGAGATCTTCAATGAACTTCGCCTCGGGGACGACCTGGTCGGCGTTGACACCGAGTTGTTCCACCACGATGTCCTTGACCTTCTGATCGATCGGTTTGTCGGCAGCCATGTGTTGTTTTCGTTTAAGTTTGGTTGTCTCTAGGCGACGTGCCGGAGAGCGTCAAGTCCCGTTTCGGACAATCACGCGGACGGTTTTTTGCCGCGCAAATCTATATCGGACTAGGCGTTTTCCAGCGACGCGAAGGAGTGTCTAACGGCTGGCGCGCGGTGCGTCCAGAGGAATAATCGGGGGGCAACCGCGCCGGCTTCATCGCATCACGCATTGGCATGAGCGGGGAGGTCGTGCGGCGGAACCCCCACCAGAGCACCGATGCTCGGCCGCGAGCTGGCAGCCTGACAATCGCCGCTCGTCCCCGACTCAAATCGGAAAGGCCGGAGTCTTGGGTGCGCGCGGAGTGGCAGAGGCCGTTTCGCTCGGGGGCGCGGCGGGGTGGGAGGGATTCAGTTTGAAGAAGACCTCGGAAGGCATGCGCTTGGGCTTTTCATCCAGCCCCGCACAAACATGCCGCGTCCGGGCCGTGAGAATGATTTGCTTGCGGGCGTTGGAAACGCCATAGGCGAAGACGAGGTTCAGCCGGTCGAGCTCGGTAAGCACCACCTCAATGATCAGCTCGTCGTCATAGCGGGCGGGGGCCTCGTAGTGCAAGTGCGCCTCAATGGCAGGGAAAACCACCTCCTGCGCCTGCAACGCCGCCAGCGGAACGCCCGCCGCACGGAAAAACTCCCCGCGCGCCTCCTCCAAAATGTCCAGGTAACGGCCGTAATACACATGGTTGCCCAGGGTGCACTCGGCGTAGGTCACACGATGACGGTGGCGGAAGGGCGCGGCGAACATGCGCGCAGGCTAGGAAAAAACCGACCGTCTGCCAATGCCGGAGCGGCTGGACCGCCATGCATTGCTGGCTGGCGCACCAGCGGGACGGGCGCTTACTCTTGCCGCATGGCGACCAATCGCATCGGCATCATCGGGGGCAGCGGCCTATACCACATTGAGGGCTTTACCCGGCAGAAATGGGTGAAGGTCAAGACGCCCTTCGGAAACCCCTCCGACGAGCTCCTGACCGGCGAGCTGGCCGGCCGGGAAGTAGTCTTCCTCCCGCGCCACGCCCGCGGCCACCGCATCCTGCCCAGCGAGCTGAATCATCGGGCGAACCTTTGGGCCATGAAATCCCTCGGGGTCCACTGGGTCATCAGCGTCAGCGCCGTCGGCTCCCTGCAAAAGAAATACCAACCGTGCGACATCGTGCTGCCGGACCAGTTCCTCGATCGCACCAAGCGCGACTTTGAGCACACCTTCTTCGGGCGAGGCATCGTCGCGCACATCGCATTTGCGGATCCAATCTGCGAGGAACTGCGCCAGCTGCTGCTCCACTCCGCGCGGGCGCAAAAAGCCCGCGTCCACGACGGCGGCACCTACGTGAACATGGAAGGCCCGGCCTTCAGCACGCGCGCCGAGTCACTCACCAACCACCGGCTGGGCTACGACGTGATCGGCATGACGAATCTTGGCGAGGCCAAATGCGCCCGCGAGGCCGAGATCGCTTATGCCACCATGGCAATGATCACGGATTACGACTGCTGGAAGATGGATGAGGCGCACGTGACCGTCGAGATGGTGATCGAGAACCTCAAGCGCAACGCCGAAACGGCCAAAAGCATCATCCAGCACGTGCTTCCCCGCATCCCGGCCACGCCGAACTGGCCGTGCCATGATGCGCTGCGAAACGCCATCATGACCGACCCAAAGCTGTGGCCGGGGAAGACGAAGAAAGAGCTGGCCCCGCTGCTGAAGAAATACCTCTGATCACCGCAAGCTCGTGTCGCGAGGACAATCTTGATCAGAACTTCCGCTTGGGCACCTCAAGCACAATGGGCTTGCGGTCCAGCGACCGCGGCGATTCCGGTTGGCGCAACACCGTGCCTGCAGCCCCGTAATTAAGAGGGTTCTTCGGATCAAAATCCCCGGCCCCACCGCGTGGACCGAGCTCCATGGATGACCGCCCACCGCCGGCGAGGCCGCCCGCGGCCGCCCGCCGAAAATCTCCTCCAGGCGCACTCGGTCCGGCCCCTGACGTGGGGCCGCCCGGTGACGATGGGAGGCCAGCCCCGCCGGCGGTTTGAGCCCAAGGGTTGGCGAAGGTGCGCTTGAAATCCTCCAGGCTCGCCGCCCGCTCCCGGTCGCGGTCCCGGTCACGCGCGTCGGCCAGCGCACGGGTCATGTTGCCGCCGCGAGCATTGCCGGGGTCAGACCATCCTCCTTCACCCGGCCCGCCGCGCAGGGTGGGGGAACCGCGCGCTTCCCAGCCGGTGCGAGCGCGCTGGTCAGCTTGCCCGTTCTCAGCCGGGCGCGGCGCGGGCCGGTCCCGCTCCGATTTCCGGGCGGGGCCCGGGTTGTTCCGGCCGCGCGGCGAGTCGCCGGTGCGCTCGTCGTCATCGGGCTGACGGCCTGAGGCCTGCTTCCCATCCGGAGAGTTCTCGCGTCCTTCAGAGTTGCGCTGATCAGCACGGGCCTCGCGCTGGCGGTCGGTTGCGGAATTGCCGGCAGCCTGTTGGAGGCTTTCGGGCGACTGCAACATCCAGTTGCGGCGGCGGTCCTGCTCATCCAATTGGCGGCGCGTGAGGCCAATGGTGGGAGTGACCGACTGCCCCGGGGCCATCAGGGTGTCCATGGGCAGCTCCGGCCGGGTTATGCCTCGGTCGGTGCGGGCTTCGGCGGGGAGCAATGGCGCGCGTTCGGTCAGCTCGCGCACTGCCGCCGGACCCGATCGTCCCGAGAACCGGATGGGCTCGCCCGCGCAGACAATTGCGCCCGGGACGAGCAGCCAGGCGGCTAACCGCAGCGTTGGGAGGCTGGCACGCATGGTCCTGAAATAGCCGACGGCGGCGCGCCGGTCAAAAGGGAAAGCCGCGCGCCGGGTCGGGTCTTTCCTGCAGTCACAGCCAGTTGCGGTCCCGACAATGGGCTTGTTTCCAAGGGTTGATAAACTAGGCTCATTGGCGTCCGGCCCGCATGAAAACCATCACGCTCATTCAACGCCTGCGCACGGGCTTTGGCGGGCTTTGCCTGGCCGCCATCGTGGTGGGCGCCGTGATAGCCTGGCAGGCGGTGAGAGCCGTGGAGCGGGAATTGGCGGCCGAGGCACTCCATCGCCAGGTGAGCGTCACGGTGGAGCGCATGCGCCTCGCGACCCTCACCATGGGCTATGCGCTGCGCGGCGTGATGCTGGATCCCGGAAACCAGGCGGAGCGAAATCGGAAACGTGAGGCTGACGCCGAGCTGTCCCGCCTGGTGGGTGAACTGCGCCCGCTGATCCGCGAGCATCCCGAGCTGATCCGCGCGCTGGAAGCGGTGGGCGATCACGACACCACGAAGCTTAACGTAATCGAGGATCAGGTGATGGACCTCGCCGACCCGGGCAAGAATCCGGCGCGCGCCCGCGTCGAATTCACGGATACCTACCTGCCCGCCCGGCGGGTGCAGGAACAGTTGCTCACTGAGTTGGAGGGCCGTTCCCGGCGCTTGGCCGCAGCGGTGGCCGTGGACTGGCCCCGGCTGGCATTGATGGTGGCCGCCGGCCTGGCCTTGCTGGCGGCGGTCGCGGCCTTCCTCGCGCGCCGAACGGAGATCGCGCTGGCCAACTCCCTGCAGGTCCTGTGGCAGGGGGTGGACCGTCTGCGCAGCGGCGTGCTGAACCAGCCGATCGTGCTGCCCGAGCGCAATGAATTCACCATCCTGGCCGAAAGCCTCAACCGGCTCGGGGCGGAGCTGGGGGATTTGGCGGTGCGTCTGCGCGAATCCGGCGGCGAGGTGCTCACCGTGAACTCCGGGCTGGGCTCGGCGTTGGGCGCCTGCCGCCAGCATCTGGCCGAGCTGGAGTCGCTGGCAGCCAACTTGCACCAGGCCTCACGCCGCGTGCTGGCCACCTCCACCGAACTGTCCCACAGCATCCACTCGGTTTCCAACGTCGCGGACCAGACGGCGATGCTCACCGACTCCAGCCGGCTCGGGCTGACGCGCATGGGCGACACCATGCAGGCCATTCATCGGGCCGCCGACGGCATCAACGCCAAGCTGGGCATCCTGAACGAAAAGGCCGCCAACATCAGCCAAGTCATCACCACCATGGCCAAGGTCGCCGACCAAACCAACCTCCTCTCCCTCAATGCCGCAATCGAAGCGGAAAAGGCCGGCGAGTATGGCCGCGGCTTCGCCGTGGTCGCCACCGAGATCCAACGCCTCGCCGACCAGACTGCGGTGGCCGCCGATGACATCGAGCAGATGGTCCGGGAAATGCAGGGCGCGGTGACCGCGGGCGTGATGGGCATGGACAAGTTCGCGGACGAAGTGCGCCGCGGCGTGGGGGAAGTGCAGCAGGTCGGCGGGCAGCTGGGCCGGATCCTGCAACATGTGCAGGCCATTACCCCGCAGATCGAAACGATCAACACCGCCATGCAGACCCAGAATGACAGCGCCCGCCAGATCGCGGACACGGCCCGCCGCTTTACGGATTTCTCCCGGGCCACCGGGGATGCGCAGCAGCAGGCACAGGGGGCGGTGGATGAGTTCGAGGCTGCCGCCCGGCGCATGCAGGAAGGTGCCGCCCGGTTCAAGCTCAAGACCTGATTTCGCCCCGCCATGAAACGATTCAAACTGTGGCAGAAGACCCTGCTGTTTGGCTGCCTGTGCGGCGCGCCCCTGGCGGCCGCGCTGTTCTGGGAACTGGCTTATGTCCGCGCCCCCCGCGAGATGGGTCAGGCTCCGCGGGAGATTGCCGCCGTCGAGATTCAAATCCGCCTGATCAAGCTCATCCACGAGCTGCAGCTGTTCCGCGACCTCGGCCATGGCGTCGCCAACACGAACCTGGCGCTCCAGCCGCTGTTTGAAGGTCAGAACAAGTCGGTGCAACAGGCCGCCCGACAAGCCAGCGAGGTCATCAACCGCGTGGCAGATGCGGTGGACGTCCAGGTTGAGTGGAAGGCCCTGCAATCACAGCTGGACTCGATGCTCAAGGGACGGATTTACGAGAACGCCGACCGCGCGTTCAGGGAAAGATCCAAACTGCTGGCCGAAACCCGCGCGCTGCTCGAGACCGCCGGGGATCGCTCCAAGCTCAGCGAGGAATCTGTCGGCGAACGTTACCGGCTCATGACCGTGCTTCAATACAAGGGGCCCGAACTGCTGGAATCGCTCGCGAACGCCCGCGCCATCGGCGCCAGCCTTACCGTCCGCCAGACCGGCGGGCAGAGCGACATTCTGAAGCCGGAGTTCGAGCTGTTGCGCGAGGAAGCCGGGCGCATCGAGGCCTCGCTCAAATCCACGGAGGGCACCCTTTTCCACTCCATCGAGCGCGTCATGGAAGCCCGCCCTGAATTCAAACCCGCTCTCAGCACCGCGCACCAGCTCGCGCGCGCCGCGACCGACGAGGCGGCCCGGCTGGCCCGGCGCATCGCTGCGCAAGAACGGGCCGATGTCACGGCCAAGGAATTTCACGACGCCCTTACCCGCGCCACCGGCACCATCCTCCAGCTGGAAGACAAGGCTGCCGCCACCCTGACCGAACTGCTCAAGGCCCGGGTGGACAGTTTCACCACCGAAGTCGGCCGGCTCCTGGGCGCACTGGCGCTGTGTTATGTGGTGGTGTTCATCGTGGGCACCTTCGTCATCCGGGACATCACCAAACCGCTTCACGACGTCGTCTCGCTGGCCGGGCAGATCGCCGCCGGTGACCTTACGGCGAACGTCGCCGCCGTGGAACGCACCGACGACATCGGCGGCCTCCTGCGGGCGCTCAACCGGATGGTTAACAGCCTCACCGACATCGTCGGGCAGGTGCAAAAATCCGGCCTGCAGGTCAACACCTCGGTCAACCAGATCTCCGTCACCGGCAAGCAGCAGCAGGCCACCGCCAACGAGATCGCCACCACCACCACCGAGATCGGCGCCACCGCCAAGGAGATCTCCTCCACCTCGCTTGAGCTGGTCAACATGATGAAGGACGCCACCGCCGTGGCCGAGGACACCGCTGCGCTCGCCAACAAGGGCCAGGAAGGCCTGACGCGGATGCGCGAAACCATGACCCAGCTCACCGACGCCGCCACGCTCATCCAATCCAAGCTCGGCGTCCTGACCGAAAAGGCGGCGAACATCAACCAAGTCGTCACCACCATCACCAAGATTGCCGACCGCACCAACCTCCTCTCCCTCAACGCCGCCATCGAGGCCGAGAAAGCCGGCGAATACGGGCGCGGCTTCTCGGTCGTCGCCACCGAGATTCGCCGCCTGGCCGACCAGACCGCCGTGGCCACCTACGACATCGAGCAGATGGTGAAGGAGATGCAGGCCGCCGTGTCCGCCGGCACGCTGGGCATGAACCAGACCGCCGAGGACATCCGCAATGGGGTGAAGGAGGTCCAGGCCGTCGGGGCGCAGCTCGCCCAGATCATCCAGCAGGTGCAGGCTCTGGCCCCACGCTTCGAAATGGTCAACTCCGGCATGCAGTCACAGGCCACGGGCGGCCAGCAGATCAGTGACTCGCTGAGCCAGCTCACCAAGGCCGTGCATCAGACCGCGCAATCGCTGGAGCAGTCCAACCAGGCCATCGAACAGTTGAAGAACACCGCCTACGCGCTGCGTGAAGGGGTCGCCCGCTTCAAGCTCCCCGGTTCGCGTTGAGTGATTCCGGGTGATCTGTCATGCCGACTTCCTTCAGCCCCCGCCTCGGCTTCGACAACTACGCCCTCCGCGCGCTGGGCTGGAAAGCCAGGCAGATCCTGGATCACGCCGCCACCCTGAAACTTGATGCGGTCCTCTTCTCGGACTTCGACGTGTATGAGTCCCTGGCCGACGAGCATCTGCGCGACCTGAAGCGTCGTGCGGATGACCTGGGCATTCAGCTTTACGCCGGGATGTTGAGCATCTGCCCGGCCTCGGTGATCTTTGACCCGCGCCGCGGTCCGGCCGAGACGCAGCTGCGGCTATGCCTGCGCATCGCGCGGCTGCTCGGGTCGCCGGTCGCACGCTGCGTGCTCGGCAAGGTCGAGGACCGCCGCAGCCCCGGCGGCATCGGCGCGCGCATCGCCGAGACGCTCGCCGTGTTGCGCGCCGTGCGCAGCGAGGCGTTGGATGCGGGCCTCAAGATCGCCGTGGAGAACCACGCCGGCGACATGGATTCAACTGAGCTGCTGGAACTGATTGACGCCGCCGGCCGGGACTTCGTGGGCGCAACGCTGGACACGGGCAACGCGCTATGGGCCTTGGAGGAGCCCATGCAGGCGCTCGAAACCCTCGGCCCGGTGACCATCTGCACGGGCATCCGCGATTCGTATCTGTGGGAAACGCCTGAGGGCGCAACGCTTCAGTGGACTGCCGTCGGCACGGGACGGGTGGATTGGCCGGCGTTTTTCCGCCGCTACGCCGAGCTGTGTCCGCAGGCACCCGTCATCATCGAGACCATTTCCGGCCGGCCTATTTTCCTGCCCGTGCTGCGCGACGACTTCTGGGACGCCTATCCGCGCGCCACGCCTGCCACGCTTGCCAAGCTGCTAAGGCTCGCCCGCTCCGGCGAACCACGCGCGCCGTTCAACCCGCCGGCCGGCACCGAGGGCGAACGGGCAGCGCAGCAGTTGCAACTGGCCGAACTCGAGCGCAGCGTGCGCTTCTGCCGCAGTTTGTTTGCCGGTGCTTGAGCCCGCCAAGGTTACCCCGCGCTTCGCAGGAAGCGCATCCAAGAGTCGCCGTGCTTCATCAGCTTGCGCTCGTCCCAGACCGGCGGGACTTCGAGCGTGTCGCGTTTGGCATGGCCAAGGATGAAGAGGCCGCCGGGTGCGAGCAGCTTTGGCAGGTCGGGATCATCAAGCAGCCGCTGCGCGAAGGACTCGGAACGCTTGCCGACGTTTTTCTCCCCGTAAGGCGGGTCAGCAAGGATGAGGTCAAACGCCGCGCCCGCCGCCACGAGCTGCGGCATAGCCACAAACACATCCTGCACCCTCACGTGAAACTTTTCCCGGGGCAGCCCGGCATCGGTGACATTCTGCTCGATGAACCGCGCATGTCGTGCGGACAGCTCAACGCATACAGCGTCCGCCGCGCCCCGGCTGAGGCATTCGAGGCTCAACGCGCCGGTGCCGCCAAAGAACTCCAGCACCCGGGCGTCGAGCACGCGTTCGCCGAGGCTGTTGAAGACCGCCTGCCGCACGAGGTCCGGCGTGGGCCGCACGTCGAGCCCTTTCGGAGCCTTGAGCAGGCGGTTTGCGGCGATGCCACCGATGATGCGCATGGCCGCAGTCTGGTGCGCCGGGCCGGCAAAGTCAGGAAAAGTTTCCCCGTTTAACGCTCCGCGATCCAAACAAGCGTGCCGACCGGCAGCAGCTCGAAGAGCGGGATGAGATCGGCATCCGCGAGGTGGATGCAGCCGTGGGACGCCGGCTGACCCAGGCTGGCTTGGTCGCCAAAACCGTGGATGTAGATGTAGCGCGCGAATGTGTCCACGTTGCCGCCGCGATTGAAGCCCGGTTCAAGGCCGTCCAGCCACAGGATGCGCGTGGTGATGGATGCCAGCGGCAGGCCATCGCGCAGGTGCCCGACGGGCTTGCGAGCCTTGAAGACCGTGCCAGCTTCCGCGCCCGCACCGTGCTTCTCGGCGATGCGGTGCAGGCCCAGCGGAGTGCAGTTGGAACCGGCCTCCTGCCCGATACCGAACTTTGAGGTTGAGCAGACGAACTCGCGCACCAGGCGAGCCACCCGGCGGTCTCCTCGCTCTGCAAACTCAAACAACGCCGCCCTCTGCTCCGCGATGCGCACGGTGAAGACATACTGCGAAGGGGCTGCCCCGCAGCGGGTGCAGGCGAGCCGAAAGGCAGATGGAAGTCGCGGCTTCATGCCTCGCCTAAATGGGGCAGGACGGCCGCCTGAAGCTGCGCGACCAGTTCCGGCTGCATGAACTCGTAATCGTCTGGGATGTGGAGGCAGATGACCGTTTTACCATCCAGCGCATCACCAAACTTTGTGCGCAGCCGGTGCAGGTGCTTTTTCTCCATGACGAAGATCTGATCCGCCCATCCGATGTGCCCAGCAGTCACCCGCACCCGCGCCCCGGCCTCGGTGCCGGCAGACCGTGCCCGACAGCCGTAATTGCCGTCAAACAGCCGCTCGGCGGTCGGGCTGCGCCAACGGTTACGGCTGCATAGGAATAGGAGCTTGGTTGCACTGGCCACGGCGTGAAAATGTGCCCGCCGGCCGACCCCGGCAAACTAAAAGCCACCCGCATCCGCAAGGCTAGGGTCCAGGAATGACTGGCCGAACGGACCTATTCTCGGAGTTGACATTGGTATACATGCTGCTCTACGGTCCGGTTGCGCGCGGTCACAGAAGGCAACTTGTGGACACGTCAGCAATAATAACTAACCCGCCTTCTGTTTTGTCCACACCGTGCCAGTATCGAAAGGCAAACAATGAAAGTTCAACAGTCCCGCAAGAGCGGTTTCACGCTCGTGGAAATCATGATCGTGGTGGCCATCATCGGCCTCCTCGCGGCCATCGCCATCCCGAACTTCGTGAAGGCGCGCGCCACGGCCCAGAAGAACTCCTGCATCGCCAACCTCAAGCAGATTGACGGCGCGGTGCAGCAGTGGGCCCTGGAAAACAAGAAAACCTCCACCGACGCGGTGACCACCACCGATGCGGCCAGCTACCTGAAGGGCTCGCTCCTCCCGGTCTGCCCGTCCGGCGGTGCCTACACCACCAGCACGGTGGCCGCCTCTCCGGCCTGCTCCAAGTCGGCAGACGGCCACACCCTGTAATCAGGGCAGTTCTCGTGAAGGCTTGGAGCAGAAATGCTCCAAGCCTTTTTTTCTAACTTCATGAACCTCGTGGCGCGGCTTGATCCGCCAAACAATTATGCATTCCAAACGGGGATTCACACTGGTCGAGATCATGATCGTCATCGCGATCATTGGTCTTCTCGCGGTCATCGCGGTGCCCAACTTCCTCAAAGCCCGCCTAACCGCCCAAAAGAACACGTGCGTAGCGAACCTGCGCCTCATTGACAGCACAGTGCAGCAGTGGGCGCTCGAGAACAAAAAGCAGTCCACGTCCACCTATACCCTCTCTGATGCCGCCCTGCTCTCGTATTTCAAGGGATCCACACTCCCTTACTGCCCGAGCAGCGGCACATATTCGGGAGGAGCAACGGTGTCGGACACGCCCACCTGCAGCTTGGCTAGCAGTGGGCACACGCTGTAGAAGATTAGGGACGGCACGCGGCGGTCACTGAGGTGGCCGCCGCGACCGTCAGCGTGGCGGCAGCAGGCGACAGGCGGGAGAGCTGTTCATGGAACCAACGGTTCACCTCGACAATCTCCGGGTGGAATACCGCGACCCCGAACGTGGAGGTCAAACCAAGGTTGCGGTTCATGGTCTGAGCCTTCGGGTTCAACCGGGGGAGGTTTTTGGCTTTTTGGGGCCCAATGGCGCGGGCAAAACCTCCACGATGAATGTGCTTCTGGGCTTTACTCCGGCCACCGGTGGCACAGCACGCATTTTTGGGGTGGACGTGCGGGAACCGATCGCCCGGCAGCGGATCGGCTACCTGCCGGAGCAGACCTACTACTACAAGTTCCTTACGGCTGAGGAGCTGCTCCGGTTTTACAGCGGTATCTTTGGCCTCGGCCGTGCGGAGGCGGAGCGGCGGATCGACGCGGTCTTGAAACTGGTGGAGCTCGATCATGCCCGCAAGAGGCCGATCAAGACCTATTCCAAGGGAATGCAGCAGCGTGCCGGTCTTGCCCAAGCCCTGATCAACAACCCTGACCTCTTAATTCTGGATGAGCCCACCAGCGGCTTGGATCCGCTGGGACGAATGAAGGTCCGCGAGATCATCCAGCGCCTGAAGGCCGAAGGCAAAACGGTCTTCTTCTCATCGCATGAGCTGGGGGAAGTCGAGACGATCTGTGACCGCGTGGCCATCCTGCATCAGGGCGTGCTGAAAGCGGAGGGACGCGTCGCTGACCTCCAGCGCGAGCACGCGGCGAATCTGGAGCAGGTTTTCCTCAAACTCGTGGGCCACTCCCCGACAGCATGAACACCATCTGGGCGCTCGCAAAGGTCGTCGTGCTGGAGATGGTCCGGCGCAAGGACTTCTACGTCCTGTTCATTCTGACCGTGCTGTTGGCCGTCACGGCGGGCAGCGTGAACCTGTTCAATGAGGACCGCATCGTGCGTTACTTGAAGGAAATCTGCCTGTTGCTCATCTGGGTATCCGGCCTCGTCATCGCGATCTCCTGCACCGCCCGGCAGATACCCGCCGAACGCGAGCACCGCACCATCTTTCCCCTGTTGGCCAAGCCCGTTACGCGCGGCCAGTTCCTGCTGGGCAAGTTCTTTGGGTGCTGGCTGGCGACCGGCCTGGCACTGGCGCTTTTTTACCTGTTCTTCGGCCTCGTCTCTGCGGCCAGGGAACAGCAATGGCCGGTGTTGAACTTCCTGCAGGCCGCGTGGCTTCACTGGCTGATGTTGGGGATCGTGATTGCCGCCACGTTGCTAGGCTCCATCGTGTTTGCCGCTCCCTCGTCCAACGGCACCATCTGTTTTGTATGCGCTGCCGGCATCCTGCTCCTGGGCCGGCACTTGAACAAGGTGGCCCTCCAGCTGACCGAGCCGGCTCAGTCCCTCCTCTACGGTATTTACTTCGTCATTCCGCACCTGGAGCTGTTCGATGTGCGCGACCTGATCATTCACAACTGGGAGCTGATACCGTGGGGCGTGGTGGCGCTCGCGTCGCTTTACGCGGCTGCCTACACGGCCTTCTTCCTGTTTGCCGCGTGGCTCACGTTCCGCCGCCGGCCACTGAACTGACATGCGACCCGCGCCGGTCATGCTGCTTGCGCTCGCCTTCGCTTTCGCGATGGCGACCGGCGGGCGCCTCCTCGCTTGGCAGCACTCACAACGGCCCGATTCCAACTCTGTCCTGGGACGCCTGCTCGGGGAGAGCCGGCGAGCCTTTGCATTTCACTTTTTCCTGAAAGCGGACGCCTATTTCCACCAAGGCTACTATCCCTCCGTCTTCGACGCCCCGACTACTGAACGCACGCACTTGGAGGAGACTGCCCGCACCGACGCCAACTCCGCACGCCACGAGCACACCAACACTCACGTCCGCGCCCGCGACTGGCTCGAGGACTTCGGCAACCATTTTTATCCATCCACTCACCGGCATCTCGAGCGGCTCGGGGAAGAGCGGGAAATCCTCCCGTGGCTGCGGCTCGCTGCCGAGCTCGACCCGCACCGCGTCGAGACCTACACCACCGCTGCCTACTGGCTCCGCGAACGGCTCAACCGCCTGCCCGACGCCGAGGCCTTCCTCCGCGACGGCCTGCGCGCGAATCCCACCAGCGCCGAAATCCTCCTCGAACTCGGCCGCCTCTACGCCGACAACGGCCGCGACGTGCCCCGCGCCCGCGCGGTGCTGGAAATGGCCGCCACGCGCTGGTTCCAGCACGAGGCGAAGAAACCCGAGCCGGATGTTTCCACACTCGCGCGCATCCTCGGCCAGCTCGGCGACCTCGAAGACCGCGCGGGCAATCTCGCCGCCGCCCACGCTCACTTTGCCCGGCTCAAACCCCTATCCCCCACGCCCGACGCCATCCAACGGCGCCTCGACAACCTGCAAGCGCGACTCGCCAAGCCGCGCTGAACCGCGCAGCCTCCCCGCGTTTGTCGCGCCATGCCGAAACCGTCCTTCATCGAGCTACCCAATGCCGAACCGATCCCGATTCTCTTTGAGGACCGCTCGGTCATCGCCATCGACAAGCCCGCCGGCTGGATGCTCGTGCCGCACTCCTGGCAGCGCACCGACCGAAACCTTCAGACCGCCCTGCAATCCTCCATCGCTGCTGGCCACTTCTGGGCGCGCTCACGCAACCTCAAGTTTCTCCGCTTCATCCACCGCCTCGACGCCGACACCACCGGCGTCATGTTGTTCGGCAAAAGCCTCGGTGCGGTTGAAGCATTCGGTGAGCTGTTTGAAACGCGGCGCATGGAAAAGCGTTACCTCGCCATCGTCCATGGCCTGCCTCGGGACGCGGAATGGACCCGCACCGACCGCCTCGGTCCCGACCCGCAGGTCAATGGCCGCATCCGGGTGGACGCGCGCAATGGCAAGGACTGCGAAACCCATTTCCAAGTTCTACGAACCAAGGACAACCTGGCCCTAGTCGAAGCGCATCCCACCACCGGCCGACAGCATCAGATCCGCGTCCACCTGCTCGCATCGGGCCATGCCATCCTCGGCGACCCGCTTTACGGCCCTTCGGCGCAGCTTCCTCCACGTCAGCGGCCACCGCTGGCCTTGCGTGCGGTTGAACTCAGCTACCGCGACCCTTTCACCAAGCGTCCCATCCGCATCCTGGCCCCGGCCGAACAATGGCTGCATGGGTTTGGTCTCGAACGGCAGCCGGCAGCGCACGCGAATGCCTCCCCGCGTTGAGCGTGGGCCAGCAGCACCGCCCCGGAAGTTCTTGCGTCGGCCGCACAGGGACTTGATCGAAAGCCCTGCCCAACTTCAGGCCATGCTGCCAAGTTTTGCTTTGTCCTTTCGCCGCCCGCTTCCCTAGTCTCCGGCCGTGGCCCGAAAGGATAATGCGGAAACAAAAGAGTCGCCCGCGCGTGGCGAAGGCGGCGTGGGGGGACTCGTGCTGCTGGCCAGTGCCGTGCTGCTGCTCCTGGCACAATTCTCCTTCGACAAGCTCGACGTCGCCTTCAACACCGCCGAGCCGAATGCGGAGATTCACAATCTGGTCGGTCGCCTGGGGGCAAAACTCGCACACCTGACTTTCGTCGCTTTCGGCGCGGCGGCCTACCTGCTGCCGCCGCTGATGGTGCTGGTCGGCCTGGTGCCGTTCATCGAACTGTTTCAACACCTGCGCCGGCGTTGGCCCTGGTGCGTGGTGCTGCTGCTGTGTCTGGTGGGTCTGTTTGATCTCTTTCCGGGGCCTTTCGAACGCATCGTGCGCACGATCAACTCCGGCCATGCGGGCGGTTGGATGGGACTGTGGCTGAACCAATACCTGTTCAAGCACTTCCTCGGCCCCGCCGGGGCCACGTTGGTCTTCCTGACTCTCTACGCTGTCGGGCTGATTTACCTCACGAACTTCGCGCTGCTCGACTGGGTGCATGGCCTCTTCCGCCGCGGTGAGACTTCGCCGCTGCCCGCAGCCGAAGCAAGTGCAGAAGAGCTCGCCCTGCAAAAACGCGCGAAGGAGCTGGAAAAAGAGGCGAAACGGCTGCAGGACGAAGTCGAAAAGGCCAATCGATCGAAAGCCACCAAGCCTGCCGCCAAACCGGAACCGGAACCGGCTTCCGAACCCGATAAAACCGGTCCCGAACTCGGCGCGGACGGCAAGCCCGTGCCCGCGCCACTGATCCGCGATCTCTCCGTCCCACAGGCCAAGCCCGGCGACCTCGGTAGCAAGGCGAAGCGCAAGGAGAAGCCCGCTGAGCCGCCCGTGGAGGTCGAGGATTGGAGCCCCGGCGGAGTCGACGCCAAGGCCGACGACGCCATCATCATCAAGGCCGAGGAAGTCGCCGCCGCCACCACGACGGACATTCTCGGGAAGGCCAGCGAGCTCGCCAAGAAACCTGCCCGAACCCCGAAATCGGAGCCCGTGCCGGAGCCGGAAAAACCACGGGAGCAGCCGCCCATCGCCCCCGGCGAGCCGCTTGTGCACGTGGCCGACGCCCTCGCCGTTGCCGCCACCGAGGCCCCCGGGCCCGCGGAGGAAGCAAAACCGTTCGACACCCCCGCGCCGCCAGCCCCGGTCTTCACCGACAACAGCGGCTTGGCCCCGCGCCCCAAGCCCAGGCCGCAGCCCAAAAAGCCCAAGCCCATGACGGTGGCGAGCGTGCCCATGATTGGGAATTACCAGCTCCCCCCACTCGACTTCCTCCAGCATCCCGACCTCACGGTGAAGCCCACGGAGACCAAGGAGGATCTCATGGCCAACGCGCAGCTGATGAAGAACACGCTCGCGCAGTTCGACATCGAGGTCGCGATGGGCGACATCACCAAGGGCCCCACCATCACGCGTTACGAGCTGCATCCCGCGCCCGGCGTGAAGCTCGAAAAGATCACCGCGCTCTCCAACAACATCGCCGCCGCGCTCAAGGCCGAGCGCATCAACATCCTCGCGCCCGTGCCCGGCAAATCCTCCGTCGGTGTCGAGGTGCCCAACCGCGTGAAGACCAAGGTCATCATGCGGGACCTGCTCGAATCCGACGAATGGAAGCACAGCAAGGCCCGCATCCCGCTCGCGCTCGGCAAGGATGTTTACGGCACGCCCGTCATCGCCGATCTCGCGGACATGCCGCACGTGCTCATCGCCGGCAGCACCGGCTCGGGCAAGTCCGTGTGCATCAACTCCATCGTCGCCTCCCTGCTCTACCGCTTCTCACCGGACCAGCTCCGCTTCGTGATGATCGACCCCAAGGTCGTCGAGCTGCAGCAATACAACTCCCTCCCGCACCTCGTCGTCCCCGTCGTCACCGACCCGAAGAAGGTCATCCTCGCCCTGCGTTGGGTCGTCAACGAGATGGAGAAGCGTTACCAGATCTTCGCCCGCGTCGGCGTGCGCAACATCAAGTCGTTCAACGACCGGCCCAAGGACAAGCCACTCCCGCAGGCCGAACTGGAACTTCCGTTGACCACGAAGAAGGAAAAGGTCGAGGCCGGCGCGGACGGGTTCGCCGTGCAGATTGACGAGCAAATCGTCGTGCCGCGCGACGAGGACATCATCATCCCCGAGAAACTCAGCTATATCGTCGTCATCATTGACGAACTCGCGGACCTGATGCTTGTCGCGCCCGCGGACGTGGAAATGTGCATCGCGCGCATCACGCAGATGGCCCGCGCCGCCGGCATCCACTGCATCGTCGCCACCCAGCGCCCTTCCGTGGACGTCATCACCGGCGTCATCAAGGCCAACATCCCCGCGCGCATCGCCTTCCAAGTCGCCCAGAAGGTGGACAGCCGCACCATTCTCGATGCGATGGGCGCGGACAACTTGCTCGGCAAGGGCGACATGCTCTATCTCCCGCCCGGCTCCGCAAAACTCACCCGCGCCCAAGGCGTCCTCATCACCGACGAGGAAATCAACCAATGCGTGGACTTCATCGCCAAGCAGGGCAAGCCCAGCTACGAGATGGAAATCCACAACGCGCTGCAGAAGGCACCGAGCAGCGTCGCCCAACCCTTCGACGCCGAGGAAGGCGAAGGCGAGGACGAGGAGCTCATCGAGCAATGCATTGAAGTCATCCGCAGCGAGCAGAAAGCCAGCGTCTCGCTCCTGCAACGGCGGCTCAAGATCGGCTACGGCCGCGCCGCGCGCATCATGGACGTGCTGGAGGAACGCGGCTACGTCGGCCCCAGCAAGGGCGCCGAGCCGCGCGACATCCTCATTGACCTCGACGGCGAAGGCCACGATGGCGCCGGCCAGCAGGCGGTTTGAAACATGCGGTGGCTTGCCGTGAACCTGTTACACCGCTAATTTCTCGCCATGAAAGCCATCACCGTCGAGGACGCGCTGAACAAGCGAAAGTTCACTCCCTTCGAGCTGGTTCTCGACAACGCCCGCGTCATCCCGGTTAAGCACCCCGAGTGCGTGATGTTTAACCAGGCCAAGACCGTGGCCATCGTGGCGGACGGCGAGCACTTGCACATGGTGGACTTGGACCATGTGGCCAGCTTGGTGATGCCGGACAAACTCGGCTCCGCTCGCTGAATCGGCCGCGCATGCCGTTTGAACATTTGCCCCTAACGGCAGTCAGCCCTCTCATGAAGAAGCTTCTGATCGTTCTGTTCGCCGCGTTGGCCGTGAATTTATCCGCCGTCGCCGACGGCCCGACGTGGCTGACCGACCTGCCCAAAGCCCAGGCCCAGGCCAAGGCCGAGGGGAAGCTGGTGCTGCTCAACTTCACCGGCTCGGACTTCTGCTCCAGTTGCATGCGGCTGCATGAGGAGGTTTTCCCCGGCAAGGAGTTCACCGAGTTCGCCCAGAAACGGCTCGTGCTGATGGAGCTGGATTTCCCGCTCAAGAAGAAGCAGCCCGAGGCGCTCAAGAAGGCCAACGAGGCGATCCAGAAGCAGTTCAAGGTGGACGGCTTCCCCACGCTCATCCTGCTGGCCGCCGACGGCAAAAAGCTCGGCGAGGTGGAGATTGACCTTTTCGACGCCAAGGCGAAGGACCTCGTCGCGGCCATCGAGAAGCTCGCGGCCAAGGCGAAGTAGCATGAGCAGCCGCTGCGCTTGGGCCCGAACGGAACTGTCCATCCCCTACCACGACCGCGAATGGGGCGTGCCGGTGCATGACGACCGCGTGCTGTTCGAGTTCCTCAACCTCGAGGGCGCGCAGGCGGGCCTGAGCTGGGAGACGATCCTCAAGAAGCGCGAGACCTACCGCGCGGCCTTCGACCAGTGGGACGCGCGGAAGATCGCCCACTACGACGAACGCAAAGTCGCAGAGCTGCTGGCCAATCCCGGCATCGTCCGCAACCGGCTCAAGGTCGCAGCCACCATCCGCAACGCGCAGGCGTTCCTCGCGACGCAAAAGGAGTTTGGCAGCTTCGACCAGTTCCTGTGGCAGTTCGTTGGTGGTCAGCCCATCCAGAACGCGCGCCGCGAGCTGAAGGAAATTCCCGCACGCACGGCGGAGTCGGATGCCATGAGCAAGGCGCTGCTCAAACGCGGGTTCAAGTTCGTCGGCTCCACCATTTGCTACGCGCTCATGCAGGCCGTGGGCATGGTGAACGACCACTGCGTGGACTGCCCGCGCTGGCGGGAGCTGGGCGGCGGGAAGCGATAGCCCCGTGCCGGCGATTTGCAATCGCCGCCTGACGCGCTCGGGAGCCGGAAGAGGCGTTGCGAGCCAGGCTCCGGGACGGCGGTTGCAAACCGCCGGCACGCCTACTTCTTCTTCGGATCGGCGGGCGCTTTGGTGTTCGCGGGCGGCGCGTTCGTGCCACGCGGGATGGAGACGTTGAAGCGCACCTGCTCAGCCCGGCCCGCGACGTGGTTTTTTTCGTTCACCGGGGCGTATGCGACGATGCCCGAGAGCGCGATGGGAAACTGAGCGTTGGGCGCAATGATCACAGGAACCTGCGCGGTGAAAGCGCCCTCGTATACCGAGGCGGGCATCGGATTGTTGGGAATGGTCTTCTGGCCGGGCGCGGAATAGGCCGCCGGCAATGAACGCGCGGCCGGCGTGGTCCCGAGCTGCATTTGCGTGGGCACGGCGCGGGCGACCGACGGACGGTTCGCATGCAGGTAATACCCGGGCTGGATCTTGAAGCTGACGGTGACGATGGCGTTGCTGCCGGGCAGCGCGTGGCCGGCGGTGACCTTCGCGCTGTCGAAGGTGACGACGGTATTCGCGCCCTGGCCAAAAGCAGGTGCCGACGCGAAGGCAAGCAGAGCCAGCAGGGTAAGGAGATTTTTCATAGGTTGCTCAATGCCGGGAAAGACGCCAGCTAGTCGCCTTTCTTCATCGGCCAGTTGGCTGCGACCAGCCCCTTGTAGCCGCCGATGAGCGACGTGACGTTTCGGTAGCCCATGCGCTGCGCGACCTCACACGTCAGCACGGAGCGGAAGCCGCCGCCGCAATACATGATGAGCTCCGCGTCGGGATCGGGAAACCGCGCCTCGAGGTCGCGTTCCAAAATGCCCTTGCCCAGGTGCTGCGCCTGCTCCGCGTGGCCGGCCTGCCATTCGCCATCCTCGCGCACGTCGAGCAGCACGGCGCGCGGGTTGGCAGCAAGCCGGGCGCGGGCCTCCTCGATGGTCAGCTCGCGCACGCGTGTGCGGGCTTCGTTCACGAGCTTGAGAAAACCGGGCGAATGATTCACGGAGCGAAAGCTACCGGCGGGTCGCACGCGGGCAAGGCATTTTCCCGCGCGCCGTGCCGGCGATTTGCAATCGCCGTCGGCCGGGTGAACTGCTCGCTGCCGCCGCGAACTGACGACGACGACGGACGGCGGTTGCAAACCGCCGGCACTTCACCGGTTCAGCCAGCGATACGCCACGCGCGCGTTGCCGGCGAAGAACTTCTCCAACGCCGGCCGCCCCTTCGCGCTGAAGTAGTCGTGCGCGATGCCCTGCACCGTGGCAAGCGGTGCGAACCGCGCGCTCACGGGCCAGTTGCTGCCGTAGATGAGCCGGTCAGGGCCGAAGGCGTTCCATGCGATGTCCAGCCACGGCCGGTAGAACTCCACCTCACGCGGAGCGTCGCCGTCGCGCCTGCCCGTGCCCTCGACGAGCGCGGAGACTTTGAGGAAAACCTGCGGGAATTTCGCGGCGGCTTCGAGGTCGCGCCGCCAAGTCTCAGAAACGTTCTTCCCGTCAATGCGCGTATTCGCGAGGTGATTGATTACCACTCGCAGCGGCGGCAGCGCCTGGGCGAGCCGCGCGACTTCGGGCAGCAGCGTCGGGCCGCCATTCACGTCGAGTTCGAGGTTTGCGTCGGCGAGACGCTTGAGGTCGGCAACGAACGCGGCATTGGCCAGGCCCGTGCGCAGCGCGCCTTCGTTCACGCGGATGCCGCGATAGAGCAGGTTCGCCGCAAAGCGTTTCACGTGGCCGGCGAATGCTTCTTCACCGGGCTTCAGGTTGCCCACAAAGCCCACGATGAACTTGTCCTTCGCCGCGAGGTCGAGGATCCACTGGTTGTCCTCGACCAACGGGCTGGCCTCGACCACGACGGTGGCCGTCACCGGTTGCGGCACCGGCTGAGCACGATAATCGGCCGGCAACGTGGTCCGGTGCAAGAGCGCGTCGCCCTTGCCCGGCCACGGGACGCCGCCGGGACGCGCGGGATCGTAGAAGTGCGTGTGCGTGTCAATAATGGTGAGCGGCGCGACGGCGCGCGGTGTGGCGCAGCCGGCGGCGGACGCCAGGGCGGTGGTCGCAAGAAAGTCTCGGCGGCTGGTGTTCATTCGCGTCTTTCCGGGTGTTTCGCCGGCAGTCACTCCGGCGTTCCGGCATGGCCGACCCACTGGTCGCGCCGGTGTTTGGCAGTCTCGAAGAACTCGTCCATCGCCTTTGCATCGCCGGCTTCGAGCGCACGTTGGAACTCCTGCAAATCCTCGATGAACACGCCCAGCGCACGGGCGAGGTGCTTGCGGTTGGCGAGCGCGATGTCCCGCCACATCTCGGGCGAACCGCTGGCAATACGCGTGGTGTCGCGAAACCCGGTGGCACAGAGCGCGGGCTGCTCCCTCGGATGGGCGGGGCTGAGGACGTAGTTCGCCAGCTCGGCGGCTACGACGTGCGGCAGGTGGCTGGACCGGGCCACGAGGCTGTCGTGCTGGTCCGGCATGAGCCGCAGCGGCCGACCGCCCACCGCCGCCCAAAATTCCTCCATCAGTTGGGTAACCTTTGGCGGGGTCTTCGCGCCGGGCGTCACCACGCACACGGCCTTTTCAAACAAGTCCGCCCGGGCCGCCGCCGGGCCGGTCTTTTCCGCGCCGGCCATCGGATGGCTGCCGATGAACTGCGCGCCAGCCTTGCTGAAAAGCGGTTCCAGCTCCGCCACCACGCCGCCTTTGACGCTGCCTACGTCCGTGACGAGCGCGCCGGGCTTGAGCGCGGGCGCGCACTTCTCCGCCAGCGCCCGCATTTGGGCGATGGGCGTGCAGAACACGACCAGGTCCGCGTCCTTCACCGCCGCAAGCAGGTCGATGGTGGCACGGTCCACCACCCCGAGCCGCTCGCACTCGGCAATGCTCGCGTCGCGGCGGACATAGCCCTCGACGCGGCCCGCGAGCTTGCGCTGCTTCAGCGCCAAACCCAGCGAGCCGCCCAACAGCCCGACGCCGACGAGGGTAACTTTCGGGAAATGCACGCCCGAATGATGCGGCGGAACCCGTGAAGTTCAAACGCATTTTCGCCCTGCGACCCTGGCCCTGCTCCCCGGCGCGTTGACGCTCCCGCAGTCGGGCAGTAGCGTGCGCGGCATGATTGACTTGGCCGAAGCCCAGCCGCGCGGTGCGGATCTTACGCTCCCCACCGCCCGCGCCGCCCGTCCGCCCGCCGAGACCGCCGCGCTCAACGCCGAAATCCTCGCGCTCAAGCGCCGGCTCAACGCCGTCATCCTCGCGCACAACTACCAGGTGCCGGAGATTCAGGACGTGGCGGACTTCGTGGGCGACTCCCTTGGTCTCGCGCAGCAGGCGGCCGGCACCAACGCGGACGTGATCGTCTTTTGCGGCGTCCACTTCATGGCGGAGACGGCGAAAATCCTCAACCCCGGCAAGCTCGTGCTGCTGCCCGACCTTGACGCCGGCTGTTCGCTGGAAGCCAGTTGCCCCGCGCCCGAGCTGGCGAAGCTCCAGGCCACGAATCCGAACTTCTACACCATCGCCTACATCAACTGCTCGGCGGCGGCGAAGGCCCGCAGCGACGTGATCGTGACCAGCGGCAACGCCGAGAAGATCGTCCGCGCCGCGCCGGCCGACCGCGACCTGCTCTTCGTGCCCGACGAAAACCTTGGCCAATGGGTCATGGAGCAGACCGGCCGCCCGATGACGCTCTGGCGCGGCAACTGTTACGCACACGTCGAGTTCCAGCGGGACCAGATCCTCCGCGCCCGCGCCGCGTATCCTGACGCGAAGATCGTTGTCCACCCGGAAAGCCTCCGCGAGGTCCGCCAGCTGGCCGATGCCGTCTGCTCGACCGAGAAGATGGTTACTTTCTGCAAAAACGACGCGGCGAAGCGCTTCGTCATCGTCACCGAGTCCGGCATCATCCACCGGATGCGGAAGGAATGCCCGGGCAAGGAGTTTCTCTGCGCGCCCGTGTTCAACGTCACGCAGATGCCGACGGACAACTGCCGTTGCAGCGAGTGCCGCTACATGAAGATGAACACGCTGGAGAAGCTCCGCGACTGCATGGCCCGTCGCGCGCCCCAGCTCGATCTGCCGGCCGAAGTCATCGCCAAGGCCCGCGCGCCCATTGAGCGGATGCTGGAGATTTCGGCGCGCAGCTGAAAGAGCTCATCCGCGCTTCACGGCCTTGGTCTGGCCTGACTTCGCCGCTTCGTAGAAGGCGAAGATGGTGTCCAGCACGCGCAACCCTTCGCGGCCGGTCACGGGCGGGTCTTGCAGCCCGGCGGCGGCGCGGGCACAGGCGTGAACCCACGGTGTGTAGCCGGTCGGCTCGTTCGGGGGCGTGTAGGTCTGGATGCCGTTCACCTTTGGCTCGGCGGTGGAATACCATTTCAGACTGACCTCGGGCTGATGGTTCAGCTCCAGCCAGCCCTTCTCGCCCCAGACCTTGAGGTGCTGATGATAGCCCCGGTCGAGGTAATAGCCGCTGGTGAGCGTGCCAAAGTAGCCGCCGGTGAACTTGAGTGCGGCGGCATTCGCATCTTCCACATCCAGCGGCTGCCCGCCGACGTTGCCAGAAAAGCCCGCGACGGCCTCGACTTCCGCGCCGGTGATGAACAGCGCGAGGTCCAGCCAGTGAATGCCGAGCCAAGTCAAATGCCCGCCGCCCGCGCGCGCTTTCTGCGCATACCAAGCCTGCTTGTAGCTCGGGCTTTTGAGCCGCGTCTGGTCGGCGACGAGGTGGATTTCCATCCCGTAAAGTTTGCCGAGCCGGCCTTCGCGCACGAGCCGCTGCGCCTCGCGGGCCTCCGGGCGGAGGCGGTTGGCGAAGGCGAGCATCAGGTGGAGGTGCTTGCCTTCGGCTTTCCGCACAAGCGGCTCGAAGTCCGACGCGCGCACGCACGCGGGCTTCTCCGCGTGGACGTGGCAGCCGTGGTCCAGCGCGGCGTCAATGGCCGCCGGGGCGACCGCGGCTTCCATGGCCACCACGGCAAACTTGGGCTTGTGCTCGCGCAGCAACGCGACGGCGTCCTTGCCGGTGGCCTTGAGCTTTGGCCCGAGCGCTTTTTGTGCGGCGGCGAAGGTGGCTCCGCCGGCGTCGGCGACGAATACGTCACCGACTTCAGAGCTGGCGGCGAGGCCGGCAAAATAGGCATCGAGGTGCGGCCCGGCCGCGTGCGTGAGGACGATGGTCGGAAGGGGCATGGGAATCAGGAATTGCGCAATACGCTCGGCACACTCACTTGAACGCCGCCTCCACTTGCGCGCTCAGTTTCGCCAAATCAATCTGCTCGCCTGCGGCCGGATACTTGTGCGGCAGGAGATACCAGTCCTCCGTGAAGCTCACGCTCGCGCCGGGCGCGATGGTTTTGCGCGGGCCGTGCGGCTCGAGCTCGCACGCGGGCACGAAGTTTGCCTGCGGATACCAGAAGCACAGCGTCAGCCCGGCGATTTCGGGATACACGCCGTCCTTCGGCGAGGGGTAGCGCTTCACGAACGCCTGGTCGTGCGGCATGACGTAGGCGAACCACCCGGCGTTCGAGTCGAAGCCGAGCTTGGGCTGCTTGGTCGGGCCGAGCACTTCGAGGAAATTGCCGCGCATGCGCACGTTTGGATCCGTGGGCTTGAGGATGATGTTGTGCTCCGCGCCTTGGTTATACATTACGAAGCCGTTGGGATAACGCCGCGTGTCCGGCGTCTGCGGGATGACGCCGATGCCGCCGTGGACGGCGAAGGTGCGGCTCCAGTGGGTCCAGTATTTCGGCTCGTTGGAAACGTTCTTGATGACCTGCTCGCAGGCAAGGTGCGTGCCGGTGGCGGCGAGGCGGAAATTGCGGATGAGCTGCACGCCGGTGGCGGCGTCGGGCTTGCTCGTCAGTCGCACGGCGCGCGGGCCGATGGCTTCGGCGGCCCACTCGCCGGCCCAGAGAGTGTCGCGCTTCGGGATGAGATACTCGGGGCCGATGTCGAAGCGGCCTGCGCTGGACGGCGCTTTCGGTCCGCCAGGCGTGCCCCACTTCTCCTCGCGCGGGTCGAGATAGAGCGCGTTCTTGCCCTGATGAACGTATTCCAGCACGCGCCCGCCGACGTGATGGCCGAGCGTCACGCGGGTGTCGGCGTTGGACAGCTCGAAGCAGTCGGGGTAGTTCAGCACCTTCACACGCCGCACGCCGTCGGGCAGGGCGGCGGAGGCGACGAGTTGCAGGGCCAGCAGAGTGGCGGCGAAGCAGGTGGAGCGCATGGCCGATTGTGAACGGGGCGCGGGCGGGAAATGCAACGCCGAACTCCGCGCCACCCGGCAAGGGCTTGACCCCTCCCGCGCCGCTTGCGACAACCAGCGCCATGAAGCTCCGTCCCCGCGCCCTCGCGCTGGCCCTCGCGCCCGCGCTCGTCTCGCTTTCCGCCTTCGCCGCCGAGCCCACGCTCGTGTCGTTCAAGAAGCAGCATCTCGAAAAATACTATTGGTCTGAGGGCGCGATGTTCGGCGACTTGAACCGCGACGGGAAGCCCGACGCCGTCTTCGGGCCGTATTGGTGGGAGGGGCCGGGCTTCACGAAGCGCCACGAGCTTTACCCCGCCACGCGCACGACCAAGACGAAGAAGGACGGCCAAGACGTCGAGTTCCCCGGCTTCGAGGGCGTCTTTGGCAGCAAGAACTCCTACTCGTCGGACAACTTCTTCGCGTTCATCCACGACTTCGACGGCGACGGCTGGAACGACGTGCTGACCTACGGCCTGCCCGGCACGCCGGCTTTCCTCTACGTCAACCCGCAGGGCAAGCCGCAGCACTGGGCGCGGCATCAGGTCTTCGACGAGGTGGACAACGAGTCACCCACGTTCACGGACCTCGACGGCGACGGGAAGCCCGAGCTGGTCTGCAATTACAAAGGCAACTTCGGCTACGCGAAACCGGACCCGAAGAACCCCACGGCCAAGTGGCCCTTCACACCCATCACGGCGGACGGCAAGTGGGGCAAGTTCACCCACGGCCTCGGCGTCGGCGATGTGAACGGCGACGGCCGCGCGGACCTGCTCTTCAAGGACGGCTGGTTCGAGCAACCGGTGAAGGGCACGACCGGCGCGTGGAAGTGGCACAAGACGTTTTTCGCCCCGACCAGCTCGCAGATGTATGCCTACGACGTGAACGGCGACGGCTTGAACGATGTCGTCACTGCGCTCGCGTCGCACGGCTACGGCCTCGCGTGGTATGAGCAGCTCAAGTCCAAGGACGCCGCCGGCAGCCCCGAGTTCCGCGCGCATGTCATCATGAACAAGGAGCCGCGCGAGAACCGCCACGGCGTCGCCTTCTCGCAGCTCCACGCCGTCGAGCTCGTGGACGTGGACGGCGACGGCCTCAAGGACCTCATCACCGGCAAGTGCTTTTGGGCGCACGGCCCCGGCGGCGACCCCGGCGTGGCCGACCCCGCCGTGCTCTACTGGTTCCGCCTCCAGCGCAACGCCGACAAGTCCGTGGACTGGGTGCCGCACCTCATTGACAACGACTCCGGCGTGGGCCGCCAAATCGGCGTCGCGGACATCAACGGCGACGGGACGCCCGACTTCATCATCGGCAACAAGAAGGGCGCGTTCGCCTTCACCGCCACGCGGCGCAAAGTCTCGGCCGACGAATGGAACAAGGCGCAGCCCAAGGTGCTCTTCGCCGACGCGGGCAAGGAAGCCGTAAACCCGAAAGACGTCGTCGTCCGCACCGGCCCGCCGCGCGAAGCTGAGAAATCCAAAGCCGCGCCCAAGGCCCCGCCCGCGAAGAAGTCGCCCGATTCCGTCGCGCCAAACCCGCCGCTCTCCACGAAGGGCGTCCTGCCCGTTGGCCTCGATGGCAAGCCGCTCAACACGGACTTCGAGACCGGCGATTTGCGCGACTGGACCGCGACCGGCAATGCCTTTGCCTCGCAGCCCATCCTCGGCGACGCGGTCGCGGAACGCCGTCCGCCGATGAAGAGCGGCCACGTGGGCAAGTATTGGATTGGCACCTACGAGCGCGGTCTCGGCGACGAGGCCACCGGCACGCTCACGAGCAAGCCCTTCCGGCTCACGCATCGCTACGCGGCGTTCCTCATCGCGGCCGGGCCTTACCATTCCACGCGCGTGGAGATTGTGAACACCGGCAACGGCAACGTGATTTTCTCCACGCCCGGCGGCGACCCGGAGAAGTTCAAGCAGTCCAACAACTCCACCGAGACGCTCGCGCCCGTGGTCGTGGATTTGGAGCGGCACCAGAACAAGGAACTCATCATCCGCGTGGTGGACGAGCAGGCGGGCGGGCACTGGGGGCACCTGAACTTCGACGACTTCAAGCTCTACGAGGAACGGCCCGTGTTCGCGAACGAGCTGAAGATTTCCGCGAAGGCGCTCGCCGCCGTCGCGCCCAAGGCCGCGCCCAAAGGCCCGCCGCCCGGCCCGCAGGACGAGGTGAAGCACAACGGCCTTTCCGCCGAGGAATCCGTGAAGGCGATGACGCTGCCGCCGGGCTTCAAGGTCACGGTCTTCGCCGCCGAGCCGGACGTGAAGCAGCCCATCGCGATGTGCCTTGATGACCGCGGGCGCATCTGGGTCATCGAGAACTACACCTATCCCATCCGCAAGCCGGGCGAGAAGGGCGACGACCGCATCGTGGTCTTTGAGGACACCGACGGCGACGGCAAGCACGACAAGCGCACTGTCTTCATCGAGGGGCTGAACCTCGCGTCGGGCATCGAGTGGGGCTTCGGCGGCGTGTTCGTCGGAGCCGCGCCGTGGCTGCTGCACATTCCCGTGAAGGAGACTGACCAAGGGCCGCAGCCCGCCGGTGAGCCGAAGAAGTTGCTCGAAGGCTTCGCGTGGCACGACACGCACGAGATGCTCAACACCTTCACGTGGGGCCCGGACGGCTGGCTCTACGGCTGCCACGGCGTCTTCACGCACTCGCACGTCAAGGTCTCGGGCGCGCCGGACAGCGAGCGGCAGTTCATCAACGCCGGCGTGTGGCGCTACCAGCCGGTGAAGAAGCGCTTCGAGGTCTTCGCCGAGGGCACGAGCAACCCGTGGGGCATTGACTTCAACGAATACGGCCACTGCTTCATCGAGGCGTGCGTCATCCCGCACCTGTTCCACATGATTCAAGGCGGGCGTTATCAGAGGCAGGCCGGGCAGCATTACGCGCCGACCATCGAGGAAGCCCGGCGCGTCGCGGCGAATTACTTCGACCAGAGCTTTTCCCCGCAGCAGGGCCAGCCGGAGAATTCCTACACCTTCAAGGACGCGAAGGTGCAGCCCATCAATCCGTTCATCTACGACGACATCAAGACCATCGCCGACCACCGCCACTACCTCGGCGCGACCCCGCACAGCGGCAACGCGCGCTCGGACTCGGCGGGCGGCGGCCACGCGCACGCGGGCCTCATGTGCTACCTCGGTGGGAGCTGGCCCAAGGAGTATCATGGCAAGCTCTTCATCGGGAACATCCACGGCCAGCGCCTGAACGTGGACAGCCCCGAGCGCAAGGGCAGCGGCTACGTGGGCAAGCACGCCCCGGACTTCCTGAACTTCAACGACCGCGCCTCGCAGACGCTCAACCAGATGATTGACCAGGACGGCAACGTCTTCGTGATTGACTGGTATGACCGCCAGCAGTGCCACAACCAGCGCGACCCGAACGTCCACGACCGCAGCAACGGGCGGATTTACAAAATCAGCTACGGGGACAAGAAGGCGACGCAGGTGGATTTGGCGAAGTTAAAAGACTCCGAGCTAATCCAGCACCTTCTCAGCAAGAACAGTTGGCTCGCTCGGCACGCCAGTCGAATCCTTCAGGAGCGGAGTGCCTCGGGTGGTCTCGGCCTTTCCGGCGAGAATGCAACGCTGTTGAGTGACTACATCGGCCTGAAATCCTGGCCCGCGAAGCCCAACTACCAGCGGCTCCCAGAGGACAAGCATGTCAATTCCTCAACTCGGCTTCGTGCCCTTTGGACCGCACATGTCACTCGCACTCTCGGACATGAGCATTACGTGAACCGCCTCTCGGATTCCGACGAGCACATCCGCGCTTGGGCTGTGCAACTTCTCGTTGAAGACAGAAAGCTTGAGAGCGGTGACTTGAGCGTCTTCGGCCGGCTCGCGAAGGAAGACCCCTCGCCCGTCGTGCGCCTCTACCTCGCCAGCGCGTGCCAGCGGCTGACCGTCGCGCAGCGCGCGCCCATCGTCGAGGCGCTCCTCGCCCACGAGGAAGACAAGGACGACCACAACCTCCCGCTGATGTATTGGTATGCCACCGAGCCCATCGTCGCCGCCAACCCCGCCCAAGGCGCGCTCCTCCTCGCGAAGGCCAAGATCCCCGTCGTCCGCGAATACATCACCCGCCGCCTGACGGCGAAGTGAAGCCGGGCAGGAAGGCCCGCAACCGCAACTGCTCCCGAAACTCGGGAAAGACCGGCCGCTGACAACCGGGGCAAACCCGCCATGTCAGCCGACGTCGCTTTCCCAAGGGGATCCTTGGTCGGGCGTAAAAAACCGTTGCCTGCCTGCGCCTGTCCGCTAGCTTCCCTCGCGGTTTGTCCGGTGGTGTAACGGTAGCACAAGGCCCTTTGGAGGCTTTTGTCATGGTTCGAATCCATGCCGGACAGCCAAGCTTCAACCGCCCCGGCTTATGTTGCGCATCGCGCTTTTCCTCGCACTGGCCCTTGCTTTCACTTCCCCCGCCCGGGCGGCCATCGAGTCCGGCCCGGCCGTGGACAGCGCGCTGCCCGAGTTGAAGGCCGACGCCGCCACCGGCGATGACGCGGGTAAAAAAATCACCTTCACCGCCACGCGCAAGGGCAAGCCCACGGTTTATGTCTTCGTGCGCGGGGACAAGTTCGACCGGCCTGTCGCCCGCTACCTCAAGTTCCTCGACAAGGCCGTCGCCGAGCTGGGGAAGGACACGCACGTCGTGGCTGTGTGGCTCACCGACGACGTGGACAAGACCCGCGAGTATCTGCCCAAGGTGCAGCAGTCCATCAAGCTGGAGGCCACGACGTTCGCCTTTTACGCGGAGGGCAAGGACGGCCCGAACGCCTGGGCCATCAACGACCGGGCGTTTGTCACCACCATCGTCACCGACGGCGCGAAGGTGAAGGCGCGCTTCGCCGAGCAGTCCCTCAACGAGACCAACGTCCCGGAGGTGACCGCCGCGCTGAAGCCGCTGCTGAAGTGAGCGGTGCTCGCCCGGCTTGTCATCCACCGGGCTTTGCCGCAGTCTTTGCGCATGGCTGAAATCGTCAAATTCGTCCACCACGGCGCGGCGCAGGTAACGCCCAAGATCCTGGAAGGCATCCACAAGAAGCTGCCGATGCTCAAGATCGAGTTCGCCCGCATCAGTGCGCCCAAGTTCCCGCACCTCATTGAGCAGCTCGAATTCCTCGCGGATGTCGTGGAGGATTTTGTCGAGGGCGCGGACCAGGAGGTGCCGTTGTTCGTCGTGGCCGAGGCCGCCTTCGCGCTCGCCTACGCCCACAAGCAGCACGACCTGATCCCCGACAGCAACAAGCAGTTCGGCTACGCGGACGATTCAAGCGTCGTGCGTGCCGTGCTGATGGAGAATGAGAAAGTGCTCGCCGCCTACGCCAAGCGCCACAAGCTCAACTGGAAGAAAATCACGGTGAAGCCCTGACGTCGCGGTCAGCGGCGGCGCACCGCGTTGCTCAAAGCTGACCGCCAAAAGCCGACCGCTCCCATGCCTCTCCCCGCCGCCACGCTCGCCCAGCTCCGCGCCATCGTCGGCGCGGACCAAGTGCTCACCGCGAAGGAAGACCTGATCCCGTATTCCTTCGACGGCACCGCCGCGCTGGACCAGATGCCCGGTTGCGTCGCCTTCGTCACCAGCACCGAGCAGATCGCCGCCATCCTCAAGCTCGCCAACGCCACGCGCACCCCGCTCGTCACCCGGGGCTCCGGCACCGGCCTCTCCGGCGGCAGCCTGCCGTCGGCGGATTGCATCGTGATGTGCACGGCAAAGATGAACCGCATCCTCGAAGTGGATCGCGCGAATCTGACGATGTTGGTCGAGCCCGGCGTGACCACGCTGCAAGTTGCGGATGCGGCCGCCGCCGTGGGCCTCTTCTACCCGCCCGACCCCGGCTCGATGAAAATCTCCACCATCGGCGGCAACGTGGCGGAAAACTCCGGCGGCTTGCGCGGCCTCAAATACGGCATCACGCGCAACTACGTGATGGGCCTCGAAGTCGTTTTGCCCGACGGCGAAGTCCTCTTCACCGGCAACAAGTGCGTGAAGGACGTCGCCGGTTACTCGCTGAAAGACCTCTTCATCGGCAGCGAAGGCACGCTCGGCGTGATGACCAAAGTGCTGCTCAAGCTCATCCCCAAACCCGCCGCCAAGAAGACGATGGTCGCCACCTTCAGCGCGATGGACGCAGCCGCGCAGACCGTCAGCGACATCATTGCCGCGCAAATCATTCCCTGCACGCTGGAGTTCCTCGACCGCACCACCATTCACTGCGTCGAGGACTTCGCGAAGGTCGGCCTGCCGCTCGACTGCGAAGCGCTGCTCTTGATGGAAACCGACGGCCATCCCGCCGCCGTCGAGGAGGAAGCCGCGCAGATGGCCGCGCTCGCCAAGAAAAACGGCGCGATGGAAGTCCGCATCGCCAAGGACGACGCCGAGGCCACCAAGCTCGCCACCGCGCGCCGCAGTGCCTTCAGCGCGCTAGCCCGGCTTGCGCCCACGACCATTCTCGAAGACGCCACCGTCCCGCGCAGCGAACTGGCCAAAATGGTCCGCTTCGTGGAAGTCGTGGCGAAAAAATACAAACTCCGCGTCGGCACCTTCGGCCACATGGGCGACGGCAATTTGCACCCGACCTTCCTCACCGACGAACGCAACAAGGACGAGATGCACCGCGTCCACGAGGCGTTTAAGGAGATCTTCGACGAAGCCATCCGCCTCGGCGGCACCATCACCGGCGAGCACGGCGTGGGCGTGGCGAAGAAGGACTTCATGCCCAAGTTCCTCGGCGACGCCTCGCTCCGCGTCCACCGTGAGCTGCGCAAGGTCCTTGACCCGCACGGCATCCTGAATCCGGGCAAGATGTTTGACTAACCGCGCGCAATGCCCGTTGCCATTGCCGGGGCTGGAACTGCCTTTAGCGCGGCGAGAAAGCCACGGGCCTTCGCCAGTGTCTCGTCGTATTCCGCGGCTGGCACGGAGTCCGCCACAATGCCCGCACCCACGTGGAAGTGCGTAAGGTCCGCCTGCCGCACCGCCGTGCGGATGGTGATGCTCAACTGGCTCTCGCGGTTGAAGCCGAGGTAGCCGTGGCAGCCGCAGTAGGGCCCACGCGTCACCGGCTCCAGCTCGTCGATGATCTCCAGCGCGCGGAACTTCGGCGCGCCGGTAATGCTGCCGCCGGGAAAGCACGCGGCGAACGCCGCGAAGTGCGTCACGTCCGCGCGCAGCCGCCCTTCGACCGTGCTGACGAGGTGCTGCACCTGCGGATAGCGTTCCAGCCGCACCAGCTCCGGCACCTGCACGGAGCCGTATTCACAGACGCGTCCGAGGTCGTTGCGGAGCAGGTCCGTGATCATTACCAGCTCGGCCATTTCCTTCGTGCTGGTTTGGAGTTCGTAAGTGAGCTGCGCGTCGCGCGTCGGGTCGGCGGAGCGCGGACGCGTGCCCTTGATGGGCCGCGTGGTGATGTGCGGACCGCTGAGGCGGAGAAACAACTCCGGCGACGACGAGGCAACCTGGAATTCCCCGCAATCAAGGAACGCCGCGAACGGCGCGGGTGACACCTCCAGCAGCCGCTCAAACAACTCCCAGCCGCTCAGCCGCGTCGGCGCGCTCAACCGCTGCGCCAGGTTGACCTGGTAAATGTCCCCGGCCTTGATGTAGCGCTGAGCCTGCTCGACTCGCGCGATGAAGTCCTCCCGCGTGAAGTTGGACTGAACATCGGTCACCGCCGCCAGATTGCTGATTTCCTCCGGGGCTTGCGGCTCCGCTTGCCGCCCGAGCCGCTCCCGCCACCACTCCGCGCGCTGCGCCGCCCGAGCTTCGCACCGTGAGCCGTCCACGCCGAGCCCAGTGGAGACGATCCACGTCTTGCCGAGGCGATGGTCGAAGACAACGAGGCTGTCGTAGAAACCGACGTGGCAGTCGGGCAATTCGAGGTCGTTCACGGCCCGGCGCGGGAGCTTCGGCTCAACGAAGTGCCGCAGGTCGTAGCCCCAGTAGCCAAAGCAGCCGCCCAAGGGAAAGGGCAGGTCGACCTCATCAAGCAGTTCGTAACGCGCCATTAGCTCGTCCAGCACACGCCACGGGTTGCCGAACTGGGTCGGTGGTCTGGTGTCCGGGGTCTGGGCACTCGTGAGTTCACAGCGCGTGTCGAAGGACCGGAAAGTCAGAAACGGCCGTGCCGTGACGAACGAGTAGCGGGCCTGCGGAGAGGCAGATCCGGCGCTACGGAGCAGCGCGACGCCCGGCTCACCCACAAGCGCGCTGGCGAGCGACTCGGGCGAATGCGGCGTAGGAACTTCCTGGACGAAGTTTGGCATCACGCAGTCCTGCGTTGAAGGTCCGCCTGCATGTCCACACGCCAGGAAAGCTGTGCCTGTCGCTCCCACAGGACTTGTCCGACGAAGCAGACAAAGCTCATAAGCGTGCAGCCCAAGCCAAAAATTCCAAGTGGCACCTGAATCCCGAACTCAAGAGCGAGCGTTCTCGCTGCAACCGTCTCCCGTGCCAGAATTCTCCACCAGCTGGACTCTTCCGACGGTGCGCCAGCCTCACGCAGCTTTTTGGTCAGGTTAGCCATATCCTCCTTGAGGCTGACCCGCTGCTTTTCCTGCTCTCTGTCATCGGTGAAACGAGCGAAGGAAGAAGCTGCGAAAGGAAACCCAATTGTGAAGAGAAGCAGCCCCAAAGCTCCGATCCAAAGACTTACAGCGGGCCCAACCGCAGCACGCTTTGGTGCGTGGGGGAACTCGATGATCAGTTCAGAGCTCACGCAACCGGCCGTCTGCAATTCAGCAATCTGACGACGCAATGCTGGTAGTTCCTCAGACGAGCGAATTCCGATCATCCAGCCAAAGTTTCTCGGACCATGGCGTATCACGAGCCGCGACATAGTTGAGTTCCCAGGCAGCGGCTCGATTTCCAAAGCGTGAACCGCTTTCCAACTAAGCTGTGAGTTGTGCCGGTTCGGCGAAGGACGGAGTTTCACGCCGGATTGGGTAATCTCCATGCGCCGGCTGGGACCCGTGGAGCGAAGGGAATACTCCGAGAACACGAGCAGCACGGCAGGCACGCCCCCCGCCAAAGTAAGGGCCTTCGTCCAGTTCCACGTAACCCCTTGTTTCCAATCCGCTCCTATACTCATCGCGAGCGAACAGATGGCGATGTAGGAAAGCAGCGGCAGAAGGATTGCATATTGCCGCCGCCGCCGTTCGGCCAAACTTGGCAGCACGAGGCGATTCAATTCGGCTGGTTGATCAATGGTCACGCTGAGATGCCACTCTGCCCTCAGAGTAATGCCAAATCAACCTGGCCTTGGAAGCGTTTGCGGGACGTGACCAGCGCGAGGCTCAGGCGTTCCGGGCGGAAGAAATCCTGGGCGGCGCCGCGAATTTGAGCGGGGGTGACGGCTGCCAGCCGTTCGCGCAGCCGCGCGGCGGGAACGATCCGCTCGTGCCCCATGAGCTGCTCGCCAAGCCAGGTCATGTGCGGCTCGGTGCCCTCGAGCGCGAGATCAAACTGGCCGACAACATAGTCGCGCGCGCGGCGGACTTCCGCCGCGGAGGGGGCGCGCTGGCGCAGCCGGCGCAATTCCAGGGCGATCAGCCGCAGCGCCTTTTCCAGTTTGTCGTCGTCGACGCCCGCGTAGATGGAGAGGTCACCGCAGTCGGCAAAGAAACTCAGGGAGCTGTGCACATCGTAGGCGATGCCCCGGTCTTCGCGCAGGCTTTGAAACAGGCGTGAACTCATGCACTCACCGAGCAGCGCGTTGAGCACGCGCAGGGCGAAGCGCCGCTCGTCGTGCCGGGACGCAGTGTGGATGCCGAGCGCGAGCTGGGTCTGCTCGGCGGGCTTGGTTTGGAGCCGAATGCGCGGCCCCGGGGCCTTGCGCCCTTGGTCAAGGGCCGGGGCTGGCCCGGAGACCGGGCGGGGGCTGACCGGGAACTGCGGCGCGAAACGCCGGACCGACCTGACCAATTCCGCGTGCCGAAGGTTGCCGGCCGCGACGATGCACGTGTTGGCCGCGACGTAGTTGGCCTGGAAAAATCCGCGCAGCCGCGCGCGGTTCAAGCCGTCCAGCGAGCGCGGCGTGCCCTCGATGCTGCGGCCCAGCGGGTGGCCGGGCCAGAGGGTTTCATTCAGCAGTTCCTGGACGAGATGGTGCGGCTGGTCGCGGTAGCTGGCGCGTTCCTCCTTGATGACCTCGCGCTCCCGGCCGATGTCCCCCGGCGCGAAACGCGAGTTGAGAAACATGTCCAGCAGCACGTCCAGCAGGGCGGGCAAATGGTCGGCACGGGCCTTGGCGTAAAGGCAGGTGTGATCCTCGCTGGTGTAGGCGTTCAGGTAACCGCCGAGGCCCTCGACCGCTTCGGAGATCTGCCGGGCCGTGCGCCGACGGGTGCCTTTGAAGAGCAAGTGTTCGATGAAGTGGGACGCTCCGTTCTGCGCGGGGGTCTCGTAGCGCGAGCCGACGCCCACCCACACCCCCAGGCACACGCTGGCCATGTGGGGCATCGTGGCGGTGGCAACGGTCAGGCCGTTGGGCAGGCGGGTGAGGCGGTGCATCAACCGGACGGGGAAGCGGGGCGGCAGCCGGCCCGCGGCAGCAGACGGGCCTACTTCACCTTGTTAATTTTTTCCCGGCAGTCCGGACAGCAGGCGTGATAGGAGGTCTCACCGGTGTCGATGGGGAAGGGCAGCTCCAACTTGTGCCATTGGTCCTGCAGGTCTTTGGCGCGGCCGCAGACGCTGCATACCTGAATGAAGTTTTTGAACTGGGCGACGTTTTGCAGGGCCGCCTCCGCCGTGGAGATGCGTGAAATCAGGTAGGATTGAAGTTCAACCGAGCGCACGCCCACCTTGAGCCGGGCCTGCAGGACTTCCTTGTCAAACGGCTTGCTGACAAAATCATCGACGCCGGCATCGAAGGCATCCAGCAGACTGTCCTTGCCGCCCCGCGCCGTGCACAGGACCACATAAAAGGGAGCAATGTTCGCGTCCCGGATGCGGCGGGTCAGCTCCATGCCGTTGATTTCTGGCATGAACCAGTCGAACAAGCCCATGCGCAACTCGTTGTCGTGCTGAAGGACTTCCCAGGCCTCGGCGCCGTTGGTGGTCGGGACGACTCCATAGCCCCACTTCGACAGCAGGTTCATCAGAACCTGTCGAATGATCGGGTCGTCGTCCGCGATGAGAATCTTCATGAAAAAGCTAAAACCAAGGGCGCTATCCCTAGTTTCCAAACTTTATTAGCCGCTGGCTCCCGGGGGGACAATCAAATTATCCCGGTGAGGCAGCCCACCCGGCTAGGGCATGAGCACTGTTCCCGCCATGGCCTCGACCAGCCCGCGCCCAAACGCCAGCCGGTCAGCCGTCGTCGGCAGCCGCCCAAGCTTCGAACTGGGGCCGATGCGCAGTTCCATCAGGGCGACTGGCACCCGGCGCTCCTGCCAGAGCACATTGGTGGTATTGCCCGGCGCGGGCGTGATGCCGAGCTTGCGCGACGGGGCGAAGGACGTATCCGCCACAAGCTTCGTGAAGAGCCGCTGGAACTTCGCCTGGCCCGGTTCGTCGTCCACCATCGTGTCGAGATACTCGGCCGTCTCCGTGTTGTGCAGGTTCACCATCAGGTCAATGGGCTGCTCGGCGTGCGCAGCGAGAATCGCCTTCTTCACATACCAAATCTCCGGCATCACCTTGAGCCAGCGCGGGTCGCGGAGGTCCACCTTGTCCCAGTGGCGGTTCACGTCCCAGCCGTGCGCGTTGAAGCGCACCTGGCCCAGCGCGCAGCCGTCCGGATCCATCATCGGGGTGAACTTGAAGACCACCTTCTCCCGCAACGCCCGCGCCGCCGGCTCGTCCGACGTGATGAAACGCAGCGCGCCTTCCATCGCTAAGGAAGTCCCCGCCTCCCACGCGTGCTGGCGCGCCTGAAGCCAGACCACCTTCTTCCCCGCGTCCGGCCGCGCGAAGTCGGTGACCGTGACCAGATGCAGGTCGCGACCCAACGCCGACTTCCCGATCACTTCTATTCGCGCATGCGGTGAACGCACTACGACGTCGAGCAGTTTCAGCAGCTGCGAGTGTGGATAGGGCGGGATGTGCGCGAGCCAGACCGTGTCGCGTGCTGGCTTGAACTTGAGCGTGGACTCCTTCTTCTCCGCGTCCCATGCCAGATCGCGGAAGTGCTCCCACGTCTCGCCGTCGTAGCTGAAGACGGGTCGCAACGTCGGCCCCATCGGGCACGCGCCGGGGCGGTCGTTGTATTCGCCCACCCAGTCCGTGAAGGTCAGCGTCAGTTCGCGCCCGGCCGTCTGGTCCATGCGGAAGTAGAACCACGTCGTCTGCCGGTTGCGCCCGCGCTCGTCGGATTGGCCCGCGACATGCAAGCGAAACTCCGCGTCGCCGAGCTTTTCGATCTTGCCCAGGGATGCGCCCTCGAAGGCCTGGTTGAACATGACCGGCGGCGGTTCCTGCGCGGCGAGGCTGATTGCACCCCACGGCCCGCAAGGCGGCAAGCGAAAGCCGGCCGGGATTTCCCGTTGACGCTCGCGCGCCCGGCCCGCCATCTTTCTCCCGCTTGGCGCGCACCAAAACCATCCTGTTCGTTTGCACCGGGAACATCTGCCGCAGTCCGATGGCGGAAGGTTTGTTCCGTCACGCGGTGAAAGGCCGCGGCGATTACCGGGTGGTTTCCGCAGGCGTTGGGGCCATCAATGGCCAGGCACCCAGCACGCACGCCGTTACCGCGCTCAAGCAGCTCGGCATCGACATCACCGGTCAGCGCAGCCGGATGCTTACCAGCGCGATGGTGCAGGAGGCGGACTACATCTTCGGCATGACCCGCGGCCACGTGGAGGCGGTCACGCTGCTTTATCCGCAGGCGGAGGAGAAAGCCTTCGTGCTGCGCGAGTTCGATGACACGCTGGATTTTTGGGAGAAAGACATTGCCGACCCGATTGGCGGCAATTTGGAGGTTTATCTCAACTGCCGCGACCAGATCGAGCAGGGCATCCAGTCCATGCTGCGCTTCGTCGAGCAGGAGGGGGACGTTCCCGGCAGCGGCCGCGCGATCACCTTTGCCTTGGGCGCAGACCATGGCGGCCTGCACCTGAAGGAGGCCCTCAAGCGCCATCTGGAGAGCCGGCACGTGCGCGTGGTGGACTTCGGGACCAATTCACCCGCATCAACGGATTACCCGGACTACGCCAAGCTGGTCGGCGAGCTGGTGGCGGCGGGCAAGGCGGACTTTGGCCTGCTTTGCTGCACGTCTGGGGTGGGCATGAGCATCACGGCCAACAAAGTGCCCGGCGTGCGCGCCGCCTTGGTCTTCAACGAGGAAATGGCCACCCTCACCCGCCAGCACAACGACGCGAACGTCCTGTGCCTCGGCCAGAAGCAGACTTCGCCCGAAGAGGGCAAAAAAATCGTGGACGCCTTTCTCGCCGCCGAGTTTGAGGGCGGCCGCCACGAACGGAGAGTCAACAAAATGGAACAGAACCCCGGATTGCGCTTGTCGGCTGTAGATCCCGCCATCGCTGAAACCATCGCCAAGGAACGCCAGCGCCAGCAGGAGAACATTGAGCTGATCGCCAGCGAGAACTTCACCAGCCCCGCCGTCATGGAGGCGCAAGGCTCCTGCCTCACGAACAAATACGCCGAGGGCTATCCCGGCAAGCGCTGGTATGGCGGCTGCGAACACGTGGATGTGGTGGAATCCCTCGCCATCGAGCGCGCCAAGCAGCTCTTCGGCGCCGAGCACGCAAACGTGCAGCCGCACTCCGGCTCCGGGGCAAACATGGCCGTTTACTTTGCCTTCCTGAAGCCCGGCGACAAGATGCTGACGATGGATCTGAGCCACGGCGGCCATCTCACGCACGGCAACAAGGCCAACTTCTCGGGCAAATTCTTCGAGATCGTCCACTACGGCGTGCGCAAGGAGGACGAGCGCATTGATTATGACCAGCTCGCCGCCATGGCCCGCGAGCACCGGCCGAAGATGATCACCGTCGGCGCGAGTGCCTACCCGCGCACCATCGACTTCAAGCGGATGGGCGAGATCGCGCAGGAAGTGGGCGCGATGCTGCTGGCGGACATCGCGCACATCGCCGGCCTGGTCGCCACCGGCGTTCACCCCAGCCCGGTGCCACATGCGGACTTCGTCACCACCACCACGCACAAGACCCTGCGCGGTCCGCGCGGCGGCCTCATCCTCTGTCCGGCGAAGTATGCGAAGGAAATTGATTCCCAAGCCTTCCCCGGCATCCAAGGCGGCCCGCTGATGCACGTCATCGCCGGCAAGGCCGTGTGCTTCCACGAGGCGCTCCAGCCCACCTTCAAGGCTTATCAGGAGCAGATCGTCAAGAACGCCAAGGCCCTCGCCGCCGGCATGCTCCGCAACGGCTTCCGGCTCGTCTCCGGCGGCACGGACAACCACCTCATGCTGGTGGACGTTGGCGCGCGCGGCATCACCGGCAAGGAGAGCCAGATCGCCCTCGATGAGGCCGGCATCACCACCAACAAGAACACCATCCCCTTCGAGACCCGCTCGCCCTTCCAGGCCAGCGGCGTCCGCCTCGGCACCCCTGCCTGCACCACCCGCGGCATGAAGGAAGCTGAGATGGCCGCCATCGCCGACATGATCGCGGAGGTGCTGCTCGACATTAAAAACGTCGATACGGCCCACAAGGTCCGCGCGCGCGTCCGTGAGCTGACGGCCAGGTTCCCGCTGCCGTATTGAACGCGCAGGCCGAGCGGCCCGGTGCGGCATCAAAATCATTGACACACGCGGGCACGTCCGCCAGCTTGCGCGCGAATTTAACCGCAAGATTCCCGCCACCCGGACAGGGTCAGGGTCAATCCCCAGCAGAAATTCCCCGGCAGACATTGGCGTTTGATTGAACGCCCTCCCGCGGCAGCGAGTCGAATCCCGACTCACCAGCAGGCGTCAATGTCCGCCCGCATCACAATTTAGTTTTCTTTCACTATGCCAAGAGTTGCCAAACCGAAGGCGGCCAAGACCAAGCGAGCCGCCGCCGAAAGCGAAGTGCCAGTCGCACCCCGCGCCGAGTCCATGTTCCCGGACGAGTCCGAGCCGACGACCGCCACGACCACCCCGCCCATCGAGGAGTTTTCGCCCGGCATGGGCCAGTCCAGCCCGCCACCCGCGCCGCCGGCCGAGCCCCCGCCGGTTACCGCCGCCGAACCGCCCGCCCCCAAACCGCAGCCGCAGAGGCAGCCCCGGCAGCCGAAGCAGCCGGCCCCGCCACCGCAGCCCGAGCGGACGGCACCCGAACTGAAGGGTCCGCCCATCGCCATCTCCACCCTGCAGGCGCTCTCCATCGCCGAGCTGAACAAGATGGCCCGCGAGATGGAGGTCGAAAATTTCGGCACGATGCGCAAGCAGGAGGTCATCTTTGCCATCCTAAAAAAGAATGCCGAAAGCGCCGGCGGCCTGTTCGCCGAGGGCGTGCTGGAAGTCCTGAGCGAAGGCTTCGGCTTCCTCCGCTCGCAGGCCTTCAACTACCTGCCCTGCCCGGAGGACGTCTACGTATCACCGTCGCAGATCCGCCGCTTCGACCTCCAGACCGGCGACCTCATCGCCGGCCAGATTCGCCCGCCGAAGGAGAAAGAGAAATTCTTCGCCCTCCTCAAGGTCGAGTCCGTCAACCACATGGAGCCGGACAAGGCGAAGGAAAAGACCCACTTCGACAACCTCACGCCGCTCTTCCCAAACAAGCGCTTCATCCTCAAGACCGACCCCACCGAACTCTCCACCCGCGTGCTCGACCTCGTCTGCCCCATCGGCAAAGGCACACGCGGCGTCATCGTCGCCCCGCCCCGCACGGGCAAAACGGTGTTGCTCCAAAAGCTCGCCAACTCCCTCATCAAGAACAACCCCGAGGCCTACCTCATCATCCTCCTCATTGATGAGCGCCCCGAGGAAGTCACCGACATGGAGCGCTCCTGCAAACCGGCCGAAGTCGTCGCCTCCACCTTCGACGAGCCACCCGAGCGCCACGTGCAGGTGGCCGAAATGGTCATCGAGAAGGCCCGCCGCATGGTCGAGCACAAGAAGGATGTCGTCATCCTGCTCGACTCCATCACCCGCCTCGCCCGCGCCTACAACACGGTTCAGCCACACTCCGGCAAGATTCTTTCCGGCGGCGTGGACGCGAACGCGCTGCACAAGCCCAAGCGCTTCTTCGGTGCCGCGCGCAACATCGAGGAAGGCGGTTCGCTGACCATCATGGCCACCGCGCTGGTGGACACTGGCAGCCGCATGGACGAGGTCATCTTCGAGGAGTTCAAGGGCACCGGCAACATGGAGGTGCACCTCGACCGCGCGTTGGTGGACCGCCGCATTTTCCCGAGCATCAACATCGAGCGCTCCGGCACCCGCAAGGAGGAGCTGCTCTATCACCCGGACGAATACAACAAGATCGTGATGCTCCGGCGCGCGCTGACCGGCGTGCCACCGGTTGAGGCGATGGAACTGCTGCTTAACAAGCTCAAGAAGACGCCCAACAACATCATGTTCCTCCTGGGCATGAACGCCTCCTGAGGCGCATCCGCATTCCCAGGCGCAAGGGTGGGTCACCGCCCTTGCGCCTTTTTCATGGGCGGGCTCCTGCGGGCCTTAACCCAAGTTTCCTGAACATCACCTGTGGGGCCGGTGTCTCACTCTGGCCGTGCGCATGGATTGGCATTTGCCATCGCGCCCGATACACTCTCTCGATTCGTGACTAGCATTGTCCTGTCCTGCCAACCGCCCGTGTGGCGCGCTTCCGCGCTAGCCCTGCTGCTTGCCCCGCTGCTGCTCACCGGGTGCAAGGAAGAGCAAATCACCGTGTATCGCGTGCCGAAAGTGGTGGCCGGGGCAAACGCGGCCCCGCGCGGCGAAGCCTCGGCTGGCGCGCGACCGCATGTGCACTGGGACAAGCTTCCGGCCGGTTGGCGGGAGGAGGCTTCCTCTGGTTCCCGGGCGGCCACGTTCTCCATTGCGGGAGCGGATGGCAAACGGGCCGAAGTCGCCGCCATCGGATTTCCGGGCATGGGCGGATCGGACCTGCAGTTTGTGAACCTCTGGCGCGATCAACTTGGCCTCGCCCCCCTCACGGAGGAGCAACTGCCCAAGCTCGTCCAGCCCGCGACTATCGCCGGCTCGGCAGGGAAGGTCTTCGATATCACGGGCGCGAACAAAGCCGGCACCGGGCAGTCCGCCGATCGCATCATCGTGGCGCTGCACAAGGCCGACGGCATATCGTGGTTCATCAAACTTACCGGTGAGCCCGCGCTGGTGGAGCAGCAAAAGCCCGCCTTCCTCGACTTCCTCAAGGGCCTGAGTTTCCACATGGAAGCCCACGGTGCCACTGACGCGCCCGCGCCGACCGCTTCAGCGACACCCGGCACCGCCAGTCCCGGCGCGCCCAACTGGACCGCCCCCGCGCATTGGAAGCAGCAGGCCCCCGGCGCGATGCAGGCGGCCAAATACCGCATCGGTGAAGGCAAGGCATCCGCCGAGATGACCGCTGTCTTCCTCGGCGGCATGGGCGGCGCGCTCAAGGCCAACCTCGACCGCTGGCGCAACCAGCTCAGTCTGCCCGCCGCCGCCGACAGCGAAGTGGAAAAGCAGGCCCCGCTCTTCCCTGCCCTCGGCAACGGCGCGCGCATCGTGGAACTCAGCGGCAGCACCGGCGAAGGCGACCCTGCCGACATGATCGTGCTGCTCGTTCCCGACGGCCGCGGCACCTGGTTCTACAAGCTCATGGGTGACAAGGCCGTCGTCGCGAGGGAAAAGGACGCGCTCGTGGCGTTCGTGAAATCGGCAAAAAACTGACGGAGCTTTCGCACTTCGCTTTCTTCTTCCATGGACCGCCTGCTGAAAACGCTCTCCTCCCTCAAGCTCACCGTCGTGCTGCTGTCCGCCGGGCTCTTGCTCATCTTCATTGGCACGCTCGCGCAGGTCCACGAGGGCCTCTACAACGCGCAGGTCCGCTACTTCAAGAGCTGGGTCATCGTCGGCGTCACCCTGTTCAGCACGAAGATGCCGTGGCTCATCCTGCCCGGCGGCTACAGCATCGGCGCGCTGCTGCTGGCCAACCTCACCGCCGCGCACTTCACGCGCTTCCACTGGACCTGGCGGAAGTCCGGCATTTTCATGACGCACCTCGGCCTCATCCTGCTGCTGCTCGGCCAGCTCGGCACGGACATCCTCTCCACCGAGAGCGCGATGCGGCTGGAGGAAGGCGAGACGAAGAATTACTCGGAAGACTTCCACGCCAACGAACTGGTCTTCATCAACAAGTCGCTGCCGAACGAAGACGAAGTCATCGCCGTGCCGGAGAAATTCCTCGCCGCCAAGCAGCCCATCACGCACCCGCAACTTCCGTTCACGGTGAAGGTGAAGGAGTATTGGCCCAACTCCTATCTCACCAACTTCGGTCCGTTCATCGCCGACGCGCTCGCGAAGGAGGGTTTCGTTCGCAACACCGCCGACCAGGGCATCGGCCCGAAAGTCATGGTGCTGCCGCAGCCCGTCGTCACCGCGATGGACAGCCGGAACATCCCGACCGCCGTCATCGAAGTGAGCGCCGGCGGCGCGCCGAAAGGCTCGTGGCTCGTCTCAAGCCAGACCAGCGCTAAGCAAACCGTGGAGCACGACGGCAAGACTTGGGAGCTGGCGCTGCGGTTCCAACGCCACTACAAGCCTTACAGCTTCACGCTGATGGACTTCACCCATGAGCGCTATCCCGGCACGGACTTGCCGAAGGATTTCCGCAGCCGCGTGCGCGTGGTGAACCCGTCGAAGAACGAGGACCGCGAGGTGGAAATCTTCATGAACAACCCGCTGCGCTACGACGGCCTCGCGTTTTATCAGGCCAGCTTCGAGCCCGGCGACACCGTGACCGTGCTGCAAGTCGTGAAGAACCCCGGCTGGCTCACGCCCTACTTCGCGTGCCTCATGGTCGGCCTCGGGCTGACCGTGCAATTCGGCATCCACCTCACCGGCTTCGTCCAAAAACGCGCCACGCCCGCGCCCGCCGCCGCTGCGACGGGGAAAAAGTCTCAGCCACAAAAAGGCGCAGAAGGCGCAAAGAAATGAAGGCGATGATAGCGAACGTCCATCATCCATCGCGCAACGCTCAACGTCGAACGAGCCGGTCGGAGCGTTTTGGAGTGAACGGGTGCGCTGGTGACAATGGATGTTTCCTCCCTCACCCCAGCCCTCTCCCGCTGGGAGAGGGGGAAATTTCTCCCGCGCTCGGCTTCGAGTTCGCGCCGGATTTCCGTCCGCGCCGGGCGCAGCGACTTGAGCGGGCGAACTGGCTCCCTCTCCCAGCGGGAGAGGGTCGGGGTGAGGGAGAACGGCCACCCAATTCCATTCCACGCTCGCTCTGCTCCAAAACCATCCACTCACCCACCGCCCCCGCTTTGAACGTTCCAAGTTTGGCGTTGAACGTTGAACGTTTCCCCCTTCCCCCTTCTTGCGCCTCTTTGTGCCTCTTTGTGGCTAACCCTCCACTCCCATGAAAAAACACTGGCCTTGGCTCCTCTTCGCCGTCTTCGCCCTTGAGGTCGCGTTCTCGCTCAAGCCGCGCGCGGACAAGCCCGACGACTTCCAAATCCGCGAGTGGGGCAAGCTCCCCGCGCTCGCCAACGGCCGTGTGCAACCCTTCGACTCCCTCGCGCGCAACTGCCTGCTCGTCATCCGCGGCAACACCGACGTGCCGCTCGAAGGCAACGGCGCGAACGGCAAATGGGGCAAGTGGGAGGAACTCGAAGCCCCGCTCGCCGAACGAAAGTGGTATCAGTTCAGCCAGCACCCGAAGAAGCTCAAGCCCGCCGAGTGGCTGCTCGAAGTCTTCAGCAACGCCACACTGGCCGACACCCGGCCCATCTTCCTCATCCACCACCCCGAGTTGCTCGGCGAGCTGAAGCTTCAGGCCAAAGGCGTCGAGAAATCCGGCCTGCGCTACTACACCTTCAACGAAATCAAACCCAGCCTCGCGCTGATGGAGAAGGAGTCGAAAACCGTCGGCGCGATTAAGCCCGAGCTCCGCACTCCGTATCAGCGTTCGCTCATGGCGTTGCACACCGGGCTCACCACTTACCTGCGGCTCAAGAACAGCCTCAAGCCCGAACGCAGCGCGGACTTCGCCGCCGAACTGGCGCAGTTCGAGAAGATGATTCCCGCCGGCTTCAAAGCCATCCGCGCGCAGCAAAGCGGGCAGGAGTTCGACAAGGAGCTGTTCGAGAAGTTCCTCGGTTACGCCGAGCCTTACGCGATGATGGCGCAGATGGCCTACCCGCTCATCGTCCCTCCCGTGCAGCCGTTCCAGAAAAAGTCCGACTGGGCGAACGTCGGGCAATCGCTCATGGAAGGCATCCGCGCCGGCGAAGTGCCCGCCGCCGTCCACGCGCACGCCGCGATGGCCGCCGCCTACGCGCAGGGCAAGCCCGCCGAGTTCAACCGCGCCCTCGCCGACTACCGCGCGTCACTCACCGGCAAGCTCGACACCGAGCTCGCGAAAGGCCGGCAGGAACACCTCTTCAACCAGTTCCTCCCGTTCTATCGCAGCATGATGATTTACGTCGTCGCGCTCATCCTCGCCGCCGCGTCTTGGCTGAACTGGTCGGAAAACCTGAACCGTGCCGCGTTCCGGCTCGTGACGCTCGGCGCGGTCGTTCACACCGCCGGGCTCATCTTCCGCATGTATCTCGAAGGCCGGCCGCCGGTGACGAACCTGTATTCCTCCGCCATCTTCGTCGGCTGGGGCGCGGTGCTGCTGGGCGTGGTGCTCGAGCGCATCTTCCGCAACGGCATCGGCAGCGTGACCGCGTCGGCGGTGGGCTTCATCACGCTCATCATCGCGCACCACCTCGCGCTGACCTCCTCGACCGGCGACACGATGGAGATGATGCGCGCCGTGCTGGACACGAACTTCTGGCTCGCGACCCACGTGACCACCATCACCATCGGCTACGCCTCCACCTTCCTCGCCGGCTTCCTCGCCACCATCTACGTGCTGCGCGGCGTGTTTACCCGCACGCTGGATGAAGCCACGGCCAAGGCCCTTTCCCGCATGGTCTATTGCATCGTCTGCTTCGCCACGCTCTTCAGCTTCGTGGGAACCATTCTCGGCGGCATCTGGGCGGACCAGAGCTGGGGCCGCTTCTGGGGCTGGGACCCGAAAGAAAACGGCGCGCTGCTCATCGTCATTTGGAACGCCATCATCCTGCACTGCCGCTGGGGCAAGCTCTGCGGCGAGCGCGGCCTGATGAACCTCGCGCTCTTCGGCAACATCGTCACCGCGTGGAGCTGGTTCGGAACAAACATGCTGGGCGTGGGCCTGCACAGCTACGGCTTCATGGACGCGGCCTTCCGCTGGCTGATGATTTTCAACGCCAGCCAAATCGCGCTCATCGGCCTCGGTTGCTTGCCAGACCGCTTTTGGAAGAGTGGGAATGTCGGGGCTGGCTCAAGCACGGTGCCGCTGAAGCCACAGGCTGCGTAAGTGATTGCCTCGGCCGACAAAACAATCTGCAAAAACAGCGCCTATCCTTATGCGCTTCTAGCAATTGTTGCCCAAATTGGAATCAGCTGCGGTTCAGATGTGGTCTTGACCGTGAAGGACAGGGCGTCAGATCAGGCTCTGGAGGGAGTCCGCGTAGAGCGGCACCGGCCGGTGTCACGAACTGAGAAAGTTATCAACCCCGTAGGCGCGTTCTACCATCCACTTCGACTAGCTGATACGAAGACCACCGATGCAAGGGGCCAAGTAGCTTTCTCCAGGGCGGACGAGAAAGACGTATTTCGTTTTCACAACCGGAGCAGCAACGCACTGAGCGTGCTCCTTGGGGGCAGGGAGGTTCATCTGTCGCCCGGCACCAATCGCGTCAACGAAGCTGGCTGGGGCGCTTCGGTTTGGATTGAGAACGGATTGTTGAAACAGTCGGTATGGTCGTTGAGTAACAGCCAAGCGTCACCCTGACCACCCGGAATTCATGGGCCAAATCGAAGCCGCCGGCGCGACGGACGAATCAATCCATCCTACTCCGGCTTGTCCAGGTGCTCACCGGGCGGCAGTTCGTCGTAGCCCTCGAAGTGCTCGGGGCGGAGCGGGGAGGAGATGACCTGTTCCTCGCCCAGCCATTTGCCAAGGTCCAGAAGGCGGCAGCGTTTTGAGCAGAAGGGGCCGAATTCCGTCGCGAACCAGTAGCCGGCCTGCTGGCACGTCGGGCACTTGATGGTCGCAGGGCGGGGCATCGTCGCGCGGGGCGTCGGTCACGCGGGCGCGCCGTTCTTGAGGAGCCACACGCCGTCCTCATCGCCGGCTTCCTTGAGCTTCACGTCCACGCGTTCGTTGGCGCGGGTGGGAATGTTCTTGCCGACGAAGTCCGCCTTGATGGGCAGTTCGCGGTGGCCGCGGTCCACGAGCACGGCAAGCTGCACGCGGCGCGGCCGGCCGAAGTCGCTGAGGGCGTCCAGCGCGGCGCGGGTCGTGCGGCCGCTGAAGAGCACGTCATCCACGAGCACGACGGTCCGGCCCGTGATGTCGCCGGGAATTTGGGTGGGGTGGACGGTGGGGGCGGGCTGGTTGGCGAGGTCATCGCGGTGCATGCTCACGTCGAGCGTGCCGCAGGGGACAGGCTGGCCCCACAGCTCACCCAGGGTCAGGGCCAGCCGGCGGGCCAGGTGCACGCCACCGGTCTGCACACCCACGAGGACGACGTCCGCGCCGGTTTCGTCGCGCTCGACGATTTCGTGGGCGATGCGCGTGAGCGCACGGGAAAGGGCGGCGGCGTTCAGCAGAAGGGAATCGGGCATGGGAAGGGGGACCGGTAAACCGGCGGCGAGGCGGCCGGCGGGGATCAGTTCTGGCCTTGGGTCTGCCGGGATTTGCGCCACTTGGCGCGGTGCTTGACGATCCAGTCGGTCAGGGCGCGCTCGAAGCCGATGTCGTGCTGGGCCTTCTCGGACTCAATCCACTTGTGCTTCATGATCTCCTCGCGTTCGGCGAGGAACTCGCGGTAGAGCGACGAGTTTTTGACCCATTCGTCGTCGCCGCCCGGTTGGCTAGGATTGTTGGTCATATCAGCCACGATTGCCGGTCTGCAATGGCAGCGGAATGTAGCAGGGGGCCGGGTCGTGACAACCCGTTTTTCGGGCCGGATCATCCCGGGCCGAAGGACAGTGAACAACTTGTGAACAGATGCGGACAAGTTTTCGCGTTCCCGTTTGCGCGGCGATGATGTTTGGCTTCTCCTGTCCCCGTGATTGATTCCTTAGAGCTGACCGGCGAGCCACCCGCGCCCGACCTGAAGCGCACACGCCGCCGGAAGGACGCAGCCATTGACCTGTCCAAGATCGACCGCCTGCCGCCGCATTCCATCGAGGCCGAGCAGGGCGCGCTGGGCTGCATGTTGATCGCGCCCAACGAGGCCATCGGCGTCTGCGTGGAAAAGTTCAAGCGCGGCCCCGAGACCTTCTACGACCTCCGGCACCAGTCACTCTACGAGACGCTCGTCGAGATGAGCGACCGCAAGGAGGCCATTGACCTCATCACCGTCCGCCAGCGGCTCAAGGACAAGGGCCAGCTCGAGGCCATCGGCGGGGTGACCTACCTCACCGCGCTCGTGGACGCCACGCCCTCGCCCGCGAACCTCCCGTTCTACGCGGACATCGTCGTCGAGAAAAACCTCCTCCGCCGGATGATCCAGACCTGCACCAGCGTCGTGGGCCGCATCTACGACGAGGAGCAGCAGGGCGACGTGGAGACGCTGCTGGACGAAGTGGAAAAGGAAGTCCTCCACATCAGCGAGGAACGCGAGGAAGCCGTCAGCCTCGTGATGAAGGACCTCGTGCACAAGGCGATCTCCCAGATCGAGGAAATGCACTCCCGGCAGGGCCAGACCACGGGCCTCTCCACCGGTTTCACGGACCTCGACAAGATGACCACCGGCTTCCACGGCGGGGAAATGATCGTCATCGCCGCCCGCCCCTCGATGGGCAAGACCTCGCTCGCGATGAACATCGCCGAGCACGTCGCGCTGGACCTCAAGCTGCCCGTCGGCGTCTTCAGCCTGGAAATGTCCGCCGACTCGCTCGTGCTGCGCATGCTCTGCTCCCGCGCCCGCGTGAACCTGCGCGACATCCGCGAAGGCTTCCTCGCCGAACGCGATTTCCCGAAGCTCACCGCCGTTGCCGGCAAGATGGCCGCCGCGCCCCTGTTCATCGACGACACCGCCGGCCTCAGCATCCTCCAGCTCCGCGCCAAGGCCCGCCGGATGCACCAGCAGCACGACGTCAAACTCTTCGTCATCGACTACCTCCAGCTCCTCCGCAGCACGGCCAAGCGCGCCGAAAACCGCCAGCAGGAAATCGCCGACATCTCCCAGGGCATCAAGGCCCTCGCCAAGGAGCTCAAGGTGCCCGTCATCGTCCTCGCCCAGCTCAACCGCGAACTCGAAAAACGCGGCCCGGGCGAAAAGCCCAAGCTCTCCGACCTCCGCGAATCCGGCTCCATCGAGCAGGACGCCGACCTCGTCGGCCTCCTCTACAAACCCAAGATGGGCAAAGAGGACGACGAAGACCCCGGTGAGCAGCCCAACTACGACGCCGTCCCCGTGAACCTCCTCATCGCCAAGCAGCGCAACGGCCCCACCGGCGACGTCCACCTCACCTTCCTCAAGGGCTTCACCCGCTACGAAAACGCCGCCAAGGTCTCGGACGAGGACGCGCCGCGCGAGTGAACTGCGGCCACCGCCCCGCCCCGGCCCATTCCTGAAGCTTCACGGTGACCGGTCCCGCCGGCCAAGCTGCGCTTGGGCGAGCCGGGCCAGTTCACCCGACCTCTGGATCTGGGCCAACGGATCTCGCACGCCGCGACCTTCCCTGCCGTAGGTCCATCCGCATTGTAAAACTTAGCCGGAGCACTTCGGCGGCGGTGTCTCTGGGGATCGATTTCCCACTCAACAACTCACGCCTCACACCGGGCAAAGGGCGTTGAGCCGCTCCGGCGGTCAGGCCGAAGCTTCAGGGTGAAACGAACCGCAACCCCTCACACCATGCCCCGCTTGACCATCAACGGACTGCCGGTGGACATGCCGCCCGGAAGCACCGTGCTGGACGCCTGCCGCGCCGCCGGGGCCGAGGTTCCCACGCTCTGCCATGACGACCGCCTGCATCCGGCGGGCGTGTGCCGGCTCTGCCTCGTGCAGCAGGGCGGACGCGAGCATCCCGTGCCTGCGTGCAGCACGCCGGCGACCGACGGCATGGTCATCACCACGCAAACGCCGGAGCTGGAGACCACGCGTCGGGCTTTGCTGGAGATGCTGGCGCGCGACTACCCGGCGGACGCGGTGAAGAAATGGCCCGAAAAGCCCTTTCATCGCCTGCTCCGGCACTACGATGTTCACCCTGGGGCCGACGGGAACAAATTGGCTGCCGACGCGCACCATCCCTTCGCCTTCGTCCCGGCCACTTCGCACAGCGAAATCTTCCGCGACACGACACATCCCTATCTCGCTGCTGATTTCTCCAAGTGTGTCCACTGCCTGCGTTGTGTGCGGATGTGCGCTGATGTGCAGGGACAGTTTGTCTGGCACGCCTTCGGGCGCGGTGCGCACACGCGCATCCAGCCGGACGGGCCGACGCTGCTCGCCAGCCCATGCGTAAGCTGCGGCGCGTGCGTGGACCCCTGCCCGAGCGGCGCGTTGGAGGACCAGTCCATCCTGCGCTTCGGCGAGCCGGAGCAGTGGACGCGCACCACCTGTCCTTACTGCGGCACCGGCTGCGAGATGAACGTCGGCACACGCGGTGACCGCATTGTGCAGGTGAAGCCCGCCCTCGACGCGCCGGTGAACAAGGGCCACCTGTGCGTGAAAGGCCGCTACGCCTTCGACTTCACCCGTGCCGCCGACCGCGTGACGGAGCCGATGATTCGCCGCGGCGGGACCTGGGCCAAGGTGAACTGGCAGGAAGCCGTGAACTTCATCGCCGACCGGCTCGCCGCCATCCTCGCCCGGGAGGGGCCGGACAGCATCGGCGTGCTCGGGTCGGCGCGCGGGACCAACGAGGAGAACTACCTCGCGCAGAAGTTTGCGCGGGTGGTGCTCGGCACGAACAACGTGGACTGCTGCGCGCGCGTCTGCCACGGCCCGACCGCCGCCGGCATGAAGGCCACGCTCGGCACCGGCGCGGCGACGAACTGCTTCGATGACATCGAGCGCGCCAGCGCCTTTCTCGTCTGCGGGTGCAATCCCACGGAAGCCCACCCCGTCGTCGGCGCACGCATCAAACAGGCCGTGCTGCGCGGCGCGAAGCTCATCGTGATTGACCCGCGTGCGACGGAGCTGGCCCGGCTGGCGGACGTCCATCTCGCGCTGCATCCCGGCACGAACGTCCCGCTGCTCAATGCGCTCGCCCACGTCATCGTGACGGAAAACCTCGCTGACGCCGGCGCATTGCGCGACCGCGTGGATGACTTCGCCGCGTTCCGCGAGTTCATCACGGCGTGGACGCCGGAGCGGGCCGAGCGGCTCACGGGCGTTGCCGCCGACTTGATTCGGCAGGCCGCACGGCTCTACGCAACCGCAAAGCCGGCGATGTGTTTCCACGGCCTTGGCATGACCGAGCACATCCAGGGCACCGAGGGCGTGATGTGCCTCGTGAACCTCGCGCTGCTCACCGGCAATTTCGGCAAGCCCGGCTCCGGCGTGAATCCGTTGCGCGGCCAGAACAACGTGCAAGGCTCCGCGCACATGGGCTGCGAGCCGGGCAACCTCACCGGCTATGTCGCGGTGGAGCAGGCTCGCGACCTTTTCGAGACGGTCTGGCAGGCACCGCTGCCACAGACGAAGGGGTTGAACCTCATGGAGATGGTGGACGCCGCTGGCACCGGCAAGCTCAAGGCACTCTGGGCCATCGGCTACGACATCGCGCTCACGAACCCAAACACCGCCGCCACGCGCGCCGCGCTGGCCAAGCTCGAACTCGTCATCGTGCAGGACCTGTTCATGAACGAGCTGGCGCGGGAGTTCGCCCACGTTTTCCTGCCCGCCTGCTCGTCCTTCGAGAAGGATGGCACGTTCATGAACTCCGAGCGCCGCGTGCAGCGTGTGCGCAAGGCGCTGGAGCCGCTGGGCAACTCGAAGCCGGACTGGGAAATCATCTGCCTCGTGGCGAGGGCAATGCGTCCGGATGCCGGCTTCAGCTTCACCTCACCCGAGGCAATCTGGAACGAAGTCCGCCGCGTCTGGCCGGCCGGTGCGGGCATCAGTTACGAGCGCCTGGAGCACGGCGGCTTGCAGTGGCCCTGCCCGAGCGAGGACCATCCCGGCACTGCCATCCTGCACACGCAGAGCTTCCCGCACGGCCCGCGTGCGCCGCTCAAGCGCGTGGACTACGAGGCGAGCGAGGAGGCCCCGAGTGCGGAATTCCTGTTCCTGCTCACCACCGGCCGCACGCTCTACCAGTTCAACGCCGGCACGATGACGCGCCGCACGCCGAACGCCCTGCTCCGCGCCACCGACACGCTGGACCTTGCGCCTGCTGACGCCGCGCGCCTTGGCCTGAGTGACAACGACCGCGTGCACGTCCGCAGCCGGCACGGCGAAACGCTCATGCCTGTCCGCGTGGACCCGCGGGTGAAGACTGGCGAACTGTTTGCCACGTTTCACGCAGTGGAAAGTCACTTGAACCAAGTCATCGGCCCGGGCCGGGACCGCGTCACCTTGACGCCGGAATACAAGGTCGTGGCCGTGGCGGTGGAGAAAGCGTGACCTATGCCGGAAGTCTTTGGCTTCGACTGCTACTCGCCCAAGGAAATCGCCGAGCGGGTGGAAAACGTCGGCGTGACGAAGGCGAATCTGCCGCTGTTGTCCATGGCCGCACTGGGCGGGCTCGCGGGTGGCTTCATCGGCTTGGGCGCGCTCTTCGCTACAATCGTCTTCAGCGACGGCTCACTCAGTTTCGCCATCAGCCGCCTGCTCGGCGGGCTGGTGTTCTCGCTTGGCCTCATCCTCGTGGTTGTGGCGGGCGCGGAGCTCTTCACGGGTAACAACCTGCTGGTCATGGCGTGGGTCTCGCGACGCATCCCCTCTGGGAAGCTGTTGGAAAATCTGGTCGTCGTCTTCCTGGCGAACTTCATCGGAGCCGCCGGGTTGGCTTTGCTCGTGTCGCTCTCCGGCCACGCGAACATGAATGGCGGCGCGCTGGGCAAGACCGCCGTCGCCATCGCGACTGCGAAGTGCGCGCTGCCCTTCGCCTAGGCGTTCTTCAAGGGCGTGCTATGCAACCTGCTTGTCTGCCTCGCCGTCTGGCTCGCGCTTGCGGGCCGCACGGTCACGGACAAGATCCTTGCCATCATCTTCCCCATCGCCGCGTTCGTGGCCGCCGGCTTTGAACACAGCGTGGCGAACATGTATTTCATCCCGCTCGGGCTGTTTCTGAGCGATGGCTCAGCCGCTGGTGCCCTGAGCTGGGCTGGTTTCCTGCACAACCTCCTGCCCGTGACGCTGGGCAACCTCGTCGGCGGCGCCGGGATGGTGGGGCTGGTCTATTGGGTCATTTACCGCCGCCCCTCCGCGGCCAACGCGGCGGCCGGCGGCCGGTCGAATCCGCCAACATGAACGTGAAGGTAATTCCGCCTTGCGCCCGAACAATCAACTCGCGTTCGCCATCGCGCTGGCGAATCAGCTTGCCGCCCATCCGAATCCTCGCAAAATGCGCAGCCGATGCCGTCAGCCTCGCATTGGCGGCGTCAGGCTGGTTAAGCCCGCGTAGCGCCAGCTGCGCACGGCGGCGGTTGACGGACAAGTCGCGGTTCACTTTGGTTCGGTCAAGGTTTGGAGAGGTGGCTGAGTGGTTTAAGGCACACGCCTGGAAA
>Ga0172372_10000429_pt1 | contig 64366 bp, 49 predicted proteins | sample LakKiv5m_2_FD_114544 | JGI IMG/M metagenome (GOLD analysis project Ga0172372, IMG submission 114544) | Freshwater microbial communities from Kabuno Bay, South-Kivu, Congo - kab_092012_9.5m | ecosystem: Environmental > Aquatic > Freshwater > Lake | place: Democratic Republic of the Congo...
CCCCGCTTCCTTCACGCCGGCCTCGCGGTTCGACGCTCTGCGGTTCGCTTCGCTCGCTGTGACCAGCTCACGGGTGGACTTTCACCTCCAAGATCGCGCCCATGCCGGGCGCACAAAGAAGAGGGGCCCTTGCGGGCCCCTCTTCCTGCGAACGCCATCGACTCAGAAGTCGATGTCGCCGCTCCACACGTCCGGACGACCGAAGGTCGAGGCCGTGGCCGCCATGATCTGGGCGATCTCGAGGTCCTGGCGGGGCTCGAACACGAAGGTGCCCTCGTAGGCCGGCAGGAGCTGCGTGCCCGGACCGTCGGCGCCACCCACGTAGTAGCGGGCCTTGATCTCACGCAGGAACTCGTAGCCGATCGAGTAGAAGCCCTCGTCGTCCTCGCTGCGGACGCTCTTGACGGCGTAGTAGAACACCTTCGTCACCGGGTCCTGCACCTGGACGTAGAGGTCCGGGTTGGCGCGGATGGCGGCGTCGACGTGGTCGTCGGTGACCGCGGCGGCCGTGCCGATGCGGATGGACTCGCCGAACTCGAAGTCGTCCGTGTACTGGCCGTTGTAGGCGGCGTTGTACATGGCGAGCAGGCGGAAGGTGTACTGCTGGTCGGGGTGGATGACCGGGTCGGTCACGATGCTGCGGTCGAACGCACCACCGGTGGTGAGGTCGAGGAGCGGCAGCGGCTCGACGGAGCCATCGTCACGCATCACGGGGCCGTAGTTGTTGATGTTGTCGGTCACGGCGCCGCCGATGATGTTGTTGAGGTCATCACCGAAGATCGTGTTGAGGCTGATGAGGAAGCTGCGGGTATCGGAGGACGCGTCGACGCCGATGAAGTCGGTGTTGCCGTCGCCGATGGCCTTCACGGCCAGCCACTTCTCCCACCACGAACCGATGACGGTGGGCTTGATGTAGAAGTAGTAGCCGTAGCGCTCTCGGTCGTAGAGCGTGTTGCTGGCACGGACGACGCCGTCGTCGAGCAGCTCGCGCTGGATGAACGCGTCGGCGATGGGCTGACCGGTCGTGTCGTCGATGACCTCCGGGGCCTCCCAGGGGAAGGGCAGGCGGTCGTTGACGCGCGAGCAGCTCTCGCTGTTGTTCACGTGGAGGAACGGCGAGGTGTCGGTGATCTTGAGGGCCACGCGGCGGTCCTCACGCTCGCTCGTCGGCTGGGTCGGGACGAACGTGTCGCAGAAGTCCGGGGCCGTGGAGACGCGGCGGATGCCGGGCTCGTCGGGAGCGAGGGTCTGCGAGGCGTTGCCGACGTTGGCGTCGTAGCAGCCGTTCTGCAGGCGGACGTAGCAGCCGACGTCGGGCGAGGCGAGGACCTCGGCCATCAGGTTGACGGTGGCGACGGTGCCGACGAAGCCGGGCATACCGCAGGAGTCGGCCGCGAAGCGGTCGGCGCTCTCGACGGTGATGGCACCGTTGCGGACCACCTGGCAGGGCTCACCACGGCGGATGATGAGTTCGTCGTTCACCCAGTTCTTGTACTGGTTGAGCATGTAGGTGAAGTCGCGGCCGTACACGCGGGAGAGGTAGCCGAACACGTCGATGCCGAAGGTCAGGCGCTCACGCTTGAAGGCGTTGAAGATGCGGTAGTTGCGGTACTTCTCGATCGCGTACTCGGTGCGCTCGAAGTTGTCGGCGCCGGCGTCCCAGAGGGCGCAGGTGGCCGAGGCGTCACGGTACTCGTCCGAGCAGAAGCTGTAGGGGACCTCGATCGGGTCGCCGGCGACGGCATCCTTGAGGCGCGGGACCTTGCGGAAGTTCACGTTGCGGCGGTCGTACATCGAGGCCACGCGCTCGAGGTAGGTGCCGGCATTCGAGACCACCTCGGGGTAGTTGCGGTAGTGCATCTCGCCCTGGCGGAACAGCTTGGCCTTCTCGGCGTCGATGTCGGCGCTGTTGAAGACTTCGACGACGTCGCCGTAGGCGTACTTGATGGCGGCGAGGTCGTAGGTGCCGAGGGTGTTGGTGGTGCCGTAGGTGCTGGCGTAGTCCATCACCGAGCTGTCCTGGTGGTCACGCAGACCGAGCTCGAGGACGCCGTCGAGGGTGTCGCGGGCGGCGCCAAAGGTGCCGATCTCCCACTCCGGGATCGGACGCTCATCGTCGAGGAGGCCGCAGGCGCCGGTCTCGTCGCAGGCACCGCGCAGCGCCCAGTACTCCTCACCGAAGTTGAGGGCGTCGGTGGAGCCGGAGAAGTTGTGGCGCAGACCGACGGTGTGGCCGATCTCGTGCAGCTGGGTGTCGCCCATCGTCATGCCGAGGACGAAGTTGTAGACGTCCTGCTCGGTCACGCCCTCCTTGAGGCTCGGCGGGTTCGTCGACGTGTTGATGAACTTCACGCGGACGGTGCGCAGCAGGCCGAGGAGACCCTCGTCGAACACGTCCTCGGCGGCGAGCACGCAGGACTTCGACGGGTGCATGAGCAGCTTCTCTTCGCGGAGCTTGGTGCGGGCGAAGAGGATGTCGTCGTCGAAGAGGGCGCTGGCGACGGCGGCGTCGAGGTCCTCCGGCGGAGCGGACGACTGCAGGATGTGCGCGGTGAAGACCTCGCGGATCTCGTCGGTCATGGCGCGCTGCGGGAGGGTCGAGGTGCGCAGGGCCTGCTTGCGGGCCTCACGCTTGTCGATGAAGGCCTCGCCGTTGGCGATCTGGGCGTTCAGGCGACGGGCCTTGTTCTTGATGTCGAGCTCGTCGGCGAGCTGGCGGGCACGCTCACCGACGCCGTTGCCGAGGCCCTGGCGCACGCGGTTCTTGCCCTGCTCGAGGGCGCGGGTCACGGCCTGACGAGCCGGGAGGCCGTCGGCGATGTCGTTGCCGGAGAGGGTGCCGAGCTCGAGCTTGAGGATGTCGAGGGTGCGCTGGGCGAGGGTCGCGGCGGGCTGGCCGTAGTAGAAGGCGTTGCCCTGGATGATCTCACCGGTGAAGGGGTCGGCAGCCGAGGGGCCGTAGCCGAGCGGCGACGAGTCCTGGAACGCGGCGACGTAGTAGTACATCGAGTAGCGGAGGTCGCCGATCTGCGGGTTGAGGCCTTCCTCGCCGCACTCGGCCGGGTCGCCAGCCTGCACGGGGTTGTTCGGGCAGATCGTGTAGAGGCGCTTGCCGTCGAGGTCGGCGTCGCTCCAGCCGGTCGAAGCCTTCACGGCCTCCTTGAACACGCGGTCCCACTCGTCGGCATTGGCGAGGGCGGTGTCGACGAGCTCGGGGATCTCACGCGGGAAATCCTCGTTCAGGTAGTAGACGACCGTGCGCAGCTGGTCGGGGCTGCAGCTCGCGTACGGGAGGTCGGCCTCGGGGTCGTAGCAGGAGGCGGCGTCCTTCCAGAGGTTCCAGCGGTTCGCGAGGCGGATCTGGGCGGGCTCGACGATGCCGTACTGGTCGTCGAACACGGGGCGCTCGGTGCGGAAGAAGCCGAACTTCTCGAAGCGGAGGTCATCGTAGTTGAGGGCGACGTAGTCGCTCTTGCCGTCGTTGTCGGCGTAGCGCGGCAGCTTGTCGACGGGGAGGAACGACGAGCGGACACGGATCGTGCCGCCGAGGCAGTCCTTGTAGATCGACGTGTAGAAGTAGCACTGCGGCAGGAGGCCGTAGCCGTAGGCGCGGTAGTCGAGGTGCTCCGGCACGACGCTGTAGTTCGTGACGACGTCGACGTAGTCCTCGGTGATGACCGGGCGGTCACGCTGCATCTCGGGGTTGTCGTCGGCCTCGCGGGTGTAGTCGATGATCGTGGCCTGCAGGGCCGCGGCGCCGCCGAAGCGGAAGTCGGCGATCATGTTGCCGGCCCAGTTCACACGCATGAACTCGCGGTCGTACCAGGGGCGGTCGCTGCCGTTCTCGACGATGACGTTGGTCTGCTCGCCGGTCGACGGGTTGTACTGACGCTGCACGTCGAAGTGGCTGAGGATCGGGAAGGCCGCCAGCGGCGTGCCCTGGTACGGGCCGGTGCCCGGGCGGACGTAGCCGTCACCCTGGTTGCCGGGCACGTCGACGTCGCCGCCCTCGGCGTTCTGGAGGTGGCCGTAGGAGCGGTAGACGTAGAGGACGTCTTCGGTGACGTGGAAGACGACGCGGTCCGTGTCGCCCTGCTCACCGACGAAGCTCACGCCGTTGGTGGCGGGCACGTCGATGATGGTCTGCCGATAGAAGTACTCCTTCGGGGAGCCATCGGCGTTCTTGAACAGCGACTTCTTGACCTTGTCCGGCTGGGTCCGGTCGATGTCGCCGACACCAAAGCAGCCGGTGCCGAGCACCGCCGCCGCGAGCAAACCTGGGAGCAGACTGCTGAGACGCATCTGGACGTCCTCTTTCAGAAAAGCGCGGGTGTAGGCCCGTGCGCACATGGATCGCGGTGGACGGTAAAGCAAAGGTCGGGCCTGTCCACGGGGCATTCTGCGATGGCGTCCCAATGCGGACCGTTCGCTCCACCCCGCGTGATCGTCAGTCGGCTAACGCCACGGGCACCGGTCAAGCGCAGGAGGCGCGCGCCCCCGGAGGCTGGTAAGAAGACCGGATGCGCCGGTGGCTCCTTGCGTCGTTGCTGTGCTTGAGCGTCGTTCCCTCGCGGGCGACGAGCGTCCCGCCGATGACGGTCGCCGAGCTGCGGGCCGCCGCCGACGTCGTCGTCGAGGGCGTCGTCGTCGCCAGCACCACCCGGCTGGTGGGGCGCCGCGTCCTCACCTTCGTCACGCTGGTGTCGGGCGACGGGCCGCGCGTGACGAGCACCCTCGTGGCCATCCCCGGCGGCGTCGTCGGCGACATCGCCCAGGTCGTGCCGGGGGCCCCCGTCCTCGAGCCCGGGCACCGCTACCGGCTCTACCTCGGCCGCGCCGACGGGCCCCGCCTCGACGACACGGGGCCGGCCGCCCGCGGCATCGTCGGCTTCTGGCGCGGGGCCTTCGTCGTCGGTGATCGCGGCGAGATCCATGGCTTCCTCGAGGACGGCCGGGCGCCGACGCTGTCGCCCGCGACGGGTCGTCCGGAGCCGGGGACGGTGACGCCATGACGGCGCGGATCCTCGGCGTCACCGTCGGCGCGCTGCTGGCGACGCCCGCCACCGCGTTCGTGTGTACGCGCACCCCCGCCCTCGGCCCCAGCGTGTTCTGGCCGGTGCGGACCATCGAGGTCCACCCCATCGGCGGCGGCGCCGAGGTGGGCTCGGCCGAGCTCGTCGCCGTGCTCGAGCGCGGAGCCGCCGCCTGGAGCACGCCCGAGTGCGCCGACGCCGTCGTCGTCGTCGGAGGCCCGGGCCAGGGCCGGGTCGCCGGCTTCAACTGGCACGCCGGCGCCGGCAGCGAGCGCAACGAGAACATCGTCGTCTTCCGCAACGACACCGTCGGCGACCCCGTTGATCGGTGGGTGCACACCCTCGGAGCCCTCGCGATCACCACGGTCACCTTCGATGCCAACAGCGGCCGGCTGCTCGATGCCGACATCGAGATCAACGACGTCGCCTTCGACTTCACGACCTGTGACCCCGAGGCCTCCGGGTGCACGGTCGCCTTCGACCTCGAGAACACCCTGACCCACGAGCTCGGGCATGTGCTCGGGCTCGATCACCCGCCCAATGACGCCCCCGGGGCCTTCGAGGCGACGATGTTTGCGTCGGCATCGCTGGGCGATGTCGAGAAGCGCACCCTCGCCGACGATGACGTCGACGGCCTCTGCACCCTCTACCCGGCCGGCGACCCGGTGGCCGGGGAGTGCTACGGCGTCGGGCGACCGCCACCGTCGACGATCCGCTTCGAGCAGGCCACCTGCGGGGCCATGGATGGGGCCGGCACCCTGCCCCTCGTGGCGCTGGGCCTGCTGCTTCGCCGCCGCCGACGGGCTGTGTAGGCGCAGGTCACACCCGAACGACGTGGTCGGGAACGAGACGGTCCACAACCAATCGTCTAGATTGATGGCGTGAGCCGTCTGGTCATCTACGAGGGCGAGGAACAGCGCGCCGAGCATGAGCTCGCGCGCGCCGTCGTCGGCCTCGGTCGCCATCCACAGAACGACATCGTCCTCGACGACCGGACCCTGTCTCGTTTCCACGCCCGCATCGAGCGCCGCGAGGACCGCTACCTCGTCATCGACCTCGGCGCCCAGAACGGGGTGCACCTCAATGGCGAGCGGATCGCCGGCGAGGCGCTGCTCCAGTCGGGCGATCGCATCGACCTCGGCCGCTACACCGCCGTCTTCCAGGCGCCCCGCACCAACCAGAAGAAGGTCAGCGGCAAGGAACCGGCCCGCGTCGCCAAGCCCGCCGCAGCCCCCGAGCCCGATCTGGACCTCGACCTCGACCTCGACCTCGACGTCGACCTCGACGTCGGCCTCGACGACGACTTCGCCAACGAGCCGTCGCAGGTCGAGCATGTCGCGCCGCAGCCGACGCTGGTCCTGCTTTTCAACGGCATGGAGGTGAGCCGCCACCCCGTGCAGATCGAGGGCCTGACCATCGGCCGCTCGAAGCAGTGCGACGTCGTCATCAGCCTGCTTGGCCTGTCCCGCAAACACACCCGGGTCTCGGTCACCGACGAGGGCGTCACCGTCGAAGACCTCGGCTCCCAGAACGGCACGTGGGTCAACAACGAGCGGGTCGAGGGTCAGCACCTGCTGCGCCACGGCGACATCCTCAACTACTACGACTACAGCGTGCTCTTCCTCGAGGACGGCGACGTCGAGGTCGGCTTCCCCGGTGCCGGCTTCACGACGCCCGGCACCGCCGCTGACGATCTGTCATCGCGCGAGACGAACCAGCAGGCATCGTCGGCCCCCGTCTCCGCCAGCGCGCGTCGCCCGTCGACGGTGCGCTCGCCGATCGCCGACGAGGTTCCCCCCGACGACGAGACGGCCCTCGGACGCCCCCGTCCCGGTTCGCGCAAGCGAACCGACGACGGGCTCAACCTCGACGACCTCGGGGATGGCAGCTTCCTCGGTGATGAGTTCGAGGAGGGCGCCAGCAAGCCCCGCCCCTCGAACCCACTCTTCGACGACGACGACGATGAGCTGCTGCCGCCGTCGGCGCCCGCAAAGTCCGCGAAGCCCGTGAGCGCGATGGGCACCGAACTCATCGACAAGCCAGACGACCTCTCGCGCGGCGCCGGCGACGAAGACCTTGAGGCCGACATCGCGTTCTCGTCGGCAGCGGCCGCCAACGACTTTGTCGGGCCGACGACAGCCGGTGACCTGAAGCTCGGCGATCGGACGTCGGTGGGGATCGAGACCCCGACGATCGCCGGCGGCTGGCCGTCGGACGACGACCTCGAACGGGCGATGATGGTGCTCGAGGCGACGTCGGTGACGCTCGAGGTCACGATGCGGGGAAAGCCCTACACCCAGGTCCCCCTGAGCCAGCCGGTGATGCGCCTTGGCAGTGACCCGCGCTGCGAGATCTCGATGCCGCGCTCGTCGGGCTTGCGCGCCTGGCACGCGACCTTCGCCCAGGTCGGTGCGAGCATCCTCGTGGTGCGCAGCAACCGCGCCTCCGTCGTCGAGATCGAAGGCCGGGAGGTCGACAGCGCCCTGCTGCACAACGGCGACTCCATCACCGTCGGCAAGGTGGTCATCGTGGTCCGCGCCCGCCGCTGACCGGAGGCGCCGTCGCGGGGGTTGCCGTCCTCGACGTCGGCGGCTACCGGCAGCCCATGGCGAAGAACGGGCTCCTCTCGCGTGTCACCGGCATGGACGACCTCTTCGAGGCCGAGCTCTCGACGTGGCGCCACCTCGAGGCCATCGCCCATGAGACCTTCCAGGCCTTCGGCTTTGGCGAGATCCGCACCCCCATCCTCGAGGAGACGGCCCTGTTCGTCCGCGGCGTCGGCGAAGGCACCGACATCGTCAGCAAGGAGATGTTCGCCTTCGACGACCGCGGCGACAAGGATGGCGCGTCGACGAGCGTGGTGCTGCGCCCCGAGAACACCGCCGGCGTCGTCCGCGCCATGCTCGAGCACGGCAAGCTCTTCGCCGATGCCTACGAGCAGGTCTACTACATCGGGCCCATGTTCCGACGTGAGCGCCCCCAGGCCGGTCGTCGTCGTCAGTTCCACCAGCTCGGCTGTGAGGCCTTCGGCACCGCTGAGCCCGGCATGGACGTCACCGTCATCGCGCTCGTGCACACGATCCTCACGCGCCTCGGCCTCGCCGGCCACGTGAAGCTCCACATCAACACCCTCGGCGACCCCGCCGACCGCGCCGTCTACACCACCGCCCTCGTCGACTACTTCCAGGCCCACGAGGTGCGCCTGTCCGAGGACAGCCGACGCCGCCTCCGCGAGAACCCCCTGCGCATCCTCGACAGCAAGGACGAGGGCGACCGCGCGCTGGTCAAGGACGCCCCAAAGCCCCTGCAGCACCTCTCGGCCCAGGCCCGCGCCCACTTCGACGACGTCAAGGCCGGCCTCGACCGCCTCGGCATCGCCTATGTCGTCGACGACGCCCTCGTCCGCGGCCTCGACTACTACACGCGCACCGTCTTCGAGTTCATCGGCGAGGTCGGCGTCGGCGCCCAGGCAACCGTCGCTGCCGGCGGCCGCTACGACGGCCTCGTCGAGACGCTCGGCGGCCGGCCCACGCCCGCGGTCGGCTTCGCCGGCGGCATCGAGCGGCTCGTGCTGATGATGAACGCCGTCGGCGCCGCCCGCGCGCCCGGCCGCCCCGCCATCTATCTCATCGGCGCCGACGACGGCGGCCGGGCCCGGGTCGAGCAGCTCGCCCAGGCGCTGCGCCTGCGCGGCATCGCCGTGGGCGCCGACGTCCGCGGCCGCAGCGTGAAGGCCCAGATGAAGGCCGCCGACCGGGCCGATGCACGCTTGAGCGCTGTCATCGGTTCGGGTGAGATTGCCGCGGGATCGGTCAAGGTGAAGACCATGGCCACCGGCGACGTCTCGGACGTATCCCTCGACGCCGACGCCATCGCCGCCCTCTGTCGCTGATCGATCGCTGGAGCCCCGCTCATGATGCGCCCCGCCCTCGTCCTTGTGTCCCTCCTTGCCCTCGCGACGTCGTCGGCCCACGCCGGTGACGCCCCGGCAGGGGGCGACGGCCTCAAGCCCGGCACCCCCGCGCCGACCTTCACGCTCCCGGTCGTCAACGACTTCGTGCCGCCGGTGGTGCCGACGGGTCCGCTGGCGCCGAAGCAGACCAAGTGGGGCCCGGCCCGCTGGACCGGTGACAAGCCCGACGAGCAGAAGAAGCTCGTAATCATGAGCTTCTTCGCGACGTACTGCGAGCCCTGCAAGAAGGAGATGCCCGAGCTCTCCCGCCTGTACGACACCTACAAGGACCAGGGCCTCGGCGTCATGCTCGTGAGCATCGACAAGGGCGACGAGCAGCGCCAGACCATCATCGACCTCGCGAAGGAGAACAAGGTCGCGTTCCCGGTGATGCACGACCGCTACCAGGTCGTCGCCCGTCGCTACGCCGCCGAGCGTCTGCCCTACATGCTCATGCTCGACCCGACCGGCACCGTGAAGGTCGTCCACGTCGGCTACACCGAGGACCTCAAGGCGAACCTCGAGAACGAGGTCCGCGGGCACCTCGGCCTGCCGCCGCTGCCGCCGCCGGCGCCGCCGGCCCCCGAGACGTCGGAGAAGGGCAAGGACAAGGAAAAGGCGGCCACGCCGAAGGGCGACAAGGCGCCGCCGAAGACGCCGCCGGCGAAGGCGCCCGCGAAGTCCTGACGCCCACATCGACAGGCGACGCCGCCTGTGTCACCGTGACATCTGTTCAGCCCGGAGCTCCCATGCGTCTTGCCCTGCTCGCCCTGCTCGCTGGAGTGTTCGCCGTGGGTCCGGCGGCAGCGCAGAAGCCCGGTGACCGGCCCCTCGTCTTCGTCGCCGACCTCTCGGCCCCGGTCCCCCTCGCCCAGGATGCGGCGGCGCTGACGACGTCGCTGTGCGGCGCGCTGGCGAAGGACCCGCGGGTCGAGGTGCTGTGTGCCCCCGACGTGAAGCAGATCCTGAGCTTCGCCGCGATGGGCTCCCTCACCGGCGCCCCGAGCCCGGCGGTGGAGTCCCTCGAGCGCCGCCTCGCCGCCGTGAAGTTCGTCGTCAACGGCACCCTCGCCCAGAGCCAGGACACCTTCACCCTCGTCGTGGCGGCCGGCTCCCGGGTCGCCGACGGCGGCGGCGGCACTCCCACCTTCGAGACCGCCAGCGTCCGCCTCGAGGAGGTGGCGAAGGGCAGGAGCATACGCCTCAGCGAGCGCCTGCCGGAGCTGTCGGCGCGCCTGGTGAAGCCGCTGCTGGCCCCGACGACGTCGACGACGCTGCCCCCCGAGCCCCTGAAGTAGTCCGATGACGAAGCAGGGATCCCGGGGCGTCCTCACCCGCCAGGCCGGCGCCGACGAGCAGAAGATCGACCACGCGCTGCGCCCGCAGCGTTTCGAAGACTACGTCGGCCAGAAGGCCCTCATCGACAACCTGCGCGTGTTTGCGACGGCGGCGCGCCAGCGTGGCGAGCCCCTCGACCACATCCTGCTCAGCGGGCCCCCGGGCCTCGGCAAGACGACGCTGGCCCACATCATCGCCCACGAGATGGGCGCGGTGCTGCACCAGACGAGCGGGCCGGCCATCGAGAAGAAGGGCGACCTCGCCGGCCTTGTCACGCACCTCGGCGCCGGCGACGTCCTCTTCATCGACGAGATCCACCGCCTGACACCCGCCGTCGAGGAGAACCTCTACCCGGCGATGGAGGACTTCCGCTTCGACGTCCTCATCGGCGAAGGCGCCCACGCCCGCTCGATCTCCCTCGACCTCAAGCCCTTCACCCTCGTCGGCGCGACGACGCGGACCGGCCTGCTGGCGTCGCCGCTGCGGGACCGCTTCGGCTTCTCGGCGCGCCTCGACTTCTACGGCCACGACGACCTCAAGGCGATCGTGAAGCGATCGGCCGGCCTGCTCGACATCGCCCTCGACGACGACGGCGCCACCGAAATCGCGAGCCGCTGTCGCGGCACGCCGCGCATCGCCAACCGCCTGCTGCGCCGCGTCCGTGACTTCGCCGAGGTCCTGCACGAGGGCCGCATCACCGTCGACGTCGCCCGCGAGGGGCTCGACCGCCTCGGCGTCGACCGCCGCGGCCTCGACGACATGGACAAGCGCCTCCTCGAGGTGCTCATCGACAAGTTCGACGGCCGGCCCGTCGGCCTCGACACCATCGCGGCCGCCCTCGGCGAGGACCCGGGCACCATCGAGGACGTCTACGAGCCCTATCTGCTGCAGGAGGGCTTCCTGATGCGGACCCCGCGTGGCCGCCTCGCCACGGTCCGGGCCTATGAGCACCTCGGCAAGCCGCCGCCGAAGCGGGGCCTGCAGGCCGGCCTCTTCGAAGACGGCTAACCGCGACTTCGGCCGGTCCACCTCGCCAGTCGGCGGGTTGCCACCGGGGCGGGCCGGCGGCATCCAAGGCTGGACACATGTTGGACGTCGCATCCCTCCTGCCCTGGTTGTTCGCCGTGCCGGCGCTCCTGGCGCTCACGATGTCGACGCTCAACGCGCGCTTCTGGCCGCGGGGGACGCCGCCGCCGCCGGGGACGAAGCCGCCGCCGGGGACGTCGATCTGCATCCCCGCCCGCAACGAGGCCGAGAGCATCGAGGCCTGCGTCCGCGCCGCCGTCGCCACCGGCGTCGACGAGGTCCTCGTCCTCGACGACGGCAGCACCGACGCCACGCCCGCCATCCTCGAGCGACTGCGGGCCGAGCTGCCCACGCTGCGGGTCCACCGCCTCGACGCTGCCCTCCCCGAGGGCTGGGTGGGCAAGCCGCGGGCCTGCACGATCCTCGAAAAGACCGCGCGCGGCGCCCACCTCGTCTATGTCGACGCCGACGTCGTGCTCGCCCCCGACGCCATCGCGCGGCTCGACGCGCTCCGCCGGACCCACCACGCCGACGTCGTCACCGCCGTGCCGCGTCAGGTGACGCAGGGCTTCCTCGAGCGGCTCGTGCTGCCGCTGCTGCACGTCACCTACACGGCGTGGCTCTTCCTACCGCTCATCTGGCGGACGCACGACCCGCGCTTCCTCGCCGCCAACGGCCAGGTCCTCTGGCTCGAGCGCGACGCCCTCGACGCCGTCGGTGGCTGGCAGGCCGTGCGCGGCGAAATCGTCGACGACATGGCGATGTGTCGCGCGCTGAAACGGGCGCGCCGGCGGGTGCTGTTCGTCGACGGCCACGAGGTCGGGCGCTGCCGCATGTATCGCACCCCGAAGGCGGTCATCGACGGCTTCTCGAAGAACCTGTTCGAGGGGGTGGGCTCCCTCGCCGGCCTCGTCGTCGTCTACGCCCTCTATGGCGGCGCCTTCATCGCGCCGTGGCTCCTCCTTGGTGGCCTTGTCGGTGATGCACTCGTGCGGACCGGCTCGCTCACGGCGGCGACGACGTCGGCGTGGCTGCTGCCGGCGGGCGTCGCCGCGGTCGCCGGGCTGCTGCTGCGCCTGCTGCACGTCGTCCGCCATGGCAGTGACGTCGTCAGCGCGCTCCTCAACCCGATCGGGGTCGCCATCCTGCTCGCGATCGCCGCCCGCTCCTGGTGGTGGAGTGTGCGCGGGCGCATCGAGTGGTCGGGCCGCCAGTACGGCGCGCGCCGCACCCGCGTGGCACACTCCCGATGATGCTGCTCGACGGCGCCCCTGCGACCGCCAGCGCGCCGTCCCGCGACGCGAAGCGACCGTGGGCCCTCGCCCTCGCCCGGCGCTACGCCCGCCGCGCCGCCCGCCACCGCTTCGACGGCGTCTTCGTCGACGGCCTCGACGACGTGATCGCGCAGTGCCGCCAGGGCCCCGTGATCTTCGCCGCCAACCACGTGTGCTGGTGGGACGCGTTCGCCCTCGTCCTCGTCGACGAGGCCTGCGGCACCGACGGTCGCGTGCTCATGGACGAGGCAAACCTCTCCCGCCTGCCCTTCTTCGCGGCGCTCGGCGCGATGCCGCTGTCGACGACGGGCGGCGCGCGTATCCGGCGCCAGCTCGCCGACGCCACCGCCACCCTCGACCGTCCCGGCCGCACCCTCTGGATCTTCCCGCAGGGGCGCCAGCGGGCGTGGCACCTGCGGCCGCTGGGCTTCGCCCCGGGGCTCGCCCTCCTCGCCCGTCGGGCGAAGGTCCCGGTCATCCCGGTGTCGCTGTCCTACCCGTGGCGCGAGGCCCCGACCCCTTCGATCGTGCTGCGCTTCGGCGCCGCCATCACCGACGTCGACAGCCCCACGCTGGTCGCCGACGTGGAGCAGGTCGTCGGCGCCGGCCTCGACGTCATCGACGCCGACATCGACGGCGGCGCCGTCCCCGCTGCCTCGACCCGCGCGCTCGTGCCGCCGAAGGCGAGCCGCGGCGCCGAAGACGGCCTTGGCGCGCGGTTGCTCCGTCGCCTGCTGGGGGCGCGATGAGCCTCACAGCCGTAGCGCTCGTCGTCATGACCGGCCTGGGCGCGATTCCCCCGGGGAGCTACCGCCTCGACGTCGAGGTCGTCGTCACCGCCACCGTCCCCGTCATGGGGGAGCAGCGCACCGTCACGAAGACCACGAGCGTCGTCGAGATCGACGGCGCGGGCATGGCCGTGGCGCGCGCCTGCCGCGTCGAGACCCGCGGGCCCGGCTTCTCCTCGCGGATGCCGCCGTCGTCGCTGCGGGGCCTGCCGACCTCCCGCTTCGCCTTCGTCGGGGACGGCGCCGTCGTGCGCGCCGACATGGGCGCCGGCACGATCGGCTACCGCGGCGACGGCCCCCTGCCCCAGTCGGCGAAGGACCCGCGCGTCCTCGACCCCGACGGCGACGGCCTCCCGGGTCTGCAACTCCTCCTCGACCTCGGCGGCCTCGGACTGTGGACGCTGCAGGTGGTGAGCCGTGGGCACACCGTCATCGAGGGCGTGGTGACCCCCGACGGCGCCGAGGGCCGCCTGACGCGGGTGGAGTCGGAGGAACAGGTCCTGTCGGGCCTGCCGGTGAAGCTTCCGGCCCGCGGCGACGCCATCGACCCACGGCTGTCGCGCTTCACCATGAAGCGGGTGGCGGCGGGCGACCAGTCGTTTTGCGCCTGGTGAAGATCCGGCCGACCGGCGCCGTCGGAAGCGGTTGTCGGTCGCGTCCCCGGATGCGACGACAGAGGAGGTCCCCATGACGTCGAAGAAGCCCGACCCGCAGCAGCGCCCCCGTGACGAACACCGTCATGACACGCCGTGGCGCACCCCGACGTCGACGGCCGGCTATTCCACCGGCAGCGGCGACGACGACGTCGTCCCCTCGTTCATGAGCGCGCTGCGCCGGTTCCGCGTCCGGCACGGCCTCGGGCCTGCCAGCCAGATCCCGCTGCTCGCCGACGAGGACCTTGCCAATCTGCGCGCCACCGACTGTGAACGCCCCGCCCCCGACCTCGACGACATCATCGCTTGACCCGTCCGCCCCGCCGCCCGCCGGCACGCCCGCTTGAAGCCGCCGCCCACTCCCGGAATGCTTCGCCGCCGTGTCTGCCCTCTACCTCCTCGACACCAACGTCCTCTCCGAGCCGCTGCGCCAGCGGCCCAACGCTGCGGTGATGGAGAGGCTGGCCGCCCACGACGGCGCCCTCTGCACCGCCGCCCCCGTCTGGCACGAGCTCCGCTTCGGCTGTGAGCGCCTCGTCGACGGCAAGAAGCGCCGCGCCCTGCAGGACTACCTCAGCGACGTCGTCGCCCCCTTCGTGCCGGTGCTGCCCTACGACGCCGCAGCGGCCGCGTGGCACGCGAGCGAGCGGGCCCGCCTCATGGCCATCGGCCGCTCGCCGCCCTTCGTCGACGGCATGATCGCCGCCATCGCCTGCACCCGCGACCTCATCCTCGTCACGCACAATGTCGCCGACGTCGCCGCCTTCGACGGCCTGCGCGTGCAGGACTGGTTCAGCTGAACGGCCAGTCGGGGCCGGCACCACGCCCGCACCGCATCTGATCGCGCTGCGCGCCGGTGCGTGGTCAAAAACTTTCGTGAGGCGCCACCTGGCTCCATAGTGCTCCACGTGGCGCACGGCGGTGCCCGCGCCACCCGAACGGTCCTCCGACGTCGACGACGGCGCTGTCGCGCCTGCGTGCGGTGCTGGTGTGTCCGCGCGGCGACCCAGGCGCCCATCGCCGCTGGTGACGGGCTGGAAGGAACGAAGGAATGGTGGCGATGGTCGCAACAAAGCAGCAGCGCGAGTGGCAGCCCGGCGAAGTCGACCCCCTCGATCTCAATCTGCCCTACGAGCCCGTCGCGAGCCCCGTGCGACAGGCGCGCCTCACGAAGGCCCCAGGCGTCGACAGGGTCACGCCGCTGCCGAACCAGCTCTACCAGGGCGACACGCTCGAGACGCTGGCGCAGTGGGAAGACAAGTCGTTCCACGCCACCATCACCGACCCACCGTACAACATCGCGCGCGATCGCAAGGGCCTGTCGTGGGCCTTCTCGTCGCACGTCACGATCGAGAACGAGTGGGATCGCTACTCCGACGACGACTACGAGGCCTTCACGACCTCGTGGCTGAAAGAGGTCAGCCGCGTCACGAAGGAGAACGGCAACATCTTCATCTTCGGCAGCTACCACAACATCTATACGATTGGTGCCATCGCTGCGCGCCTCGACCTCCGCGTGATCAACTCGATCATCTGGGCGAAGCCGAACGCGCAGCCGAACATCACGTGTCGCATGCTCACCGAGAGCACGGAGCAGATCCTGTGGCTGTGCAACAACACCAACAAGAAGGCGAAGAACTGGACGTTCAACTACGACCACATGAAGGCGTTGAACGGCGGCAAGCAGATGCGGAACTTCTGGGAGATTCCGGTCACGCCGATGCGCGAGCGCGTCCACGGCAAGCACCCGTCGCAGAAGCCCCTCAAGCTCATGGAGCGGCTCGTGCTCGCGGGCACGAACCAGGGGGACCGCGTCCTCGACTGCTTCGCGGGCTCCGGCTCGACGCTGCTCGCCTGCGACCGCCTCGACCGGAAGTGGGTCGGGATTGAGCGCGACGACGACTACTGCGGCATCGCCCACAAGCGCATCGACGACGAGCGGCGGCAGCGTCGCCTCCCGCTGCGCTGAGCTACCCGCACCGCGATGACGACGAGCGCCACCCCGGCGCTCGTTTCCTTTTGTGCGTCAGCCGGCGAGGCGGGCGAAGACCTCCTCGAGGTCGTCGTGGCCGGCCCGGGCGCGGAGGTCGGCGATGGTCCCGCTCGCCCGGACACGGCCAGCGGCGACGATGACGACGTGGTCGGCGAGGGCGACGACCTCCTGCATCACGTGCGTGGAGAACACGACGCAGCGGCCGGCCGCCTTCTGCTCCAGCAGGAAGGCGCGCATCGCACGGATGCCCGTGACGTCGAGGCCGGCGGTGGGCTCGTCGAGGACGAGGTTCTGCGGCGCGTGCACGAGGGCCCTTGCGAGGGCGACCTTCAGCTTCTGGCCCTGCGAGAAGCCCTCGGTCCGACGGTCGGCGATGTCCTCCATCTGCAACGTCGAGAACAGCCGCGCCGTCCGCTCGCGCGTGGTCGCATCGTCGAGGCCGTGCAGGCGGGCGAAGTAGGCGACGTGCTCCCGGCTCGTGAGGCGCGGGTACAGGCCGTGGGCGTGGGGCAGCGCCCCGATGCGCCGCCGGGCCGCGACGACGTCGGCGCCGACGTCGACGCCATCGACGGTGACGCGTCCGCCATCGGGCGGCACGAGCGCCGTCACCATGCGCAGCGTCGTCGTCTTGCCGGCGCCGTTGGGCCCGAGCACGGCGGTGATGGCGCCATCGGCCGCGACGAAGGAGACGTCGTGGACGGCGATGACGTCGCCGAAGCGTTTCTGCACACCGTCGACGACGATCATGGTGGGGGCCCCATCCCGTCGATGAAGGCCGGGAACGCCTGCAGGCGCTCGAGGCAGGCGACGTCGACGCTGTCGAGGGGCGCGCCACGCTCGACCGCCGCCAGCGTGTCGGCGACGACGTCGCTCATGCAGCCGCGCGGCAAGACGTTGTGGCCCTGCTGGCGGGCGACGAGGTGCCGGGCGGCGACGAAGAGCGGCTCGGCGCGGCGGGCGTGGTGCGGCGGCGTGATGGGATCGAACTCGCCCGACAGCAGCAGCGTCGGCGGTGTGATCCGCGTCGGCCGGAACGGCGCCGGGAGCGGTGCGATGGTGCCGCAGGCCTTGCGCATCGACGGCCGCTCGTCGTCGAAGGCGGCGTCGGCCGGGTGGGGGCGGTCGGTCATGAACGGGACGTCCTCGGCGCAGACGACGGCGATGTTGACCGGTCCGTGGATGGCGCCCTCGAGCCCGTCCAGCGTCATGCCGAAGGACGCAGCGAGGGGGACGAGGTCGCCGGCGCGGGCCGCCTTGAGGATGGCCGGCAGGATGGCGCGGGTCTCGTCGGCATAGAGCCCCATCCGCACCGCGCTGTTGGCGATTGACGCCGTCACCGTCAGCGTGAGGGGCCTTGCCGTCGTCGGGTGCGGCACCGTCACCGTCGCCGGCGCCCGTGTCAGCGCCGCCTTCACGGCGACGAAATCGTCGCGCACCGCCGTCCCGAGGGCCAGCAGCGAGGCCTCCATGTCGGCAGGGATGTCGTCGCCGAGGGGCCGATCGAGCGGGGCCACGCCGTCGAGGACGAGGGAGGCCGTCTGCGCCGGATGGGCGACGCCATAGGCGGCAGCGACGCGGGTGCCGTAGGACACGCCGAGGACGTGCCAGCGGGTGATGCCGAGGGCAGCGCGGATACGCTCGAGGTCGTCGACGACGTGGGCCGTGGTCAGCGCCGCCGTCGGGACGGGCAGCGCGCCGAGGCACGCCGCAAGGACGGTGTCGTCGCCGACACCCGCCAGCCGATCGGCGAGGGGACGATCATCGCGACAGCGCAGTGGCGTCGAGCGGCCGGTGCCGCGGGCGTCGACGAGGATGAGGTCCCGATCCTGCCGGAGCCGGGCGAGGGCGCCAGCCAGCGCGACGAAGTCCCGTGTCGCCGACTGCCCGGGGCCGCCCGAGAGCATCACGAGGGGCAGGCCCGGCTCGGCGCTCGTCGACGGCACGACGGCGAAACCCACCTGCATCGTCGTGTCGCCCGCGGGGACCTCGAGGGATCCGCACCGGGCGGCGACGCGCATGCCGGCGGGATGCTCGAGGCGGCAGGGCGTGAGCGCTGCCGACGGCGACGACGACGACAGCGCCAGCGTGGCGGCGAGCAGGGCCGACGCAGCGCTCACGGCGCCTCCGGCGGCGCCAGGCGCACGACCTCGACCTCGTCGGCCACGCCCTTCACCTGGCGGCGATCGCGCTCGAGGGTGGCGCCAGCGACGACGGCAGCGTCGACGGCGGCGGCAGCGGCCTCGTCGGCGAGGACGGCCCACGAGACCACCAGCTCGTCGGGCCGGGCGAGGCTCTCGACGCGGGCGGCGACGTTGACGGTGCGGCCGAAGTAGTCGGTGCTGCCGTTGGCCTCGATGGCGAGGCACGACCCGGCGTGGACACCGACCTTGAGGCGCAGGCCCGACGGACCACCATCGGGACCGCGCAGGCCCCGCAGCGCGCGGATGCAGTCGAGGCCGGCCCGCACGGCGTCACGGGGATGGTCGAACGACGCCATCACGGCGTCGCCGACGGTCTTGACGATGCGGCCGTCGTGGGCGGTGATGGCCCCGCGCAGCAGGTCGAAATGTCGGCGGACGAGGCCGTACGCAGAAGCGTCGCCGAGGCGCTCGTACATGGCCGTGCTGCCGACGAGGTCCGTGAACAGGATCGCCATCCGCCCCACCGACACGTGCTGGTCGGGAGCGAGGACCTCCTGCCCGAAGAGCTCCCGGAACAGGCCGAGCGCAGTGACATCGGCGGCCGTCGCCGCCTGGGACGCGAAGGCCCGGTGGACGAGCTGCACCCGGCGGACGACGTCGTCGGCGTTCTCGATCCGGAGGGCCACGGCGCCCGCCTTCACCCGCGGCAGCGCCGAGAAGGTGGCCGCGCCATCGCGCTGCGCGAGCGTGGTCGCGACGGTCGCCTCGCCGTCATCGCCGACGTCGAAGGTGGCGACGCTGTCGACGCCCGCGGCCTGCAGGCGGTAGCGCCCGGGCCCGAGTTGGAGTTCGAGGGTGATGGCTTCGCCGGGCTTGAGCACCCGCTGCGCCAGCCAGGACCTCGTCGACGACGGCGACCCGAGACAGAAGACGGTGCGGCTCGCGGGCCGGACGGTCGGCTCCGGGGCAAACGTGGCCTCGACGTTGTCGGCGAAGCCCGTGCTGAAGTCGACGTCGCAGGAGGTGCAGTGGCCGTTGGCCGGCAGGTCCTTGAGGTGGCCGACGCTGACGGCGCCCTCGCAGGCCGGACAGACGAGGTCCCACGAGAGACGGAGCAGGCCCGCGTGCGCAGCCCGGAGGAAGACCTCGAGGGTCTCCTGTCTGGGCGTCGCCCACGTGGTCGCCAGCGCGAAGGGGCGCATGCGGGCGACGTCGGCGTCGGTAGCGTCGGCGATGTGCTCCACCAGACGTTCGATGACGGGCGACGACGGCAGTCGGGCGATCAGGGGCCGGGCGCGGGCGAGGGTCTCCTCCCGCCAGGGGTTCGCCGGCGGCCAGGCGACCCCACGCAGCGGCGACGTCGCCATCGTCGACAGCAGGCCCTGCAGGCGAGCGAGCCCGCGCCGCATCCGGCCGATGGCCACCGACGCCGCCAGCCCACCGACGAGCCCCCGCCCCTCGACCTCGAGGGCATAGCGGACGCGGGTGCCGCCCTCCGACTCCTCCAGCTCGCAGCTGTTGGCGAGCCGACGCAGCAAGCCGCGGGTGAAGACCCGCTCGTTGCTGTAGCGGCGTGGCACCTCGAAGATCCACGGGTACTCGTCGTACTCGGGGGCAAGGACCCCGAAGGTCCCCCGGACCCGGGCCTTCGCGGCGCTGCGCTCCAGCACGGTGCCAGCCGACAGCCCGAAGACGAGCTGGTTGATGTGCTGGGTGTCGGACACCACCTCCCACACCTGCGGGAGGGGGAGCCCGACGACGAAGCTGGTCTCTTCACGACGGGGCGCCACAGGACCTCCGTCGGCACTCTCGCCGCATGGAGGGTCGACGTGCAAGCGACTTCGCCGCAATCGCCCCATCGGGCCGGCCCTTTGGCCGCGGGCCTGCTACACGGGATGCCGTGTTTGAAGCCATCGGTGCCTTCTCGTTCCGCCATCGCCTGGGGGTGCTGGCGGTCTACGCACTCCTCGTCCCCGTCCTCGTGTGGGGCGCGCTGACGGTCTTTCCGCGTCTCAAGGGCGGCGGCTTCGAGGTGCCCGACAGCGAGAGCTACGCAGCCTTCACGACGCTGGAGCGCGAGATCCACATCGGCGGCGCCGACATCCTCGCCCTCTGGACCGCCGAGGACGGCACCGTCGACGACATCGAGGCCTATTCTGCGGCCTTCGAGGCCATTGCCCGCGTCGAGAAGGACGAAAACGTCCTCGCCCACGTGAGCTGGTACGAGACCGGCGCGCCACAGCTCATCACGAAGGACAAGAAGCGCACGTTCCTGATCATCACGCTGACCGGCGACGACCACCAGCGCTTCAACGCCATCAAGCGTCTCGAGCCCCTGCTGCAGGCGCCGCCGATGACGCTGCAGCTCGGTGGCGTCGTCCCCGTCGCCGAGAGCGTGCAGCGGATCATCGCCAACGACCTCATCCGCGCCGAAGCGGTCGCTCTGCCCATCACGGCGGTGCTGCTCGTCTTCATCTTCGGCAGTGGCGTGTCGGCGTCGCTGCCGCTGCTCCTCGGCGTACTCGCACTCCTCATGAGCCTCACCGGTCTTCGGCTGCTCACCGAGGTGGGCCCCGTCAGCATCTTCTCGGTGAACCTCGCAAGTCTGCTCGGGCTCGGCCTGGCGATCGACTACTCGCTCTTCATCGTCAGCCGCTTCCGCGAAGAGCTCGCTGGCGACGCGGGGGCGGACGTCGAGCGCGCCGTCGTGCGGACGGTGGGCACGACCGGCAGGGCCGTGGCCTTCTCCGGCGTCACCGTCGCCGCCAGCCTGCTGGGCCTGTTCTTCTTCCCGCAAATGTTCCTGCAGTCGATGGCCAAGGGCGGCATCCTCGTCGTGCTCGGCACCGTCGTCCTGTCGTTGACCCTGCTGCCGGCGCTCCTTGGCGTCATCGGCACCCGCATCGATGCGCTGAAGGTCCCGTTCGCCGCCCGCGTCGCCAACGACGACGAGGGCTTCTGGTTCCGGGTGGCGAACGCGGTCATGAAGCGACCGATCCTGACGACGGCGGCGGTGCTGGTGCCGCTGCTGCTCCTCGGCCAGCCCTTCCTGCGCTTCGACCCCGGCTTCCCCGACTACCGGATCCTGCCCCGCGAGGAGCCCGCCTACGTCGCCAACGAGATCCTCGACCGCGAGTTCGACGGCGACCAGCTCACCCCCATCGACGTGCTCGTCACCGTGAAGGGCAGCGCCCTCAGCCGCGAGAACCTCGAGAAGCTCGCCGCGTTCTCCGACACCCTCACGCACATCACCGACAACCGCCCGGACCTCACGAAGCCGAAGGTCATCTCGGGCCTCTTCACGCTCATCCCCGGCGTCGAGCGAGAGGCGCTGCTGCAGAAGCTGTCGACGCCGCGCGAGGTACTCGAGAAGGAGGACAAGACCGCCCTCATGGGCATCGACGCCTTCGCCCGCGGCTCCTACATGCGCTTCGCGATCCTCCTCGACCACCAATACAACCGGCCCGAGGCCCTCGGCGTCATCCACGCCATCCGCGCCCTCGAGGTCGAGGGGCTCGACATCAAGGTCGGTGGCCCGGGCGCCTACCTCATCGATCTCAAGGCCAACCTCGTCGAGAACGCGCCCTGGATGGTGGGCACCGTCCTGCTCGTGATGTTCGTCGTGCTCTTCCTCGTCTTTGGCTCGATCACGCTGCCCATCAAGGCCATGTTCATGAACGCGCTGAGCATCTCGGCGAGCTTCGGCGCGATCGTCTGGGTCTTCCAGGACGGCCGCTTCGCCGACGCCCTCGACTACATCCCCCTCGGCATCTCGGACTGCACGGCGCCGCTGCTGATGTTCTCGATCGTGTTCGGCCTGTCGATGGACTACGAGGTCCTGATCCTCTCGCGCGTGCAGGAGGAGTACCGCCGCACCGGCGACAACGACGTCGCCGTCGCCCGCGGCCTCGCCCGCACCGGTCGCCTCATCACGTCGGCGGCGCTCCTGCTGGTCGTCGTCATCGGCGCCTTCGGCACGAGCCACATCATCTTCATGAAGTCGCTCGGCCTCGGCATGGCCCTCGCCGTCCTTCTCGACGCCACCATCATCCGTGCGCTGCTTGTCCCCGCGGCCATGAAGCTGATGGGCCACTGGAACTGGTGGGCGCCGGCGCCGCTCAAGCGCTTGTGGGAGAAGGCCGGTCTCGGCGATCTCTCGCAGCACTGACCGTGTCGTCGTCGGCGCGGTCGCGGCCGTGCCGGTTTCAGCCCTTCGGCGGCCCGCCGTAGATGTCCGGGCGCCGGTGCTGCCAGACGGGCACGCGCGCGCGGATGCCCTCGAGGAAGGTGCGGTCGATGTCGGTGACGGCGATGCCCTCGCCGTCGCGGCACTGGGCGACGACGGTGCCCCACGGGTCGACGATCATCGCGTGGCCGTAGCTCTCGCGCTTCTCGTTGTGGCGACCGGTCTGGGCGGCGGCGGCGACGTAGCACTGGTTCTCGATGGCGCGGGCCCGCAGCAGCACCTCCCAGTGCTCCTTGCCCGTCGTCAGCGTGAAGGCCGCCGGGACCAGCAGCACCTCGGCGCCGCGCGCAGCGAGGGCCCGGTACAGCTCGGGGAAGCGCAGGTCGTAGCAGACCGTCAGGCCGAGCCGCCCCACGGCGCTGTCGTCGATGACGAGGTCGCCGCCGGCCGTGGTCGCCGCGCTCTCCCGGAGGGTGAGCGAGGGCAGCACCACGTCGTAGAGGTGGATCTTGCGGTAGATGGAGCGGATGGCGCCATCGGTGCCAACGACGACGTGGGCGTTGTACGCGTGGGTGTCGGTGTGTTTCTCGGGGAAGCCGCCGAAGCAGATCTCGAGCTGGTGGTCGACGGCGAGCGTCTGGAAGCGCGCGAAGAGCGGACCGTCGAGCGGCTGCATCATGCGGACGAGGTCGCCGTCGCCGCGGCCGAGGAACGCGAAGCATTCGGGCAGCACGAGGGTCGCCGCGCCGGCCTTCACGGCCTGCACGCAGAGGCGCTCGCAGGCGCGGAAATTCTGTTCGATGTCGTCGGTGGCCGTCATCTGGCCGACAGCGAGGCGGGTGCTGGTCATGCAGCGACGCTCGCAGGACGTCGCCGTCGCTGGCAAGCGGGGATGCTATGAGCGGTCCATGCCCACCGCCGCCCAGCGCGCCCGCGCCCTGCGCATCCTCGACGGCCTCGTCGCCCGCTTCCCCGACGCCCGCTGCGAGCTCGACCACGACGGTCCCTGGCAGCTGCTCGTCGCCGTGGTGCTCTCGGCGCAGGCCACCGACGTGAGCGTCAACAAGGTCACGCCCGCCCTCTTTGCCGCCTTCCCCACGCCGAAGGCGTTCGCGGCCGTCGAGCCCGACGTCGTCGAGCCCTTCATCAAGAGCATCGGCCTCTACCGCAACAAGGCGAAGAACATCGTGGCCGCCGCCCGCCGCGTCGTCGACGACTTCGGCGGCGTGGTGCCGTCGGCCCGCGAGGAGCTCGAGACCCTGCCCGGCGTTGGCAGCAAGTCGGCGGCGGTGATCATCGCCAACTGCTTCGGCGTCCCGGCGATCGCCGTCGACACCCACGTCGGCCGGGTCTCCCGCCGGCTCGGTCTCACGAAGCAGCTGGACCCCGACAAGGTCGAGACCGAGCTGACGGCGCTGTGGCCCCGCGACCGGCTGCTGCAGGCGCACCACACGCTCATCTTCCAGGGCCGGCGGATCTGCGACGCCCGGAAGCCGCGCTGTAGCGAGTGCCCCGTCGAGCGCGACTGCAAGAAGGTCGACGTCGACGCAAGCGCCTGACGGGAGTCAGCCCGCCTTCTTCAGCTGGACCTCGTCGAGCAGCTTGATCTGCCGGAACTGGCTCTGCCGCAGCTCCTCGACGGCCGCGAGGAGCTGCTGGCTCCCGCGCGACTGCTCCTGCTGGGCCTGATGCAGCTGCCGGACCATCTCGTTGATGTGCTCGATGGCGGTGGCGATCTGCTTGCTGCCCTTGCTCTGCTCCGTCGACGAGAGCTCGACGTGGTTCGACAGGGCCTTCATGCGCTCGGTGCTGCGCATGATCTGCTCGCTGCCACGGGCCTGCTCGGCGGTGGCGGCGGCGACCTGCTGCACGGTGCGGGCGATGCGGTCGACGGCGTCGGCGACGATCTTGGAGCCCTTGCTCTGCTCGACGGTGGCCTGGGCGATGGCCTTCACCATCTCCGTCGACTTGCCGGCCGACGACACGATCTCACCGAGGGCGCCCTCGGCGGCCTGCGAGAGGGTCACGCCGGTCTCGACGCTCTTCTCACCGCGGGCGATGGCGGCGATGGCGTTCTTCGACTCCTCCTGCACCGAGCGGATGACCTCGGCGATCTCCTTCGTCGAGGCGCCGGTGCGCTCGGCGAGGTCCTTGATCTCATCGGCGACGACGGCGAAGCCGCGGCCCTGCTCGCCGGCCTGGGCGGCGATGATGGCGGCGTTGAGGGCCAGCAGGTTGGTCTGCTCGGCGACGTCGTCGATGACGTTGAGGATGGTGCCGACGGCGCCGATGCGCTCGCCGAGGGCCCGGATGACGTCGGAGGCGGCGCGCGAGGAGCTACGGATCTCCTCGATACCGAGGAGCGTGCGTTTCACGGCGTCGGCACCGCGGGCGGCGTCGCGGATCACGTCCTCGGAGAGGCGGGCCGTCGCCGTGGCGTTCTCCTCGACGTGGCCGATGCTGGCCTCCATCTGGTTCATCGACGTCGAGGTCTGCTCGGCGGCGAGGGCGAGGTCCTCGATGTTCTTCGCGACCTCCTTGATGGAGTAGATCATCTCCTCGATGGAGGCCGAGGTCTGCTCGATGGCGGCCGCGAGCTCACCGATGTTTTCGCCCATCTCCGCGTTGATGGCGCCCATCTCGAGAATCGAGCTACCGGACTCCTCCGCCGACGCGGCCAGCGACTCCACCGACGTGGCGATGGTGCGGACCGTCGCCGCCATCTCGGCCATCGCGGCGCTCGTGTCGTCGAGGCTCTGGCCCTGGTAGCGGGCCTGCTCCTGCAACTCATCGAGAACGGCGCCTTCGACCGCGCCCCCGGGGGCCGACGGCGCCGCGGGGCGGGCCGGGAGGGTGACGACGACGTCGGCGGAGCGCCCGCGCTCGGCGAGAGCGTTGAGGTGGCGGGCGATGGTGCCGTGGATGCCGGGGAGGCTCGGCGCGCGGACCTTGTCGTCGAGCCGCATGCGCTCCGCCACGCCGGCGAGGAAGATGGCCTCGGGCAGCGGCGACGAGGACAGGATGGCGGCGCCGATGCCGGAGCCGACGAGGCCGACGATGGCGGCAAGATCGCCGTCGCCGACGAGGACGCGGACGACACCCCAGGCCGCAAGCCCGATGCCGCCCACGACGGCGCCGCGAGCCCAGGGTGAGCCCATCAATCCCGGTTCGAACTCGGACATCGCTCCACCTCTCCGCCGGGCAGCCATATCACGGCCCGACGGGGTCGGGCGACAAAGGCGCCGCAGGTTCCTCCGACGACGGAAACCCGGTAGAAGCGGCCTCGACCATGACGCTCAACGCCGACGCCCCGCCCCGCCACCGCCCCGGCCGTGTCCCGCTTGCGCCCGACCTCAGCCGCGCGCACCACGAGGCCCGCGCCCTCGCCGACGGTGTCGGCGCCCCGCTGGCGACGACGCACCTGCTGCTGTCGCTGTTCTGCGTCCCGAACCCGGCCGAGATCGTCCTGCGGGAGGCCAACGTCGACGAGGACCGGCTGCTCTCGCTGATGGGCCCGGCGCTCGTCGACGAGCCCGACGCCATCGAGGCGGTGCTCGCCGCGACCGACGAGACGGCCCTGCGCTGCGACGCCCGCCAGGCCAACACGCTGCACCTGCTTGTCGCCCTGCTGAAGGTCCGTGAGGGCGCGGCGTGGCAGCTCCTCGAGAGCGCCCTCGGCGGCAACGCGGCGCTGCGCAACCGCGTGATGAGCTACGTGACGGCGGTGCTGCCCCGTCGCCTCCAGCAGGCGCTCCAGGAGGCCCGCGACCAGCCGCCGCCGCGCTTCGCCGCCGAGGACAGCCCGCCGCCGCGCCGGCCCGTCCGCCAGGCCCGCCACGACGACTGGGTCGTCTCGAAGAAGACGATGCTCGACGGCGGCGAGGCCTCCTCGGTCGTGTCCGTCGTCGTCGAGGAGGCGCCGCCGGCGGTGGCCCCCGCGCCGGCGCCCGTCGCCGAGCAGTCCCCGGCGCCGCCCGCCGAGCCGACGCCGCCGGCAGCACCGACGCCGCCGCCCCCGGCCCCGAAGGCCCGGCCGAAGGCGCCGCCGCCGATGTCGGTGGCCCTCACGTTGCCGCCGACGGCCTTCGACCTCGACCCCGACCGCTACCCCTGGCTCACCTCCCTCGGCCGGAACCTCACGTCGATGGCCGCCCACGGGACGCTCGACCCGTCGGTCGGTCGGGCCGCGGAGCTCGAGCAGCTCATCGACGTGCTCGGCAAGCGCCGCGCGAACAACCCCTGCCTCGTCGGCGACCCCGGCGTCGGCAAGACGGCCATCGTCGAGGGCCTCGCCGTCAAGCTCATGCGCGGTGACGCCGACGTCGCACCGCTGCACGGCAAGGTGATCATCGAGCTCGACATGGGGCGCATCGTGGCCGGCACCTCGCTGCGGGGTTCGTTCTCCGAGCGCATGCAGGGCCTCAAGCGCGATGTGCTCCGCAGCAAGGGGCAGGTCATCGTCTTCATCGACGAGATCCACACCCTCATGGGCGCCGGCGCCTCCGGCGAGGGCCCACAGGACGCCGCCAACGAGCTGAAGACGGCGCTGGCCCGCGGCGACTTCCCCTGCATCGGCAGCACGACGCTCGATGAGTTCCGCAAGCACATCGAGCAGGACCCGGCTCTCGAACGCCGCTTCGTGAAGATCCTCGTCGAGGAGCCCAGCGACGAAGAAGCCATCGCCATCCTCAAGGGCGCGGCCCCCCTCTACGGCAGGCACCACCAGGTGATGCCCAGCGACGACGCCATCGCCGCCGCCGTGCAGCTGTCGTCCCGCTTCATCCACGACAAGAAGCTGCCGGCGAAGGCCCTCGACCTCCTCGACCTCGCCCTCTCGCGTGGACGCCGCTCGAGCCTCAAGGAGATCGGCCGCGACGAGGTCGCGCGCGTCTGCGCCGACGTCGCCAAGGTGCCGCTCGAGCGGGTGCTGGCCCGCGATCAGCAGCGCTTCATGTCGATGGAGGCCGAGCTCGGCAAGCGCGTCATCGGCCACGAGCAGGTCATCACGAAGATGGCCCACACCATCCGCCGCAACTACGCCGGCTTCGCCACCCACCGCCCCATGGGCAGCTTCCTGCTGCTGGGCCCGTCGGGCGTCGGCAAGACCGAGATCGCCAAGGCCCTCGCCGACTTCCTCTTCGGCACCGAGAAGGCGCTCGTCCGCCTCGACATGAGCGAATACAACGAGCCCCACACCGTCGCCCGCCTCACGGGCGCGCCCCCGGGCTACGTCGGCCACGACGAGGGCGGCCAGCTCACCGAGGCGCTCCGACGTCGTCCCCACTGCGTCGTGCTGCTCGATGAGATCGAGAAGGCCCACCCCGACGTCCTGCCGATCCTGCTGCAGGTCCTCGACGAGGGCCGCCTGACGGACTCGCTCGGCCGCACCGTCACCTTCCGCCACGCGGTCCTGGTGATGACGTCGAACCTCGGCGCGAAGGAGCTGTTCACGAAGCCGAAGCAGGTGGGTTTCGGCCTGCCCGGCGAGGCGGCGGCGCTGACGCAGAAGGAGGCGCAGCAGCGCGAGCAGGCCGTCCTCGACGCCGCCCGCAAGCACTTCCTGCCCGAGCTGTGGGGCCGCATCGAGGAGAAGTGCGTCTTCGCCTCCCTGACGACCGACGAGCTGCAGCGCATCGCCGCCCTGCAGCTCGAGCAATCGGCCCGCGCCCTCATGACGACGCGGAGCATCCAGCTCCGCTTCGAGGAGCCGGTGCTGGCGTTCCTCGTCGAACAGGCCGTCGCCGACGCCGGCAACCAGAACCTCGGCGCCCGACCGCTGCGCCAGACGATCCAGCGGCTCGTCGAGACGCCCGTCTCGGAGGCGATCCTCAAGGGCGAGGTGAAGGACGGCGCCCGCATCCGTCTCGCCGTCGCCGACGGCCGCCTCGTGGCCCGGGCCGCCCGCGGCCGCTGAGGTCCATCCACACCGAAACGACGACGAGCGCCTCGCGGCGCTCGTCGTCGTTTCCAGGCCTGCGCTCGCGTCAGTCGGCGAAGGCCTCGAGGCGCTGGCGGGCCAGCTTCAGGACCTTGTTCTCGAGGAGGCGGGCGCCCTCGCGCGAGAGGTTGAGCCGGTCGCCGAGGATGGCGAGGGTCTCGGGCTCGTCGGCGAGGAGCCGCTTCTCGATGATGGTCTTGAGGCGGGGATCACCGAGTTCGTCGGCGATGTCCTTGAGGACGCGGTCGACGGTGCGGTCGCGCTCGAAGCGCAGGGTCGCGTCCTCGGGCAGCTCGTTGTCGTCCTTGACGATGTCGCCGACGCTGCGGTCGTCGCCGTCGGCCGCCGACACCGGCGCGTCGAGGCTCACGGCCCGGGCCCGCGGACGACGACGACGGCCGCCATCGAGGACCTCCATCTCGGCGCCGGCGATGCTCGGGTTGTCGTCGCGGTCGACGCGCTGGAGCAGCCGCTGGATCTTGGCCCGGATCCAGTACACGCAGTAGGTGCTGAAGCGGATGCCGCGATCGGGCTCGAAGGTCTCGGTCGCGCGCAGCAGGCCGAGGGTGCCTTCCTGCACCATGTCCTCGTAGCGGATGCTGCTGCGGCGCATCTGGTTGGCGACGAGGTGCACGAGGCCGAGGTTCGCCAGCACGAGCGCGTTGCGGGCGTCGACGTCGCCCCAGGTCTGGATCCGCCACGCGAGGGCCTGCTCGTCCTCGGCCGTGAGGCGGCGACGGGGACGACCGGTGGCATCGACGGGGACGGGCAGCGGCGGCGGACCGTCGGACGGCAGGAGCCCCTGCTCGACGAGATCGAGCACGCGGGCGGCGTCCTCGAGCTCGCTCTCGATGGCCGGGGCCGCATCCGCACCCGGTGGACCGGGCCGACGACGGGCCCGCAGCGGGTGCTGGCTCATGGGGGTCACGGGGGCGCGTGCGGGCTCGGACACCTGGACGCTGCTCTGGGCGGTGGTGCGGGGCATACGGACCTCCGAAGGACTACGAGACAGAACACACGTTGGATGCGTCTGGTTCCCGAACGTTGCGTCGGGGCCTCCGGTCTCCTGCCCCCGGGGCGCGTCCCGTTGCCGCGGTTGACGACCCTGATCCGCCACGGAACGCTGCTCGTCATGGAGCCATCTCGCGGGTCGAATGTGTCGGATCGGGCCGGCGAGTCGGACCGGGCCCTCGTCGTCCTCGACATGACCCTCGACCGCTTCCACGGCCCCGCCGCCGTTGCCGGCGCCGCCAGCATCGTGCGCTTCGTGCAGGGCGAGCTGCGCTATTTCCGCGAGCGTGGACGCCCCGTGATCTTCGCCAACGGCGAAGGACTCGTCATCCAGGAGCTCACGCCCCGCTCGGACGAGGTCGTCTTCAAGAAGCCGGGGCCGTCGGCCTTCTACGGCACCTCCGTCGACACCGCCCTGCGGAGCCAGGGGGTCCGCCGGGTGACGCTCGTGGGGCTGGAGACCCACACCTCGGTCCTGCTGACGGCCGCCGACGCCATGGCCCGCGGCTACGAGGTCGTCGTCCCGGATCCGTGCGTCTGCGCCCATGACCCCGAAGCCCACGCCGCCGCCATCGGCCTGCTGCGCCGGTTCTGGCCTGCGGCCTTTGCCCCCACGCCGTCGCTGCCGGAACGGACCGCCCTGTCGCTGTGAGTGCGCCCACCTCCCACCGCGCCGGCGGCGTGTACGTCCATGTGCCCTTTTGTCGGCGTCGCTGTCCGTACTGCGACTTCTATTTCGAGATCGGGGCCTCCACGGCCGGCTTCGTCGACGCCGTCGCCCGGGAGCTCGACCGCCGCGCCGCCGGGCTGACGTGGCCGGCGGCAACGCTCTCGTTCGGGGGCGGGACGCCTTCGCAACTGCCGCCGACCGACCTCGCCCGCCTCGTCCAGCTCGTGCGCGCCCGGGGCCTCGCCAGCGACGCCGAGATCGCCCTCGAGGTGAACCCCGAAGACGTCGACGACGCCCTCGTCGGCGGCCTCGTCGACGCCGGCTTCACCCGCGTCAGCGTCGGCCTGCAGAGCTTCGACGACGCCGTGCTGCGCTGGCTCGGCCGGGCCCACGACCGCAACCGGGGGCGCGCCGCCGTCGCCGCCCTCGTCGACGCCGGCTTCGACGTCGGCGTCGACCTCATCGTCGGCGTCCCGGTCGAGGACGCCACCCGCCTGGCCCGCGACGTCGACGACGCCGCCGCCCTCGGCGTCGTCCACCTCAGCACCTACGTGCTCACCGTCGAGGCCGGGACCCCGCTCGTGCAGCTCATCCGCCGGGGCGCCCGCGAAGACGTCGACGACGACCGCCAGGCCGACGCCTACGAGACCATCCTCGCCTGCGCCGACGCCGCCGGCTTCGCGCAGTACGAGGTCTCGTCCCACGCGCGACCGGGCAAGACCTCACGCCACAACCGGCTCTACTGGCAGCGGGGCGACTACCTCGGGCTCGGACCGGGGGCCCACTCGTTTCGCGTCGACGACGACGGCCGCGCGATCCGCCGCCACACGACCGCCCGCCTCACCGACTGGCAGCCGGCGCTCATGCGCGGCGACGACGCAGCCCACGACGTCGAGGTCCTCGAGCCGGCCCACGCCTTCCTCGAGGCGGTCGCCTTCGGGCTGCGCGACCTCGGGGTCGGCGTCGACGTCACAGCCCTCGCTGCGTTGCACCGCACGACGGCGACGCCACAGGTGCAGGCGGCGCTCGACGGCGCCGTCGCCCGCGGCGACGCCGTACGGGGCGATGATGGTCGCATCCGCCTGACCCGTCAGGGTGCCCGCTTCGCCGATCGCGTCGGCCGCGACGTCCTCGGGGCCGACGACGACGACGTCACTTGAGCAGGAAGAACGCGACGGCGCCGATGACGACGACGGCCGCGATGCCGATGATGAGGCCCATCGGCGGACCGCCGGCCTTCGACGCCGCCTCCTCGGCCCGCTGCACCCGGGCGGCCTTGGCCGCGACGGCGTCGGCGTCGACCATCTTGATGACGTAGCCCTCACCGCCGAGGAAGCCCTTGAGGTCGGCGATGAACTTCTCGTACTCGGGCTTCGGCAGATCGAGGACGCGGCCGAAGCGCTCCTTGTAGGGACCCGCGACGGCCTCGAAGGTGCGCAGCTCGACGGCGCGGAGGCCGACGTCGATGAAGCCCGCCGTGAGCGCCTGCGACGAGTCGCCCGACTCGGGCATGAGCACGATGCTCTCGCGGGCCTTCTTGCCACCGCCCGTCGAGGGGCCCTGCGGGGCCTGCACCTTCACGACGCGGGGCACGCTGCCACCGAACTTGGTGCCGGCGAACTTGGCGGCGAGGAGGTCACTGACGGCCAGGGCGGCCTGGGCAAACGCGGTCATCGGGCTGTTGGACATGGCGGGCCTCGTCGGAGTCTGTGGCGCAGGCTTTCGCGGACGACGACCGTGGGTCAAGGTTTCTGCCCTGGTCGTCCGCGGCGGTGTAGCGTCCGTCACGTGAGCCTTGTGGGTGCGGCACTCTCGTTCGTCGTCGGTTCCGCCGTCGACCTGTTCTATCGCCGCCGCGTCCTCGACGGTCGCATCCCCGACGCCGGCCCCGTCCTGCTCGTGGCCAATCATCCCAACGCGCTGCTCGACCCCGTCCTCGTGATGAACTCGACCCGCCGCCGGGTCCGGATGCTCGCCAAGGCGCCGCTGTTCTCGATGCCGGGCATCTCGATCCTCGTGAAGGGCCTCGACTGCCTGCCGGTCTACCGCGCAAAGGATGGCGCCGACACCGCCGCCAACGCCGCCACGTTTCGCGCCGTCGAAGAGGCGCTCGTCGGCGGCAGCTGCGTCCTCATCTTTCCCGAGGGCATCTCGCACGACGAGCCCGGCCTGCAGCCCCTCAAGACCGGGGCCGCGCGCATGGCCATCGGCGCCGTCCGCCGGGGCGCCCGCGACCTCGTCGTCGTCCCCGTCGGCCTCACCTATGCCGACAAGCTGCGCTACCGCTCCACCGCCGCCGTCGACATCGGGCCCCCCCTCCGGGTCGCCGACTTCATCGACGACGCTGGAGCCGCGGTCGACGACGCAGACCGCGACGCCGCCCGCCGCCTGACGGACGCCATCCACCGGGCCCTGCTGCAGGAGACGACCAACCTGCGCTCGTGGGAGGACCTGCGTCTCCTCGAGGCCGTCGACGCCATCTGGCGGCAGCGGGACCCGGAGCGGGTGCGTCGCATCAAGAGCCTCGCCGACGGCGTCGAGCTGCTGCGCAACGACGATCCGGCGCGGCTCGAGGCCTTCCGCGATCGGCTGTCGGCGTGGGTCGATCGCGTCGAGCGCCTCGGCCTCACGCCGCGCGACCTCGGCGAGGAGCACCTCGCGGCACAGCAGAAGCCGGTACGGGCCGCCGCCTTCGTCGCCCGCCAGGTCGTCGCCCTCACGCTCGGCCTGCCCCTCGCCGGCGCCGGCGCGGTCTTCTGGGCGGTGCCCTTCTGGCTCGTCGACGTGCTGTGGCGCCTCACCGGCGTCGAGAAGGACACCGGCGCCACCGTGAAGGTGCTCGCGAGCCTCGTGTTCTTCCCGCTGTGGTGGCTCGTCGCCGTCGTCGGCCTCGCCGTCACCGGCCACGGCGCCCTCGCCGTCGCCGCCGGCACGCTGAGCCCCGGCCTCGGCCTCATGACGCGGCACTTCTTCCGTCGACGGGCCTTCGCGCTGCGCCAGATGCTCGGTGTGGTGCTGCTGGCGTCGAAGGGTCGCCTCGGTGACGAGGTCCGCGCCGAGCGCGACGCCCTGTGCACCGAACTCGACGCGCTGGGCGCCCGCGTCGAGGCCCTGCGCGCCACCGCGACCACATGAAGAAGGCCGGCGGCCGTCGACGACGACCACCGGCCTTCGGACCGACGCCGCGACCTCAGGTCTTCGGCAGCGGCTTGTACTTGATGCGGGTCGGGCCCACGTCGCCGAGCCGCTTCTTCTTGTCGGCCTCGTACTCGCTGTAGGTGCCCTCGAACCACGTCACCTTCGAGTCGCCCTCGAAAGCGAGGATGTGGGTGCAGATGCGGTCGAGGAACCAGCGATCGTGGCTGATCACGACGACGCAGCCGGCGAAGTTCTCGATGGCCTCCTCCAGCGCGCGCAGCGTGTCGACGTCGAGGTCGTTGCTGGGCTCGTCGAGGAGCAGGACGTTGCCGCCGGTCTTGAGCAGCTTCGCCATGTGGACGCGGTTGCGCTCACCACCCGACAGCTGACCAACGAGCTTCTGCTGGTCGCCACCCTTGAAGTTGAACACCGTGCAGTAGGCGCGGGAGTTCATCTTCTTCGGCCCGAGCTCGAGGACCTCGGCGCCGTTGGTGATCTCCTGCCACACGGTGTTGTTCGCGTTCAGCGCGTCGCGGCTCTGGTCGACGTGCATGAGCTTCACCGTCGAGCCGACCTTGAAGTCGCCCTTCAGCGGCTTCTCCTGGCCCGTCATGAGCTTGAACAGCGTCGTCTTGCCGGCGCCGTTGGGGCCGATGATGCCGACGATGCCGGCCGGCGGCAGGCGGAACGAGAGGTCCTCGTAGAGGAGCTTGTCGCCGTAGGCCATCGTGACGTTGTTGGCCTCGATGACGACATCGCCAAGGCGCGGGCCCGGCGGGATGTAGATGTCGGCCTGGGTGACCTTCTCGTTGCTCGACTGCGCGAGCAGCTCCTCGTACTTCTTGAGGCGGGCCTTGCTCTTGGCCTGACGCGCCTTGGGCGAGGCCTTCGCCCACTCGCTCTCGTGCTTGAGCTCGCGCTGACGGGCGCTCTCGACCTTCTCCTCGGCGGCGAGGCGCTTGGCCTTCTGCTCCAACCACGATGAGTAGTTGCCCTGCCACGGGATGCCGGCGCCGCGATCGAGCTCGAGGATCCAGCCGGCGACGTTGTCGAGGAAGTACCGATCGTGCGTGATGCAGACGACGGTGCCGGTGAAGTCGTGCAGGAAGCGCTCGAGCCAGGCGACGCTCTCGGCGTCGAGGTGGTTCGTCGGCTCGTCGAGCAGCAACATGTCGGGCTTCGCGAGCAGCAGGCGGCAGAGGGCCACGCGGCGCTTCTCACCACCCGACAGCGTGTCGACGAGCTGCTCCGGCGGCGGGCAGCGCAGCGCGTCCATCGCCTGCTCAAGGATGCGGTTGATGTCCCAACCGTTCACGGCGTCGATGGCGTCCTGCAGGCGCGCCTGCTCGGCCATGAGCTTGTCCATGTCGGCGTCGGGGTCGGCGAAGGCGTTGTTCACCTCGTCGAAGCGCGTGAGCAGGTCGCGGATCGGCTTCACACCACCTTCGATGTTCTCGAGGACGGTCTTGCCCATCTCGAGCTGCGGCTCCTGCGAGAGGTAGCCGACGGTCTTGCCCTCCTGCAGACGGGCCTCGCCGAGGAACTCCTTGTCGACGCCGGCCATGATGCGCAGCAGCGTCGACTTGCCGGCGCCGTTGTTGCCGAGGACGCCGATCTTCGCGCCGTGGTAGAACGACAGGTAGATGCCCTTCAGCACCTCCTTGCCGCCGGGGTAGACCTTCCGCAGGTCGTTCATCTGGAAGATGTAGGGTTCAGACATCGTAGGCTCCGTCGACGACGACGCAGGCCCTCACGGGCCCGCTGGTGACGCCGTCGGTCTCTCCGATCCGCACGGACGGGGCAAGGGGTGTCTCGCCGGCGCCGCACCGACGCCGCATCACGGCGGTCGTCAGCGGGCGTGGCGCTCCAGGACGTCGTCACCGAGCCGCAGCTCGATGGCCTGCGCCGAGGTCGACGCGGCGATCGTCGCCACGACGCGACCGTCGGCCAGGAGCTGGCCCGAAGAGCCGGCCCAGAAGTCCGGCTCGACGGCCCGACCGTTCTGGAACGTCCGCTTCAGCAGGCCGTCGGTCATCGACCACGAGACGCCGCCGGCGGTACCACCCACGGTGATCAGCGTCTGCAGATCCTCGGCGAGGTTGTCGACGAGCACGGCGCGATACGCGTGCTGCTCCTCGAACGTGAGGGCGAAGCCCGCGCGCCCGCCGACCGTGCCGGTGCGCAGCTCCTCCTGCGTCGTCTCGACGGTGCCGTTGCCGAAGTCGAACGTCGCTGCCTGCTGCGACGACAGCGAGAACGTCGTGCCGTCGGCAAAGCCGCCCGCGCCCGTGCGGGTCCCCGCGCCACCGGCGCCGAGGTGGCTCTCGGCGTCGAAATCATCGCCGTCGAAGCGGAAGTCGCGCACGACGACGTCGTGGGCCCGCACGTAGAAGTCGGTGGCGGTCTCCTGCAGGAAGTCACCATCGAAGGTGTCGACGATGACCCGCACCTCGACGCCGTCGTCGAGATAGACGAGTTCGTTGGCCGGCGTGGCGCTCCAGGTCGGGGTGGCGCCCCGGAAGTCGATGGTCCCCGTCGTGCGCAGCACGTCGCCACCACCGGCCACCGTCGCGTTCGCCACCATCTCCCAGACGAGGCGCAGCGCGTCGTCGACGCGGCGTCCGGGGGCGAGGCCGGCGCGGACGACGTCGACGGGGGCGACCACCTCGCCTTCGCCCTCACCCTCACCCTCACCCTCGCCTTCGCCTTCACCTTCACCGCCTTCACCTTCACCGCCTTCGCCTTCCCCGCCCTCCCCTTCGCCTTCCCCGCCCTCGCCTTCGCCTTCTCCCTCGCCCGACGCTCCATCGGCATCGTCGACGACGGGACACCCCACGACGAGGAGCAGCAGGCTCACGGCAGCGAGGAGGAGACGACGGCGCAGCATGGCCGTCGCATGCCACCGTCCCCGCCGGCGTGGAAGAGGCCAGCCACCGTCCGTGCGCGCGGTCGACGCCGTTGACGTCGACGAAGCCGCCACGCAGACGACGTCCATGGCGACCCGGCGTCCCACCGACGATGCGAACGCGCGGCCCGCCGAACCGCAGGACGCCGCCCATCCGATCGCGCTCGTGCGCCGACGCCTGCGCGAGGCCCGCCTCGACCACTGGCTGCTGCAGCCGCTCGGCGAGCTCACGCCGCGGTTCTTTCCCCATTCGCGCCGGGGCGCCCGCCTCGCCGAGCGCCTCGCCGGCGATCGCCCTGCCCTCACGCTGTCGTCGGCGATCGCCGAGATCGCGGGCCAGCTCGGCAGCGGCGGCGGTACCGCGCGGACCCCGCTGCCGCGCGTCCTCGTCGACAAGCTCGCCTTCGCCATCCACCGCGCCATCGACACCGAGGCCCCGACGCCGTCGCCGTGGGGATTCTCCTTCGGGGATGGCGTCGTGCCCGGCCCGGTCTGGCCCGAGCTCCGGCCTCTGCTCACGGCCGTCGAGGCATTGCAGGCCGACCTCGAGCGCCAGGGCTTCGCCCGCGACGAGCTGCATCAGCTGCGTCGTCGTCGTTCCCGCGTGACCCTCGACGAGGGTCCACCGCCGGGCTTCTTCTACACCGACGACCCCGGCCCGGTGCCGGCGGGCATGCTGCTCGCCATCGACGCCCCGGGCACGCCGCTGCACTTCGTCGGTGTCCGCGGGCCCCTCGGCTCGCGCGCCGCCCAGTGGTACGCCGCCGACCGCATCATCGACGTCATCGTCGAGCCCCTCTTCGACGAGGGGCCGCGCCTGCGCCGCCTCGCCGGCGGGCGCTTCGGGGCCCTGCTGTCCGCCCTCGACGACCTCGTCGTCGTCGATGACAGCCGCCCCTGGCTGGCGTGGGTCTGGCTGCCGCAGAAGGCCCTGCTGGTTCCGGCGCTGCGAGGCCCGGCGAGCGACGCCGAGCGCGCCCTCGTCGACGGCGCCGTGAAGCCCCGGGCCATGCCACCCCGCATCGAGTCGGCCGTCCGCGCCATCGCCTTCGCCACCGACGTCGATCGGGCCTTCGCGGCGGCGCAGACATCGCGGGGGCACGTCGACGGCGAGGTCGCCCGGCTGCTGCTCGGACACCCCTTCATCGAGGACGAACACGGGGTCCCGCTCCGCGTCGTCGAAACGAAGCCGCAGATCAGCGTCGACGACGACCACCGCCTCGGCATCCTCGCCCTCGGTCGGCCGGTGGCCGCCGGCGACCTCGAGACCGGCGCCGCCCTCGTCGACGACCCGGCCCACCACCGCCTCATCGTCGTCGTCGCCGACGCGCGCGAGCGGGCCCTCGCCCGCGCCGTGGCCCAGCTCGGCGATGTGCCGCTGCCACCCGCCCTCGTCACGCAGGTCACGCAGCGCCTCAAGCGCGGGCGCGTCGAGGTCGAGCTGCCCGCCTCGCTGCGCGGACGGGAGCGCCCCGCCGCGTCGTCGCTGGTGGTGACGGTGGCCTTCGTCGCCCACGGTCGCGATCCCGTCGGCGGCGGCGCCCGCTTCCAGATCCGCGCCCGCCCCCTTCCCGGTGGCCCCACCTTCCTCCCCGGCGAAGGCAGCGCCCGCGTCTTCGGCGACGACGACAGCGGACCGGTCTGGTGCCAGCGCGACCTCGACGACGAGGCCCGCCGCGCGGGCCGCCTCCTCGTGGACTGCGGCGTCAGCGAGGAAGACGCCGCCGGCCCCTTTGCGTTCGCCCTGCTGCAGCCAGACCGGGCCATCGCGGCACTCTCGCGGCTCATGGCGCGCGGCGACGTCGACATCGCCGTCGCCCACGACACCGTCAGCGTCGCGCGCGCCCACGCCGACGCGCTGCGCGTGCAGTTCAGCGAGCGCACCGACTGGCTCGGCGTCGACGGCGGCGTCGACGTCAGCGAGGGCGAGCGCCTCGCGCTGCGTCCCCTGATCGAGGCCCTGCGCGCCGGCCGACGCTATGTCGTCCTCGACGAGCAGCGGCTCATCCTGCTCGAAGACGCCCTGCAGGAACGCCTCGCCACCCTGGCCGCCTTCGGCGCCAGCCCGAAGGGCAAAGGCAGCGGCGAGCTGCTCGTGCCGACGGCGGTCGCCGGCGCCGTCCACAGCGACCTCGGCGCCGCCGCGCCGGCCCTGCCGGAGCGCTTCGCCCGCGCCGGCGACCTCGACGGCACCCCGCCCCCGGGCATCGTCGCGACGCTGCGCCCGTACCAGCAGGAGGGGCTGCGCTTCCTGCGGCGCATCTGCGCGACGAGCGGCGGCGGCGTGCTCGCCGACGACATGGGTCTCGGCAAGACCCTCACCGCCATCTGCCTCCTCGCCGAGCGCGGCGTCGCCGGACCCCAGCTCGTCGTGGCGCCGACGTCGCTGGCGCACCACTGGGCCCGGGAGATCACGCGCTTCGCGCCGGGCCTGCTGCGGCCCATCGTCCTCGCCGACGTCGACGGCGCCGCTGCCCGCCTCGACGCTGCCCGCGGCGCCGGCCCCGGCGACGTCGTCATCACGTCCTACGGGCTCGCCACGCGCGACATCGACGGCCTCGCGCCGCTGCCGGTGCAGACGCTCCTCGTCGACGAGGCCCAGGCGGTGAAGAACGCCTCGACGACGCGCGCCCAGGCCCTTCGTCGGCTGCAGGCCCGCGCGCGGGTGGCCCTCTCCGGCACGCCCATCGAGAACCACACCGGTGAGGTGTGGGCGATCCTCGACCTCGTCGTGCCCGGCCTGTTCGGCTCGTTCGCGCAGTTCAAGGCCCGCTTCGCCGACCCCATCGAGAAGGACCACGACGAGGCCCGGCGCGCGCTGCTGGCGAGGGCGCTGCGTCCGTTCGTCCTGCGGCGTACCAAGGCCCAGGTGGCCCGCGACCTCCCCGAGAAGATCGAGCGCACCGTCGTGCTCACACCGTCGCCGGAGGAGCAGGCCGCCTACGAGCGGCTGCGTCGGGCGATCCTCGTCGACCTCGACGAGCGCGGCGCCCTCGACGCCGACACCCGGCAGGACCGCTCGTTGCCGACGCCGGGCGAGCAGCGCGTGCAGATCCTCGCTGCGCTCACGCGGCTGCGCCTGGCCGCCTGCCATCCGGCTCTCGTCGACGACGTGCTCGATGAGGCCCGGGTGCGGCCGGCGACGAAGCACAAGGCGCTGCTGGCCCTCCTCGACGAGCTGCGCGAGAGCGGCCACCACGCCCTCGTCTTCTCGCAGTTCGTCTCCCACCTGCGCCTCGCCGAGCGCTTCGCGCGCGAGGTCGGGCTGCGCACCCAGCACCTCACCGGCGAGACCCCGGGGCGCGAGCGCCAGGCCCTCGTCGACCGCTTCCAACAGGGCGACGTCGACGCCTTCTTCATCTCGCTGAAGGCCGGCGGCTTCGGCCTCAACCTCACGCGGGCGACGACGGTGGTGCACCTCGACCCGTGGTGGAACCCGGCCACCGAGGATCAGGCGAGCGATCGCGCGCACCGCATCGGCCAGACACTGCCGGTGACGGTCGTGCGCCTCGTCATGGATGGCACCATCGAGGCGCCCATCCTCGAGCTCCACGAGCGCAAGCGGGCCCTCGCCGACGCCGTCCTCGCCGGCACCGACGCCGCTGGCCGCCTCGACGTCGCCGCCCTCGCCGAGCTGCTCCGGCACACGCGCCGCGTCGTCGGCGACGACGCCGTCGAGCTCAGCCACCGCGCCGGCGGCTGATGCTCAGAGCGTGTCGCAGGTTTGATTCTACGTCAGCCCTTCAGCGCCCGACGACGAGGCGCGGCCCGAACAGCTTCACGGCGACGCCGGTGCACACCGCCGCCAGCGCCAGCACGACGACGCCCGCGACGACGACGTGGAGGGCCTCGATGGGCTCGCCGCGCACGAGGCGCGTCATCAGGATGTTGTGGCCGACGGTGGGGATGGCCATCAGCGAGAGCGAGGGCTGCTGCGGAAAAACCGACAGCGCCGCGCCCGGCAGCGTCGGCAGCAGCATCACGAACGAGATCGCCGCCTGCGCCGTCTTGAACGAGCGGCTCACGACGCCGACGGCCACCTGCAGCGCCGAGCCCAGCACGACGACGGGCAGGAGCATCGCCACGACGCCGAGCGCCGTCAGCGGCGAGAGGCCGAGGCGGATCCCGAGCGTCTCGAAGGGCAGCGCGGCGACGGCGACGACGAAGCCCGCGGCGGCGACGACGATGCCGACGACGCCGAAGACGAAGACGGCGGCGATCTTGCCAAGCACGATCGGGGTCGGCGACACCGGGTTCATGAGCAGGGCCTCGATGGAGCCGCGCTCCCGCTCACCGGCGGTGACGTCGATGGCGACGTAGGTGCCGCCCATGAAGCAGGCCATGAGCAGGAACAACGGCATGACGGCCAGCAGCATTGCCGCCTTCGACATCGGCGTGCCGACGTCGCGGGATTGGACCGAGACGGCGCGCCCCACGGTCGGGTCGACGCCGCGGGCCAGCAGACGCAGCGCCCCGACCTCGGCGCCGTAGCCCTCGAGCAGCGCGCGCACGCGGCCGACGGTGGCGGCCCCCGCCTGTCGGCTCTCGTCGACGATCAGCTCCACGATGGCCGGCCGTCCGGCGCGGAGGGCCTCGCCGAAGCCGGCGTCGATGACGACGACGACGTCGACCTCACCCCGCCGCACGGCGTCCTCGGGGTCAGCCGGCGCCGGCTGCACGACGACGCCGGCACGCTCGAGCCAGCCGACGAGGACGGGCGCATGCTCGCGACCGATCACCGGCACCTTCGGCGCCTCGGACTTCTCCCGGGCGTCGGCGATGACGAAGAACATGAGGATCAACGACAGCGGCCCCAACAGCGGCGACAGCAGGGCCGTCAGCAGGCTGCGACGGTCGCGTCCGTTGTCGATGACCTCCTTGCGGAGCACCGTCGAGAAAGCGGCGGTCGGCGTCGTCACGGGAGACCTCCAACAAAGGGAAGGGGCGCCCGAGGGCGCCCCCGCTCCACAGCGGTCGTCGTCGTCAGAAGCGCCACGTCACACCGACGAGCACCTCGGTGGTCCACTCCGCCGCCAGCAGGGGCACGGCGAGGGCCGAGACCTCGGAGCCGATCTCGAGGCCGACGGCGAGGTCGCGCATGACAAAGTAGTCGACGCCGCCAGCGAGGCGACCGCCGATGTTCCAGTGCACGTCGCCGTAGCCGAGCGGTCCACCGAGGGCCGTCGTCAGCTGCGCCGTCGCGAACGGGATGAACGGCGCGTCCAGCGACAGCACGCGGTACTTCGCGCCGACGCCGATGTTGGCGTCGACGAAGCCCGGCGACAGCGTCGGCCGCAGCGACGTCGCCAGCGACCAGTCGCCGTCAAACGACCAGTCGAGATCGATGCCCATCACCATGCCCGCCGGCGGGGTCGCCTTCGTCGCCACGTTGAGGCGCGCGACGTTGACGCCGGCGCCGGTGACGCCGCGGATCAGCAGGTCACCGGGCTTGACGGTGTAGGCCGAGGCCCCCGACGACAGGCCGAGGGCGACGACGACGGCGACGACGATCGCGCGCAGACGCATCGGCTCAGCCCGCCTTCTTGTTGAACGCGGCGGCGCCGAGGTAGCGGGCGGCGGCGCCGAGCTCCTCCTCGATGCGCAGCAGGCGGTTGTACTTGGCCACCCGGTCCGAGCGCGACAGCGAGCCGGTCTTGATCTGGCCCGTCCCGGCGCCGACGGCGAGGTCGGCGATGGTGGTGTCGGCGGTCTCGCCCGAGCGGTGCGAGGCGATGCTGCGCCAGCCCACCCGATGCGCCATGTCGATGGCGTCGAGGGTCTCGGTGAGCGTGCCGATCTGGTTCAGCTTGATGAGGATCGAGTTGGCGGCGTTCTTCTCGATGCCCTTCGCCAGCAGCTTCGGGTTCGTCACGAAGAAATCATCGCCGACGATCTGGGTCTTGCTGCCGAACTGGCGGGTGAACTCGATCCAGCCGTCCCAGTCGTTCTCGTCGAGGGGATCCTCGAGGGAGATGATCGGGTACTTCGCCATCATCTCGCCCCAGAACGCCGTCATCGCCTTCGTGTCGAGGTCCTTGCCGTCGAACGAGTAGGTCTTCTTCGCCTTATCGTAGAACGACGACGCCGCAGCGTCGACGGCGAGGGCGATGTCCTTGCCGGGCGTGTAGCCCGCGGCCTTGATGGCCTCGATGAGCGTGCTGAAGGCGGCCTCGTTGTTGTCGAGGTTCGGCGCAAAGCCGCCCTCGTCGCCGACGCCCGTCGATGCGCCCTTGCTCTTCAGGATCTTCTTGAGGTGGTGGAAGGTCTCGGCGCCCATGCGCAGCGCCTCCTTGAACGAGGGCGCGCCCACCGGGACGATCATGAACTCCTGGATGTCGAGGGAGTTGTCGGCGTGTGAGCCGCCGTTGATGACGTTCATCAGCGGCGTCGGCAGCACCCGGGCACCGAGACCACCGAGGTGGCGGTACAGGGGCAGGCCGTGCTCCTCGGCGGCGGCGCGGGCGGCGGCCACCGAGACGCCGAGGATGGCGTTGGCGCCGAGCTTGCCCTTGTTGGGCGTGCCATCGAGGCTCATCATCGACTGGTCGAGGCCGACCTGGTCGCCGGCGTCGAAGCCCGCGAGCTCGGGGGCGATGATCTCGTTCACGTTCTGGACGGCCTTCTGCACGCCCTTACCGAGGTAGCGGCCCTTGTCGCCGTCGCGCAGCTCGAGCGCCTCATGCTCGCCCGTCGACGCGCCGGACGGCACGGCGAAGCGCCCCTCGGCGCCGCTGTCGAGGACGACGTCGACCTCGATGGTGGGGTTGCCACGCGAGTCGAGGATCTCCCGGGCCTGGATGTGGACGATGGCGCTCATGGCGAAGCTCCGTGCGAAGAGGGACAGGCGGCGACGTCGGCAGTGGGTTCCGGCGACGGCGTCGGTGGCGTACCATGCCGGCATGTTCTGGTGGAAGCCCTGGGAAGCCCTGATGGAGCGAAAGCCCGTCAGCGGCGATGTCGCGGTCGTCGAGCTGCTCGCGAAGGAGCTGGTCGAGTTCCTCGAGGCCTTCCCCCCGGCCGAAGACGCCGTGGACTGGTCGGACGGGTCCTTCGCCGCGCGCTACCGCGGACGCCTCGAGACGCTGCCGCGCCTCGACAGCCACTTCGTCGGCCAGCTCTTCGAGATCATCCGCCTCGACCTCGACCACGAGACCGAGCGCCTCGACTGGCTGCTGCGCAACAACCACCACCGCGACGCCTGCCCGACGACGGCCCACGTCGACGCCCTCATGCTGCTGTGGCCCGTGATCCTCGAGCACCTCTACAGCCGCAAGGAGGACTGCCAGGGCATCATCAAGCGCAAGCACCTGCACGACATCTGCGTCGATGCCGAGCAGCGCTTCCGCACCCGGGCCCTCACCCGGATGTAGCCCGGTCCGTTCGGAACGGCGCCGGGCGTGACCGGCGCGCCGTTTACCGGCACAATGGCGTCCGTGTGCGGCTCCGGGGGGGACCGCGGTTGGCACGACCGTCGCTCTCGCCCCCGTACCGTCAGTCCGGCGGAGAAGTGAGGCAGTCATGGCGAACATCCAGCACAACCCCCGCAGCCCGCTCGACGCCCTCGGCCGCCTGATGGGGACCCTCGGCGCCGAGGGGGCCCGCGCCATGGGCGAACTGTCGCAGCACGCCGTCGCCGACATCGACTCCGTCGGCCGCGCCGTCGAGACCGGCGGCTTCCTCGGTGGCCTCGTCCAGTTCATGGACAAGAACTCCGTCGGCAACCACGCCGTCAACCTCCTCGACGCCGCCACCGGCCCCGGCACGCTGCCGCCGCAGCTGCGCGAGGGCGTCGCCGCCGCCGTCAACTACGCCACCGGCAACCCCGTCTTCCTCAAGGACCTCTTCGACCTCGCCACCGCGCCGTCGCAGCCCGGCGTGCGCCCGGCACCGGCCCACGGTGTGCCGCCCCCCGACGTGCAGCTGCTGCGCGGCGGTCAGCCGCCCCGCGCCCCCGGCAACGACGGCCGGACCGGCTACGCCGACTCGCCGGCGCCGCCGCGCGCGCGCCAGGAGATCACCGTCGTCGTCAACGACACCGCCATCCCGCTGAAGGACCTGCTCGGCGCCCTCGCGCAGCTGCGCGACGATCCGCGCCTCAAGATCGAGGCACCCGAACTCCATGCCGTCCTGCACGACGACACCGCGACCCTCGAGGACGTCAGCCTCACCGTCGTCGCCGACGCCCTGCGACGGAATCCCGAGGTCCTCGACACCCCCGAGGTCCGCGCCGTCCGTGCCGGGCTCGAGGCCGCGCCGCCGCCGACGACGACGACGGCGTCGACGGGTGCCGGCGACTTCTCGCAGTTCGGGCAGCAGGCGATGGGCATCCTCGGCCAGGTCGCCGGCCCCCTCGGCATGGGCATGCAGCTCCTCGGTGGCCTGCTCGGCAACCCGATGGTGGCCAACTTCATCGCGCCGCTCCTCGTGCAGGGCCTGAACCTGCTGGTGCCCGGCCTCGGCGTCGCCCTCGCCCCCATCCTGCCGGTGGCGCTGCCCCTTGTCGGGCAGCTCCTCGGCGCCGGCGGCTCGATGCTCGCTGGCGGCGGGGCTGGCGCTGCGGCGCCGGGTGGCCAGTCGCCCGACGCCTTTGCCGGCCTGCTGCAGACCGTCGTCGGCGCCTTCGCCGGCGGCGGCGCCCCGGCCCTGCCCGTCGGCGCCGCCGGCCTCGTCGGCTGAGCGGAACGGCGCTGTTCCGATCGGGTCGGAACGCCTGCTTTGCCAGCAAAAAATCCCCTTTCTTTTCAAGATGATATCGATTCACCTGCGCTGGCACGCCCCTGGAAATACCGGTCGCATCACCCGGAGGACTTCATGAGCTCGGTCAAGAACAACAACGACATCGGCGCGGCGCTCGGCTCCCTGTGGAACACCGTGGCGAAGGAGGGCCAGCGGGCCGTCAACGAGGCCGGCGCGCTGATGACCGAGAGCATCAACGACATCGGCAAGGCGACCACATCGGGCGGCTTCGTCGGCGGCGCGATGCAGGCCTTCGAGGAGCTCTCCCCCGGCAACGTCGCCGCCGGCGCCGCCGACGTCCTCACCGGTCCCGGTCAGCTCAACCCCCAGCTCGCGGCCGGCATCCGCGGCGCCGTCAACTTCGCCGTCGGCACCCTCGTCCCCGGCGCCGCCCTCCCCCTGCAGGTGTCGGGTCTCGTCGACGCCGCCCGCGCCCTCGGCATGATGGGCGGCACGCCGATGACGCCGGGGGCCGGCCAGTCGCCCGCCGCGCGCCAGACGCAGACGCCCGAGCGCCCCGGCGACGCCGGCGAGCGGCAGCTGAGCCCTCGCGAGCAGCAGGAGGCCCGCGCGGCGAAGCGCAAGGCCATCGACGAGGCGAAGGCGGAGGCCCGCGACCAGCTCCGCGAGAAGGCCCAGACCAACCGCATCAAGGCGCTCGAGGAGCGCGTCGGTCGGCTCGAGAAGCTCCTCGGCCTCACCGAGGGCCGGCCCGCCGGCGGCTACAGCCCCGTCGACGATGTCGGTGACACCACCTTCGGCCGCATCGACTTCGACAAGCTCAAGCCCGGCCGCCTCAAGGACGACGTCGACAGCGCCAACAGCGAGATCGACCGGATCCTCAACAACCCGAACCTCTCCTTCGAGGACATGATCTTCCTGCTGATGAGCGCGATCATGAAGCAGCAACAGGGCGAGATTCGCGAGATGACGAAGGAACTGCGCGGCAAGAAGGAGAAGTTCGAGGGCACGAAGGCCGGCCTGCGCGCCAACGTCGACAAGGCCGAGAAGGCGGTGTTCGACGCCCAGGCGAAGGTCAACAAGAGCCCCAACGACGAGGGCGCCGCGAAGGGGCTGGCCGACGCCCGCGCCAATCTCCGCGCTGCCGAGGCCGAGCTGGGCGACAGCACCACCGAGTTCAACGAGTCCCGCGCCGAGCAGTTCGAGATCATCAAGAACGCGATGCAGAAGCTCACCGAGATGCAGCAGACCCTCTCGAACATCCTCAACACGATGCACCAGACGGCCATGAACACCATCGGCAACATCCGCTGACGACGACGCGCGGGGGGTGCTTGAGGATGCAGCGGCAACGCTGCATCCTCGCGTTTCCACGAGACGGACCACGATGCAGCCGACGACGGACCAGCGACGCAAGATCCGGGTCACGGGCAAGGAGTCCGTCGTCGACGTCGCCCGCGCCGTCTTCAAGGACGCCCGCCTTGCGGCCCTCATCGGCGACCTCAACCCGACCCTGCCGAGGTCCGGCGCCCTGCCCGCCCAGACCGTCGTGATGTGTCCGTCGAAGACCGAGGCGATGGCCTTCGCGAAGAAGCTCGGCTTCACCCTCGGCTTCGACGAGAAGGGCACCAACGGCACCCGCCAGAAGCGGGCGTGGGCGAAGCTGCAGGGCCCCGGTCAGGCGAGCCACGCCGACATCGACCCCGCCGACGCCGCCCGCAAGCTGCTCGCCCAGTCGCTGCCCCCCGCCGACGTCGGCAAGCGCCTCGCGAAGCTGTGCACGCCCGAGCGCCTCGACGCCTTCCTCGCCGGCGACGTCGACGCGACCCTCAAGCCCGTGCAGCAGGCGACGCGGCTGCAGGTGGAGTTCCCCCGGGCCCGGGCCCGCATCCAGGCCGCCGTCGCCGTCATCGATGCCACCACCCGGCCTGGCGGCCTCGCCCCGCTGCTGCAGGCCTTTGTCGACGACGACGCCGCTGCGCGCGCCATCCTCGGCGCCGTCGTCGCGCCGGCCCCGGTGCGCGACGCCCTCGCCGCGCGGGCCGCGCCGGTCACGGCGCTCGTCACGCGAGCCCGCGAGCTCGCGAAGATCGAGCGCGGCGCCCGCGACGTCACCCTCGCGAAGGACAAGGACGCCGCACAGCTGCAGGCCCTCGTCGCGGCGGTCGCCGACCGCGTCGAGCCCGTCAGCGGCGAGCGCCTCAAGGCCCTCGGACTCGATGAGGCCTGGGCCCAGCTGTCCGCGCACCTGCTCAAGCTCAAGGAGCTGTTGAAGAAGCACGACGAGGTCCTCGGGCGCGCCGGCGCCGACGTCATCCTCACCATCGCCCGCGCCGACGACGGCGCGCGGCTCCCGAAGCCCTGGCCCCTCGTCGCCGCCGTCGTCCGCGGCCTCAAGGCGCCGCTCGAGAAGGCGCCGCTGCAGGCCCGGGACCTCGGCCTCGGCGGGCTCGTGATCGTCGCGCCGGCCGCGCCGGCCCCGGCATCGTCGTCGACGGCGGAGCCCTCGGGGCTGCAGGTGCGACCGGCCCTGTCGATGGAGGGCGGGCCGGTCCTGTCGGCGGCGAGCCTGCAGGCGCGGGCGGCGTCGGGGGCCCGCACCGTCGACGAGGGAACGGCCATCGCCGAGCGTGTGGCTCCGCTCGTCTGCACGCTGCTGGAGGCCGCCCGGGCCGTCCCCGGCGACGCCGGCCCCGCCGCGATGCGCCGGGCCCGCCGGCGCGCCTTCTTCGACGACGTCGTCGTGGCGAAGGGGGCGCCCCTCGGCGACGCCGTGGCCAGCCTCGTCGACGAGGTGTTCGCCGAGGCCCGCCGCACCGGCGTCGGCGGCGTGGACCGGGTGGCGAAGGCCCAGCAGCAGGCCGCCCGCGACGTCGGCAAGCTCCTCACCGGCTCGCTCACCGTGCACCAGAAGAACGTCTCCGAGCTGGCCCGCGCCGTCGTCGTCGTCGCCTGCGCCATCGACCGCGACCTCGGCGGCCTGCTCACCCGCCCCACCGGGCGCGAGGCCTTCCGCGCCGCCCTCGAGAAACACGGCGGCAAGCTGCTGTCGCGGGCGAGCCTCCTCTTCAGCGAGCCGCCGGCGCCCCGGCCCGGTTGACCGCCGGACGCGGGCCGATAAAACATGACCCATCCGTCACGTCTCTTCCGAGGTCCCATGCGCCTCCGCCTCGCCGCCAGTCTGGCCCTCACGTTGTCGTCGGCCGCCTGTGAGCTCGCCGACGCGGCCGAGCCGCTCGCGTCGACGGCACCCGCCCGCGATCGGACCGACGCGCCGCCGCTGTTCTCCCCCCGCGCGCCCCTCGAGGGGACCGTGCTGGTGGACGACGACGGCGTCCCGGCCCCCGTCGGCCCGCCGTGGCCCATCATCCTCGTGCACGGCTTCTCGGGCTGGATGGACTTCGGCAGCGTCGAGTACTTCTACAACGTGCCCGACGATCTGCGCGCCGCCGGCGCCGACGTCACCGTGCCGAACCTGCCCCCCTACGACGGCTCCGACGAGCGCGCCCGCGTCCTCGCCCGCGTCGTCGACGACGTGCTCGCGCGCACCAACGCGCAGAAGGTGCACCTCATCGCCCACAGCCAGGGCGGCGTGGACTCGCGCGTGCTCCTCACCGACCTCGGCTACGCCGACCGCGTCGCCTCGCTGACGACGATCTCGACGCCCCACCGCGGCACCCGCGTCGCCGACCTCGCCGGCAACGCGCCCGACGGCCTCCTCAACCCCGCCGGGCAGCTGCTCGGCTGGCTCGTCGGCAGCCTCGAGGGCGAGCCCCCGTCGGAGGCCGCCTGGCTCGCCGACGAAGGCGTGCAGGCCGCCTACGATCCGAACCTCGCAGCGGCGATGACGTCGCTGTCGACGACGACGATGGAGGCCTTCAACGCGACCCACCCCGACCCGGAGGGCGTGCCGGTCTTCTCCGTCGCCGGCGTCACGAACCTGCTCTCGCTCGAGCAGCCCGAGTGCGACGGCGGCCTGTGGGAGCGCCCCGACCGCGTCGACGTCGTCGACGTCTTCTTCGCCGCCTCGGGCCTCTACCTGTCGAACACCGACGGCGGCGGCCTCTTCGATCCGACCCCGAACGACGGCCTCGTGACGGTGGCGTCGGCGCGGTGGGGCACGTTCCTCGGCTGCATCCCCGCCGACCACCCCGACGAGATCGGCCACATCCTCGACGACGGCAACCTCGTCAGCGGCTTCGACCACCGCCGCTTCTACCTGCGGCTCCTCGAGCACGTCCGCGGCGTCGAGCGCGACCTCGCCCCCTGATCGCGCGTAGCGCCACGCGTGGTAGGCGTCAGCGATGAGCGACGCTCCCGATCACGACGGCGATCTCCTCGACGAGTACCTGGCCGTCGTCGCCCGCGTCGACGACGCCGTCGCCGACGCCACCGCCCGCGCCGGCGACGCCCTCAACTGCGCCCGCGGCTGCCACAGCTGCTGCGCCCCCGGCCTGTCGGTGCTGCCCGTCGAGGCCGAGCGCATCGCCCGGCACCTCGAGCAGCACGCCGTCGTCGCCGGCCCCCGGGCCGATCGCTGCGCCTTTCTCGACGCCGCCGGGGCCTGCCAGATCTACGAGGCCCGCCCGCTCCTCTGCCGCACCCACGGCCTCGCGCTGCGGACGTCGTCGGCGCCGGGCCGCGGCCTCAAGGTCATCGACGACGTCCCGGTGTGCACCCTCAACTACACGGCGCGGGCCCCGACGTCGGCCGAGACCCTCGACGCCGACCGGATCCTCGCCCTGCTCGTCACTGTGGACCGCCGCTTCCGGATGCGGGCCGAGCTGCCCGACGACGGCAGCCGGATGCCGCTGGAGGCCCTGCTGGAGCAGGATCTGGAGTCACCTACATAGGTGAGTCGCAGGATGCCGCCAAACGGCAGTCGACGTCGCTACTTCCTGCGTCCATCCTCACCGACAGGGATCAGCCATGTCCGACCTGAAGCTGCAGCACCGGGTCCAGCGCCCGACGACCACGACCGGCCCCCAGGAGACCGGCACGGTGACGTCGACGACGCCGACCGTGACGACGACGTCGTCGTCCACGACAGCGCCGACGACGACGCCGGTGGCCGCGCTCTTCCAGGCCGGCGAGACGCCCGTCGGCCAGCACGGTCGACCGCAGGGCACGCTGCGCCCCCATGAGGCGCTGATGACGTCGAAGACCACCGGAAAGCCGAAGCACGAGTCCTTTGCCGCCGCGTTCGCGAGCGTGATGGGCCAGGACGCCCTGCGCGACCTCAAGGCGGCGATGGGCCACAAGCCGATCGTCCTCATCGCCGGCGACCAGTGCACGGGCAAGGGCACCGCCGCCGAGGGCCTCGTGCAGGCCCTGGGCGGCTCGAACACCGGCACCGGCACCGTCCTTCGCGCTCTCGCGAAGGAGAACGGCCTCAGCATCGAGCAGATGAGCGCGTTGCTGTCCGGCAAGAGCGTCGACGTCGTCGACGCCGCCAATCATCCCGGCCAGACGAAGACGGTGTCCCTCAAGGACTTCCCGCACCTCGGCACGGCCGAAGATGTCGACGTCCGCCTCGACTACCGCGCCGCCACCGCCATCGCGTCGTCGTCGCTGACGAAGGCCGACGGCCAGACGATCGACATTGGCGTCTTCGAGTCGCGCCTCGCCGGCCACCTCGGTCAGTTCCTCGAGGGCCTCGGTCGCGAGAACATCATCTCGGTCTACCTCTACGCCGCGCCGCGGGTGCAGGCCGAGCGTTACCTCGAGCGCGAGGTCTTTGCGCCCCAGCAGAAGGCCGGCGTCGACGTCACGGCCGCCCGCGCCCAGGCGAAGTCCGTGCTCGCCGCCCTCGGCGACACGCTGCCGCTCGGTGACTGCCTGCAGGCCCTCGTCGACGCGAAGGTCCCCGGCCTCGACGCCCTCGCCGCGAAGGTGAAGGGCATCGCCGGCCGCGACGAGAACGACAAGACGCGCCTGCTCTCCCTCTACGGCGTCGACTACCAGGACCGCTCGGCCTTCGACGTTGTCGTCGACACCAACGGCAAGACGCCCGACGAGGTCAAGGCTGCCATCCTCGCGGCGGTGCAGCAGAAGACGCAGCAGGCCTGAGGCCATCGCAGCGCACGAAGAGAAGGGCCGGCGGATGCCGGCCCTTCGTCGTTCATGCGGACGTCGTCGTCAGCGTCAGACGATCTCGACGCGCAGCATCTGGTTGCCGACGAGGACGAAGTCGCCGTGACCGACCTCGGCCTCGCCGCGGACGCGGATGTACGTGCCGTTCGACGAGCCGAGATCGGCGAGCGTCGGCTGCCCCTGCTGCAGCGTAAACACGCAGTGGCGCCCGGAGATGAAGCCGTCGGTGGGGATGACGATGTCGCCCACTTCGCGGCCGACCTGCGCGCGCTCGCCGACGAGGAGCCGGATCTCGCCGGTGCGACCGTCGTCGAGGATCTGCACGAGGCGCCCGAAGGCGGCCGGCGCCGGCGCGCCCCAGATGCGGCTGTCGTCGCTGTCGGCCTTCTTCACCTGGAACGAGGCCATCTTCATGGACTCGAAGCGGAACAGCTGACGGCCCAGGCGGATGAGCTCGCCGTCGGCGAGACGACGCTCCTGCTTCACGCGCATGTACACGCCGTTGAGCGAGTTCAGGTCGATGACCTTGAGCACGCCGCCGACGAACGAGAACTTGCAGTGCGTCGGTGACACGAAGGGGTCATCGAAGAACAGGATGACGCCGTTGACGCGGCCGCAGATGGTCTCGCCGTTCTTGATGGTGAAGGTCATGCCCTCGCGACCGGTCTGATCGATCGTGACGAGCTTGCAGACCTTCTCCTTGACCGCGCCGAGGTCGCCGGCGGCGTGGAGGAACATCGTGCGGCCGACCCCCTCCTCGGGCGCCGACGACGATGCCGGCGCCGGACCGTCGAGGCGCTTGCCGCAGTTGCCGCAGAACTTCACCGTCGGCGCGTTCTCGTAGCCGCAGGCCGCGCACTGCTTCGCCGACGACGCCACCGCGGGTGCTGCGGGCGCCACCGGCGCCGCGATGGCGGGGGGCGGCGTGTCGACGACGGGCGCGGCGGCGGGCGACGCGAGGGCCGAGGGCGGCGGCACCATCGACGGGCCGAGGTGCACTGGCGGCGGCGTCTTCGTCGACGGCAGCGCCGCCGGCTGCGGCTGCAGCGACGGCATCGGCGTCGGCGTCGACGGCAGCGCCGCCGGCATCGGCATCGGCATCGGCGGCTGGGCCGCAAACGACGGCATCGGCGGGAAGGTCGGGGGATCAGGCGCCATCACCGCGGTCGGCGCGGGGTCATGCGGCGGCGGCGGCAACGACGCCGGTGCCATCGGCAGCGGCGCCATCGGCAGCGGCGCCGGCGGCAGCGGCGACTGCACGCTGTGGGGGGTCATCGCGTGGGGCAGGTTCGCCGGTTGCCCCGGCGCCCAGGCCTGCGACGGCGGAAGCCCGACGGGGTTCGTGTAGGCCGGCGCCGGCGGCGCGGGCACCGCAGGCACACCCTCGGGGAAGGCCTCACGCCAGGCCTTGAGGTCGTAGCCGCAGTCGAGACAGAAGTTGAAGTTGGGGGCGTTGTCGCGTCCACACTGGGGGCACTTGATCACAGAGACCTCGACGGAGCGGGCAGACGCCACGTTTTCCGGCGGTCGCGGTCGCCAAGTCAAGCGCGGGGCCCCTCCGTCGGCACCCGCCGCATTGACAGCGCATCCGACTCCCCCTATCCGGCCCCAGACCGTCGGAGGGCCAGCGCTCTGCGACCGGTGGCGGGTCGTCGCGACGACGGCCCCGGAAAGGACACGATGTTCGCAGAGAAGAAGACGGAGCTCGTCCAGAAGTTCCGCACGCATGAGTCGGATACGGGCTCGCCCGAGGTGCAGGTCGCGATCCTCACCGAGCGCATCAACCAGCTCACCGAGCACTTCAAGGTCCACAAGCACGACCACCACGGTCGTCGTGGCCTCCTGAAGCTCGTGTCCCAGCGCCGTGGCCTCCTTGGCTACCTCAAGCGCAAGAATCTCGGTCGCTACAAGACCCTGATCGACCAGCTCGGCCTCCGGAAGTGAGCTGAGCACGACGCGGGCGGCCTTTCGGTCGCCCGCTTCACTTGCGCCGGCACGCGTGCCTGCGACGCATCCACACCATTCAAGATTCGGGGGAGGACGGGGACAAAGAATGCGACGCCGGACCCGCGAGCACGCCCTCGCTCCGCCGTCTCATTCTGTGTCCGCCGCTCCCCACAACCGCGACGACGTCATCCGGCCCGTCGCATCGTCTGAGGAGCACACACCATGTCGTTCGAGACACCCGGTCTCATCTCGCTGGCCCACAACTCCGACAAGTGGCACGAGGTCGCCATCCCCGTCGAGGGCGACGAGCCCATGCGCTTCGAGGTCGGCCGCGTCGCCAAGCAGGCCGCCGGCGCCGTCTGGGCCCGGTGGGGCGACTCCGTCGTCCTCGTCACCGTCTGCGGCGCGCAGGCGCGTGAGGGCATCGACTTCTTCCCGCTCACCGTCGAGTACATCGAGAAGACCTACGCGGCCGGCAAGATCCCGGGCGGCTTCTTCAAGCGCGAGGCGCGCCTCCGCGACGCCGAGATCCTGAACTGCCGCATCATCGACCGCTCGCTGCGCCCCCTCTTCCCCGAGGGCTACAAGAACGACGTCCAGATCATCGCCACCGTCGTCTCCTTCGACGGCCAGCATGACACCGACGTGCTCGCGCTGTCGGCGGCCTCGATGGCCGTGCACGTCAGCTCGATCCCCTTCGGCGAGACCTCGGGCCCGATCGCCGGCGTCCGCGTCGGCCGCATCGGCGGCAAGCTCGTCGCCAACCCGACGTTCGACGCCCGCACGGGCTCGGACCTCGATCTCGTCGTCAGCGTCAGCAAGGACGCCATCGTGATGGTCGAGGGCGGCGCCGCCGAGGTCACCGAGAGCGATCTCGTCGACGCGCTCTTCTTCGCCCACAAGGAGGGCCAGAAGGTCATCGCCGGCATCCACGAGATGCGCGAGAAGATGGGCCGGCCGAAGGCCGCCTTCACGCCGCCGGCGAAGGACGAGGACCTCTACAACAAGGTCCACGCCGCCGCCGAGAAGTCCGGCCTCAAGGAGGCCCTCGCGACCCGCAACAAGATCGAGCGCTACGCGGCCCTCGACAAGGCCAAGGAGGGCGTCCACGCGACCCTCAAGGCCGAGCTCGGCGAGGAGACCTACGTCGCGCAGAAGAAGAAGATCAGCGAGTACTACGGCGACGTGAAGTACAACGTGATGCGCCAGGCGGCCATCGCGACGAAGCTGCGCCTCGACGGTCGTCGCTACGACGAGATCCGCCCGATCAACTGCGAGGTCGGCGCCCTGCCCCGCGCTCATGGTTCGGCGCTCTTCACCCGCGGCGAGACCCAGGCCATCGTGTCGACGACGCTCGGCACGCGCGACGACGAGCAGAAGATCGACAACCTGCTCGGCGAGTCGTACCGGCGCTACATGCTCCACTACAACTTCCCGCCGTTCTCCGTCGGTGAGGCCCGCCCGATGCGTGGCACGAGCCGTCGCGAGATCGGTCACGGCGCCCTCGCCGAGCGCGCGGTGGCCCGGATGATCCCGTCCGAGGAGGACTTCCCCTACGTCATCCGCATCGTCTCGGAGATCACCGAGTCGAACGGTTCGTCGTCGATGGCGTCGGTCTGCGGCGCGACGATGTCGCTCTACGACGCGGGCGTCCCGGTGAAGTCGCCGGTCGCCGGCATCGCGATGGGTCTCATCAAGGAGGGCAAGGACATCGCCATCCTCTCGGACATCCTCGGCGACGAAGACCACCTCGGCGACATGGACTTCAAGGTCTGTGGCACCGCGAAGGGCGTCACCGCGATCCAGATGGACATCAAGATCGACGGCCTCACCCGTGAGATCATGTCGACGGCCCTCGAGCAGGCGAAGGCCGGTCGCGCCGTCATCCTCAAGCAGATGGCCGAGGCCATCAGCGGTCCGCGTGGCGACCTCTCGCCGTGGGCGCCGCGGATGACGACGGTGCGCATCAACCCCGACAAGATCCGCGACGTCATCGGTCCGGGCGGCAAGGTCATCCGCGACATCGTCGCCAAGACCGGCGCCAAGATCGACATCAAGGACGACGGCACCGTCACCATCGCGGCCGTGGGTCGCGAGGCCGGCGAGAAGGCGCGGCAGATCATCGAGGACCTCACCCGTGAGGCCGAGGTGAACCGCATCTACAAGGGTCTCGTCCGCAAGGTCGTCGAGTTCGGCGCCTTCGTCGAGCTCTTCCCCGGCACCGACGGCCTCATCCACATCTCGGAGCTCTCGGACAAGCGCGTCGCCAAGGTGACCGACGTCGTCCAGGAGGGTGACGAGGTCGTCGTGAAGGTCCTGTCGATCGACCGCGACGGCAAGATCCGCCTGAGCCGCCGCGCGGCCGTGGGCAAGGAGCCCGGCACCATCGACAAGTCGGAGCCGCCGCCGCGCGACAAGCCGGCCCCGACCGCCGAAGCCTGAGTCAGCGGGTCATTTGACCCATGAGCGCGCCCCCCGGGGGCGCGCTTTCTTTTGGCCCCCCTCCGAGTCCCCGAGACGCACATGTCGGCGTTCTGAAGCCGATGTAGGGCTGTCTCATGCGCCGGCGGGATCGCCGTGCGCGCAGGCAGGCGCCGTAGAATGGCCGCCTGTGATGACTGCACACCCCACCCACCTGCGGACTCCGCTCCACACCAGACACGGGTCATCCGCCCGTTGTCCGATGCGGACGCGGTCTGGGGCAGCTGGCACGGTTGACGCTTTCTGAGTGGGGAATCCGCCACAGGTGTGGTGCGCAGTCGACGATGTGGCGAATGGAGGCACGAATGACCGCAAGAGGTCGATGGCAGTGGACGGGTCCCGTGATGGCGATGGTGGCGCTGGGCGCCGGGTGCGGCGAGACCCCCGACGTCCCTCCGATCGAGCAGGGCTGCGTGTCGACGAAGCAGTACTTCACCGATGAGGTGTGGAACCCCTTCATGTCGACGTCCTGCTTCTCCTGCCACAACGCGCAGGGCATCGCGTCGTCGTCGGAGCTGGTGCTGCAGAGCCCCAACCAGCCGGGCTTCCTCGACGCCAACCTCGCCATCGTGGCCAACGTCGCGCAGTTCGAGCGCGACGGCACGTCCATCATGCTGCTGAAGCCGGCGGCGAAGATCGATCACGGCGGCGGCGTCGTCTTCGACGAGGACAGCACCCAGTACAAGGCGCTCGCCGAGCTCGTGCGGCAGCTGCGGGCCCCGGTGGTGTGTGAGGCCGGCGACGACAACGCCTTCGCCGGCGTCAACCTCCTCGACAACGCCAGCACCTACCGCAAGGCCACCCTGGCCATCGCCGGTCGCCTCCCGACCGAGGACGAGCGCCTCCAGGTCGATGGCGGCGACGCCGACGACCTCGGCGCCGCCCTCGATGGGCTGCTCGAGGAGGAGGCGTTCTACGTGCGCCTCAAGGAGGTCTACAACGACCTCTTCCTCACCGAGAAGTACATCAACGGCCAGCGTGGCACGGAGCTCCTCGACGAGGAGCGCTTCCCGGACCGCTTCTGGTACATGGAGGGCATCCCGGATGACCGCACGCCCGAGCAGGAGGCCGAGCGTCGTCGCCTCGAGGCGGGCACCAACCGCGGCGTCGCCCGTGAGGCCCTCGAGCTTGTCGCCTATGCGGCCCGCAACAACCTGCCCTTCACCGAGATCGTGAAGGCCGACTACATGATGGTGAACCCGTTCTCGGCCCGCAGCTACGGCGTCGCCGACCAGGTCACCTTCGACGATCCGGAGAACCCCGACGAGTTCCAGCCGGTGAGCATCCCCGAGTACCCGCACGCCGGTGTGCTCACGAGCCCGATGTGGCTCAACCGCTTCCCGACGACGGAGACGAACCGCAACCGTCATCGCGCCGCCAAGGTCTTCAAGTTCTTCCTCGCGACGGACATCCTGAAGATCGGCGACCGCCCCATCGACTCGGGCTCCATCGCCGGCTTCAACCCGACGCTGAACGACCCGAACTGCACCGTCTGCCACGCCAACATCGACCCCATCGCCGGCACGTTCCAGAACTGGACCGACCGTGGTGCGTTCGAGCCGCCGGCGGACGGCTGGTTCGGCGACATGTTCGCCCCCGGCTTCAAGGACCTCGCCCTGCCCTTCGATCAGCGCTTCGAGGCGACGACGTTCCTCGGTGAGCACATCGCCACCGACCCGCTCTTCGCGCTCGCCACGGTGCACACGATCTTCACCGGCCTGACCGGCCGCGAGCCCGTGTTCGCCCCGACCGACACCACCGACCCCGACTTCGATGCGAAGCAGCGCGCCTTCGTCGCCCAGGACGAGGTGTTCCAGGCCATCGCGAAGAAGTTCGTCGACAGCGGCTTCAACATCAAGGTCGTCGTCAAGGAGGTCGTGAAGAGCCCCTACTTCCGCGCCGCCTCGGTGCAGGAGACCGTGGCCACGCCCGAGAATCGCGCGTTCCTCGCGTCGCTCGGCAGCGCCCGCTTCCTCACCCCCGAGCTGCTCGATCGCAAGGTCGAGGCCGTCGTCGGCTACCCGTGGACCGTGAACTTCGGCGGCGGCCGCCGCTTCCTCCTCGATATCAACGAGTACCTCATCTACTACGGTGGCATCGACAGCGACGCCGTCACCTCGCGCATCACGTCGCCCAACGGCCTGATGGCGGCGGTCGGCTCGCGCCTCGCCTTCGAGATGGCCTGCCGCGCCGGCCCGCGTGACTTCACGCTCCCGCCCGAGCAGCGCATCCTCTTCCCGCTCATCGAGGCCACCTACGAGCCCGAGGACGAGAACGGCTTCGCGATCCCCGACGCCGAGCTCGCCATCAAGCACAACATCCAGCACCTGTTCGCCCGCATCCTCGACCAGAAGGTGAGCCTCGAGGACGAGGAGCTCCTCGCGGCCTACGACCTGTGGAAGGACACCTGGAAGACCGGCCGCGCGAACATTACCGAGCAGCGCGAGAACCAGGACCTCCCGGGCTCGTGCCAGGTGAACAACGACTACTTCACCAACGAGCCGCTGCCCGACGACCAGCGTCTGCGGCGCGATTCCCTCTACACCATCCGCGCGTGGAACGCCGTCGTCGCCTACATGCTGAGCGACGCCCGCTTCCTCCACGACTGAGCCCACGCCCACCGCACCACGCGCACCCGGAGTCCAACCATGCAGAGACGTGACTTCATCAAGCTCGCTGCCGCCTGCGGCCTCGGCGTCGTCGCCCCCGCGGCCAACGCCGTCCCGACGAAGGACAGCATCTTCCGCTCGTCGGCGCTCTACGACGGCCCGTTCTTCGTCCTCGTCAACGCCGGCGGCGGCTGGGATCCGACGTCGTTGTGTGACCCGAAGGGCACGACCGACGCCGAGGAGGGCAACGACGCCGCGAACCCGATGAACCGCAGCTACCTCACGCGGGACATCGCGACGGCGGGCAACATCCGCTACGCCCCGGTCGGCGGGTTCAGCTCGTTCTTCACCAAGTACAGCCAGGACCTGCTCGTCATCAACGGCATCGACACGTCGACGAACGGCCACGACACGGGCTCGCGCCATGTCTGGTCGGGCAAGCTCGCCGAGGGCTACCCCTCGTTCGGCGCCCTCGTCGCCGGCGTGAAGAGCCGGGCGTCGCCGATGGCGTACCTGTCGAACGGCGGCTACGACTTTACCGGCGGCCTCGTGGCGCCGACGCGTTCGGCGAGCACCGGTCCCCTCGCCCGCCTCGCGTTCCCGAACCGCAGCGACCCGAACAACCAGAACAGCACCTTCCACTCCAACGAGACGGAAGAGCGCATCCGCGCGGCCCAGCGCGCGCGCCTCAACCGTCAGCGCCAGAAGGAGACGCTGCCGGCGTATGAGGGTGCCTACGGCCTGCTGTTTGCGGCCCGCACAGGCGAGGCCGAGGTCCGCAACCTGACGACGCACCTGCCCAACCAGCTCGACAACAGCGGCAACCCGCTGCGTCGTCAGGCCCAGGTGGCGGTGGCCGCGTACAAGGCCGGGCTCAGCGTGGCCGCCAACCTCTCGATTGGTGGCTTCGACACCCACGGCAACCACGACGCCACGCACATCCCGTCGTTGGCGCGGCTGCTCGAAGGCGTCGACTTCCTGATGGAAGAGGCGACCCGTCAGGGCGTGCGCGACAAGATGACCGTGATCATCGCGTCGGACTTCGGCCGGACCCCCGGCTACAACGACGGCAACGGCAAGGACCACTGGTCGATCACGTCGATGATGCTCATGGGCGCCGGCATCCGCGGCAACCGCGTCATCGGCGGCAGCGACGAGCGGCACCGCGCCCTCACCGTCGACCGCACGACGCTGCAGCCCGGCGGCGACCTCACGCTCCGTCCCGAGCACGTCCACGCGGCGCTGCGTCGCCTGGCGGGCATCGAGGGCGACCCGATCGTGACGCAGAAGTTCCCGCTGCCGACCGAGGAGCTCGACATCCTCTGACGTCGACGGCCCCCCTCGCCGGGGCTCCTGCCGGGCGTCGTCGGCAGCGGCGACGCCCGGTCCTTTTGTGGCACATTCCCCCGACACGCTTCGCGTGTCGGGAACTGGATTCAGGTTCATTGGCTGGCGCTGATGAATGCTTCGACCGCACTGACGCGGTCGCGGAGTGCGGATGCGAGTTGTTGGTCTGTCTGGTCTGGTGGCCCTCTGTGGTGTCGTCGCCCTCTCGGTGGGCTGTCCTCCCGAGGACGACGGCAACGGCGAGGGCGAAGGCGAAGGCGAAGGCGAGGGCGAAGGCGAGGGAGAAGCCTGCATCCCCTGCGGCGAGATCGACCTCGCCGGCACCTGCGAGGGCACCGACGCCGTCTTCTGCGTCGACGAGTGCCTGGTTCGGCTGACGTGCGGGAACTTCGGCGAGACCGCCGTGGCGGGCAGCTGCGAGGTCTATCCGGCGTGGGGCGCGTGGTGCGCCTTCGCCGTCGGACAGCCCTGCGTCTACACCGGCGCCGGCGCCGAACCGGAAGCCGAGACGACCTTTGCCTGCGTCGACGATGACGCCGCCTGCATCGACGGCGTGTGCGCCGCTGGCGTCGGCGTCTGCACCCCGCAGCAGCCGCCGCGGGCCTCCTGCGCCACCGAGGACATCCGCTCGTCGGAGTGCACCCCGTGGGCCCAGCACGTCGGCAGCGCCTGCGCCGCCGATGAGATCTGCGACAACGCCGTCTGCATCGACCGCCCTGGCGGCGAGGGCGAAGGCGAAGGCGAAGGCGAAGGCGAAGGCGAGGGCGAAGGCGAAGGCGAGGGTGAAGGCGAAGGCGAAGGCGAAGGCGAGGGCGAAGGCGAGTGAGTCTGCCGCCACAGCAAAAGAAGCGGGCGCCCTCGGGCGCCCGCTTCTTTGCTGCATGAACGACGACGCCACCGCCCCGAAGCGGTGGCGTCAGCGCCTCAGGCGAGGCCGTCGATGACGCCGTTGAAGGTCGCGCTGGGGCGCATCGCCTTCGTCGCGAGCGCGAAGTCGGGGGCGTAGTAGCCGCCGATGTCGCAGGGCTTGCCCTCGGCTGCCTTGATCTCCTCGACGATCGTCGTCTCGTTCTCGGCGAGGGCCTTCGCCACCGGCGCGAACTTCGCGGCGAGGGCCGGGTCTTCCGTCTGCGTGGCGAGGGCCTGGGCCCAGTACAGCGTGAGGAAGAACTGGCTGCCGCGGTTGTCGAGCTGGCCGGCCTTGGCCTTCGGCGACTTGTCCTGGTCGAGGAGCTTGCCGGTGGCCGCGTCGAGCGTCTTGCCCAGCAGGCGCGCGGTGGCGTTGCCGGTGCGGTCGGCGAGGTGCTCGAAGCTCACGGCGAGCGCGAGGAACTCACCAAGGCTGTCCCAGCGCAGGTGGCCCTCCTCGTTGAACTGCTGCACGTGCTTGGGGGCACTGCCGCCGGCGCCGGTCTCGAAGAGGCCGCCGCCGTTCATGAGGGGCACGATGGAGAGCATCTTCGCCGACGTGCCCAGCTCGAGGATGGGGAACAGGTCCGTGAGGTAGTCACGGAGCACGTTGCCGGTCACCGAGATGGTGTCCTTGCCGTCCTTGATGCGCACGAGCGAGAACTTCGTCGCCGCCGCCGGCGCCATGATCTCGATCTGCAGGCCCTTGGTGTCGTGCTGGGGCAGGTACTGCTTCACCTTGGCGATGAGCTGCGCGTCGTGCGGACGGGCCGCGTCGAGCCAGAACACCGCCGGCGCGCCGGTGGCACGGGCGCGCGAGACCGCCAGCTTCACCCAATCCTGGATCGGCGCGTCCTTCACCTGGCACATGCGCCAGATGTCGCCGGCCTCGACGTTGTGCTCGAACACGACGGCGCCGTCGCCGTCGACGACACGGACCGTGCCGTCGACAGCGATCTCGAAGGTCTTGTCGTGGCTGCCGTACTCCTCGGCGGCCTGGGCCATGAGGCCGACGTTCGGCACCGAGCCCATCGTCTTCGGATCGAAGGCGCCGTGCTCCTTGCAGAAGTTGATGACCTCGACGTAGACGCCGGCGTAGCTGTTGTCGGGAATGACGGCCTTGGTGTCCTGCTGCTTGCCGGCCTTGTTCCACATCTGACCCGACGTGCGGATCATCGCGGGCATCGACGCGTCGACGATGACGTCGCTCGGCACGTGCAGGTTGGTGATGCCCTTGTCGGAGTTCACCATCGCGACGGCGGGGCCATTCTCGTAGGCGGCGGCGATCTCCTTCTCGATCGCCGCCTTCTGGTCGGCGGGCAGCTTCTCGATGGCGGCGAGGACCTGCGCGAAGCCGTCGTTCGGGTTGGCGCCGACGGAGGCGAGGGCCGCGCCGTGCTTGTCGAAGACGTTGGCGAAGAAGGCCTTCACGGCGTGGCCGAAGATGACGGGGTCGGAGACCTTCATCATCGTCGCCTTGAGGTGGAGCGAGAACAGCACGCCCTGCTTCTTCGCGTCGGCGATCTGCGCGTCGTAGAAGGCCCGCAGCGCCTTCGCGCTCATGAACGTGGCGTCGACGACCTCGCCAGCCTGGACCGCAAGCTTGTCCTTGAGCACGCGGGTCGCGCCGTCCTTGCCGACGAGCTCGATGCGGAGCGTGCCGGCCTTCGCCATCGTCGTGGACTTCTCATTGGAGAAGAAGTCGCCGCCGTTCATGTGGCTGACGTGGGTCTTGCTGTCCTTGCTCCACGGCCCCATCGAGTGCGGGTTCTTGCGGGCGTACTGCTTCACGCTGTTGGGCGCGCGGCGGTCGGAGTTGCCCTCGCGCAGCACGGGATTCACGGCGCTGCCCTTGATCTTGTCGTAGCGCGCCTTGATGGCCTTCTCGTCGTCGTTCTTCGGGCTGTCGGGGTAGTCGGGCAGCGCGTAGCCCTTCTTCTGCAGCTCGGCGACGGCGGCCTTGAGCTGGGGGATCGACGCCGAGATGTTCGGCAGCTTGATGATGTTGGCCTCGGGCTTGAGCGTCAGCGCGCCGAGCTCGGCGAGGTCGTCGGCCTGCTTCTGGGCCGGCGTGAGCTTCTCGGGGAAGGCGGCGACGATGCGACCGGCGAGCGAGATGTCGCGGCGCTCGATGCCGACGCCAGCGGCGCCGGCGAAGGCCTTGATGATCGGCAGGAACGAGTAGGTCGCGAGGGCCGGAGCTTCGTCGGTGTGGGTGTAGATGATCGTGGACTTCGGGGTGCTCATCGTTCGCCTCGGTGAATGGATGAGGGGCCGACATAGCGCGTCCATCCCCCGACGCCAGTCCCGACGTCGTCCACCGAGGCTGGACGATCCGCCTGTCGTGGCTACGATCACCGACATGAAGCTCCGTGCAGCCCTGCTGTCGTCCGTGCTGGTGTCGTCGACAGGCTGCACCGCCGTGCAGCGCATCCTGGCGCCGGACGACGCGCCGACCCGGCGCTCCTTCGCCGACAACACGGTGCGTCATACACGTGACGCTGTGCGCCAGGGCCTGACCCTCGCCACCTGGAACATCCGCGCCGGCAAGGACGCCTCACTCGACGGCCTGGCTGCCCGCATCGCCGCTCTCGACGCCGACGTCGTCGCCCTGCAAGAGGTCGAGGTCGGCACGAAGAACGCCGCCGGCCTCGATCAGAGCTGGGAGCTGGCGAAGCGCCTCGGCATGGAGCGCGCCTTCGCCGCCACGCTGTCGCGCGATGGCGGCCTCTACGGCGTCGCGCTGCTGTCGCGCGTGCCCATCCGCAGCATCAAGCGCATCGAGCTACCCGGCGCGATGGGCCTTGAGCCACGCGTCGTTCTCGACGCCGTTGTCGACGATGACGGCCGCCCCCTGCACGTCCTCGTCACCCACGCCGACGTGCTGCCCTGGGCAGGGGCCCGCCACGCCACCGCCATCGCCGAGGCCATCAAGGCCCGCGTCGGCGAAGGCGTCGTCCTCCTCGGCGACTTCAATCTCACGCCCGACACGCGCGAGCTGCAGGACCTCATCCGCGCTGGCCTGCGCGACACCGTCGCCGCCTTCGACCGCCGCCCGACGGGGCCACCGTGGCCGTCACGCTCGCGCATCGACTACGTGTTCATGGACGAGCCGATGGCGAGCCGGGTCGAGACCGCCGCCGTCGTCGACACCGACGGCAGCGACCACCTCCCCGTCGTCGTGCGCCTCAAGCAGGCCCCGCGCGTCGACATCGCGGCGGCGCCACCGGCGCAGGATCAGCTCTGACCTCGCCTACTTGACCCGACGCAGCGTCGGCCGCGGGGTGGTCGGCGCGGGCGGCTCGGGCTCCGGCTCCGGCTTCGCCTCGGCGGCCGGCTCCGGCGTCGACGGATGCCGGGCCTGCGCCGGCAGCAGCGACACGAGTTCCTGGGGAAACGAGTCGGGCCAGAGCAGCCGCTCGCCGTCGACGTGGGAGGTCATGCCGTAGACCGTCGACCACGGCAGGTCACAGAAGAACGGCTGACCGCCGAAGCTGAGCGAGGCCCGGACCCCGTCGTCGTCGTAGTCGAAGTCCTCGAGCCCGAAGCGGTGGCTGAAGTTGAGGTTGAGCTGCAGCTCACCGGCGAGCTTCGCCGGCACCCGCGCGAGGCCGGTGCGGGCGTCGAGGGTCACCATCACCATGCCGCGCTCGATGAGCCGCGCGAACATGCGGAGCTTCTCGGGGCGCTCCGGGCCGAGCTCCGCCGCCGCCGGCGGCTGCTGGCGCGTCGTGGGCTTCGGCTGCGCCTTCGGCCGCTTCGCCGCGAAGTCCACCCGCACCACGTTGTCGCTGCCGTCGTCGTGCTCGCTCACCACTGGCTCCCGTTGTCGGATACGATGGCGTGTGTATCGTCTCGCAAGGTTCGCCAATGGGGGCGACCTGGTTTCGACGAGGGAATGAAGCGCTCGATGGCACGTCGCGGATCCTGGTCTCCGCGTCAAGACGAACCGGGAACACACAAAAGCCAACGACAACGTTGAGCTCGCTCTCGCGGCCTGAAGAAGGCTTAGAAGCGCACCGGCCCCAAGACCGCCTCTTCGAGGGGATCCCGGTGAACCCAGTGAGGCTGGCCTCCACGCTCTCATTGTCGGCGTAGCGGCGAGACACAGGCGATGAACTCCCGACGCAGCCTGTCCGTGGGCGTCGTCGACGAGAATAAACCACGGAAGAAACGTGTGGCCTCATCGATCGTCGACTTCTTTCGGACGCGGGTTCGATCCCCGCCGCCTCCACCA
>Ga0172372_10000431_pt1 | contig 64062 bp, 84 predicted proteins | sample LakKiv5m_2_FD_114544 | JGI IMG/M metagenome (GOLD analysis project Ga0172372, IMG submission 114544) | Freshwater microbial communities from Kabuno Bay, South-Kivu, Congo - kab_092012_9.5m | ecosystem: Environmental > Aquatic > Freshwater > Lake | place: Democratic Republic of the Congo...
CGCGGCGACGGTCGCGTCGCGGGTCGCGGCGTAGGTCGCGGCGTCGGTCGCGTCGCGGGTCGCGGCGTAGGTCGCGGCGTCGGTCGCGTCGCGGGTCGCGGCGTAGGTCGCGGCGACGGTCGCGGCGTAGGTCGCGGCGACGGTCGCGGCGTAGGTCGCGGCGACGGTCGCGGCGTAGGTCGCTTTGTTTGAACCTCCGCCACGCACATGCCAGATAGCCGAACTCGCGCCATACGCAAACGCCATCACAAGCGGGGACGGCACGACCACGACACGCGGCTTCTTCAAGCCAGCAGCGGCGTACAGGCCCTCGATGGCCGGCACGATTTTGTCCGGGTCGATCCTCTCCGTCCGCATCGCACGCGCGATCCACAGTTTCGCCTGCTCGTCCATGCGGCGCTTCTCGTCGTCGGTGATGCCGCCGTGCGCGTTGCTTGGGGTGCGGATGATCTTGGTCATATTGTCTGCCTCCTGTCTGGTTGGTCCCGCACCGTGCAACACTTGTTGTCGCGCTGTCAAGCGTTATCCGACACCGTAACCGTCAACCCCACCGCCTCCGCCACCGCCACCACCGAGCCGAAGCTCGGACTCGCATGCACCATGTTGGCGATCACCCCGCGGCTCACGCCGGCCCGATCGGCAAGCACCCGGAACGTGTACCCCTCGCGCGCGGCGACGGCCAGTATCTTGCGCACCACCGGATGCGCCCGCTTGAGATCCATGCCATGCAGGGGTACGCGGCGCTTGACCGGCCCCGCGCCCCGGCGGCGCGTGCGTGTCAGTTGCGACTTGACCGCCTGCACCGACCGGCCGAGCGCGCCGGCGATGTCCTGCACGGACGACCCCGCCTCGTGCATCTGCGTCATGCGCCGCACGTCGGCGGCGCTCCATGCTGCGTTGTGCGTCATGCCAACCCCGCCACACGCAGCACCGATGCCCATATCTGCTCGGGGCTGTACTGCCCGCGCACCATGGCCGCCAACCGCGCCGCATGCTCGCGCATCACAACGTCCGGCAACCCCTTCGCCAGCGCCTCCAACTCCTCCATCGTCCCCCACGGCACCAAGGCACCGGGGAACCAACGATGCGCCGGGCTGTCCTTGTGCTCCAGCACCGCCGCACCCGCCAGACCCGCCTCCAGCACCCGCGACTTGACGTGCATGTACTGGCCGCTGCCTGTGACCGGAATATTCAGCACCATCCGGCACCGCCGCAGAAACCGCGCGAACTCCGCGTAGTCCGGCGTCTCGTACCCCGTCACCCGCGGCCTCGCCACCAGACCGGCGACCTCGGTGAGCCTGCCCACCATGTGGCGCCGCAGCGGGTTGCCCACGCCGCCGGCGAAGCCCAAGCGCACGTCCTTCTCCTCCCACCGTGTTGCCGCGTCCGGTCCGTCGGCGCTGGCCCACGGCCCGTAATATTGCGGATCCACCGGGCACAGCGTCACCAGGTCCGCGGGCTCGCACCGCCCCCCGTCGATGTTGACCTGCGCGCCGAAGCAGCCCATCCGCTTGTAGCCCTCCAGTGCGGGCCACCACGGGCTGTCCGCACCGTCGAAGCAGATATGCACCGACTCGCCGCCCACCGACTGCGCCGCCCGCCGCACCATCCGCAGCGTGTCCGGCCCCGGCACGCCGATGCCGAAGTCCGGGCTCGGCACCGCGCCGATGTACATGACCACACCGCGGTCCCCGTCGGCCGCCACCCCCGCCGCCCACCGCTCCACCGCAAGCACCATGTCGCCATCCCGCCGCGCGCCCATGCACCAGAACTTGTACCGCCCGTCGATCGGACCCAGACGGTAGCTCTCCATCACGGGGTCGCAGTTGTTCGTCTCGGTGGTGATGAAGAAGGCGCGCACTATTTGTCCCCCGCATCCAGCGCACGCTCGACCAGCCGCTGCCACCGCTCGCCGTCCTTGCGCCAATCAGCAATCACCTCGTGCAAGAGTGCCCGCTGCGCCGCAATGATCACCACGGCCACGGCCGCCGCCGCACACATCATCACCAGCAATACCGAAACCGTGATCCTGTCCCCGTCGGTAGACCACAAGGGCGCGCTCGCAATCAGCGCCAGCGCCGCAAGCACCATCCACTCCTTGCGCGCCGCGGTCTTGACAGCAGCCCACGCCTCGGCCCAATCCTGTCGTGTCGTCGTCATTCCATCACCTCCCGCGTCACCACCGCCTGCGTCGCAAGCGCGGCCATAGACAGCGACCCCAAACTCTGCGCCGTCCAGCACACCTGATGCCCGGCACCCTTCCACTTGACCGTCACCACCAACCCCTCGATCTCGTCGCACATCCCGAGCAGCATCCCCAACATGATTTGCGGCGTGCTGTCCGTCCCCGGCAGCCGGTGGACCGTCGCCGGGGCGCTCATCGCACCGGGTTCCAATACCGATCAGCAACGTCCACCATCGCATACCCCTCCGCCAGCCACAGCCCCGCCGCCCGCGCCTCGGCCTCCATGCGCGTCCCGTGTGCCTCGACCGCCCCCGACCCGCACGCCGGGCACGCCGTCCACGCCCCAGGGCTCACCGTCCGGCACGACAGGCACACCGTATGCCCCGAGCCCGTCCCGTCCCGCATGACCAGTCCCGTCTCCATGTCCCGTGGCCCTCGCTAGCAGGATAATTAAAATTGCAAGGCACGATACTGCCCGCCCGCGCGCCTGTCAACCACTATGCTGGTGGGAGGCTGCCCGCCGTCGCTGCCGTCAACCGCCCCGTGCGCATGCAACCGCTGGTGTACCGTGCAACACCCCCCCCCCCGATGCTGCCCGGCATGAGTGTTAATACCCGTGCAACACTTCCGGGGGTGGGCGTGTCATAGGTAGGGGCGCGCGTACCCGAGAATAGAGAGGGGGACCATGGGCCGAAAGTGCCTCCCACCCCATGCGGCGCGGCCGATCCGATAGCCGGTCAGGGTAACGGCTAGCTCGGCATGGGCGCTGGCACGCCTAGGCCGCGCGTCCTATCGTACACGTTAGGTATGCTTGCCTAATGTAGCATATAGTCAACGCTTGTCGCATAATGATTAATATCGCAAGCGATTATCAGGCTAAGGCGTTGATATGCCGCAATGTATTTATTCCGCCCCACCGCGCGCCGTCAACGCGCATTGCTTGCGCGCTGCACCTAGGACCGCGCGCCCACCGGCCGCCAGCTTAGGACCAGGTGCCGCGCAGATCCGCGCAACGCTCGCCACGCATGGCGCGCGACAATTAACGCCATGCTAACCGAGGCCGCGTTGACAAAATCGCAAGTGAGGGTTTTTTTATTCACCTTTTCCCTCACTTCCTTTTCTCTTATTTTTCAATATCAAGTGAAAGGTGTAAGTAAGTGATAGAGATATAGAGCAACAAAAAACTCGTAGAACTGGAGCGATATAGGGATTCACACTCACTTCCCCACCTAAACGCCGAACCCGTTGACCTAGGCCACATAATCCAGTGAGGGTTTTTTTCTGTTTTTCTCACTTGGCATTTTTAATAGTACCGGAATGCGACTAATTTTTTTTGGGTGCATTTAGCGGCTTGCTAATTTCTGAGATTTTGCGCGCGAGTGAAATTGACGCCCTGCTAACTCCGTGCTAGGATGCTTTGACGGTCGGCACCCGCCGGCCGGTATGCCCCAGGACGGGGCGAGACTGGACCAGACAGGAGGAGAGGACATGGACACGCTACTAGCATCGGTGCTGCGGATTCCGCCCGCGGGCGCCGGCGAGGACCGGATAGAGGACGCGGCGGAGCGGGCAATGGACCGCTTGGACCGTCGGCTACTGCGGGGCGCGATCAGGACGGCCGAGTACGAGGCCGCATGCAAGGCGCTGGACGCTTGGGTGCGCCATGCTCGATAGGCAGCGCGGTAGGTCGGGCCGGGCGGCATGGCTGCAACTGGCCACGGACCTTGCGGGCGCGGCGGTGGCCGTGTTCGCGCTGGCGTATGGGCTCGCGTACCTAGCGGGGGTGCTATGAGCGGCCCGCTAGTGCCCCTGCCGCTTGCGATGCCCGACAACACGGCCGCGGCAGCCCGCCAGACACGCGAGCGGGAGCAAGAGACGCTTGGCTTGCTAGCCGCGGCACCCGCCCGCATGTCGGCGCGCGCGCGGGCTCGGGGGCGGTATTTGACGGCCCAGGAAGGGCCGGACGGGCTGGCGCTGTTCGACGCGGCCCGGAGTCCGGGGCTTCCGCTATGACCAGCCGGGACGCTTCCACCTACTACCGCGGCGCCTGGATCAACTTGCGGCACGCGGGCCGGTGCTCGGTATGCCGGGGGACACTGTTCAAGGGCGAGCGTGCCTTGTACGTCGCGGCGCGGCGGGCTGTGGTATGCGCCAGGTGCGCGGAGCCCCCAGCAGCCGGGTATCGGGGGCACAATTCCACCAACGCAAGACAGGAGGGTTAGACATGACGACCGCATGGCTTCAATTCAGCAACAAGCGCCCGGACGGGATGCGCGACACGTTCCAGACAATCCCCGTGCCGTACAAGCACGCGCCGCTCGGTTGGCAGCGCCAGGGCTTGACCTACACGGCGACCGGGTACGGCGCCCGCATTCCCTCGCGCCATATGGTGCAATGGGAAGGACGCTGGCGCCGGGTCTACGTCACGCAATACGCAAATGCCGGATCCGCTTGGGTGCTGATCGGCGGCGAGCGCGTGCCGGTGGATATCTACCACGGGCAAGACCGGGCGGAGGCGTGAGCATGCCACGCAGGCGGGACATTCTGCGCGGCCATATCGTCGCCGGATTCGCCTACCCAACAAGCACCTGGCCGGCCGCGCTCGGCCGACCGGGAACGGGCGCCTGGCACGTCAGCGCCTATCGAGGCGACCGCGCGCGGCCGTCATACGTGCGGCCCGAGATCATCGCGGGGCCGTTCGAGACACGCGAGGCCGCGCAGGCAGAGGCCGACCGGATACGGCAGGAGGTGCGCGCCACGGCATAGCCCGCGCTGGCTCGCCCGCAACAGCCCGGACCTCGGAGACGAGGCCGGGCTTAGGGCATTAGAGGGGCCGGCCGGCCGCTCGCATCGACAGGAGACAAAAGCACATGGACAACCAAGACACGCCGCACGCCGCACCGGAAGCCGACGCCCCGGTTGCGCCCGACCGCGCCTATATTGGCACGGCGACATATTCGCCCGACGACAACAAACTGCGAATCTACCCCCGGCACCGACTGGACGCGGAGACTTACGCGCGCGTCAAGGCGGCCGGGTTCAAGTGGGCGCCGAAACAAGAACTTTTTGTAGCGCCAATGTGGACGCCAGGCCGCGAGGATCTCGCAATTGAGCTTTGCGGCGAGATCGACGACGAGGACAAGACGCTCGCCGAGCGCGCCGAGGAGCGAGCCGAGCGTTTCGAGGAGTACACCGAGAAACGGACGGCAGACGCCGAGCGGGCGCAAAAAGCCGTTGCGGGAATTGTCGAGCACATCCCGCTCGGGCAGCCGATTTTGATCGGGCACCACAGCGAGCGCCACGCGCGCAAGGACGCCGAGCGCATAGAAAACGGCATGCGGAAAGCCGTCAAAATGTGGGACACGGCGAAATATTGGCAGGCACGCGCGGCCGGAGCACTTGCCCACGCCAAATATAAGGAGCTTCCCGCCGTGCGCGCGCGTCGCATCAAGGGTATTGAGGCGGACTTGCGCAAGCTCGACAAGCAGGACAAGGAATCGGCCGCCACGCTGCGGCTTTGGGAGCTTGTGGACATGCCGGACAAGTGGAAGCCGCGCGAGGACGGGACCACGCTAACGCGCGAGGAGCGCGCCGCCTATATCGCGGGGCGCGAACATGCGGGCTTTTATGTCGCCCGAGGCGAGAACGGGCAGACCTGGAGCGCCTACGACGTGTTGCGGCTTCCGGCCCAGGAGCGCTACAAGGCCGCGCCCGTGATGACGATCGACGAGGTTATGGCGAAGATCAAGGCCGCGGCCGAGCGCGCGACCGCGCACCGCGCCCGGTGGCGTGCTCATTACAATAACCGCCTGGAGTACGAGCGCGCCATGCTGGCCGAGGCCGGGGGCACAGTTGCCGACCAGCGCAAGCCGGAGGTCGGGGGCGCCGTGCTCAGCTTGTGGGGGCCGCGCGGCGGATGGGCGTACATTAAGAAGGTCAACAAGGTAACGGTGACGATTCAACACCGCTGGAACGACGGGGGCCGCGTGTTCGACCACAAGGAGCCCTTCGACAAGTTGCGCGACGTGATGACGCGGGCGCAGGTAGAGGAGGCGCGGGCGCAAGGGCGGATCAAGGAAGCGCCGGACGGAATAGGCTTTTGGCTTTTGCAATCGCGCGAGGACTTTGACAAAGCCGAGGCCCAGCGCGCCGCCCTAGTTTCCGTCAAGCGGGCGCCGGACCCTGCGGCGGACATGCGCGCCGCACTCAAGGCAGGCGTTCAGGTTGTCGCAGCGCCGCAACTGTTCCCGACGCCGGCGCCTATTGCCGCGCGCATGGTGGATCTCGCCGGCATCGAGCCAGGGCATCGCGTGCTAGAGCCGAGCGCGGGGACGGGCAACTTGCTAGGCGCCATGGGCGGCCGCATGTTCGGGCACAATCCCGAGCGCGGCACGGTTCATGCCGTGGAAATCAACCCGAAACTCGCCGGCAGACTGCAAGCGGAGTTTCCGCTAACAAACGTGCATTGCAACGACTTCCTCGAAAACGTGCCCGAGGATTTCGAGCCATTCGACCGCATCGTTATGAACCCGCCTTTTGGGAATGCGGCTGACATCAAGCATATTCAGCATGCCGCGCGCATGTTGAAGCCGGGCGGCCGACTTGTCGCCTTGTGCGCCAACGGGCCGCGCCAGAAGGAGCACCTTGCACCCATGGCGACACACTGGGAGGAGTTGCCCGCGGGCTCGTTTGCCGAGCAAGGCACGGCGGTTAACGTCGCGTTGCTCGTCATCGAGGCGCCCTAATGGGCCGCCTCTCCGAATCCAGCGCCCGCGCGCTTGCGATGCTCGCCCCGCCGATCGCTTGGGCGACATGGACGGACGCGCGGACGGGCGAGATACGACGCCGGGCTTTGCGGAGCCCGGCAGACGTGCAGCGGATCCGGGCGGCACGGGCGGCAGCGCCGGCATGGCTCGCCGTGCGGATAGACTACCGCGTCAAGCGTGACGCGCAGGCGGATACGGATTCGTCCGTATGGTAACCCTCGGCAACCCCAAGACAGGAGCACAGGACATGACCGACAAGACACACACGCCGGGACCGTGGCACGTTGGCAGCAAGCGGGCCGGCAACGACCCGATCATATGGGCCGGCAAGCGCGCGGGATGCGTGGCCCTAGTCAATGCCGACGCGCCGCGCAGGTCAAAGGAGGAGGCCGACGCCAACGCGGCATTGTTGGCCGCCGCGCCGGCGATGCTGGAATCCCTCAATTGCTCGACGGCCGTTCTAACCGCATGCTTGCCGCACGTTGACGGCGAGCGCAAGCGCATGGTGCAGATGCAAATCGAAGCCAACCGCGACGTTGGCCGCGCCATCGCCGCGGCGAAAGGGGGTGCGGCATGACCCTACGCGAATCCCTCAACTACCAGCACCAGGCCTGCACCGACGCGCTGGCTTGGCACGCCGACACGTTCAAGAAATACCCGACTCCGGCCGGGCAGCCGGGACTAGCCGACGCCTTCAACGCCGGGCACGCGCAAGGGTGGCGCGATGCAATGGCAGCCGTGGCGCTGCACGGGAAGCAAACCGCATAGCGCCCGCAACCAAGCCGACCCCCGAGCCCCGCCAAACCACCGGCGGGGTTTTTCTTGTCGGCCGCGACAGAATTAGCCCGCGGCCTAATAGCGCTGCAAACTGACTCGGACATGCTTGCATTAGTCGTGCTTATTCTCGGGATCAGTCGCCCACTTAGCTAGCGCCGCCCAAGGATCCGCCCCGACAGTCACGGGCAGCGGCGCGGCGACCGCATGCGGGGCTCGCTCACGGACAGATGGTCGTGACTTTTTTAGTCTCGACGGGCGAGGGCTCGGCTCGGGCTTCCAATTGAGTTCGCGCTTGATGTCGGCGAGACAGTTGCGCACGCCGCGGCGATCGGACGGGGAGTTGGGGATCGTGACGAACCTGGTGCGGCCGGCGTAGGTGAGGTAGAGCTTGGCGTGGACGCGGCCTATGTCGAGACGCAGCACTTCTATGCCTAGGCTCGACAGGCGAGGGCCGAGCCAGTCGAGGTATGGGTGTTTCACGCCGGCCCCTCGTCAGCGCGGATGCGGCTGGCTGCCTCGCTGGATCCGTCCGCCCCTACATCTTCCGCAATCTCGGCAAAATGCTCCCGCAAGACCGGCAGCGCGACTGCGAGCGCGGCGTCGGCCAATCTCAGGTACGCGCCCTGGGTGCCCTGTGGCCTGTCGTTCCACAGTCTGCCTGACGGGCATTCCGCAGCGTAGATCGCCCGCGCCACGGCCTCTCGGAGTTCGGCGCGGGTCATTTGCCACCTCGCAAAACCATGTCGCGGCAGGCATTGAAGCCCGCGTTGCAATACCCGACCTCATCGTCCTTGTGCCCGGCATCCCGCGCATCCGGCACCCGGCGCGCGAGGAAGTCGGCGAGGGCGTTCGAGAGGGCCGCGCTATCTACGGTGCCGAGTCCCGGCCTCTTAATGCCCGCGACCTCGCAGAATCTGGATACATCCCCGACGCTGATCGTGGGCTTGGTCATCGGGGCACTTCGGGGGCTGCGGGAAGGGGCATCCAGTGGGTGGGCTTGTCGCCGCTCGGGTACGCGGTGAATTTGTCCGCGCTCGACGACCTCGCGCCGCCGATGATGACGCTGCGCTCGACCCAAACGCGCTTGCCGTTCGTCAGGATTACCGGGTCGCTGGTGTAGGTTGCGGGCACAATCTTGCCCTCGACCGTCAGCGGCTTGTCGTCAACGTGTTTGTGAACGAGCGTTTCCATAGGAAGCCACTGAGGCGTCATCGCGGCGAGCACACCGGCGCGGGCTTTGTGCTCGCGGGGTATGTCTTGCGCCGATGCCTGAAGGCCCGCGTTCGCGTAAACCCAATCGCGATAGTCGTCCAGCAGCCGCTCGGCCTCGTCACGCTTTATCATCGGTCGGCTCCTTCTTGATCAGCAAATGTTGGCGCTCGCGAAACGCGGGGACGGAAGCAAAGTCGTATCCGCAACCTGTCATCCAGATTGCAAAGTCGCGCAACTGGTCCGCATCGGCCTCGGCTGCTTCGGCGCGGGCGCGCAGGGCTGCTTCGGCTGCATTTACCTCGCGCAGATGCGCGATACTGTCGAGCATCGTCCAGCGAACTACCGCGTCGTGGTGTCGGCGGATCAGCGCGTCGAGATTGGTGTCATTCTGCATCGGGCTTCTCCTTGCGTGCGGCCATCATGGCGTCGGCGTATTCGTAGGCCGTTTGCGCATGTAATTTTGGCGTGGGTGAGTATTCGCCCTTGATGCGCCCCGAAAACGCGCAAAGCCCCGCAAGCGCCTGACCGGCGAACCAGTCACGCAGGGACATGCCGCCAAGGCGTTCGGCGTACACGCGGCCCGCTTCCGTGTCGAGAAACGGCGTCGGAAACGCAGGCGTGTCGTCGCGGTCGTTCATGACAAAGGCTCCATCGTGAGGTTGAGTGCGTCGAGCCCGCGCACGAAAGCAATCGGCGCACGATCCTCGATTGAGTGCAGGTTGTACGAGGTCACGCCGACTGGATTGCCTTCCTTGTCCACGATCAGCATCAAGCAAGCACCGCGTTCAGTGATTGCCAGCAGCACCATGCAATGACCGGCCTTGCGTCCGTATCCGCCGCTGATCCCGTAAACGTTGCCGACGACGGGCTGCGAGAACGTCGGCAGGTCTGTTACGTTGATCTTCATCGCATCACCGCCTCTGCCGCGCGTGCGAGGGCGGCGTCGAGTTCGGCGGCAGAGGCATCCAGTTCGATGCACGCCTTGCGATAGGCTTCGTCGTCGTCCCCGCGCGATGCCTCTAGGCAAACTGCGACGGCTTCACGGTGCCGGGCAGCAGCGACGAACACGGCGGCGAGTTCGCGCGCGCATCCAAATGCCGTAATTGCGGCGTGCTCTCCGCTGAGTTCCGCGACGGCGGCGGCGATTAAGTCGGTATTCGTGCTCATGCCTTCCTCCGTGCGCGTTCGAGATTGGCGATGGCCTTTACAAGAGCGTTCACTCCGTCTCGAAAATCTCGGTTGTGACAACGGATAGCCGCCTCGACCACCGCGCGCCGTGCCTTCGTGAGCTGCTCGACCCGGCCTCGCGCGTGCCAGCCTGCGATGACACCGTTCGCGTAGGCCTCGCGCACAGGCGGAATGCCGTGTGGCCCGAACTTGCGGCGCACCATGCCCCACGCCCGCTCTTTCAGCGTCGGTCTAGCCACGGTCGCCTCCTGCCGCGAGGGCGTTGCTCAGCATGTGCCAAGCCGCGTTGATGTCGCAGGCGCGCTGTGCGTCGCTCCTTGCATCGAGGCGCACGCCGATCATCGGGAGCACGTTGCCCATAACCTCCCGCAGCCGCGCGTTGTCGGCCTTGAGTGCCGAAAACAGCGCCTTGATTTCGTCGCGGGCGTTGAGCGCGTCAGCCTGCGCCTTGTAGTCGGTCTGCGATTGGCCGTGCATACTGTTGCGGAAGCGGGAAACTGCATCGCTCAGTTTGTCGATGGCCTTGTGCAGATCGTCGGCGGGGGCCGGGGCTTTACCAGTCGCGGTCGCCCAGACTTGCCCTGCATCGGACCACTGCGGCTTCGCATCGGCCTCGCGGCGCGCGGCTTCTTCGAGCAAGCCGTTCCATGTGATCCCGCTCGCGTCGCGCAATACTTGCGCCAAGTCCCGCAGTTGCCCCGGCGTCAGTTTATCGGTCACTTGCCATCTCCCTCTCCTCGCGCCGGCTTTCCCACCGAGCCTCCTGCGCTGCGGCGCGCGCGTCCGTGGCTTCCTCGGCGGCCTGGTTCAAGATCCTGTTGACGTAGCGCGCGGGGTCGATGACGCGCAGCAGCCACGCCTTCGCCTCGGCGGGAATGGCGATGCGCTTGGTCCCGTCGAGCAGGAACAGGTCGGCCTCAGTTTCGAGTTCGGCGCCCTCGGGGGGCTCGCCCGGCCATGGAGATAAGCGCGCGGGCCTGCCGGGGCTGTAGGTGTATTCGATGTCGAGCACGAACGTCGCCGCGGGGTTTTCGTCCACCTCCGCGAGTTCGAGTTCGACGCTGTAGGTGCCTTGATGCGTGCCGGGGCGGGGCATGCTTGTCCTCCTGTCGTGAGGTCGCCACACTATTCCTGCGCGCACCCCTTGTCAATAAGTGTTGCACGCGGTAGGTTGAGAGCCACCGACCAAATACGCTGCCGCGCAAGGCAAGGAGCACCCCATGACACTCAAGGACTGGCTGACCACGCAGAACATCCGGCAGGCGGAGTTTGCCCGCGCGATCGGCGAGCATCCCTCGACACTTACGTTCGTCACGCAAGGCAAGCGGCAGCCGACGTATTCGCTCGTGCGCCGCGTGTTCGTCGCCACGCGGGGGGCGGTGGGCTTGATGGACTGGCCGGAGCCGCGGACGGCGGAGGCTGCACGGCAGGCGTAATGCTCACCCCGCGCCCCTACCAAACGCAAGCGATCCAAGACATCCGCGCGGCATTCAGCGCGGGCGCAAAGCGCGTGTGCTTCGTGCTGCCGACCGGCGGAGGCAAGTGTCTGGCGCGCGATACGCCCGTTCTCATGGCAGACGGGCGCGTTCTTATGTCTCAAGACATTCGGGTTGGGCACAAGTTGTTGGGACCAGACAGCCGACCGCGCACGGTCGTCGCAACTGGCAACGGCACCGCGGACCTATTCCGCGTCACGCCAGTGAAGGGCGACCCGTTCGTTGTGACGGCCAACCACACTTTGAGTTTTCGCGTCACTAACGGCGCGAAGGGGGTTGGAGGTTGGCGCGGCGGCGAGACTGTCAATATGAGCGTTGCGGCATGGCTTTGCGCTGGAAAGACCACCAAACATTTGCTCAAATTGTGGCGCGTTCCTGTCACGTTTGACGGTGCCGCAGAGTCAAAAGATTTGCCGCTCGATCCTTATTTCTTCGGGCTCTGGCTCGGCGATGGCGCATCGGCGAAGGCCGGCATCACGACAATGGACGGAGAAATTTCCTCTGTTGTGTACGAAACAGCGCATCGATATGGGCTTGGCGTCCGGGTAGACAGCAAGAAAAACAACAAAGCCTCTACATACATTTTGACAGCGGGAAGAACGGGCCGCTCGGACTCAAATCCGGTTTTCTCGCAACTCAAGAAAATGCGGGTGGTCAACAATAAACATATCCCGCAAATCTACAAGACAGCCACGCGCGAAGCGCGCCTGCAATTGATGGCGGGTTTAATCGACTCCGACGGTTATTACAGCCACAAAGGATATTTGATTTCGCAGAAGTCCGAGGCGCTTGCAAACGACATTTTATTTTTGGCGCGCTCGCTTGGACTTGCCGCATATGCGCGCCGCACAAGTAAAACTTGTTACAACAATGGCGCGGTCGGCCAGTATACGTCTATTTCAATCAGCGGAGACATCGACACCGTTCCATGCAGATTGCCCCGAAAAATCGCCGCGCGCAGGAAACAAATTAAGGACGTGCTTCTTACTGGTGTGCGGTCGATTGAGCACGTTGGCTTGGGTGAGTATTTCGGCTTCGAAGTGGGCGGCGACAACCTGTACCTGCTCGGCGACATGACGGTGACACACAACACCGCCATCGCATCCTTGATCGGCGCCGGCCTGCACAAGAACGGCAAGAGCGCGATCTATCTCGGGCATCGCACGGAGATCGTGTTCCAGCTTGGCGCCGCATTGCGCACAGTAGGCGTGCCGTTCTCGTTCCTCACGGCCGCCACGCACGGCATGCCGCGCGCCAACGTCATCGTGGCGTCGATCGGCACGCTCCACCGACGCAAGGAACGGCTGCCGCTCAAGCCAGACCTGCTGTTCGTGGACGAAACGCATCACGCGCTGGCTAAGACATGGGCCGACGTAATCCGCCACTTCCCCGAGGCCAAGGTCGTCGGCCTCACCGCCACACCCTGCCGCCTCGACGGCAAAGGACTCGGCGACATCTTCGACGCGATGGTGCTAGGTCCGCACACCGACGAGTTAATCACGCAAGGCTTCCTGTCCGACTTCGAGGTCTACGCCCCGAAGCCGCCCAACCTGTCGGGCGTCCACACGCGCGCCGGCGACTACGTTTCGTCCGAGCTTGACGCCGCGATGCGCAAGGCCGCGATCACAGGCGATGCGGTCAAGCACTACAAGCGCCTCGCGGACGGCAAGAGCGCGGTGGTGTTCTGCGTCTCTGTCGCGCACGCTGAGGAAGTCGCGGCACAATTCCGCGCCGCCGGCTATCGGTTCAAGAGCATCGACGGCAAGATGAGCGCGGAGGAGCGGCGCGGCCTCATCAAGGACATGACCGACGGCAAGATCCACGGCCTGACTTCGTGCGACATCATCTCCGAGGGCACGGACATTCCCAGGATCGAGGTCGTCATTCTTTTGCGGCCGACCAAGAGCATGGGGCTTCACCGCCAGCAGATCGGCCGCGGCTTGCGTCCCTTCCCCGGCAAGCAGTCGCTCATAATCCTTGACCACGCCGGCAACACCCTCGTCCACGGCCTCCCCGACGAGCGCGTGGCGTGGACGCTGGACGGCGGCGCCAAGCGCGAGACGAGCGACGAGCGGGCGGTAGCACTCCGCAACTGCCCCAAGTGCCTCTCGGTGCACAAATTCAGCCCCACTTGCCCGCGCTGCGGCCATGCGTATACCGTCAAGGTCCGCGAGGTGGAGTACGTCGAGGGCGAGCTTGAGCGCATCGTGCGCGGCAGCCACGCCGAGACGGGCAAGCCAAAGGGCTACTGGGACGCCGCCCTGCAATCGCTCAAGGCCGTCGAGGCGGCAAAGGGCTACAAGCGCGGATGGGCCGAGATCGTGCTTGCGGGACGGCAGAAGAAAGAGCGCGACAGGATGCGGCTGGCTTTGGAGATGGGGGTTAAGGCGGGATGAGCGGAGCACAAGCATATGTCCGCGGCATCATTCCCGACGCCGAGAACCGCGAGCGTGACGACTTCTATCCTACGCCGCCGGAGGGCACGCGCGCGTTGCTGTCGGTCGAGCGTTTCGACGGGCCGATATGGGAACCCGCATGCGGCGACGGCGCGATCAGCAAGGTGCTCATTGACGCAGGCTACGAGGTTATCAGCAGCGACTTGGTTGACCGAGGGTACGGAGAGTCGCGCGCCGACTTCCTCATGGAATACAAGCCGCGCGCGCCCAACATCGTGACCAACCCGCCGTTCAAGATGGCCGAGCCGTTCGTGCGCAAGGCGCTCGACTTGACCACAGGCAAGGTCGCCATGCTGTGCCGCCTCGCATGGCTTGAGGGCCGCGAGCGGCGCAAGATGTTTGAGAGCACGCCGCTTGCGCGGGTATGGGTGTTCGCCGGACGCCTCAGCTTGCAGCGTGCCCGGCTGGCTGAGAAGCACGAGGGCGGCATGATCGCGTTTGCATGGTTCGTTTGGGATCACTCGCACAAAGGACCGCCCACGCTCGGATGGGTGAGCCCATGAAACTCCGCGTCGGCCAAACCGCCATCGTGCGCCGCGTGCCCCACGGTCACAAGCCGCCGAAGGGCTACAAGCCGACCGACGGGGCGCCAGCGCACCACGACAAGTACGGAAAGAACCACGTCAGGATCCTTGCATGCCGCCCCCCAAAGAAAAAACCATCCAAGACCAGATCCTCCTAGCCTTGGGCACCTACCCCGGCATGGCGATCTGGCGCAGCGCCGTCGGCAACGGATGGGTGCGGACCAAAGGTGGCCCGCGCTCGATCCGCTTCGGCGGCATGCCGGGACAGGCTGACATTCTCGGCTGCTACTACGGAAGGTTCTTGGCGATCGAGGTCAAGCGCCCCGTCCGATGGTCCAAGCAGAGCGATGAGCAGATAGATTGGCAGGGCGCGATCGAAGCCGCCGGCGGGACTTACATCCTCGCGCGATCGGTTGACGACGCGCTAGAGGGGGTCGCCCGCATGTTCACGCCGCAACAAGTGTTGCATCTCAAGCGGGCCGATGCTATACCGGTCGCGCTTCCTGTCGGGGCTGGCGCTGGAAACAGCGTCATGGGGCCGGTCTTGTCCACCGGCCCCTCCCGACCGAAGAAGCCCACCCCGACAGGTGAGATATGACGGCCCCTGACAAGCCTCCCGGCGACAAGCCCCTCACCGCAAAGCAAGACCTGTTCTTCCAAGAACTAGGCCGCAACTTCAATCCGCTGGCCGCTGCCCGCGCCGTCGGCTTGGGGCAGGCCGAGTACGACCAGATCATGTCGGACCCGTTCTATGCGCCGCTGCTCCGTCGCGCGCAGGAAGCGACCGTCCGCCGCATCGAGGCCGAGCGGAATCCCAAGGGCACGCCCGTCGGCGAGCAGAGCCCCGTCGAGATCACGCGCGACTTCGTGAACCGCGAGATCGCATCGTTGCTGGACGACCTGAAGGCCGAACGCATCTCGCCAGGTCAGGCGACCGCCGGCCGCGGGCTGCTCGAAGCGCTTGCCAAGGTCAACGGCCTCATCACCACCGAGGTCAACGTCAACGTCCGCAAGTCCGTCGAGACGATGAGCACGCAGGAGCTTGAGGCGTACCTGTCCGGCAAGCTGATCGACGTGACGCCGACTACCGCACCCACACCGCAGCCGACGGACGGTGCTCGCAGACTGACGCCCTCGCCGCAGCCGACAGGATAGCCCCCATATGTTGTGGTCCGCATATAGCTCGCACACAACGCGCGAGAACGGGGGAGGTTTGCTCGGATGAGGTATTTGTCCGTGTGCAGCGGGATTGAGGCTGCCAGCGTGGCGTGGGAACCGCTTGGCTGGACGCCGCTTGCGTTCTCGGAGATCGAAGCATTCCCGCGCGCCGTCTTGGCGCATCGATTCCCGCATGTTCCTATCCACGGCGATTTCACGAAGCTGCGCGACGAAGCGTGGATTGTGGACGCGGACATCCTCGTCGGCGGCACGCCCTGCCAAGCCTTCTCCGTCGCCGGCCTGCGGCAGTCCCTCGCCGACGACCGCGGCAACCTGACCCTTGAATTCGTGAGGCTCGCAAATGCAATTGACGATCTTCGACGCGATGCTCGGCGCAAGCCCGCATGGATCCTTTGGGAAAACGTCCCCGGAATCCTCTCCGTCGCCGACAATGCCTTTGGCGCCTTCTTGGCGGGATTGGTCGGCCACGATGCACCCATCGTTGCGCCAGCGGGGTGCGGATGGACCGATGCAGGCGTGGTTTCTGGACCCAAAAGAATCGCCGCATGGCGGATCTTGGACGCCCAGCACTTCGGCTTGGCGCAACGACGGCGGCGCGTATTCGTGCTCGCTCGCGGAAATTCTGGAAACTGGGACTGTGCCGACGCGCTTCTTCCTGTCGTCGAAAGCCTGCGCTGGCATCCTGCGCCGCGCCGAGAAGCGCGGCAAGGAACTGCCCCCACTCTTGCGGCGCGCACTCGAGTCGGTGGCGGGCTCGGCACCGACGCCGAACTCGACGGAGCGCTGATCGCCGACACGCGCTTGCCGGCCGACGTAGCGCCGACGCTCAACGCGGCGTTTGGCGAGAAGCAGGGCCTTGAGGACCAGCACGCGCTCGGCGGCGCGGGGCTGTTTGTCGCCCACGCCATTCAAGCGGGCGCGTTGCGTGAGAACCCGGCATCTGGCCCTGACGGCGTTGGCATCCAAGCCGATATCGCCTATACGTTGGAAGCACGCGCCGAGGTGCAAGCTGTTGCCCGCGCCCTGCGCGGCGAAGGCTTCGACGCCAGCGAGGACGGCACGGGCCGCGGCACGCCGCTGGTGCCGGTCAGCGTAGCCCTGCGCGGCCGCGACGGCGGGGCGACGGCGGAACTCGGCGACGACAAGGCGCACGCCCTGCGCGCCTCGCAAGGAGGCGGCGACAAGCCGCATGTGCTGGCGTTCAGCGCCAAGGATCACGGCGGCGACGCCGGCGACACCGCGCCGACACTGCGCGCGATGGGCCACGCCGGAAGCCACGCGAACGGCGGCGGTCAGGTTGCGGTGGCGGTCGATGTCTACAATCAGACGATAGACGGCGATGTCACTTCAACGCTCAACGCCGAAAGCGGTGCGCCCAATCACTCCGGGCCAAAGCTGCTGCACGCCATGCAAGTGCGCCGCCTGACGCCGACCGAGTGCGCCAGATTGCAGGGATTTCCTGACAACTGGACGCAAATTCCTTGGCGCGGTCGGCCAGCGTCCGAGTGTCCCGACGGTCCACAGTACCGCGCATACGGAAATAGCATGGCCGTTCCCGTGATGCGTTGGATCGGCGAGCGCATCGCAATGGTCGAAAAGCTGCGCGAGGGAAGCGAATGACCTTCCTCGCCCACGCCCGAGGCCTGCGCGCCCTTGGCTTCTCGGTGTTCCCGACGCACGCGCCGGGGATGCGCGCCACCAAGGCGATGATCGACCCGCAGACGAGCGAGGTTGACGAGAAGCAGATCGGCAAGGCCCCGCTCGTGAAGTGGAAGCCGTTTCAAACCCGCCTGCCGACCGACGAAGAATTTGCCGCGTGGGAGAAGCGATACCCCAAGGCAAACATTGCCATCTGCGCCGGGCCTGTGTCCGGCCTGCTCGTGCTCGACGTGGACGGAATTGCCGCAGCGCAAGCGTTGCAGGATTTGGAGGACCGCCACGAGCCGCTGCCGGACACCTGGCGCGTTGCCACGTCGCGCGGCTGCCACATCTATTTCCGCTACACGGGCGACGACCTGCGGAACACGAACGGCGAACTCGGGCCGGGCATCGAGTCCAAGACCAAGGGCTCGACGGTCCACGCGGCGGGATCTGTCCACCGCTCGGGCCACGTCTACGACTGGGTAATGACCCTCTCGCCGGCCGACCTGCCGCTGGCCGACGCGCCCGAGTGGCTTGTCAACCTGCTGCGCCCCAAGCCCAAGGCCACGACACCCAAACTCGGCCGCCCGCGCGGCACCGACGACCCGCACAAGGTCGGGCGCCGCGAGCAGAAGTACCGCGACGGCGCATGGGACAACATGATTGCCGAGCTTGCCACCGCGCAGGAGGGCAAGCGCAACGCCACGCTGTTCAAGGTGGCGACGAACGCGCGCAAGTGGATCAATGCCGGGCATATGGAGGCCGCACAGGTTGAAGCCGCGCTGCGCGCCCACGCCGCGAGCCTCGGTCTGCACGATCAGGAGATCAGCACCACGCTCAAGTCCGCGGCCGACGCTGTCGGCGGCGAGGCGATCGACCTGCCGGAATGGTGGGGACGCGCCAGCCAGCAGCCGCGCACACGCGCGTTGCCGCCGCCCCCTGCACCGCCGCCTCACGACCCGGAGACGGGCGAGGTTTACCTTAACGGCCATGCGAATGGGCACGCCCCGCTCGCACTCCCGGCGCCGCCAGCCGCCGAGCAAGTCATCGAAGTCCGGCCTACTTGGGAGTCGGACGACGACAGGTATAGCCCGAAGTGGTCGGCCGTCCTCGGCTACGCCTGCGCGCAGCCGCACACGGATCTCGGCAACGCCCGCCGCCTCGCCGCCTGGTTTGGCGACAGGATCAAATACAGCTACGGCCTCGGATGGGTCTACTTCAACGGCCAGCGTTGGGTGCCCGACATGCTCGCCGTGCGCCGCCTTGCGCAGTCCGTCGCCATCCGCATTCAGTGGGAGGCACAGCACGCCGACGGACTTGACGCGCAGCGCGCGGTGGAGCGGTGGGCCATCTCGACGCAGAGCACGGGCAAGGTCGAGGCGATGATGAAGTCGGCCGAGGCGCTTGCCGGCGTCCAATTCGACGCTCGCAACATGGACCGCGACCCGTATCTGCTCAATACCCTTTCCGGCGTCGTGGATCTCAAGACCGGCGACATCCACCCGCACGGCCCGCAATGGCTCGTGTCGAAGTGCGCGCCCTATCACGTCGCGCCGTCCGGCGACCGGCCCAAGCGGTTCATCAAGTTCATCATGGACATTTGCTGCGGCGACGATGCGCTCGCGCATTTCATGCAGCTTATGTGCGGGTACGCGCTGACCGGCGACGTGCGCCATCAATGCCTGTTTTTCTTCTACGGCGAGGGGCAGAACGGCAAGAGCCAGTTGCTCAACATCCTGCGCCACCTTCTCGGCGACTACGCGACGACCGACAGCCCGGACATCCTGCTCGACGGCATCCCGCGCGGCGGCAATCCCGAGTACCGCATGATCCGGTTCAAGGGCGCCCGCATGTTCTACACCGCCGAGCTTGAGCAGAACGCGACCCTCTCCATGGGCACCATCAAGCGCATCACGGGCGGCGACACGATGATCGGGCGTCACTTGCAGCAAAGCCATGTCGAGTTCGACGCCACGCATAAGGTGTTCCTCATGTCGAACACCAAGCCCAACATCCTCGACCAGACCCACGGCACCTGGCGCCGCATCAAACTCATTCCGTTCAACGCCAAGTTTGAGGGAAAGGCCGACAAGAAAGAAATCTACAAGGAGTTGCTTGAGGAGGAGGGGCCGCAGATTTTCCGCTGGATGATCGAGGGCGCGATGATGCAGGCGGCCCTGTCGGAGTTGCCGATCCCGCCGGCCGTGCTCGACGCCACCGCCGAGTACAAGGAGGACGAGGACGTGCTTGGCGAGTTCGTGCAGGCGAACCTCGTCGCCGACCCGGACGAAAAGATCAACACCGCCGATCTGTACGAGGCGCTTATCAAGTGGGCTCGCTACCGGCACGATCGCCGCATCGAGCGTTGGTCGCGGCAATACTTTGCCAAGAAGATGGAAGAAAAGGGCATGCGGCGTATCACGCTCAACGGCTACCGCATGTTCAAAGGCTGGTCGTTCAAGCCCATGTCCGAGACGCCGTGGCGCAATCACGGCGGCAACGTGCCGCGGCCCGGCGTAGACGACAGGTACGAGCGCGACCACGCTCCGTATTAGGTGTTGACAGGGGGATAATGAGTGTTGCATGGTTTGCCGAGACAGGGAGTGCAAATGAAACCCCGCGCCACGATCAAGACCGAGTTTACGCATCCGCCGATCCCCGACCGCCGGTTCGACTGGCAGGCGTGGGAGGACGGCTACGAGGAGGAAGGTCTGTACGGCTACGGGCCGACGGAGGCCGAGGCTGTCGCGGATTTGATGACCAAACTGGCTGAGAAGGAGGACTGACATGACCCCGCTCGAATGGGTGCTGCTGTCGTTGGCGATCATGGCCGTGGGCGCGGTGATCCTGTGACCCATGCCGAAGAACATGCGGCGCTTGCCGTCATTACAAGCGCGCGGGCATTGTTAGCTTTAATGCGTCGAGACGCCGAAGCAAACGATGCCAACCACGCCGTTATCATTTTGGATGAGCCGGAGGTGGCGGCTTTAACTGCCGCGCTTGCGGAGTTGGATGCGGTGCCGCAATGACCATCACCACCACCGAAGTCCGCGACGAGGCGCACTGGCACGAGCTACGCCGCCAGCACATAGGGGCCAGCGAAGTCGCCATCCTGCTCGGCCTGTCCAAGTTCAAGACGCGCTGGCGACTGTGGCACGAGAAGCGCGGCACGCTGGAGCCGGACTCGCTCGACAAGAATGCCGCCGTGCTGACGGGCCGCCACATGGAACCGGCGCTCGCTGCGTGGGCGGCCGACAAGTGGGACTGGCCGCTGCGCAAGGTGCATCGGTACATCGCCGACACCGACCTGCGCGCTGGCGCTTCCCTCGACTACGAGACGATGCAGGGCCACGAGCCGGTCGAGGTCAAGTTCAGCACGGGTTGGGGCAACGACGATCCCGACAATGCGTGGGACTGGGAGGGCGAGGACATCATCCAAGCGCCCGTCGCGTACATCGCGCAGGTGCAGCACCAACTCATGCTCACCGGCAAGCCGCAAGGCTGGCTCGTCGGGTACTGCGGCGGCATGGTCCGGCGCATGCTCATCCAGCGTTCCGAGCCCATCATCGACGCCATACGCGCCGCCATACGCCAGTTCTGGTCCGACGTTGCCGCCGGCACCGAGCCGCCCGTGGACTGGTTTGCCGACGCCGATGGTGTCGCGCAATTGTTCAAGCGCACCGAGGACCGCGTGGTGGAGTTGCCCACCGACGAGGCCGAGCAATGGGTCCGCAAGCTCAAGGTCGGCGCCAAGTTGGAGGAGCGCGGCAAGAAGCTGCGCGCCGAGGCTAAGGGAAATCTGTGGGCGCTCGCGGACACCGCTTCCGTCGCCATGATCGGCGGCGTCAAGGTGGATCTCGGCTACACGCAAGGCTCGCCAGGGAAACTCGTCACCGAGGAGATGGTCGGCCAGACCATTGGGGGCCGCGAGGGTTTCCGGCGGTGTCAGATTCGCAGCACGGCGGGTAGGCCGAGGAAGGGAGCGTCGGCATGACCCACCTCGCATGGCTGGCCTTCGCCGCCATCTTCTTCTCCGCCGGCTTCATGGTCGGCGTCGATGCGGCGTCCGCTCCTGTCACCCGCTACACGTTCACTTACGGGCCTGTCCCTTCCACCGCTGACCTTCTTGGAGGCCGTTGATGTCCCAATCCACCGCCGTCGCACCGTTCAACCAATTCAAGTCCGAGTTCGCCGCCGCCTTCCCGACGATGGCGAAGATGCTGCCCTCGCACGTCAAGCCCGAGAAGTTCGAGGCCGTCGTGATCGCTGCCGTCACGGCCAACCCCGACCTGCTTACCGTGGACCGGCGCAGCCTGTTCAAAGCCTGCCGTGACGCCGCCGAGTTGGGCCTGTCGCTTAACCCCGCTCTCGGCGAGGCCGACATCCTCAAGCAGTACGACAAGCGCGCCGGCGGCTACATCGCCCGTTTCTCGCCGCGCTACGGCGGCTTGATGAAACTCGCCCGCCAGTCCGGCCAGATCCGCACCATCTACGCGCACACCGTCCGCGAGAACGACGAGTTCGACCAGACCCTCGGCACGGCCAAGGAGATCAAGCACAAGCCCGCCCCCAAGGACCGCGGCGCGCTCGTCGGCGTCTACTGTGTCTGGCACATGACCAACGGCACAGTCGATTTCGAGTACATGGACAAGGACCAGGTGCTCGCCATCCGCAACCGTTCGTCGGCCAAGACCAAGGACGGGCAAGTCGTCGGCCCTTGGGTGACGGACGAGGAGGAGATGTGGCGCAAGACGGTCGTGCGCCGGGCCAGCAAGTACATGCCGCGCAGCCCCGAGGTGGAGCGCATCGCGTCGGCCCTTTCGGAGTTCGACGGCGAGACGATCGACGGCGCCCCCATCCCCGGCGTCATGCCCGACGGTGCCGTGGACGTGACCGACTGGGAGGAGGCCGTGGCACCCGAGCCGGAACCCGCGCCGGAGCCCGAGCCCGCACCGCAGCCTGCACCCGCGCAGGCCAAGGCCGCCGCACAGGTGGACGCGCTCGCCGCCCGCGTGGCGCCGCAGCCCGCGCCGGCTCAGGGCGCCCCGCCCAAGACCACCCGCGCCAAGATCCTGCCGGTGCCCAACAAGCCGGACGGCACGCCCGACTGGCCGGGCTACGCCGCCGCCATGCAGGCCGTGCTCTCCGACGCGCCGGACATGAAGAAGGTGTGGGCGACGAACGCCATCGTCCTCGCCAACCTCAAGACCGCGCGCCCCGACCTGCACTCCGCGCTGGAGCAGTTTATGAACTCGGCCGGCGGGGAGGAGTGACCATGCTGCGCCCCCGCAACCCCTCAATCCCTCTCCTGTCGCGCGTCACCGTGGACGGCCGCGAGGGCTACGTCTGCGGCCGGACATGGCCGAGCACAAGCCATCCCGAGATGTACGACGTGCGCGTGATCGACCCCGTGACGGGCGAGCGCGAGACGATCAGCAACCTCGTTGCCGACCGCCTCAAGGACGTGCGCGATCCCGACCCCGAGATGCTGGCGAGGGTGGTGAGCCATGCTTGATCACGACCGCATCCGCACGCTTGCGTCCCAACTGTCGGTGCTGGCGGATACATGCAGCCGCTCGACGGCCATGACGGGACAGATGGTGCTGGCGATCGAGCGCCGGCTGGACGACATCGACAAGCGGCTCAAGGCGCTTGAGGCGGCAGAGGCGGCGCGGTCGGTGGGGATCACGCCGCAACAGCCGATGCCGGGGTGCGTTTGCCCGGCAGGGGCAGAGCGGACATGCAAAGGCTACGGTTGCCCGCGGACCTCGCAAAACATGGGGCCGAGCACAGAACCGAAAGCGTTTGTATTCTAAATCTCCGACAACTCCCCGACCGCGTGCCGGAACTCGCCCCAGGTTTTGACGACATGGCAGATGACGCCGCGCTCGTCGGCCCATGACAGCCACTTCGTCTCGGCTTTGGTCGGCCCCTTCTCGTCGGCCACGAGGATGGCGATGGCGAACGCCAGAGTCCGGTCGTTGCGCTTCTCGAACGGTTGATACCCGTCCGCGTTGATTGTGCGCAGGACATGCAGCTTCTTGCGATAGAGCCCAAAAAATTGCGGCTGGCCGACCGTGTAGTGCGGCTTGCACAGCAGTAGCGCGCGGCTGTTCTCCAGCACCTCGCGGGCGGCGGCCACGATGTCGGCTTTCTTCTCGGGCTCGGCGCCCTTGAGGCGGACCTTGAAGCTCATTGCATCCCCCAAAACGCATGTCGTGCTTCACGATGCCAATATGCGGTGGTCAACGCCTGCCGCAGCAGCCCAACGCGGCCCAACTCAAGGCGCGGCCGGCGCACGAGCCTACGCTTCCGCATCGGCCTGCCCATACAGATCCGCCATCGTCACGGCCCCGTTCGTCACGGCCACGATGAGGCGCGCGGTGTCGCTCGTGGGCCGCGTCACGCCGCGGCGCAGGCGGCTGATGGTGGACTTGTCCACGCCGATCAGGACCGCGAGGCGGTTGTTCGTAAGCCCTTGGACTTGGCGGTATTGCTCCAGCGTCATGGGGTATTTATACCCCGCTGTTGCATGTGGTGCAACGACTTGTATAATGCGGGGGTTGCGAGGCTGGAAACAGCGGCTAAGGGTGCCTACTCAGGGAGTCGTGCACGGCGAACTGAGGACGCGCGCTCCAGTCAAATGGGATGCCCCGACTGGCTCGCAACGCTTGTGCTAGGCGCACCTTCCGCGCCTAGCGGATAGGCCCCCGGCACAGGCGCAAGCTCCTGCCGGGGCGCTGCCCTACTCCCGCCCCGGATACGGACTATCCATCATCCGCTCGCGCACGCGACGGGGCGCCTGCCGGACTGCCGCCGCCTCGGGGTCCACATTTGGACCGACGGCATCGCGCCCACGCGGCACGGCAATGCCCTTGGCAGCCATGTTCTCGGCCACGCGACGGGCGCGCAGCTTGGTTTGCTCGGCCTTGTCCTTGTCGCCGGCGCGCTCTTGGTCGTAGGCCAGCGCGTTGAGCCGCTGGTACTGGGACTTGAGCCTTGTCGCCTCGGCCAGCGCCTTGGCCTGCACGTCCTGCCGGTAGCCGCGGGCCTCGTACTCGCGCGAGAACTCGGTCGGCTGGAAGCCTAGGGCGCGGGCCGCCTTGGCGCCCGTGCTCACCTCGGACGGGGGAATGATCTGGCGCCCCGTCCGGCTGACAAGCCCTTCCTCCGGCAGCACGGCAGCCGCCTGTAGCGGTCCCTTGAGCGCGCGGGGTGCCACCTCCATTGCCGCAGACGCGACCGACTGGCCCGTGTCGAGGCGCTTGTAGCCGTAGTACGGACCAGCGAGCAGGGCCGATGCCGTCGGCCCGAGCACCGCGACCGGGTTGTCCATGCGCGGTGCGATGTTGCCCATGCCGAGCGTGCGCGACAGATCCACGCCGGTCGGACGGGACACGCCGCGCAGCATCATCTCCGCGCCGTACTTGCCAAGCCTCCAGTCCTCCATCATGGCCGCGAGGGTATGCACGGCACCCTCGTTCTCGTCGGTCACGATCTTGGCAACCTGGTCGAACAAGTCCGCCATATCCTCCGCGAACGGCAGCCCGAGCAGGCCACCGCCGAGCAGCATCATGCCGATCATCATGATGAACGCCGCCTTACCCTCCGGCCCCATCTGCGTGGCGTTCTTCCGCAGGAGCGAAATGTAGTTCATGGGGTACGACTTGAATTGCAGGATGACGCCGCCCGCACCGCGCAGCGCCTCGGGCCGGTTGACGCGGCTGCCCTCGAAATTGACCTCACGGGAGAAGAACTCGCCGAACGCCTCGGGGTCGATCGTGCCGTCGCGGTTCGCCATCTCGCGGTAGTTCTGGTTCTGGCCGTAGACCTTCTTGAGCTTGGCGTCGGCACCCGGCACCTGCGCCGCACGGTATCCCGCAAGCAAAGCCGTCGCCCGGTTAAGGCTCTCCGCCGCGTCGAACATGGACGCCGCCACTGTGTACGTCTTGCGCCAGAACCCTTGCGCCGCCTCAAGCCGCGGCCCCACGTCGTAGTCGCGCCCCATCAACTCCCGCGTGACGGACGCGGAAATCTGCCCCTCGTCGTCCATGCGCTTGAGGAACGCGCGCTCGGCCGGCGTCTTGCCCAACTTGGACACATCCATCCGCACGCCGCCCTTGCCGAACGTGACGCCACGCAGCGAGTCGGTCCACGCCTGCCGCACGATGCCAGCCCCGCGCACGCCAAGCAGCCCCGTCATCTGCGGGACCATGAGCATCGGCACCTGCGCCATGTTCTGCACGGCGGTACTCGGGACGCCTGCGAGGTAGTACATGAACCCGAACGACTTGAGCGCGTTGTAGTCCTGCGCCGGATTGTCAACGTAGTCCTTGAGCCGTGCCGCATACCCGTTGGACCCGCGCATCGCAGGGTCGGGGTGGTTCTCCATGATGGAGCGCAGCGACTCGTCAATGCCCTTCTTGTATTCAAGCTTGGCCGCGACATTGCCGACCGCATGACTGTAGCGCGAGAGCGTGTCGCCGATGTCCATCGAGAACCCCGGCACCACGTCCGACCGCTTGCGGAAGCCCGACACCAATTCCTTGGCTATGGCATCGCGCATTTGCGGCCACAGTTCCGCGAACATCTTGGGGTCGCCGTCCGTCGCGACCTTCAACAGCTTCTCGAATACCGGCACGGACTGGTCGTTGATCGTGTCTTGCAGGCTCTCGCGAACGGGCCGCGTGACGATCTCGTACTCGCGCATGTCAAGCCCGCGCCGCGTCATCAGTTCCGCAACCTCGGCCTTCTTGGCTTCCGTCGCACGCTGGCGCGCACGCTCCGTCATGGGGATGACCTCGCCCATGAACGGCGGCTTGACGTAGAAATGTTCGTTCCAAACCATGTCGTCGTTGACCGAGACGACACCCTTCTCGCCGCGCGCGTCGTCAAAGTCCGAGCGCAGGCCCGACCAGAACTCGATGTCCTTTGTCGTCCGCGCCGCATCCACGAACTTGTCCAGCCCCTCGGCAGTCAGCGGCTCGCCCTTCGGGTAGCCGCGCGACCGCGCCATGCCGATGATGCGCGCGAACTCGGGCGTCAGTTTGCGCCGCACGATGACCTGCGTATCGCCGTCACGCATGGCCGGATAGTAGCCGCGCCGCTTCTGTTCCTTGGCCGCTTGCAGGATCAGCGCCGCCGTCTCGGCATCCTTGGTCGCAGACTTCTGACCCGCAGCGACCGCCTGTTGCGCCGCCGCCTGCGCTGCCTCCACCGTCATGTCGCCCGTGTAGTTCGTGGCGTTGCGCACCGCACCCGTCGCATACGCATCCCACGCTGCGTCCATGCCGGCCTTGTACGACAGCATGGCCTTGGTCGCCTCGGGGGACAGGCGGACGATGCGCTTGGGGCCGGTGAGGCGGGCGATCTTGCCGGACTGGTTCTGCACCGTCATGCGCCCGTTGATGACCGGCGGGAACGAGTTGTTGAGTGCGATCAATTCCAGCGCCTTGCGGACCTCGTTCTGCTCCTTGGTCGGCAGCCGGAAGATAGGCTCCACGCCCGTCTGGATCGTCCGCGTGATGGCCGACTCGCGCTTCTGCCGCGACAGTTCCGCGTTGACGTAGGGCGCAAACATCGGATCGTTCGCCGCACGCGCAAGCGGGAACGACGCGATGCGCGTGCCCCACGACAGCCAGCGCGGGCCGGTGCGCTTCTCTATCGGCTCGCGCTCGAACATCCGCAGCGCCGCAGCTTCCTTGCGCGGCACGTTGCCGCCGACTGCCTGCTCGCCGTCCGCAGCGACAGTCGCCGCAGCCATGTCAGCGTCGGCCACCGCACTTGCAAACCGCGCACGATCGGCGCGCGTTGCAGCGGCGACGTACTTGCCGTTGTCGATGTTGTAGAAGATCGCCCGTGCCGTCTCGGGGCTACCCATCACCCGCGCACGGATGGCGTCGAGAATGGCGCGGATTCGCTCGAACAGCGCGCGGATCTTGGGCGCCAGCCCCGGCATGTCGCCGCGCGCCCACTCCGCGTAGGCTGCCGCGATGGCTTCCTCCTTGCGGATTCGCTCAAGCGTCTCGGGCGACACGTCGGTAACGGTATCCTCGTTGTACCGCCGGTCGATGTCGTACTTCTCGCGCCACTCGACCGCCGCCTTCTCAAGCGTGGCCCACTCCGTCGGCGAGAAGGCACCCATGCTCTTGAGGTAGTGCAGCGACTCGTGCCGCAGCGTGCCCCGCATGTCGGGGCTGCGGACGGCAACGCTTATGACGCCATCGGCAGGATCGAACGAGCCGCGGATTCCATCGGTGCCGGGCTCCACGACCGCGCGCTTCGCAGCCTCGGGACCGGCGATGGCGGCGATGGCATCGCGCACCGCCTGCTCCGACATGCGCTCGGTTTCGCGGGCGGTGGATTGCAACTCGAATAGGGGATTCTGGTCGTCGGGCTTGGCGATAAGCCTCGGAGCTTCTGGCTCGCCGGGCGTGAACAGCGGTTTGACGCCTTCTTGCCAATCTTGCGGGCGACCGGGGAAAACTTTTCCATTATACGCGATGTACCCGACGACATCGCCGCGCCCGTCAACCACAATTGGCGTCGGCGTCTTGCTCGCACCTTCGCCATATGTGTCGCGCGCCCGCGCAAATTTATCTGACGCCTCGGCAAGCGACTTCACGGGATACTGGCGCTCACCCATCTGCACGAACAACTGGTCCGGCGACATGGGCAGCGTTTCTTGCGCGATGGCCGGAGGAGAGAACAACCCCTCGTCCGCTTTCTTCTGTTCGACGGTAGCCCGTAGCCCACCCTTCGCATCGCGCGCGGCCTGTGCCTGCTTTGCCGACTGCTCGGTGCCGGGGATGACGCCCTGCTCGGTGGCGCCTACGACGTTGCGGACGGTTTCAGTTGTTCCGCGCACAGGCGCACCAGCCGCTTCTGTTTCTCCAGCAGCCGCCGCACCTGTTCCCGCTTCTCGGGCTTCAACTCGGGCCTCGCCATCACGGCCCTCACCGACCGCAGATTCCTCAGCGCGCGGCGATGCTTCTCCTCCGGCGTCTCGTTGCCCAACATCGTATTCCTCCATGATGGATGCCCACTCGGCGTCGGATACCGGCGGCGGTTCGTAGTCCATGTACGTTGAGGGGTCGTCGGGATCGACAACATCACGCGCATCAAGCGCGGCATCAATGTCCGTCGCGTCGGCCTCGTTACCGTATTGATCGACAAGCGCCTGCGCGCGGTCGGCGGCAGCCTGCTCACTGTCGTAGTAGTCGAGCGGCATCTGCCGGTTGCCCGACAGTTCCTCGCCGATCAATTCCTCGACGCGCTCATACGCCGACTTGTTGCCGCGGTATTCCTCGCCAATGTAGAGCGGGTCTATGCCCTCAAGGAAACCAGCCAACTGGTCCGTCTCGGTGACGGCGTTCTGCCAGCGCGGGTCGCCTTCTTGCACGATTAAGCGAGAATAACGTCCCGGCCCAAGTGCCTTCTCGGGCTTCCATCGAGCAAGCGTCGGCTCGCCAAGACGTTGAGCGGCGGGACTTCCGGCGCGGATGCCGCGCTGCGCGATGGACTCCAAAAGCGACATTGACTTCTGCGAAGGCCCGCGCGCCTTAGCTGTTTCAGACGCTTTCGTCCTGCGCTGCCGTTGAGCATTGAGCGACGCATCCAATGCCTCGCGCTGGCCCTCGGTCAACTTGACGCCGTCCTTAACGGTAGCGCGCCAGCCACCACCCGACTTTTCGAGCGTGTAGTTGCGCTTGCCGACCGTGCGATCGAGCATTTTGACAAACGACTTTTTCTTGTCGTAGTCGAAATAGCGCACCGCCGCAGGTTCAGCACGACGCTTTGCTTCTGCGGCGCGCGCCTCTGCGGCCTGCCTGTCGGCCTCGACTTCCTCCGGCGTGCGGACGCGCTGCTCCTGCGGCTGCAAGCGAGCCTGCCGCGGCGTCGGCTGCCGTCCTGCCAACTCGGTGCTGACCGGCACGCCACCGCGCATGGTCATCAGCGGCGCCTCGCGGCGCGGCCGCGTCAAGGGCACCCCAGTTTCAGCCTCGCTGCCTGCCACCGGACCAAGCGCACCCTGCACAGGCCCCGGCCCTTCCGGTCGCGGGCGCGTCAGTGGCCCCGTGTCTGCCTCGCTCACCTCGGGACGCTGGCGCAGCAACGGCGTCAGGCCCGCGCGCGGATCCACGTCCGGCGTCTCCTCACCCTGCCGCCGGCGCCGCTCGGCCTCGTACATGCGCCCGTTCTCGCGGAACTTGGCGATGTCGCGCTGGACCGCCGCCTCGGCTTCCTCGGGGCTCATGCCCTGCTGGCTCATGTAACGGTCAAGCGCCACCACCGGGTCGCGCTCAAGCCGCTCGGCCGCCTCGTAGTTGGCGCGCACGGCACCGTCCAGCGTGCGCGGCGACAGGTTCTCGATCCGCATTTGCAGCGGACCCTGCGGCGTCTCGACGGCTAGCCGCCCCTGCGGACTCTCGGGCTCGTCAGGAACCCCCTCGCCAAAGCGCGCCGCCTCGTCTGTAAGGCTGACCGGCTCGGCCTCGGTCGGACGCGCCCGCCCCTCCGGCTCCGGCACCGCATCGCGCACGAGCCCAAGCATGTCGTCTACCGCGACCACCTCGGGCGTGGACATGGCCGCAGCGTCCGGCGTCTCCTCGGCAAGACGGGCGTAGAGCGTGCCGTCCTGCTCGAAATACTCCAGCACGCGGGCGGGAACGACGCGACCTGGTTCGATCTCAAACCCGAACGGCTCGTTGATGTCCGGCGCTTTGGCGGGCGGCTCGACCGCGGCAGGCTCGGCCTCAGTCGGCGCCACCAAGTCCGGCGGCGGTTGCTGGCCCTGCGGCAGCGCGCGGCGCCCGGCGAACGTCCCCGCCGCCTGCGCCGGCCCCTCAAACAGCGCCTCTAGGGCGATGGCCTCGGGCACGCCCTGTCCGATAGGCCGGTCAGGATCCACGCCGCGCTCGCGGGCGATCACGTTCTGCGCCGCCTGCTCCGCACCACCGATCGCCGGCTGCACGGCCATCTGTGTCAGCGCGTACTGAATCGGACCCTTGGCGATGCGCAACAGACCGGCGGGCACCGACGCCGCGTTGATGCCAGCCGACGCAAGGCCCGCGATCATCGCCGTGTCTACCGCCTTGTCGTGGTCCTGACCCGCGCGCCGCGCCTCGTTGTACGCCTCGGCCAACTGCTGCGCGCCCGCCGCACCGCCGCCGCCGACCATCGCGCCGATGAGGGTGCCGACGGGGCCAGCAAGCGAGCCCGCCGCGCCGCCTGCAATAGCACCACCAAGAAAGGGCGCGGACTGCGGAGCCGTCTGGCCGATGTTGTAGGCAAGCCACTCGGGGTCCGTGATCTTCTGCCAGATCGACATATCCCGCGTGCGCTCGTCCAGCGCGGTCGGCGGCTTGGCGCCCTCCACGGCAGCCTCGGCAGCGCGGCCCGTCGCCAGCGCACCAAGCGTACCGGCCTGCTCGCCAAGCGCCTCGACGCCGGCCGTAGCACCCGCACCAAGAGCCTCGAAGAAGCCCCGCTGTGCAGGTGCAGCAACCAAGTCGTCCGGCGGTTGGATCAAATCGTCGGGCGGACCCTTGACGGCCACAAGGTCGTCAGGCGGCGATACCAAATCGTCCGGCGGCGCGATGGACTGTGCCATGCGTTACCGGCTCTGCCACTGGCCGTTTTCCTGCCACCACCACTTGCCCTGCGAGGGGCTGTACCGCGCGCCTTGCGGCACCCCTTGCGGCGGCTTCGGGATGCTGCCTGCCGCCGGAGCAGCCTGTGGTGCGGGAGCCGGTGCTGCCGCAGGCGCAGTCGCAGCCGGTCCCGGCGCGCTGCCCACGCGGCTGCGCACCAAGTCCCGCGCCCGCTCCTCAAGTTCCTCCTCGGGGATCGTCAACTTGCCGGTAATGTCCGTCAGGCCCTTGCGCAAATCCACCTTCGCCGCCTGCACATTGCGCTGGTAGGTGGCAAGGTCGTTGACGCCCGCGCGCACCATGTCATAGGCCGTGCCGAAGTCGGGCGCCTTGCCCTTCTCCACCAGCGCCTCGGCCTCGCGGATACGCGCCGGCGGGGCTCCTGCGGCGCGAGCGGCACGGGCGGCGGCGGCAGTCTCGGCCGCCTTGACCCGCGCGTCAGCCGCAGTCGTCGCCACGCTCTCGCGACTCGCGGCGGTGATCTTGGCGATCTCCACCTGCGTCTCGCGCAACTGCCGGGCCGCCTCGGCACGCTCCTCACGGGACAGCCGCGCGTCGTCGCGCCGCGCTTGCAAGTCCTCTTTACGCGCCTGCAACGCATCCAAGCGCGCCTGCTTGCGGGCAGCGATGTCCTCGCGCCGGATGACCCGATCCTCGGCACGCGCGCCCGCACGCTCGGCAGCCGCCTCACCCTCCATCTCCTGCCCGGCACGCCGCAGCGCCTCGGCCTTGGCGCGCTGGTCGGCCTGCTGGTACGCCCCGATGCCCGCCTCGGCACCCTCGCCGGCGGCGCCAAAGAGCGTCGGGTTGCGGGATGCCGCCATGCGCGCACCGCCCAAAGCCAAAGCGAGGAACTTGTCGCGGTCGCTGGCACCGGCACCCTGCGTTTGCGCGAGGATGGCCTGCATCCGCAGGCGCGCCGCTTCCGCCGCCTTCTCATAGGCGCTGCGTGTGTCGGCCTCGGCCTCGGCTGCCATGCCTGCGTCGGCGGCGGCAACGGCGGGGTCGGCAACGGCGGCGCGGGGCATGGGTGCAGTTTGGCCTTGCGGCAACTGATAGGGCGGCTGCACGTCCACCTGTTGCGGCATCGGCTCCGACACCGCCACGGACGGCTGCGCTTGGGGCTGCGCCGTCGGGCGCCTCGCCGCCGCAAGCGTCTGGTCGATCTCGCCCTCAATTCGGTCAAGTGCCGGAGACGGGAGCGCGCCGCGCTGCGCCATCTGCAAAGCGTTGATCGCCCGCAGCCGCTCGGCAAGCGTCGGGGCCTGCATGATGGACGCAGCCATTTACGCCGCCCTCCCGATGCCGCGCTTGACCTCGCCGCCGTCGGCCTTGTGCCAGCTTGCCATCGTCTTGGCGAGCCTCGCACGCTGCCCGACCTTGCCCGGCTTCTTGGCCGCCGCGTCGATCTTGGCCTTGGGGATCTTCTCGCCCTCGGGCACGCCCAAGTCGCGGTGCAGCGCGCCGGGCTTCTTGATGGCCGACTTGACCCATCCACCCTTGGCATACCCGATGCCGCGCGGCACAGCCCCGCCGCCCCGCATGTCCACCTTGCCGCCATCCTTGAACGCGCCGAACGCCTTGCCCGCACCGTAGGCGCTGATGCCCGCACCGGCCAACTGTGCCAAGGGGCTCGGTGCCAACTGGCCTGCCGTCGCCGGCGCCGTGCTCGTCGTGCTCGTCGTCGTGGGCGGGTTGTAGCCGCGGATGATCTGCGACATGAACTGTGCTGTATCGCGCGGATAGTTGCGCTCCTCCAAGAACTGCTGCTTGGCCGCGTCCAGCGACCGCTGCGTGCGGGCTTCCTCCTCGCCGCCGATCGCCTGCAACGCCGCCGCATCCCGCAGCCCGAGGCCCTGCCGCTGCTCCGACAGCGCGCCGAGCCCCTGCGCGGCCTGCGCCTGCTGCGCCTGGTTCTGCAAGAAGGCACCCGCCTGCGCGTCCAGCACCGACTCGTTCACGTCGCGCACGGCGCGGCCCATGAAGTCCTGTTGCTTGTTGGACCCGAACTGACCCGAACCGATGAACGTCTTGTTGATCTCCGGCATCAGATTCTCGGTGAGGTTCCGCTGCCCGCGACGGGCGAGCATGTCCATCACCGTGTCCGCCGTGCCGCCCGCGATGCCCGTCAGCGTGTTCGTCGCCGTGTTCATCCCCGGCTGCCACGAGCCCACATTGCCGCGCGTCATGGCGTAGGCGTTCGTCGTGTCCGGCGTGGCGGACGCGAACTGCTGGCCCGTGTACGCGCGATAGGGCTCGGCGGCGATGGCCGACGACTTGCCGATGAGGTTCTTGACCATCTCAAGATACCACTCGGGCTGGCCCTGCGAGACGACGGTGTTGCTCGTCGCCTTGGGGTTCGTGCTCGACCCGAACAGCCAGTCGGAAATGCTGCTAGCCATGTCGTGCTCCTATGCCACCTTGGGCATCTTGGCGTCGGGTGAAATCTTGCCTTTTGCGAGCGCCTTACCTTTGCGCTTGCGGACCTCGGCCTTCATCTTTTCGATGCGCTTGTGGCCCGCCTCGTTAGAACCGTTGCCCATTAGGCTTACAAATTCTGCGTCAAGGACGTGCTCCCCCTCGGAAAGCATCGCAGGCACGTCGTCCGAGCGGCCGTCCATGACCTCGCCGCCTTCTTCATAGCCGCCGCCCGGCGCAAACGGTTCCGCGACATAACGCTTGCCGCGCTTGACGACCGCACGCCCCATCATGTTCTCGGCATCGACACCCTTGGCCCACGTCGGATGCTTCTTGCCCTTGAGCATCAGATACGCGCCCGCTTCGTCCTCAATCGGAACGACCGACCCCATGTGGCCGCGCTTGTCGCGCTTCAAGCCGGAGCGGCGGGCAGTCTCGTAATCGTATCCAGATCCTTCGGCGTCAAACTCGACCTCGCCGCCGTCTTTGAAATTCGCGTTCTCGTAGAACGCGCCCTGCTGGCCGCCGCGGAAGCCGCGCCCGAACATGGCAAGCTCCTCGTCCGTCGGCATCGTGGACTCGCGCGTCCACGGCGAGCCCGAGCCTGCGGGATTGGCAGGCGTTGCCGCGTTGGCCGCCATCTGCTCGACATCCGACTGCGCCATGCCGATGCCGCGCGTCGGGCCGGGGATGTACATATCGCCGCTCTCGGTGCGCGGGTCAACATTTCCGGCCTGCCGGTCGAAGGTGTTGGGAATTTCCTGATCCGCGCCCGGCACATAGTCCGTCAGTTGCCGAGCGATGCCCGTCACCAACTCACCCGGCATCTTGCCCGTCACCAACTTGGACCCCGCCGTGAGGAGCGCCGGCGATGCAAGGTTGATGAGCGCCGACGCCGGATTGTTGTGCGCGTAGCGGAAGCCCTTTTGGATTTGCTGCCCAAGCCAGTCAAGCCCCTTCGTCACCACGCTCGGTGGGTCCATAGCCGGAAGATTGAATGTGCCCTCGGTGTGCGAGAAACCCGGATTGTAAGTGCCGGGATTGACCGGACCCATACTGACGCCGCCAGTCGGCGTGACCTGCGGCTCGCCTTGCAGGTAGCCGCCCGTCTCGGCGCCCGAGCCGATGCCGCCGCTGCCGTCTCCGGCCAGACCCGTTTCTGTGCCGCCGCCGCCGAACGACTCTCCAACGCCCGTATCCGAGAACTCCAGCAACCCCGTGTGCGGATTGACCGAGCCCGCACCGCCCATCGCCTTGAGCAGCGCGGCCTCCTCGGGATTGATATGCGCGAGAATGGTGTCGCCGTTGCGGCCCATGTCCTCAAGCCGCTCGGCCGCCCTCCGCGGTGCCGTCGCAGGCTTGCGGTTGGGCAGAACCTCGTCGCCGCGCCACGAGCCCGGCTTGCGGAACTTGTCGTAGGCTTCGTGCGGGCGCCACTTCTCCACGCCCTTGTCCACCTTGCCGCCTTCCTTGAAGTTCTTGAACTTGTACCGATTGGGCGCGTCGAAGAACACGCCCGTGCCGCCCGTGGTCCGGCCGGCCTGCCCAAAGCGCCGCAACTCCTCGTCGCTCAGATCCGTCGCCGTGCGGTCCAACTCGTACTTGGGCAGCGGCCCCCCGAACGAGCCCACGAGCGTCGGCGCTTCCTCCTCCTCAATCCCCTGGCGCTGGCCCGCACCCGAGAGCAGCAGCGCGCCGCCGCCCAAAAGAGCCGCCTTCTTCCAGTCGAAAGGCTTGTCCGCCGTGGTGCCCGCGGGAACCCCGCCAGAGCCCCGCGTCGAGGCCGACGTGCTCGCCGGCCCTGCGATGACACCAAGCGACGGAGGAGGTGGCGCAGGCAAGTCGCCGGGCACCGTGACGCCCTCAAGGCCCGGCGGCTGCACTTGGGTATTGAGCAGGTCAGGCGCCGCACCAGACGACGCCGCAGCCCCGCCACCGACACCACCGCCGCCGATGCCAAGCCGCTCACCGATGCCCTGAAAGCCGCCCAACTCGTTAAAGCCTGCCAGCGCGCCGCCCGCAAGGCCACCCGTCAAGGCGCCCCGCTTGCCGCCCGTCAGCGCGCCAATGCCCGCACCCACGAGGCCCGAACCGACGATATTGCCTGCGGCACCGGAAAAGCCCAAGGCCGTGCCGATCGCGGACCCCACACCGGGCGCCACAAAATTGAGCGCGACGGGCGCGAGGATAGGCAGCAAGTCCTTGAATTTGAAGTGTTCTTCCAAGCCCGTCTGCGGATTGCGCGTGCCGGAACCACCCATGCGCTTGAGCGTGCTGCGCGCCTCGGGCGACAGGTGCGCCAACTGCGTGTCGCCGAACCGGCCCGCCGAGCGGACCCGCGCCACGTCCCGCTTTATGCGCGGGTTGTCAACAGTTTGTGCCCCGATGCCGTGCATGTCGCACCCTACCACAATCAGTTGGTTGCCTGAAAGACCCGCTCCGCCCATTCCTCAAACGTGCCGAACTGCTCCGGCGACGGCGCGGCACCCCGCAGCGTGGCGCTCTGGTTGTAGACGATCCGCGCCCATTGGACCCATGTAAGGTCCGGCGTCCATTGCGGAATGTCGTCCGTCGAAAAGTCGATCCGCAACTGCGCCGCCCACTGTTCCGGCGTGAGGCCCGTTGGCATGACAGCCGACCGCATCACCCACCTCCCGGCCGCGTGTCGCCGCCGTCGAGCCAGATGCGGGTATCGCCAAACTCATAGAACCCGCCGGCGACGTTGGACGTGAACTTGAGGAACAGATATCGCGACTGGCCGCGCAGGCTGTCCACCACCGTCTCGGTCGGCGAGAACGACACCGCGGATGTCGTGACCGGCGTGCTCCGCGGATAGGCGTAGCCGATGCGCTCGACCGTCATATTCTGCGTCTGGTTCAGATCCAACTCGATGCGCGTGATGCGCACGTTGTTGACGCGCCCTTGGTCGGCATAGTTGTAGTCCTGCGTCTGGAAGAACGACCGGATCGCCTGCGTCGTGCCGTCCACCTTGTCGTAGCTGCCCTGCTTCTCGTGAAGCCAGAGCGGATAGGTGTTCGTCGGCGACTCCTCAAGACCCGCCCACACGGGGTTGGGAATGACCTGCGCAAAGAACCCGTCCGACCGCCCGCCCTCGGGGATTGCCGTGTCGTACCAGGTTTGAAGCGGCACGTTGTAGATGATCGCGTGGTTGGCTTCCGTCGCCGTGCCGCGCGGATAGAACCACCAGATTTCGCCCCACCGCGGAACCTTCGTGCCCCACACCTTTTGCCGGTAGTTCAAGTTGACGTTTGAGAAAAAGTCGTCCGAGTTGAGCGCGTTCGGCAACTCCTTGACGATGCCGTTGTAGAACAGGAAACGATCGGTGCCGATCCAGTAGAACAGCCCGTCCATTTCCACGACGCACCGGCTCGACAGGATGCTGCTCTCTGCCGTGATCGTGTCGAAATCGAAGTCCGTCGAGCCACCGTTGAAGGTGGCACGAACCACGCTGTCGAGCGACCAGAACAAGCCAGCAGGCGCCTGCCCTGCACCGCCGCGCACGGGGGCGCCATAGACGATCTTGGAGCCCGTGATGCGGGCGGCATTCGCGCTGGTGAACGTCGCAGGCACGCCGGGATCGGACCACGCGACTTGACCGTTGGAGCCGTAGACGAATACATACGGGTGCAGCACGACCACGCCGCCGGATGACGGGGGGGCCGTCGTCGGAATGAGCGGCGTCGTCGCGGTGAGCGAGCCGTAGTAGGTGGACACCGTGACGTTGGAGTCGATGTCGTTGAGGTTCGGTGCACCGTGCGCCAGTACGACCGGCACGTTGAGACCCGTCGGGTCGTAGATCGTATCGAACACCCACACGTCGCCCGAGGTGGTGATGCCACCCGATGTCGTCCGGTCGAACGGGCCGCCGGCGTAGATGCCTTGCAGCGTGAGGCGCTGCATCTCGACGCCGTTCTGCGAACCCGTGAACACAAACCCGTTGCCGCCCTCGGGGAAAATCTTGAACCCGTAGATGGGGCCGGAAGCAACGTCGCTGATCTTGTTGTAGCCATTCATCTTGCGCGGGCGACCGAGGCGGTTCCACCGCACCCACTCGCCGTCAACGCAATACTCGCCCTCCGTCAGCGTGCCGTCACGCTTGATCCCAGGTTTGCCGACCAGAAGAAGGGGAGCGCCGTCACTCACGAAACGGTCCTTACGTCATCGCTGGACGCAAGAAACACAGACGCAGAATCGAGAGCCATATACGACAAAATCGAGCGAGTGCCTGAAATCGTCGGCCGCACTCCCAATTTTGACACCCACGCATTTCCGTAGGCCGTGATCTGGTACGACCCGCCGGACATATTGAGGTCAATCAACCCCGACTGGCCGCCCGACGTGGGGATGTTCGTCGGATTGGCGAGCGTGAAATTTCCCGTGATGCCGGCAATGCGGAAATTGTTGGATGCCGCAAGATTGAGCGAGATCGTGGTCGAATACGGCACCGCAAGAAACGGCCCGACCTGACCGGCCTGCCAGTTGTTCACGGTCGAAATGCGCTCGGTCGCCGCTGTCAGCCGCCCCTGCGCATCCACCGTGCCACCAAGCACCGTGTACGACCCCGGCGACACAGCCGTATTGGCGAGGCTGATGGTGCCCGTCGTGGTGATGGGACCGCCCGTGAGGCCGGTACCCGTGGCGACGTTCGTGACCGTGCCGGACGTGAGACTGATGGCGCTCGTGAGGTTCACGCCGTCCGACACGAACACGCCAGACGTACCCGCCGCAATGGCGACACCGGTATCCGAGCTATCCACCCGCAGCGTGACCGTGAAAGCGCCCGTCGTGCTGTTGGTCACGAACCAGAAGCCCGGCGACGAGCCGTAGTTGACGATGCGGTTTCCGGTCAACAGTCCCGTGTAATCCTGCACCTGTGCCGCCGCCTCTGCCGTCGAGAGCGTCGTCGTGCCGGAGCCCGCAATGTTGATGCTCGCCGCCGTCACCGTGACGGACACAGCGCGCCCGCGGCCCACGGTGATGAAGTTCGTCCCATCGCACACGATCATGCAGGACTCGTCCTGCAAGATGGAGATCGTCGCCTCGCCGTCGATCGTCTCGCTGCCATTGGGGTTGACCGTCAGCGTGCCCGAACCTTGGTTGTTGACGTAGATGAACCAGTTGTTGCCCAGCGTGGCCGCCGCCGTCAGCGCCAGCGTGCCGACACCGCCGACCCACTCGATCACGGACGCGCGATCCGTCGTCAGCGCCGTGTAATTCATCGCCAACTGATTGACCGAAAGCGCCTGCTGGAGCGTGTTTGCCGACGCACGCAGGCCGAGCCCCGCAAGCGCCGAAGCGTCGGCACCCGACGTGCCGGTGCCGAACGTGTAGATGCTCCACGACCCCGCCGCCGTGCTGTTGTCCGTCACGTAGATGTACTTCGTCTCTCCCGCCGCGACCGTGCCGATGGTGGCACCCCCGTCCGACAGAACCGTGAACGCATTGGCGCCGACGTTGCGGATGACCGTGTTCTCGCCCGTCGCCGCCTCGTTGGCCGGAGGCATCGTGAGCGTCAGGCTGCCGGCCGACGCCGTGATCTGCATGAAACGCGCGACGACGTTGGGCTGGTCCTCGTTGGAGGACGGCCATTGCAGCGTCGTGTTCGCGGCGATGGTAAATGCGCGGTACTGCACATCTGCCGGGCTCGCCACGCCGCCGCCGAATACATCCGTGTAGCTCATTCTCAGCCCCCGTCAGCGTTCTGCGACGACTGCGCATCGGTGGATTGCAGCACGTCCTCGTTGGACAAGGCACGGGCGGCGCGGTTGTAAAGCTCCTGCCACTCTTTCGCCATCTCGAAATTCTTGAGGAACAACTGCATTTCCCACATGCAGGCGTACATCAAGAGGTTCGGCGCATAGATCGTCATCCAGTTGGTCTGGTTGGAATCCGTCAGCGGCTCGGCGCGCTCGTAGTAGCCGATCTCGAACGGATACGCCGCGTTCGGCGTCGGGACGATCAGCATGTTGCCCATGCCGTAGTCCGCGTAATACTGCGGCACGCCGGTCACGGTCGGGTCGGGCCAGAACTCGCGGCAGAAATCGTAGGCCCGCTTGAGCAGGTTGATGCGTCGATTGAACGGCGGCGTCGTCTCGAAGCCGGATGCGCCGGCCGAGAAGTTGATGAACTCAAAATCCCGCAGCCGACCCGGCTTCTGGTAGACGCTCGTTCCCGACACAAAATTGCCCGTCACGAAATTGATCGCCGGAAGAACCTTCACCTCTTGCGAGACGCGATACTCCGCAAGCGTGATGAAGAACGGAATCTTCTCGATCATGCCCGTGTCGCCGATGCGCTCGGCGTAGGCGGTGAGGTTCGCAACCAGCGAGGAATATGTGAGGACCGCAGCCATGCCTCATTCCCCCTTGCACGCGCGGATCACGTCGCGCAGTTGCCGGTAGTCGATGATGGCCTTGAGCGCCGCGCTGTCGAGCGGCATCCGGTCAACCTCGTCCGCGAGCTTGTTGAGAAACGGCTGTTGGTACTGCACGATCGGCGGGCACTGGTTCTTGACCACGACCGTCTGGCCGCAGCCCGTCAGAGCCAGCAATGCGATGGCGCTAAAAGCGGCCCTTGCGCGCGTCATTCGCGACCCCCTGCCTGTCACCTGGCGCCTGCACGGCGGCGTCCACCATGCGCGCGTTGGCGTCCGCCGTGGACTTGTTGACGGCACCGGCCACCTCGTCGCGTCCCGCCTGCTTGGCGCGGCCGAACATGGTCAGCAGGCCGACCACCACGGCAACAGCCGCAGCGACGTAGCCCCACACCTTGAGCCCGATGCTGGCGAGGAAAGTCACCTGTCGCCCTCCTGATTGCGGCGCCACTGGTCGTAGACAAAATAACCTATTCCGACCACGGCGGCGACACCCAATGCGGCCATGAGGTAGTGCGGGTTGATGCCAAGCCGGTAAAGCTGGCCCCACACCGCCTCGACCTGCCCGACGACCTGTTGCGCGCCGGTCATGGCCGCAGTAGCGCCGGCCGTAATGGCCGGGATGTTCCACTTGGAGGTTGCCGGATCCTTGCTCGGGTCCGGTGCGGCGCGCGTGGTCTGCACGGTCGCCGCGTCCACCGGCGTCAGGTACAGCGCCGTCTCGGCAGCACGGCGGCGCGTCAAGCCTGCGCGCACCTCGCCGCCTGCCTTGTTCCACATGCCGAAGGCCGCCGCGGCCTCGGCAAATTTCATCTGGTTGTGCATCCGCAGCACCGTGGACTTGCGGAAGGCGCCGAGGCCGACGTTGAACGCAAGGCTCGTCATGGCCGCCAACTGGTTGTCGTTGGGGCTCTCCTTGCAGGCCGCGTTGACGCCCTGCGCGAACACGGCCACGTCGGCGAGAAGCTGGTTGTCGGCGCGATCCTGCGTCCACTTGAGGCCCAACTTGACGCCGGGGCCAGTATGACCAAAACCCACAGTGGGCACGCCGGCAATGTCAAGGTATGCCTCCAGACGGCACCCCTCGAACTCCTTGATGAGCGCCAGTCCGGCCGCGTTAATCATCGCTGCGACACCTGCGTAATGGCCTCACGGATGAAACCGACCACGCCGTTGGGATGGTTGCCGATGCCGAGCACGGTGACGAGCATGATCGCCCACAGCAGGATCTCGCCGCGCTTCATGCGCTCAACAAGACCCTCGATGCGGAGCCCGATGGCCTTGTGACGGGCCTCGCACTCGATCTCGTGCCGAGATTGCCACTTGTCCAACTCGTTCACCTTCTTGATCGCTTCTTTGTCCATTTCGGCATCCGCATCCACAGGAGACATGGCTATCGCCCTCCCATGATATGCGGTACAACAACCACAATGGAACCTTGCTGAAGCCTCAGTTTTGTCGCGCTCATGTCGCACTCCACAAAGCGCAACCGAACGCGACTCCCGTGCAGATTTCCGCCCGCTCGGTCCAGTCCAACCCAAGCCGGCGTCCAAACGGTTTGTTAATCCCGTAGGCCGAGACAGCCAGCGCGCCAAGGCCGCACCATGCGAGCGCCCACGGCGAGACGAGGTAGCCAAGCGGCAGCAGCATTGTCAGCGACACCGCAGAACCCCACAGAGCCATGAACAGGTAGTCCCGCGGCGTCTCGACGAGACCCATCGCGTCGTCGAAGTAGCCAATCGTCATCGCCGCCCACACCGACAGCGCCAACACCGCGAACGCGGGATCGAACGCGACCGCCAAGGGCGCCGCCATCAGCACGGCGCTCACTGCGCGCGTCAACTGCGTGCCGGGCTTCCAGCCGAACGCGGCGCGGTGGAACCGGCCGTACAGACCGCCGCGCAGCACCCAGCAGAAGCCGCACCACAGGGCGTAGAGGGCGATCATGGCGCGATCCACTGTTGGTTTGCTTCATCCCAAAACCAGTGCGCCGCATCCGGCTTCGGAACTGGAGCCTGCCAGTCGTTGTTCGCGTCGAGGGTCCACGACGGGTAGGGGCGCGGCGATACGAACTCGTCGCGCGCGTTGTCGTAAGTGTACCCCGGCCCCGGATACTGCTTGCGCATGTTCCCGTTGTAGGAACATTGGAGCCAGTCCGTGTCCTGTCCGTAGAGCGAGCGGCAAAAAGCAATGCCTGCCGCTTCGGTCGGCGCGTCGTTGTTGTGGACGACGATAACTTGCGTGACGGTGTTTCCGTCCATGCGGGCAAAGTGTGCCATCAGAAGGTGATGCTCCCCGATCCGGTCCACTCGTAAATTCTATATCCGCCCGTAACCGTGACGGTCGGCGAGCCCGTCGTGCTCGTCGCCGCCGGGAAACTGTCGGGATAGCGGATCGCGACAAAACCCGAGCCGCCGTTACCGGACCCGTTACCGCCGCCCGCACCACCACCGCCGCCGCCCGTGTTCGCCGTGCCGTTCGATGCGTTGTTGCCGGTCGTGTTCCCGTTGCCGCCGCCGCCAGAACCGCCGAGGCCGCGAAGGGTAGACCCGCCCTGTGCGCGACCACCACCACCGCCACCGCCGCGCGTGACGCTCGATCCCGTAATGCTGGACGAAAGGCCGTCGCCACCCGCACCCGACTGACCGCCGGAAATGCCGTCCTGTCCCGCTACACCGGCACCGCCGCCGCCGCCGTAGTTACCTTGAGACCCACCCGTGCAGTCGCCGCCGTCGTTGCCCTGCCCGACAGTTCCCGTGCCGCCCGGCTCGCTGACAGTACCGCCGCCGGAAAGACCGCCGCCGCCACCGGACCCGCCGCTCGCTCCGGCCCCGCTTGAGCCGCCGAGCCCGCCGCCCGAAGATGTAATGCTGCCGAAGACGCTGTCGCCGCCGTTCGCACCAGCCGTGGGGAACGGACCACCGGCACCACCGCCGCCGACCGTGACGGTGTAGGTATTGCCGACAGATACCGATAGCGTGCCGGTTCGATAGCCACCGGCACCGCCGCCGCCGCCGAGCGTACCGCCCGAACCTCCGCCCGCGATGACGAGGTATTCGACCTGTGAAAGACTTGCAGGCGACGACAAAAGCGTGGCGATGAGTGATCCTGGGACAATCATGTTAACTCACGTTTCCCAAGCCGGATGCGATGACGCGCGTGGCCGTGTCCGTCAAATACGACACGAGCGAGACGGCACCAGACGTTGACGGGAATGTCGGATCTGTGCCATCGGCAAAAACCCAATAAGTTCCAGAAATCGTGACGTTGGCCGTGCTGTGCCCGTTGTTCGTGAAGATGATGCCGCCAGACTGACCGCCGACCACGTTCGTCGGGTTCTGCAAGCGCATTGCGCCGCTCACCGTCACGCGGAAATTGTTGGACAGCGAGAAGTCGGGAATGATGTCGATGCCGCTCGCCGTGATGGTGGCGATGCTGCCGCGCTGCGGGGCCGTCCAAGTCTGTGTCACGCCGAGTGCGGCCATCGTCGCGTTGGCGTCGGGGAAAATGTAGGTGCGCGCGGCAAGCGGGCCGGAAACGGTGAAGTAAGGGCTCGCCGTTCCGCCGTTGGCCGCAGGCAGGATGCCCGACACGTCGGTCGTGAGTACCGCTTGCGCGAACGCGATGCTTGACCCGTCCGTCCGCAGCAGCCGGTTGGCTACGGTTCCTAGCGTATACGTCGGAACGCCCGTCCCGCCCGTCACCAGCGCCGCCGTCGCCGTGTTGGCGATCGTCGTCGCGGCACCGCCCGTCAGGTACAACAGCCCCGAGGTCGTCGCCGACAGGTCCGCATTCGTGCCGCCGTTGGCAAGCGGCAGGATGCCCGAGAACGTGACCGTGGGATTGCCAGCCACGCCGTCGCCGTTGGCGACGTTGACGTTGCCCGCGCCCGTGATTGTCCGCGCGACCGTCGTGGACGCTGCCGTGCGCGCCACCACGCCGTTGCTGCCGGGGTCCGGCAAGCCGCCGATGCCGGACACGGAAACGGCCGCCGTCGCAATCGAGGTCAACTGGCCGCGCGCGTTGTAGCCGAGAACCGGAATTGCCGTGCTCGACCCTACGCTGCCGGCCGTCGATACCGTGTCCTCGATGATGAACGTCCGATTCGCCGACAGGTCGCCACCGCCAGACAGACCGCCGCTTGTCGTGATCGTCCGCGAGTCAGGCACAAATCCAGAAATGCCCGACGTAGGCACCGGCCCAAACACCAGCGAACCGCCGGAAAGTTGGAGAACGTCGCCATTGTTCGTGGCAGCAATGTCCGCCACGTTGCCCGCCGTGCCCCCCGCGCGCCCGATGACCGAGTTCGCCGCAGCTTGCCGCAGCATCGCGTTCGTAATGCCGTTGTCAGCAACCGCGATGGTGACGTTGTTGAGGAGCGTGCCGCCGCCCGACAAGCCAGAGCCGGCAAAGATCGTGCGCGTCACAGGCACGAAACCGCCCGACACCGTGAACAGGATGTCGTTGATCGACGCGCGTTTCGTCGCCCCATACTGGACAAGCGGAATCTGCTCGTTGCCCGTGAGGGACGATACTGAGGGCAACTGTAAGATCGGGACCGCGACCATATGGCTATGTCCACTCCAAAGGTTCTTCGTCCTCAGTCGAAAGCACGTTGTTGTCCTGCGTCAGGATCCAGAACACCGTCGGCGCCTCGGGACGCGGCTCGGCAAGCGGCACGGGATCGGGGCCAAGCACCTGCGGCGAGAACTGGCCGTTCGGCACGTCCTGACACGACGGGCACATCTTGAGGCCGGTCGGCACCAGCGGCCCACCGGGACCGCCGCCGGGACCATACATCGGCGTGTTGGGGCCACCGCGCGGCGTGCCGGCGTAGTGGTGGAGTTGCTGGAGTAGGGGATACGCGACCACGGCACCGCAGCCGTCGCACACGCCCACGCCCTGCGGATTGTCGAACGGCACGATGACGGGGCTCGCCGGCCGACGGCGGCGCCCGCTTGAATTGTTGAGTTGGAAGGTGCGGCCCATCAGCCGTACCCCATCACGGAGAACCGCAGCGGCACGCGCTGGTCGTCCTCCTCCTGTGCGGCCTTGATGGCGGCAGCGGCCTGAAACCCAAGGCGCTCCTCGCGATCCGGGCTGTACTTGCTCGACATGCGCCACGCGAGCGAAGCCGTCACCGCCTCAAGGAAACGATACGGCACGTCCACCGTCTGCGAGGTGCCCGACACGTCCTGCATCTGCCGGATGCGCGTGTAGAACAGCATCGTGGTCTGGCCGTTCGTCGGCTTCCAGATCCGCATCACGACGGGGTTGACGCGGCGGTCCACGAAGTAGGCCGTCGGCGTGCCCGGCGTCGTCTTGTCGGGCAGACCGTAGTATTCCTGCTGCGAGAACCGGCCGACCTCGATGTCCTGCACCTGCGTCGAGAAGTACAGTTCTTGGATGTTGAGCGTAGCACCACCCGACTCCACGAGCCGGATGTAGCGGGCCGCGCGCGCCGACGGGATGATGTTCCACGTCGTCACGTCCTTCTCATACGTCGTCTTGGTCTGCGACCAGACGGTCTCCCAGTTCGTCCCGTCGTCCACCGAAATCTGGACCGACAGCGTGTACGCCGTCTGCGCATTCGACCGCACGCCGACCATCGTAATGCTCGGCGTGTTGCCCGCACCGAAGTCGTAGCTGATATTGCCGTTGGGGCTCGTCTGCGTGCAGGCCGTGGCAAAGTCGTCATCAAACGCGAACGACGCAGTACCCCCTGCCGACGACGCTGCCGTTCCGCCCAACTGCCGCAGCATCGTCCGCCGATAGACGCCGACCACATCCACGGTCCCAGGGGGCAGGCTGTAGTCCGTCTGGCCCTCAAGAAGCGTCAGCGCCTCCTGCTCCAACGTCCACAGGTTCAACTGGTTGTTCGCCATGTCGGCGAGCGTGAGGTTGAGGCTCCGCAGCGCCGAGGTCTGATGGTTCTGGTTCTGGCGGGGACCGAAAATGCCGCACCTCTCCAGCGCCTCGGCAATCATGTCCGTGACGGTGAAGGTATCCCCGAACCTGTAGGTGCCCGAGCTTGCCATCAGCACTTCCACCTACGACGGGCAGCCAGACCGCGCTCGCCCTTCCAGCCTGCCGAGCGGGCGCAGAAGGACTTCTTGCGTCCGGCGTCGGCCTTGGTCTTGGGATTCGGTGCCGGCGCCTTGAGGTTGGACCCCGTGCGGCGGTTGATCGCGGCGCGGCCCTTGGCAGTCAGCCCGGCACCCTTCGACGCCGGGAGCTTGTAGCCGCCCGACACCGTAATCCCGCGCATCTCGTTGGTCTTGCCGCGAGCCATCTAGTTCGTCCTTCGCCGCAAATCGTAGGGTTCGGCAAGTTGGTAGAAGGGGTAGGCTTGCGTAACCGTTGGGCCTCCAAGTCGGAACTGTGCATTGTCTACGGGCGGCGGCGTATTGGCAATTTGAAAAGCGTCGTTTTGAAACGCCGTCGGCAAGAAAGCGGTGGGGCCTGGCACTAGACACTCCCGACAAATACGGCCTGATCTTCGTCAATGCGTCGATAGATAAAACCGCTGAACACACGCTCGGTCCCGATTTCCCATCCGGTGCCGTCCACAACCGTCCCGCCAAGTTCTCCCGCAGAAAGGTTGACCATCGGACTTACTCGAAATAGCCGTTGACGAAGAACGTGCCGCGCAAGACCTGCGAAGCCGTCGCCGTGCCGAGCGGAACGCGGACGATGCCGTTGACGCGCGTGCCGGGGGCAACAATCACGGGGGCGTCAAGGTTCATGTCGATAGCCGTGGCCTGCGCGCCGATTGCCGCACCGACAACCAACGACTGGATGCCGAGCGGAATACGGCGATAGGCACGAGTGCCCGCCGTCAAGCTGTCCGCCGTCGCCAAGTTTGCCGCCGTACCGCCGACGCCGAGCGCCCAGAACAGCGTTGTGGGGGTCGTGGCAACCGCAGCGCCCGTGTTAAGCGCGTCAATGCGGACCCCGCGAATGACGAGAGTTTTGCCGGGCTGCGTGACCGAGCCAGCAGGGACTAGGTACGTGAAAATCACATAGTCTGTTTCGGCACCAGCCGGGGCGGCAAACTGCCACAGACCGCCAAGCGTGGTTAGAGTGTTTGCGCCTGCGCCGTTGTTTGCCAGCGTGATCGATGCGGGGGCTGCGGAGTTGGCCCAAGTCGCGGCCTGCGCTGCCGCAGCCCCCGGCGGCGTCTGGTGCGCGCCCTGCTCCATACCCGCCATCTGCGTGGCCCACAAGCGGTTGGTCGCCATGTCGCCCATGGCAATGCCGACTTCCGCAATGCCGAGGCGCTTGGCCGGGCTGGCGGTGCCGGAGTTGAACAGGCGCGCGACGAATGGGAGCGCTTCCGATTGCACGACGCCATGACCGGTATAGGTCGTGACGGCAGTTAGGCGCGCGCGGAATACGCCGTCGATCCAGAACTCGACGTCCTCGTCGTTGATGACGATCAAGTATTCGCCGCGCTCGTTGTCGGCAACTTTCGTCAGGCCGTCGGTCGTCGTTTCGACGCCGTTGTTGTTCATCACGCCGACAAGCGTTCCGGAGAGCGTCCAGCGGAAAAACACGCCGTCGGTCGGGGCAACCGTGGTCGTCGCAAATCCAAGGCCAACGTCGCACTGAGCGTTGAGCGCCGTCTGGTTGATGCCGATAGCCGAGAAATAGAGATAGCTCGGAGCCGCCGAGAGAATGGGGAACGTTCGATAGGTACGCAAAACAACGTGGTTACCTGTCGCCGTCGCAGAGCCCGCGTTGAGGTTCAACAGGCCGCCCGCTTGCGTGATTGTCATCGTGGAAGTGATGACCTGATAGGCAGATGCGTTGATTGTCGTATACTGGAACGCATCCTGCCAAAGCGCGGTATCCGTGCCGACGCGCTGGCGAAAGTCGCTCGAAACGTCAAATTCGCGACGAATGCCGCCAGCAACGACAGAACCTTCATCGACAAGGCCCATGCCAGCGACATATCCGGCTTCCGCCTTTGTCGCCTCGCTTGAGACGACCAGCGCGACCTCGCCGCCGATACCCGCCTTTGCATCCGGCAATAAGCCCGAAGCGCCACCACGGAGAACGACTGACATTCTCTAAAGCCCCGCTGCGTTAAAATTGTAGCGGCCCCAAGTGCCAGAAGGCGCATGGACCGTGAGTGTGAAACCAACGCCCGCCGTCAGGTCGGTAACGCTAGCGATCAAACCTTCAAGAAGCGCATCTTCCGCGTCGTGGTCCGCACTCGCCGCGCCGGGGGAAACCACGATAATTGACGACGCTGTTACCCAAGTCGCCGCGACGGAAACCGACGCATCGCCGTTGCCCTCAGTCGTGCCGAAGTTAACTTGTCCAGACGCCGCCTCAAGCGCCCCATCGTGCGTGTCGTTCCAGTTTGACGGCTGGACAATCGTTGGATCGCCGCTGTCTACGATCGCCGAAACGAATTTGTGAGTAACGGCCATGACATCACCCCGCCATAGCGGCTTTCAGCGCGGCCAGCTTGGACTTAAACTCCGACTCGGCCGCAAGCGCCGCTTTTTCAGCAGCACGCGCCGCGCCTTCCCTATCTGCGGCAGCCTGCAAAGCGGCAGTTATTTTGGCTTCGCCCGCAGACACGTTGGCCTCTCGATCGGCAAATGCCGCATCGACTTGCGCAGAAAGATCTGCAACGCGCTTTTCCAGCGCCTCAACAGAAGCATTTATTTCGGCGACACGCTTTTCGGCGGCGCGCTTCGACTCCAGCGCCCTGTCAGCTTGCGCTTGAGCCGTAGCGGCAATTTCGGATGCCTGCGCCTGCGCCCTTGCAATGATGTCGTTTGCCTGCTTTGTCGAATTTTCGATGCTGGCTTTGGCGGCAGAAACCTCCGCATCCATTTCGGATCGGACAGCCGCAGCTTTCGCTTCCGCGTCGTCAACGATCTTTTTGGCATATGCCGCAATCTTTGCCACCTCATCCGGCGACGACAGCGCACGGAGAATGGCATCGCTGAGATTGAACGGCTGCGGCGCAACCGCCGTGCCTGCAATGGCTGCCGTCATGTCACACCTGCCTGCGTGATGGTGATTTCCGCAGAAGCGTTGGACGCCGAACTGTTGACAACGCCGCGAATGAACCGCACGGGAAACGCATAGTTTGAAGATAGATTGCTCGTCACCGAACTAAGCGTCGGATGGTTCAGCCACACAATGCTCTGCGGGTTGCCAGCCGCCGCCAAAAGCGCATTGATGTCAGTTGGCGTATCTTGGATCGACCATGTGACCGTTCCAGAAATTGTGCCGTACAGCGCAAAGTTTGCCGGCGTGAGGTTTGTGGACGCTGTAAACGGGCGCGTGCTTCCGGTCGTGCCAAGGCCAACGGTTACGTTTGTGCCGACCGCCGCGTCTGCCGTAACCGAGGTTACAACAGCAAACTCCTGAGTCGTGACAACTGTACTGTTGTTGGGACCAACGCGCGTTTCCGATACGCTGCGACCGTAAACATCGCGTCCAGCAATCGTAAAATTGATCGCAGACAAATTGCCTGTTGACGTAAGCGAAACGACACGACCGAAGCCGCCAGGCACGATCGCTCGCGCCCAAGACGTGCCAGCCGTCATACCGTCAAGGTATGTTCCGTTAATTGTCAGCGCCCCGGCCGCACCAGTTGTCTGCGCAGCGCAGATGGCCGCACTACCTGACACCACGAATGTATAGGTTGCCGGGATAGCCATAGCCTACTCCGCCGCTTGCTGTTGGTCGCGCGCGGCGGCAGCCTGCTCGGCAAGCCAGTCGCCGTACTTGCCCGTGAAGGTCTTGCCGCCGACGTGATCCAACGCGCTGAAAGGGTCCACATACACCTTGCCGCCAAGCGCACGCCAGCGCCGGCAGAACGTGTAGTCCTCCGAATACTCGCGGTAGTCCTCGATCGTGTTCTCGAACAGGTTGACGAACCACTTGCCCGTCACCTGGCAGAAGTACCGGCGGTCCTGATACGAGTCCCACATCTTCTGCGCCGCGGCGCGCGAGATGAGCATGAATCCCGAACCGACCTCGGCTGCTTCCAAAAGGTTGGTATCCGGGCAAGCCTTGGCCGGCGGCCCGTCGAGGTTGACGCAGAACGTCACCGGCTCTTGCTTGCGCGGGCCGGCCACGGCTACCACGTCCTTGCCCGACGCCATGAGGCGCAAAAGCGCGTCCGGCTTCCAGCCCATGTCCGCGTCGATGAACACGAGCCAGTCGGTGTCGGAGCGCAGGAAACGCTCGATGATCTGGTTGCGCGCGCGATGCACGAGCGACTGGTTGGGGATCGTGAAGAACTCGTAGCCCACGCCGTACTCGATCAGCACGGGTACCGTGCTCATCATCGAGTGCATGTACGCCTCGGTGAACTGGCCGCCGTAGCAAGGCGTGCCGATGGACAGTTTCTTGCCCGCCAGAGTGACCGGCCGGTTGCGACCGGCTCCCATGAGCGGAGCCAGCGCCGTCACGGCGCGCTGCCGCTCGAAAGTCTCCCACGCCTGATACCGGCGCGCGTCGTCCTGCTGCCGGGCGAAATTGGCCTCATACGTCGCGTCCATCGGCTTGCCCGCCTTGAGCGGGTGCCGGTGCTCCACGAGCACGCTCATGTCCACGAACCACAAGCCGGAGTCGCGGCCAAGCCGTTCCCACACGTTGTCGATGAACTGATGCTGGAACCCCTCGGGGACCAGGCCGCCCATCGCCCGCACGAAGTCGCCGCCGAGCACCGCCGCCCCGTGCATGCGCTGCGGCGCCTGCCAGCCGTCGTCGCTTGACACGATGCGCGAACCCTCGGCCTGTGCCACGAGCTTGGCATCCCATCCCGGCGTCACCGGAACCTGGTCGTCGGTGATGATGCCGTACCACGGCAGGTCGGGATGCGTGGCGTAGAACCAGCGCATCACGTCGCCGAGCGTCATGTCCCGCTCGCCGTACACCACCGTCCAGTTGGCGGGCACGGCAATATCCCGATACGCATCCTGCGCCGGCCCGGCGTTGACGTGGATGAGGCCCGGCGTAGACATGCCGGTTTCCACGCACGCCGCCAGAACCGTGCGGAGGTTGTCGGGCCGCGCGTGCGTGGGAAGCAGCCACATGGCGCGTTAACCGTTGTACTGCGCTTGGCCGTACAGTCCGGTCGTCGTGTTGGGATCCTTGACGAAGATGTACGCCCGGAACACCAGCGAGCCGTTGGACGAGCCCGACTGCACCGCATAGGTGCCGCGTACGTCGCCCGTCTGCGCCGTCGCCGGCGAGGTCGTGACCGCCGCCGTGAAGCCCGTGCTCGCCGTGATGAGCGCGTTGTTCCAGTTGAGGATCACGTCGCCGAAGTTCGCCACCTTGTACGGGAAGCCGAACGTATCGACCGTGCCGATCGACACGCCCGAGGTCGTGTTCCCGTCCGTCGTGATCGACCGGACGTACCGGATCGCCTTCGTGCTCGTCGTCGTCAGGCCCGAAACCGGACTCGACATCGTGAACTGCATCGGCAGGCCCGGCCCAAGCGTGCCGTCCTCCTCCACAGTCTCCTCGATGCCGACCACCGTGAGGGTCGTGCCCGTCACCGTGCCGATCTGGCCCACCGCACGGATGCAGCGCGCCACGCCGAGGTCGTAGTACGTCGTCCCGTTGATCGTCGTCGTCGTGACGCCGGAACCCGCCGCGAGCGTGAACGCTGCACCGGAAACCGTCTGCGCCGCCGCCAGCGCGTTCGGCGCTGCCTCCGGCGGCGTCGTCGCGTAGACGTAGATCGGGCTCGTCGCCGCACCGTTGGTCCCGTTGGACGCACGGAACACCTGGCCGGTGCGGTAGTTGTCGGAAACGTGGGTCATGCCCGCTCTCCTTGCACCGTCAGATCAGGTGGAACCCTGCGAGCCCCACGCACCGCGCCAGTTCGACACGCCGAACGAATACCGCTCGATGGCCTTGACCTTCAAGTTGTCATTATCGAAGTCCGTGTACATATCGATTTCGAGCGGCTCGCGGTCGTAGTACTTGAACGAGTTGTCCGCGTCCGTCATCACGAACCACGCATTGTCGTCCGTGAGGAACTGGTTGACGCGGTAGCCCTGCGGCACGGCGGAGGTGTTGTAGAGCGCCGAGATGTCGTTGTTGGCGGTGCCGGTGCGGAACTGCGAGTTGAGCAGGCGGTCGGCCGTCCACTGGAGCGGCGTCGGGACGATGAGCTTCTTGGGCTTCGTCATGACGCGCAGGCCGGCGACATCGCGGAACCGCTGGATGCCGGTGATGGCGTCCTGCAAGGAGGTTTCGTTGAGGTCGGCCTGCACCGTGAAGGTGTTGGCCTGCGTCGAACCGTCGATCGGATGGGCCGTCGAGAACAGCGGTTGGCCGTCGCCGATGGGGAAGTTCGTGTCGAAGCCGTTGTTCAGCACCGAGGCGCCGAGCACTTCCTTCGTCTGGAGCAGCGAACGCTTGAGCGCCTGCTGCTGGAGCGGGAAGCGGGACTTGTACAGGTTGTCCTTGATCGCCTGCCGCGTGATGATGAAGCCGAGGCCGACGTAACGGTGGACGTAGTTCGTGACGAACCGCTGGCCCATCGTGTCGTAGGCGATGCTCGCACCTTCCTGCTTGATCTGCGCAAGGCCGAGCATCTTCATTTCGACTTCGATCTCCACGGCCTTGTCGGACGTGTGCTTCTCGAAGATCTCGGTCCACTGGGCCGGATACATCGGGTAGTCGCCGAAAACCGCGGCAAGTCCGGGGCGGAGCAGGTCGCGGATCTGGGTGGTATTGACCGTCATGGGATTGTTCCTTCCGTGACCTGGGGGTCAGACGCCGTCGGTGCCGGTGCCACCCTTGAACTGGTGGTTGTTGATCGTGCAGATCCAGTTGGCGAAGGCGCCAACGACGTTGCCGGGGACCGGCGTGAGGTCGAGGATCTTGAGGTTCAGCGTGCCGGTCGTGTTCTCGGTCGCGTTGTTGATCGTCGTGCCCGAGAGGCCGGTGGTCGTGTTGCCGGTGCCGACATAGAAGTTCGCGTTGAGGCCGCGGTCGGCGAGGGCGAGCGGCGTGCCGGCAGCGCCGGAACCGTTCGTCTCCTGCACGTTGACGACGATGTTCGGGTCATCGATCACGAGGGCCACGACGGTCGAGCCGGTCTGGACGGTCGTGCTCGCGGGCCAGTAGGGGAAGAAGCGGATGTTGCCGAGCGTGTCGGTGTACTTGGTGCCCATGAACACGCCGCGGATGGCGGAGCCGGCGACACCGATGCCGATCGTGCCGTCGTTGAGCGTCGTCACGGGGTCGCCCGTGAACAGGCTCGTGCCGTAGCCGGACGCGATGTTGTACTGGTTCGTCGTGCCCGTGTAGGGCGAACCGTTCGCGTAACGGTTGGGCTTGAGACCCCAGGGAGCGTTCACACCGTAAGCCATTCGTGGCCTCCTGTTGAGCACGGCAAAAGGGCACGAGCGCGCGTGCGCCGTGCCGTTGCCAGCTTGAAATTGGACCGAGTTTTGCGCCCCGTGGGCGGACCCCTCGGAGGGGTCAAGGCGCGCCGAAGCGCGAACGGCTCATAGGCCGAGTGTCGGTACGCTATCGGGGATTAAATGCTGTGTCAAGGGGTAGTGTCAGGCCGGATCGCACGGCCATGCCGGTAGTCCGCCGGGCTCGGAATAAAGACCCCGGCGCGCGGGGAGGCGGCCGGGGCAAGTTTGACAGGGAGGAAAACGCCACGCTCAGGCTGCAAAGCCGAGCGGGGTGACTGTACTACTTGTCGGGCAGGGACACAACCCGCTCGATCTTGGTTTCGTTCATGCCGGCCTCGTCGGCAAGCTCGATCATGGGCATGCGGCGGTCGTCGTCGGCAAGCTCGCCGCGGGTCCATGCCGTGCTGTTCATGTGCTCGGCGTTCTCGGCCGCAAGGGCCTGCTGCCATTCCTTGAACTCGGCTTCGGACATCTGGCACAGGATGAGGCCGCCGCGCCGGATGACGCCGTGGTTTTCCTGCGTGCGGCCCGGCAGCGGGGGTGCGACGAGCGTGGGGTGCCGGTCGGCAGGCACGGGCGTCCAACCGTTGCGCAGCCGCTGTTCCACGTTGTTGTCGTCCGGCTCGCCTTGGATGTACTCGCGCACCCAACGGTACACGACACCCTTGGGGATTTCGGACTTGGGGACATGCAGGGCGCTCTGGAAGCCCCCCTTGACGGCGGCGCGCTGGCCCATCGCACGGGACGCGGCGGCACGGGATGTACGAGACATATCAGGCTCCCTTCTTGAGTGACACGAGGCTCTTGGCGTAGGCGATTTCCTTCTCGCGTGGCGAGAACGAGCGCCCGTCGGGGTGACGCAGGATCATACCATGCGCGACCTCGCGCTGTTCCTGCGTCAAGACCACCTTGTTCGGATTGGCGGGCTGGCCCGTGCGCGCGGGCTGGCCGCCGGAGGACCGCGCCGGCGCGATGCCGTTGCCGCGCGGGGGCGGCGTCTCGGCTGGCGGTTCGTCGCCGTCGTCATCGTCGCCGAATGCGTCGGGGAACGCCTGCCGCATGTGGTTGTCGATGGCGGCGAAATAGTCCTTGCTGCCGATCGCCGCCTCGTTGCCCGCACGCTTGAGGCGGATTTCAAGGCCGGTGGCGAAGTTCCGCGCGTAGGTGGACAGGTCGGGGTCGTAGTCGGGCGTCCCCTCGTTGAACCACGGGTTCTCCTGCACCCACCGCGCCGCCTCGCCTTGGTACGTCACCTTGGGGCGCGGCTGCTCCTTGGGTGCCGGCTGCTCCGCAGTCGCCTCCTTTTTCGGCGGCGCTTCCGGCGGCTTGTTGTTGTTGACCCACGCCTCGGCTTCGCGCTTGCGGCCCTGCACGTCGGAGAGCTTCGACTGGATCTCGGCTTCCTTCTCCGTGTCCGCCTTGTCCTTGGCGTCCTTGAGTTCGCGGATCAGTTCGCGCTCGTCGGCCTTGAGCTTGTCCGAGTAGTGCATGACGGCGGCATAGTCCGACAGGCGCTTCTCGTTCTCGATGGCGGCGCGCTTGGCGCGCTCCTCCTCCAACTCGCGCCGGTAGTCCTCGGCCGTGCGCTCCGTCTCGCGCAGCTTGCCGGTCAGGGCGTTGATGCGCCCGTCGCGGGTGGCCTTGAAGGGCTTTTTCTTGGGACGGTCGCCGACTTCATCGGAAAGGTTGGCGTTGCCTTCCTCGCCCTCGGCCGCTTCGCCGTCTCCTCCTTTGTCCGCCGGCGCACCTTCACGCGCGCCAACCTTGTCGTTGATCTGGACCCCATTCTGGTCGCCCTCGTCCGCCTCGCCGACTTCCACTTCCGTGTCGCCCTTCGGCGAGATCGTCATGGTGTCGATGTCGCCCACCGCCGTTTTCATGGTGGACATGCTGACGATGGACTCGCCGCGGTCGGCGTTGCCTTCGGATGCTTGCTTGCCTGCCATTTACGCCTCCTCAGAACTTGTCGATCGTGTGGCCGGCCTGCACCTCGGTCGGGTCGGCCACCACCATCTGCACCTTGTCGTCGTAGATCAGCATCATGGCGACACCGCGCCACATGAACACCTGACCCTCGTAGCGCGGGAACACCACGAAATCGCCGATGCGGCACCACGCACCCTCGGGGAAGCGCGCGCTGCCGTCCGCGTTCTGGCCGGTGTAGGCGCCCGGACCCATGCCGACGACGAGGCCGACGCAGTTCGTCCACTTGTCCGACGCGCGCGACTGGTCCGGCAGGTAGAGCGTCACGGTCTTGCCCGTGTCGTCGGTGATCGTCTTGAGTTCTTCCGGCCGGATGTAGATCTTGACCGCGATCCAGGGACCGCACGGGCGCGGGAGTTCCGCCTTGCCCGTGAGTGCGAGCATCTGGTCGGCGACGACCTTGTTCGCCTCCTCGACCTCGTGATCCTCGATGTAGCTTGTCTTGCTCTTTGCGGCACTCATTCGTATGGCCCCTTCTCCGGTGTTTCCGCGTCATCTTCCTTGCCGAGCAGTTCGGCGTGCGCTTCCTCGATAAGCCGCGCCGCCTCGCCGAGCCCTTCGTACTTGGACTTGAGCATCGTGTGGCGCTCGCCGAGTTCCTGCATCGACGTGCATTTCAATTGCACGAGGTCGAGCAGCGTTTGGCTTCGGGCCGCCTCGATTTTTTCGAGAGCGGCAGCGCGCAGCTTCTCGATCATCAGTACCCCATTTTTCGCTTTGCGCGCTCGAAGGCCGCAGCAACCACGCGCCGCGACTGTTCCTCGTTGAGCCCGTGGCCCGCGCACATATGCGAGCAGGTGTTCCAGATTTCTTTTTCTTCGCCAATATTTATCATCACCATCACGGTGGCGAGAAGTCGCTCCTCGACCAGCGACATGCGGATCGTGTACGGGCGTTCGTTCTCCTCGGTCTTGCGCAGCGCAAGCATCAGCACTTCCCGCCCTTCTTCATGGGCATGGGAATCTTCGGCACCTTCGCCGACTTGCGCATCATCTTCGGCTTTGCGGGCTGCATCTTTTTCATGCGCGCCTCCTAATACTGCGGGTTGCCGCCGCGCGGCGACTTGGCGACCTTCTGGCCGTGGCCCTGCCGCACCTTGGCAGCACCGCCGATGGCGTAGTGGCCGACCTTGCCGCCGTCCTTGAGCCGCGTCTTGGGCTGCCCCTTATGGAGATGCGATTCATGGCGATGCACGGCCTTCTTGACCGTCTCCTTGTCCGCCCGCTTGTCGCGCTCCATCATGCGCGCGACCATGCCGCGCGGCGCCGACATGGCCTTCACCTTCCCGCCGCGCGCATAGGCGCCCATCTCGGAACCGGCTTCCTTGCCCGTCGGCCGCTTGTACACGTCGGCCGGACCCTTGGGCACGACGCGCGCCGCCGGCTTGTTGAGGCCGCCCATCTCCATCGCGAGGTTCGAGCGCGGGCCACCGTTGCCCATGAGTGCCGCAGCCGCCTTGCGCCGCGAGTCCAGACGGTCCTTCATTGCAGTCTCCTTGTCAGGATTGCCTCGGCCTCGGGCCGGGCGGGATTGAGATTGTCGGCGACGGACGCGAACGCCTTGACGCGCTCCGTCCGCTCGCGGCTTGCCATGCGCGCAAGTTCCGTGTCGCGCTTCACGTCGGTCTTGTAGCGGTCGGACGCGGCGTTAATCATCGCCACTTCCAAGCGGCCCTTGACCTCCTGCGCCCGCGACTGAGCCTCGGCCAGAACGGCGGCCATCTGCGGGTCCGTCGGCGTGCCCGGCGCACCGGACTGCGCCTTGAGGATTTCAGCCGCCTTGGCCGTGAGCATCGCAACCTGGTTCTCGATCTCGGGCGGCAACTGCATGCCGGGCGGCGGCAGCGGGATGCCAAGCACCTTCTCGATCTTCTTGCGGAACGCTTGCGCCATATGCTCGGAAATGTGCGCCGCCATCGCAGGATCCTGCGCCAGCGCCGTATGCACCATGATATGCGCCTCGTCGTCCTGCCACGGCCCCACGGCGACGGGCTTGCCTGTCATCACGGCCATGTTCTCGGAAACGGGGTCCATCGGCATGGCTTGCTGCGGCATCGGCAGCAGGCGGTCGATCTCGGACGGGTCGGTGTTCATCGCCACATAAAATTGGCGATACGCCTCGTGCATGTTGTGAAGCTGCGGGGCCTGCATCGCCATGCGCAGTCGCGCCTCGGCGCGCACGAAACGCTGCGTGCCGGAACCGTAGTTGGGGTCCGACACGGGCACGATGTCGCTGTTGTCGAGGAAGTCGTTGCGCGTGACCGCCGCCATGCCGCCCTGCACGGGGAACGGATAGGGCGCATTGGCAGGCAGGTACTCGCCGAACAACTCGGCGAACAGGCGCAACTCCTGCCGCATGGACCGATGCAGCCGCTTGACCACGCCGGACTCGACGCGCGTGGCGGCTTCCAGAAGCGCCATCGTCGTGCCGACCGGCGCGTCCTGCCGTCCGTCGCCGACCGCGATCTCCGACGTGTTGGCCGTGCGCCGCGCGTCCTCCACGATCTCGCGCCGCAACTCGCGCAACTGCTGCGAGGGCTCTTTGTACGGCAGCGGCTTGATGGCTTGGTCGAGCGGCATGCCGCCCGTGTCCACCTCGGGGAACTCCGTCGGCCCGATGCGGATGTTGTTCTTCGTCATCCGCACGCCCTTCATGCGGACGCCGCCGGGGAAGTTGACCAGCGTGCCGGCGTCGAGCAACTGACGCAGCGCGGTCGTGGCGGTCTTGGTCTGCTGGCCGAGCAGATGGACGAGGCCGAAGCCGTAGAAGCCGAGGCCCGGCAGGAATTTGTAGTGGACGAAATAGTTGCGCTTGCGGAACTTCGGGTCGTTCGGCTTCCAGTTGCGGTAGACCGCGAGAACCTTCTGGCTCTCCTTCTCGATCACGACGCGGTACGGAATCGGGATGCCCGACTTCTTCCCGTCGATCATGTGGGCGAACTGCGGGATGTCGAGATCCACATGGCTCTCGTAGATCGGCATCCGGTCGTCGTTCTCGGGGATGACGGGCTGCTTGCCTTCCACGCGATCGACAGCCATCGACACCGTGGACTGGTTCGCACTCGTCGTCTGGTCCGGGGTCGGCAGCGTCACGTCGAGCCACTGTCCCGACTTCTGCATGGCGCGCACGTCGCGCTGGTACATATCGATCTTGTGCGTGACGCGCGGGCAGGTGGCGATGTCGGTCGTGTTGTAGGAGACGATCAGGTCGTTGGGCGTCAGGAACGGCGACACCGCGCGGCCCATCAGCGGGTCGTAGTAGACCTTCTTGAACGTGCTCCCGACGAGCCCGTGCCACAGGAGCATCTGGTCGTAGTCGGGGTAGAACTCGGGCGATTCCTCGGTCAAGAACCAGTTGAAGAACTGCTGTTTGCGGGACGCCCGCTCCTCGCGCTGCTCCGTCGCCACGCCAAGGATCGCCGACTTGACCGGCCCTTGCGGCGGCAGCATCTCCGCACTCGCGTTCGCCTGATACCGCACGAGCGCGTCGAGCATGACGGACTCGGTGACGGCGGCGGCACCTTTGAACGGGAAGTCCAGATCCTCGATCTTGAGGCCGAGAAGTTTGATGCCCTGCGCCGTCTGGTCGCGCCATTCCGTCGAGCTTTGCCAGTCGGCCTCGATCTGCTCCGACAACTTGTTGGCGATGTCGCTCTTTTCCTGATCGGTCAGGACGGCGGCGAGGTTGGCATCGAAGGGGAGGTCGGCACCTGTGTTGAGCGCCGGCGCCTGCGGGTCAAGGTCGATCTCGACGCTGCCATCTTCCATGTCGGTCGCCGCGGCGCCGTCCACGATCTCGGGGCCGCCAAGCGGCACCTCTACGTCAGCCGGACCTTGCGCCGCCTCGACAATCGCCCGGCCCGCGTCGAACACGAGCGGGTCGCCGGGCTCGGCCTTGTCTGTCTGCTGGCGGCGGGCGCGCGGAGGCATATGGTTCCTAGGTCCGTGGGATACCAGATATGGACCCTAGCACAACCCCTTGGGGCCGTGCAACGCCTGACCTCAATACAGCGGTCCATCCTCCGCAGGCGCCATGTCCGCCGGCTCGCCCGGATCCTCGGGGTGCGCGATCCAACCCGAGTATTGCAGCCGCAGCAACGCCTGCGTCAGCGTGTCCACGATGTCGCGGCTCTCGGCGTTGGGGAACAGCAGGCATTGGTCCAGCAAGAGCTTGGCATACCCCTTGTACTCGCCGTCCGGCCGCACCGGCAGCCACACGCGACCGGCTTCGATAAGGTGCGTAATGAGCCGCACGCGCTGCATCTTGTCGCCGAATTTGTCGGGCACGAACTTCGTAAACACCTCGCCCGTCCGGCTCAATTCCTGCGTAACCGAAATGCCCGACGCCTTGCCCTCGACCAGATTCATGTCCGGCTTGTACTTGCGGTCCTTGTCGGGCACGGCGCCGAGCACGTCGCAGCGGTAGTCCTTCGCCATGTTCGACATGATGCGCCGCAGTTCCGGGTACTCCCACCTGCCGCGGAAGCAGTTGAGCAGCAACAGGTTCGGCACCCTGCCAAGTGCGTCGGTGTCCCCAGGGGTCGCGCCCTGCATCCACTCCCGCTCGTCTTGGTAGTTGCGCATGAACACGCCCCAGACCGTGCAGGCCGAGTACGCCGCCTTGTCCTTCTCCGACAGCGCCGTGTCCCAACTCGTCAGCACCATCTCCAGCTTGGGGCTCTGCGGCGCGGTCCATTTGCGGAACCACTCGCGCTTGAACATGCCGCCGGCCTCGGGGGCGGGGCGCTGTTGAAGCTGGCCGGCGATCGCGTAACTGGATGCCAGGCCTCGCTTGAGAACCTTCAATTCCTTCGGGCCGACACGCGCTTCGCAAAGCAACTCGCCTTCTACAGTCCGCGGGTCTGCCCACTTGCGCCCCTTCGTGCTCGGCAGAGGAACCGTTACGCACCGGCTTTTGGGCTCAAACTCCATTGCCAAACAGAGATGCACCCAATCTTCTTTCTCGGTTTTGAGAATGTGGCCGGTCAGATCGCGTTCGTGAAGCCGCTGTTGGATGACGACTCGCTTGCCGGTTTTGAAGTTGTTGAGGCGCGTCGGCATAACGTCAGTCCACCAAGACAGCGTGCTCTCAAGCACTTGATCGCTTAGGTTGCGGCTGTCGTTCGGATCGTCAACGATAACCAGATCTCCGCCGTCGCCCATAGTCCGCGCGTCAACGGACGTTGCGATGCGATGGCCGCCTTGATCGTTCTCTACCCGCTCCTTGGTGTTCTGGTCGCCCGACAGAGAAAAAAGATTTCCCCACCTTGCCTGAAACCAACGGCTGTCGATCAGGCGCCGCGAGCGCACGTTGTCTCGGCGCGTCAGGTCGAAGGCGTAAGAACTAAATACCCATTGCAAAGATGGGTTCTGAATCCAGCACCAAACTGGAAAGTAGACGCAGCAAAGCGAACTTTTACTGAACCTCGGTGGAATATTAATTAAGAGATTTCTAATCTCTCCGCGATGCACGGCCTCAAGATGTTCTGCAATAGCCTGCACATGCCAGCCGTCTGTAAATTCTCGGCCGCCCTCGACTTGAGCCCATGCGTTCTTGACAAACTCGTGCAAGCTCTCCGTCGCCTTGCGCCGAGCCAGCAACTCCGCCGCAGCCTTGTGCGGGTCTATGTCAAGTTTCGGCGGCACGCTGCGCCTCGTGGTCGGCGACCGCTCGCGCCATCTGGCTCTCCAACACGAACCGCGCGGTGCCCGGCGTGATCGTGACCTCCTGCACGCGATGGTCGATCTGCATCGTCGCCATGTCGCCGCGCGTCCCGAGGCAGCGCACCGTGCGCACGGGCTGGCGGGGGTCTTGGGTGACGACCAAGATCACTGTACCGTCCCCGTGCCCGCATGATTCGCCTTGCTCGTCGTCACGAACAGCGGGTTGCCGGCCGCCGCCGTGTCCGTGATGAGCCGCAGTTGGTCCGCGTACTCTTGCGTCACGGCGCCGCCCTGCTGCTGCCGGATGCCCTCGACGCAATGCAGCACGGCCATGATGAGCCACCAGTCCGGCGGCTGCCCCTGCTGGCCCTCGATCACCCATCGCTCCGACACCTTGCGGGCCGCGCGCATGAACTCGGCGAGCATGTCCGCGATCATCCGCGATGCCGCGACCTGCTGCTCGTCGGCGTTGTGGTAGGTGGGGTCGGTCACTGTCCCCACCCGCTCGGCACGCCGTAGCTCGTCTCGTGGCCCGTGCGCCGCACCGTCACCACGCGCCGGGGCTCGGCCAGGGAACGCGGGTCGTCCTCGTAGACGACGCCTGCCGCCTCAAGCGCGTATCCGTGCTTGCACACGTCGTTGCGCTGGAGCAGCGTGTCGCGCTCGCTCTCGTAATGCTCGCCGCGCTTGAGCTTGCTCGCGTTGCCGCTCATCACTGTCGGGTAGGGGCCGCGCATGTTCATGCCTCCCTCAAAAAGGAATCTGGTCGTCGATCGCCGAGCCGCCGCCGGCAGCGGGCGCATGTCCGGCATCCGCGCCGTCGGGCTTCTTGTCTAGCAGCGTGAGGCTTCCGCCCATCTTCTGCAACACGATCTCGGTCGTGTATTTCTCGACACCCGCGTTGTCCGTCCACTTGCGCGTCTGGATCTTGCCCATCAAGTGCAGCTTGCTGCCCTTCTTGACGTAGCGTTCCACGATGTCGGCAAGCGGGCCGAATACCGAGACGCGATGCCATTCCACGCGATCCACGCGCTCGCCCGTGGTCTTGTCCTTCCACGATTCCGACGTGGCAAGCGAGAAGTTCGCCACCTTGTCGCCGTTCTGCATCGTCCGAATCTCGGGGTCTTTCCCGACATTGCCAAGCAAAATTGCGACGTTGACTCCAGCCATACTACCTTCCCTCCAAAGCCGCCCGCACCGCGGGGTTGACCAGCGCCGCGCGGACGCGCGACCCCGTACTCTTGACCTCGCGCAACTCCGCAAGCCCCGACTCCGGCCGCGAGTGCATCAGGCGCAGCAGCGCCAACTCCACGATATGTGTCGCCGGCACGCGCGTCCTTGCCGCCTCGCGCCGCACCCATGCCTCCACGTCCGGCGACACGAACACCATGAGGCCAACGCCGCCTTTCGGGCGACCGCGGGGGCGCTTGGCTACTCCGGCCACTTCCGCCCCCTCGCCAATTCCCAATACGCCTTCGCCGCCTCAAGCCGCTCGGTCTGCGCGTCCATGTACGCGGCGCCGTTGAAGTCGTCGGTGTCGATAGCCGCCCGCGCGTCCATCTCCGCAACCACCGCCCGCAGCAGCCGGTCGCGTGCTTGGAATATGTCGGTCATCGCGTCCTCCACACATACACCGCCCGCCGCCAGCCGCGCGCCGCCCACGCCGACGCCGCAGCCACAAGCCGCGACCACACAGCGCCGACCGACAGCGGGCCGTGCATGTCAGTCCTCCACGCGGCGCCAGCCTTCCGGCGTGTGCTCGCGTTGCCGCCGCACATGGTAGACGCCCTTCTCGAACATGATCGGCTCGTGCGTGTCCGTCGGCCGCAGGTGCTCCAGCGCCGTGGGTTCATTCACCTCAAGGAAGCAGTCCATGATGCTGTCCGGCAGCCGGTGCAGCGTCACGGTGTCGGCCTCCATGACGTGGTTGTGTCCCGTTTCGCTGTGCGCCACGACCACGACGCCCTTCTCCGCCGGCACCGGCACCGCCGCCTCCGGCAGCTTGTCGATGCGCCGGATGTACACGTCGCCCTGCGCGCACACGTTCTTGAAAGTCCGCATGTTCTCTCTCCTTCTTTCTTAGGTCCGATTTCTCAGGTCCGCACTTCGGGTTTCACGAACGTCTTGCCATCCAGCCCCCAGGTCCACGCCTGCGCCTCAAGCGCCGTCCGCATCTCGCGGGGCACGGGCAGAGCGAACTCGCGCTTCGTACCGCAGAGCACCCGCAAGAACCGCTCCTTGCCTGCATCTGGCAACTCGACCTCGACCAGCGTGCCGATCTCGGGGTCGTCATCCGCGTCGATCTCCCGTGCGTTAAGCTCGCGCAAGATAGCAGACCACCCGAGGATTTCGCACGCGGCACGGCGCTGCTCGACATTCTCGCACTTGAGCGCCACCGCCGCCGTCAGGCTCTTGCGATCCTCGATCCACTCCGCCGGAATGCGGACGCCATGCCAGTGATACAGCGACCACCCGTCGCGCCAGCGGTGGCTCGGTCCCGTCTCGCAATGCGGACGGTTGCGGTCGTCCACGCGCAGCACTTCGGGGAAGTCCGACACCATGCAGAACTCGGGATGCATGACGCGGAAGCCGCCGTGGATCGCGGCCTGCTCCCAATGCGCGTAGGCGTCGTGCTCCTTGAAACGCAAGCCGAGAATGTCGCGCGCCGAGCTCAAATAGCAGTCGTAGTACGCCCACATGTTGCCGCCTTGGTACACGTTGTACCAGTTCTTCGCGCACGCCACGCCGAGTGCGCCCGCAAGATCAAAACAGGCACGCGCTGCGCTTGTGTTAGCGGCGTCGGTCGCGGCGGCGGTCGCGGCGTAGGTCGCGGCGGCGGTCGCGGCGTAGGTCGCGGCGACGGTCGCGGCGTAGGTCGCGGCGGCGGTCGCGGCGTCGGTCGCGGCGTAGGTCGCGGCGGCGGTCGCGGCGTCGGTCGCGGCGTCGGTCGCGGCGTCGGTCGCGTCGCGGGTCGCGGCGTAGGTCGCGGCGACGGTCGCGTCGCGGGTCGCGGCGTAGGTCGCGGCGTCGGTCGCGTCGCGGGTCGCGGCGTAGGTCGCGGCGACGGTCGCGTCGCGGGTCGCGGCGTAGGTCGCGGCGACGGTCGCGGC
>Ga0172372_10000433_pt1 | contig 63904 bp, 56 predicted proteins | sample LakKiv5m_2_FD_114544 | JGI IMG/M metagenome (GOLD analysis project Ga0172372, IMG submission 114544) | Freshwater microbial communities from Kabuno Bay, South-Kivu, Congo - kab_092012_9.5m | ecosystem: Environmental > Aquatic > Freshwater > Lake | place: Democratic Republic of the Congo...
ACAACGTTGAAATGTCAGTAGAATTAATTCACCCAATCGCAATGGACGCTGGCTTACGCTTCGCGATCCGTGAAGGTGGTCGTACTGTAGGTGCGGGTGTAGTTGCTAAAGTAACTGCATAATCACTTCTATAGTGTGAAAAAAGCGTCCCTTTGGGACGCTTTTTTTATCTCTGCAGATTAAATTGTCAGACAATTTAACTGCAAGCTGTCCTAAACTGATATTCGCCTGACCTTAACTGCACTTATCCCGATATCAGAACCACGTAAGATAAAGCTGAAGAAAATAAATAAAAGTTTCAGGTGAGACGCTTCACTTGAAAGGAGTTGAGGTCATGAATGCTAAAGTAAATATTACCAACCGCGCAGGTGCCAGTTTCCCGGTACGTCGTATGGCGTTTGAGTTTGATCAGGTTCCAGAATATTGGATGCAAGGTTCGGCTGGCCTGACGCATTTTATGACTGCTTTATCCGCCTTGTTTCCAGCCGGTGAAAAATTCTTTATTGATAGTGTACGTGCGGTGCGTTATCACCCGGCGATTAAAGATAATCAGGAACTGCAAAAAGAAATTTCAGCCTTTATTGGCCAAGAAGCCATGCATACCCAGGAGCATGTTGGCTTTAATGCCTCAGCACAAAAATATGGCCATGATGTAGAATGTTTAGATCGTTATACCGATAAAGTGATTCAAGGCGCGCGTAAGGTATTTGCCGGTGTTGGTAAACCCTTTGGCATCACTCAGGAAATGGTTGATTTGACCGCAACCACCGCACTGGAACATTTTACCGCCACCATTGCCACCCAGTTGCTGCGTAATTCGCATATTCAGGAACTGATGAGCGATGACACCATGAAAACCATGTGGCTGTGGCATGCGATTGAAGAAAACGAGCATAAAGCGGTAGCTTATGATGTGTTTGAGGGTGTATTCGGCCAAGGCACTAAAGCCTATTTACTGCGCACCAGCTCACTGGTTGCCGCCATGCTGACCTTATTTGTGGTGCAAAACTATTTCCTGTTCCGTCTGTTAAAAGAAGACAAACAGCTAAATCTGGAGGCGTTCAAGGCCATTTATACCTATGCTTATAGTCCCTCTAAGGGCATTATTACCGGTATGGGCCGTGAGATGCTGGCATATTTCCGCCCGGGCTTTCATCCGAACGACTTAGATACCGTCAGTCTGCTGGACACATGGAAAGCCAAATTGGGCTTCTAACGGTGTTGACTCTTGGGGCAATGAAAATTGCCCTTTTTTTTGCTCGATTTTTTATCCAGAGCTCTTATAATGCGAACTTTGTTTTGACCGATGATGAACGAAGATGATTCGTTTAATGCAACACGCTGATATTCATAGTGTATTTAACATTGAGCAACAGGTACAAAGCCATCCCTGGAGCTTGAAACAGTTTGCTGAAGCGGTAGACAGTTATCAATGTACTGTAATCGAGCAGCAAGGACAGCTGGTCGGGTTCTGTATTTTGCAGCCGGTGCTGGATGAAGCTAACCTGTTGCTGATGGCGGTTGCGCCTGACCAGCAAGGGAAGGGGTTGGGTTATCAGCTGCTGGAGCATTCGATTGAGCAGTTGCCGAATCAGCCGGTACAGATTTTTCTGGAAGTGCGTGAAAGCAATACCGCGGCCATCCGTCTATATGAAAAAGCTGGCTTTCATCAGATTGATGTACGCAAAAATTATTATCCAAATCCGGATGGCACACGTGAACATGCGGTTATTATGGTTAAAGCCTGTAGTGATGATTTTGCCGCGCTCTTCTCATCACCTTAATTTTTAAAATTATTGGGTTTTATTTGATAATCGAATTATTCCACCCACTGGGCAGGGTGGTCATGAGTGAGTTTCCCAATTGCCTGATTTCTTCGCTGCTTAAGCTGCGATTGAGCCGGCGCCATTGGCCATCAATCAGCAATTCCAGCGGTACATACTGCGATTTATAATTCATTTTATTGGAATGTGGTACCCAATAGCCTAAGTAAACATAATGCAGTCCCAGTTTTTGAGTATGCTCAATCTGCTTTAAAATTGCAAATACGCCCAAGGAGCGGCGGTTTTCATCCGGATCAAAGAAGGTATACACTGCAGACAGGCCATCATCGAGCAGGTCGCAGGTCGAGACCGCAATCAGCCGGTCTTCGTGCCAGAGCTCTAAAAAGAAACTGTCGGTGCAGCTGTGCACCAGAAATTTTTCAAACTGATCCTGACTTGGTGGATACATATCGCCATCGGCATGACGTTCATTAATATAACGCTCATAAAGCGCATAATGCTGTTCATTGGCTTCCTGGGTGGAGCGGATGGTGACGTGCAGGTCCTGATTGCGTTTCCAGGCTTTTTTCTGGGTGCTGTTCATCTGAAATTCGTGTACCGGCACGCGCGAAGACAGACATTGACGGCATAAATGACATTCCGGCCGATAGACAAAGTCACCGCTACGACGAAAGCCCATGCGTGACAGTTCAGACAGGGTCACCACATCAATCCGGTGCGCCGGATCTAAAAACACCATGCGAGCAGATTTATCATCCAGATAACTGCAGTTATGCGGCGGCGTAATATAATATTGTAATTCGTTGAGCAGGGATTTCGGTTGATATGAATTCATGGCAATCCCTCTTTATTTATTCATCCAGTGAGTCGTTTTGCGCTATTGTTTTACTTGAAAATACACCCTCCTGGTATTTTTTCCAATCTATCGCTGGCTGTTTTACAACATCTTGTAACGATTTTAAGTATGCTTGGCGAGTTATTGTACAGGCGCCCAGACTTAACAGATGGTCATTGACCAGCTGACAGTCAATCCAGGGCAGGGCATGGTCGCGGCCAATCAGCATTAAGGTATAAAACGCCATTTTAGAGACATCTGTGCGCTGGCTAAACATCGACTCGCCAAAGCAGCCACGGCCAATGGTGACGCCATACAAACCACCGACCAGCGTATCCTGCTCCCAGACTTCGACACTGTAGCCATAACCGGCTTCAAACAGGTCAATATAGCCCTGAATGATGTCTTCAGAAATCCAGGTGTCATTGGCATAGGCCCGTGGCAGCGAACAACAGCGAATCACCCGCTCAAAGGCCTGATTGATGCTAATCCGGTAATCGCCTTTTTTCATGTTGCGCAGCAGTGACTTGCTTGGATGATAATCCTGAGGGCGGATAATACAGCGCGGTTCAGGACTCCACCAGCAAATCGGGTCACCTTCGGAAAACCACGGAAACAGGCCATGGGTATAAGCTTCAAACAGGGTCGAGGGTGACAGGTCTGCACCAATACAAATCAGTCCTTCACCCTGTGGATCAGCTTCATCAGGATGGGGGAAAATAAATTGTGAGGGTGCAAGTGCGGTCATACAGCTACTCTGAATCGAAACTGATCTCTATCATACATAAAAAAGCCGCCCAGATTGGGCGGCTTGTGCTTTAGGCAAAATTATTCACCTAAGGCATCCAGATATTTTTCAGCGTCCAGTGCTGCCATACAGCCTGAACCGGCTGATGTAATCGCTTGACGATAGACGCTGTCTGCCACGTCACCAGCTGCGAATACGCCCGGTATAGAGGTTTGGGTTGCGTTACCGGCAGTACCGCTTTGAACCTGAATATAACCATCACGCAAGTTTAACTGACCTTCAAACATGCCCGTATTTGGCTTGTGACCAATCGCCACGAACATACCAGATACATCTACATTCTGGGTTGAACCATCGACAGTAGATTTCAAACGTACTGCAGTCACGCCAGATTGTGCATCACCCAAGACTTCATCGACCTGGTTGTTCCAGAGAATGCTGATTTTGCCTTCTTTTTCTTTGGCAAAAATATGATCTTGCAGGATTTTTTCAGAACGCAGGCTGTCACGGCGGTGTACCAGGGTCACGTGAGAGGCAATATTGGAAAGATACAGCGCTTCTTCAACTGCGGTATTACCACCACCAACAACCATCATATTCTGGTTTTTATAGAAGAAACCATCACAGGTAGCACAGGCACTAACGCCTTGGCCCATGAATTTGGCTTCAGATTCCAGACCGAGGTATTGAGCCGTAGCACCAGTGGCAATAATTAAGGCATCACAGGTGAACTCTTCCATATCGCCTTTAAGCACGAATGGACGCACACTTAAATCGACTTCATTGATATGGTCATAGACAATTTCGGTTCCGAAACGTTCTGCATGGGCCTGCATACGTTCCATGAGCGCTGGTCCTGTCAGACCTTCCGGATCGCCCGGCCAGTTATCTACTTCTGTTGTCGTCGTAAGTTGACCACCGAGTTGTAAACCTGCAATTAAGGTCGGTTTTAAGTTGGCACGTGCAGCATAAACGGCAGCACTATAACCTGCAGGTCCTGAACCTAAAATAATCAAACGTGAATGACGAGCACCCATCTGTAGCATCCTTTTATTATTGAGCAATTTATGGAATTATACGTGAAACTGTATAACAGTTGTGTGAGATTCAGTGGATATTATTGATCATAGAAATCGATTTAAGCTATATAGAAAAAGTTAACAACTGACTTCAATAATCTTGCATCTTTTTTGCTGCAACAGGTGCATAATATCTATTTTATGGCCATGCCAAACTGGCGGGTTGCACAAGAACACTTATGAAAAATTGGTTACAGGACAGTATATGACTGCGGTGTCGGGTGCTTATGCACAGCGCTTAATAATGACATTATTTTTGGTCTCATTCGGGATTTATCTGTTCCTTGCGACAGTCACCTATACCCCTTTTGATCCGGGCTGGATGCATTTGTCTAGTGACACCCAGCAGGTGTCCAATGCCAGCGGGGTTGCTGGCGCATGGATTGCCGATCTGTTGTTCGGCTTTTTGGGCTGGGCCAGCCTGCTGATTCCGCTGTACCTGTTTATTGAAGCCATTCAGGTGTGGTGGCCGCGCAGTTTCCTGAACCGTCCTTTCCGTTATGCGGCGCAGTTCTTTATTTTGCTGGCCACCGCCAGTCTGTTGTACCTGTTCTGGCAAGTGCCAGCCGATACGCTGGACAATGCTTCTGGCGGGATTATCGGTTATGAACTGGGGCAGAGCCTGTCGCAGCTGCTCACTATTTATGGCGCGGCCTTTTTCCTGCTGGTGTTCTGGGGTGTCCTGTTTACACTGGCCTTTGGGATTAAATGGAACCGGACCTGGGTGACCCTAAAAGCCACCCCAGCTTATTTACAAGACCTGTTTTACCGTGATGTGCCTAAGGCCGATCAACCGGCACCAGTCGTTAAAAAAACAGTGGTGGCTGCTGCGCCAGCCGCAGCCGAAGTGGTTACGTCGGCACCAGAACATCGTGAAGTCGAAGAAGCACCAGTGGCACCAGCGGTGTCCCGTCATGAACAGGTGGCCGAGCGTCTGTTTGATGATATGGTCGAGCGTGAACAGCAGCGTTCTGCAGAGCAGGATCTGCTAGATGAAGAAGAGCAGGCCTTTGAGCAGACGGTTGAAAAAGCCCATCGCCTGACCCAGGACAGTCAGCGTGTGGTGGCAACCGGTGAAGTCTGGCGTGCGCTGAATGATGATGCTGACCAGAAGCACAGTCAGGATATTCATGAATTGTTGCGCGCCTCTCAGGACCAGATTCCGCACGCACCGAAAGATCATTTTAATGCAGTGGTCAAGCCCGTGCATGATGCGCCGCCTGCATCGAATACGCCGCAGTCTAATATTGACTGGGATGATGACGAAATCTTTGATGAATTGCTGGCTGTTGTACCGAATGGGAAAGCTGCTCAGGATCTGCACAGTCCGTTTAATAGTCAGTCGCAGCCTGAACCCGCGCCGCACATCCAGCTGGTGCCAGACGTACAAGCGGTTGAAATGCCATCGGCTGCCACAGCGCAGTATGCAAGCCCGAAAAACCGTCTGAGTGATGAAGAGTTTGAAGGGCTGGATGATTTGCTGGTTGATGATCTGGAGCCAGAAGCACCAGCTCCAAGAACTACCAGCAGTTATGCGCAGTCTTCCGCATTTGTACAGGCGCCTATTCAGCATCAGGCGGCGACCGCAGCAGCGGCTGCACCAGTGGTCAATGACGCGGTGAAAGAAGCCTTATCGAAAGAAGAATTCATTGAGGCCTGGCATGAAACTGCCGGCAAACCGCAAGAGGAAGATGAGTTTGACTTTGATGCGCCATTAACCGATGCCATGGGCCGTCCAATGTCGCGTGCCATGCAGGTTGCAGAGAAACGTCGTGATTTATCACCATTGCCGGGTCTGGAGCTACTGGATAAGGTTGATCCAAATAAAAAGGTCAACTTCACCGCAGAGCAGCTGGAGCGTTTATCTGAACTGCTGGAAATCAAGCTGCAGGAATTTAATGTCAAAGCCAAAGTGGTGGAAGCGCAGCCGGGGCCAGTGGTTACACGTTTCGAACTCGATCTGGCACCGGGGGTAAAAGCCTCGAAAGTCACCAATATTTCCCGTGACCTGGCCCGTTCCATGTCGATGGCTTCGGTGCGTGTGGTCGAGGTGATTCCAGGCAAACCGTATATCGGTATTGAAGTGCCAAACAGTACCCGTGAAATGGTGCGTCTGATTGAGCTGGTGCAAACCCCGAAATTTGAAGATCAGGACGGCATCCTGTCGATGGCGATGGGTAAAGATATTTCTGGTAATCCGGTCATTACCGAACTGGGCAAAGCGCCGCATATGCTGGTTGCAGGGACCACCGGTTCCGGTAAATCGGTAGCAGTCAACTCGATGATTCTGTCGATGTTGCTTAAATACAAGCCAGATCAATTACGCCTAATTCTGATTGACCCGAAACAGCTGGAACTGGCCAACTATAACGATATTCCGCATTTGTTGACGCCGGTGGTGACGGATATGAAAGATGCCGTCAGCGCCCTGAACTGGTGTGTTAATGAGATGGAACGCCGTTATAAGCTGATGTCATTCCTGAAAATCCGTAAACTCAGCGACTATAACCGCAAAGTCGAAGAAGCACTGGCCAATGGCGAAGACCTGATTGATCCAACCTGGAAACCGGGCGATTCAGCAACACAGGAACGCGCACCGCGCTTGACGCCGTTACCATCAATTGTGATTGTGGCGGATGAGTTTGCCGACATGATTATGCAGGTTGGTAAAAAAGCCGAAGAAATGATCACCCGTCTGGCGCAGAAATCACGTGCAGCCGGGATTCACTTATTGCTGGCTACCCAGCGTCCATCGGTGGATGTCATTACCGGTCTGATCAAGGCCAACATCCCGACTCGCGTCGCTTTACGTGTGAACTCAAAAATTGACTCACGGACTATTCTGGATGCCGGCGGGGCAGAAGACCTGCTTGGTCATGGTGATATGCTGTTCCTTGGACCGGGTAAAATTGAACCAGAACGTGTACATGGTGCTTTTATTTCCGATGATGAAGTCAACCGGATTTGTGATGCCTGGCGTGAACGGGGTTCACCGGATTATGTCGATGAGATTCTGACTCCATTTGATGAAGAACCGGCGTCACGTGGTTTTGAAGATGGTGGTGATGGCGGCTCCGACCGTGATGCGCTGTATGACCAGTGTGTGGCCTTTGTGCTGGAAACCCGTAAAGTATCGGTATCGTCTTTACAGCGTAAGTTTAGCCTCGGTTATAACCGTGCCGCGCGTATTGTTGATCAGATGCAGGAGCAGGGCATTGTTAGTGAACAGGGTCCGAACGGCAAGCGTGAAATTCTGGTTTAAGCTGTTCTCGGTCTTTATAAACAAAGCCCACCAATAGGTGGGCTTTTTATCGGCAGTGCGACTTAAGCAAATTTTGCCAGTACTGCCAGGAATTCTGCGCTTTGGCGCGGGAATTCTGCAATCACGTCATGAATGCGCTGTCCTTCCGGATTGGTGGCATTTACATCACGGCCATCGGCAACAAACTGGGTCAGTAAGCGCTCATAGTCTGTTGGGCGCATATGTTTAAATGCATGGTAAAGCACATGGAAATCAGCATTCACACCATTCGGAGGAAGCTGATTCAGGTAGGCAAATACACGCTCATCTGACCATTCTTCATTGAATGTTGCTGGTTGAGACAATGCCATCGCAATCTCCTGGAATAGTTTTTCGAAATGAAAAAAAGGCAAAATATGAGTTCGCAAGAGGCAAAGTGTCTTTGTGCACTTTATCTTGAAGCACAGCTTCTCGTCTTGCGGCTGGGCAAATCCTTAAAGCAATGCTTTAAGTTTGCTACTCCAGCCTCATATTCTGCCTTGATTCAATTTGCTTGACTAATCAAAAATCAGATTATCGCTCTTCAGGCAAATTGATATTCATTTCAAGCATTTCAATGTTGGCTTCAGAACGTACCGACATTTGAATGTGCTGTTCATCAACGCCGCGAACATAGCGGTTCACGACCTGCATGATTTCTTTTTTCATCTGGTCAATTTTGTCCTGGCTCAGGCGGCGGCCTAAACCATTTTCAGAAGCAACAATGACTTTTAAACGATCCTTGGCGGTTTGAGCACTTGATGCTTTCTCTTCGCTGCTAAATAATTTACTCCAGAATCCTGCCATAATTACGCTCCAAATAATCGTGCTAACCAGCCTTTAGGTTTAGCAGTAATGTGACGGTATGGACGCTCTTCACCCAAGAAACGTGCCACCAGGTCATCATACGCCTGACCCGCTTCAGTTTCGCTATACAGAATGACTGGCTTACCTTCGTTAGATGCTTGCAGAACGCTTTTACATTCTGGAATTACACCTAAAGTTGGTACACGTAAAATATCTTTTGAAATATCGTCAATGGTGAGCATTTCCTGTTTATCGGCACGTTCCGGATTAAAACGTGTGATACATAAATGCTTACGGATACGTCCTTCGTTTTGTTCTACTTTTTTGGTTTTGCTGTCGAGCATGCCAATAATACGATCCGAGTCACGTACTGAAGAAATTTCAGGGTTGGTCACAATAATCGCTTCATCGGCATGGTACATGGCTAAAATGGCGCCACGTTCAATCCCTGCTGGTGAGTCACAGATAATGTAATCAAACTCTTGAGCAAGCTCATCCATGACACGTGCCACGCCTTCATCGGTCAGGGCATCTTTATCACGGGTTTGAGAAGCAGGTAAAATATAAAGGTTTTCAATATCTTTATCGCGAATTAATGCTTGTTGTAAACGCGCTTCATTATTTAAAACATTCACAAAATCATAAACAACGCGACGTTCACAACCCATGATCAAGTCTAGGTTACGCAAACCCACGTCAAAATCGATAACAACAGTTTTGTGGCCACGTAGGGCTAAACCTGTTGCAAAAGATGCACTCGTTGTAGTTTTACCTACGCCACCTTTGCCTGATGTTACGACAACAATTTTCGCCACCGAATCCACTCCTGTTATGGTTTAAATCCCCCTTTTGTGTATGGGGTTTTTTGGTGTTTATTTATACATTAAAATTCCAGAGCTTCAAATACAAGCTCTTGGTTGTCATTTAGGTAAATATGTACCGGTTTTTTCGTTACGTGCGGGGGAATATCATCCGCCACACAGTAAGTGCCTGCAATAGATACCAATTCTGCTTCCAGGGAATGACAGAAAATTCGTGCTGAACTGTTCCCACCTGCGCCGGCAATGACTCTACCACGAACGCTACCATAAATATGTATATTTCCTGAAGCAATCACTTCCGAACCGCTGTTAATACCAGCTTTCAAGATAATATCGCCCTGGTTCTGGACCAGACATTGACCGGTACGCAGAATTTCATCGTGATAAGAGGTCACATGCGAAATTCGTGCCGGTGCAGCTTCTACCACCGCAGCTTCTGCGGCAGGCGCTTCAGGTTCTGCCGGGGTTTCAATGACCTGTTCCTGGGTGGCTTTGATCTGCTGTAACTGGCGATCTTGCGGAATTACCGGGAACTGGATGGCACGCGCCTGTTCCGACAGAATGCCTTCAACCACGGCCAGTGGCTGTACATTCAGATCAATCAGCAGTTGAATCAGGGCAATTAATTCCTGATCTACCGAACTTTCAATCACCGCCGGAATTTGGGGTGGAAACCCTTTTTGTAACATTGGGCTCAATTGCTGGCGGATCGCATCATGATCATCTGTATCTAAGCTAATGCGAATCGCATTGACCATTCTGCCTTTTATCCGTATGTCAGCCATAATGATTCCTTAAGACTTCTGACCTGTTCATTGTTGTCGAAGTAAATGTTGTAAATAGAGCAAATCCTAGAACAATTCGGCCGAATACTCTAGCCGAAGGTTTAAATATTTTTATTGCTGGCTATTCTTTGTCAGTTTCCTGCTCATTCAGGATCTGTTGCCACTTTTTCACTTTCACCTGTTTGCGAATGGCTTCCAGGGTTTCAAACACCGCAGACTCTACCAACGCATCAATATGCGGATTATGTTCAATCTCGATCTGGCTGACTTTATCCGCAATATGCGCATACGCTACATTATCTGGCAGGCTGTCATGATGGGCAAAAGGCTGAATCAGCCCTTGGGTAATATTTTCGCCCAAACGTTGGCCAATGCTTTGAATCTGCCGTTCCATACGTCCGCCGACAATTGGCAGCAGGCGCAGTAACTGGGTCAGCTCCGGGGTATCTTCAATGGCCTGACTCACCACCTGACCGACATTTTCGGCAATGCTCTGACGCTGGCTCTGCAATTCTTTACCCAAAGATTGCTGCAAGATGTCGGCCAGTGCTGCGGCCAGCAGTTTGCGGTGCTGCTCGACCAGATCATCAATAAACTGGCGATGACCAGTGCTGCTGCTCAGTTCACGTTGCAGGTTATTGACAATGGTCAGCACAATCCGGCTCGACAGTTCTTCCATCACCAGGTTGTAATAAAAGTTGGCGCGTCGGAAGATGCTGTCCGGGATGACCTTGTAGCCATGGCTATACAGGTTGTAGCCAATCGCCACGGCGCGTAATAAACGCAGAAAACGCAGCTGTGGCAGAATCGACAGCACTTCATACCAGTGCACGAAGGGGAAAAACCACCAGCGGGCATGATGCCGGAAAATAATCGCCAGGCCCCAGCGTACCAGCAATTCAATAATCAGGAAGGTGGTAAACCAGCCTTCGGTAATAATGACCCAGGGACGCAGTTCCGTGCGATAAAACTGCAGTACTTCCGGCAACTGAATAAAGTTGAAAAGCCAGTCACCAAAATCACTCATCAAAATGGCATTGGCACTCAGGCAGAACAGGTTGATGAGAATTAACGCCATCATAAAGATGTCGTATACCAGCACCACTTTCCAGCTCCATGAGTCCTTTCTGACAAAGTGAAAGGAAGATTTGATCACCGGCTCTTCGCGTTTCTTCATAATTTTTTTGGGTACTCGCTTACTGCTCAGCAAATTTCTGTTTCATCTCATGAATGAGCTGATCTTTCTCTGTCCAGAGTTGATGCACCCAGTCCTGAAAACGTTCCCGATAGGCGGCATCTTCTTCATAGTCACCACCCAGCACCCAGTCTGGAATGTCAATTTTTCGCAGATTGACCGCAATACGTGGCACTTCGCCCAGCCAGAATTCGCCATAACCTGGTGCGCCGTCCGGATACACAATGGTCATATCCACCAGCGCATCAATTTCATTGCCCAGAATATTCAGCGCCAGCGCCAGACCGCCAGCTTTGGGTTTCAGCAGATGCTGATACGGCGATTGCTGCTGATCATGTTTTTCCTGGGTAAAGCGCGTGCCTTCCAGATAGTTGAGCAGGGTAAACGGCTGGCTGAGCAGCTGTTCGCAGGATTTACGCGCTTCCAGCATATCGCGGTCTTTTAGCGCCGGATTTTTGGCAATCTGTTCTTTGGTATGCCGTTTCATCATCGGGAAGCCCAGAATTTTAAAGGCCTGTCCGACAAAAGGAATAAAGATCAGTTCCCATTTGGTAAAGAAACGGGTCAGTGGCATACGGGTTAAACCGAAATACTGGTTGACGGTGGTATCGACCCAGCTCTGGTGGTTACAGGTCATTAAATAACGGCCCTGCATGCTCAGTTCCAGACCATCTTCAATACTGATGTCCCAGTGGGTATTGGGTAATACATGGTCAATCAGCCAGTTGTTGACACTCAGCCAGCTGTTGGTAATCTGGATATTGGTCTGGTCGACCTTGGCCGATTTCTTGAACAATTTGGTCAGGCCCAAAGCCAGTACCGGCGGTCCATGTAAAAAAGTGCTGCCGGTGATCACTGAGCTGACCGTAAGCCCTTTTGTGATTTTTTTTAAGAGCGGTTGCTTATTGGTTTTAGATGACATAAACAGTCCTGAATATAAAAACAACTTATACGAAGTTCTGCCCAATATAATTGTTGTTTTTAAAATAAAAAAGTGTTGAAGTGAAACTGTGTAGGAATTATGGTGAACTTATGCGTAGAACAACATGAGATTATTGCAAATTGTAAATAAAAGTTTATTTATTAACAAAAAATCAATGGTCTAAGCACTTTATTTCATCCAAACTTTCCCATATACGAAAAACACAAGTAAGGAGGCATGCGATGCGTGCACTAGCAATTTCAGCAGTAGTCGGGGCAATGGTATTAACAGGTTGTCAAACCACTGGTAATAACCTCGGCGGCGTAGAATATGACAAAACCGCATTAGGAACCATTATTGGTGCGGCAGCAGGTTATGGTATTTCTAAAGGGAACGCCAATACCAGCGCACAAAACAACCGTGCAGCAGCAATTGGTGCGGTACTCGGTGGTGCTGCAGGTGTCTACCTGGACAATAAAGAGAAAAAATTACGTCAACAAATGGCTGGTACCGGTGTAGATGTTAACCGTAACCCAGATGGTTCTGTTGGCCTGATCATGCCAGGTAACATTACTTTTGATACCAACAAGTCAAACATCAAGCCAAACTTCTATGCAACTCTAGATAAAGTGGCGCAAGTTCTGACTGAAGATAACAAGAGCGGTATCTTGGTGACAGGTTATACTGACAGCACTGGTAATGACTCTATCAACATCCCGTTATCTCAGGCGCGTGCGCAATCTGTAGCGAGCTACCTGGCATCTCGTGGTGTATCAACTGCACGTATTAATGCCCAAGGTCACGGTTCATCGAACCCGATCGCGTCTAACGCAACTGCAGAAGGCCGTGAACAAAACCGTCGTGTTGAGATCAGCATTTACGCGATCCAGTAATTCGGTCCAGAATTCAAAAAACCACCTTCGGGTGGTTTTTTTTATGACCAGAAAAGCAGCATTTTAGATTAGGCAACTGTGGTGGAGATGACTATAATCGAGCTCGAACCGAAATAGAGGAAACACTATGTCACTGGCAAGTCAACTCAATGACAAGCAACTTGAAGCCATGAAATATACTCAAGGACCCTTGTTAGTGCTTGCAGGTGCAGGTTCAGGTAAAACCTCGGTGATTACCCGGAAAATTGCCTATCTGGTGCAGCAATGCCGTATTCCGGCGCACCGGATTACCGCCATGACCTTTACCAACAAGGCCGCGCGTGAAATGAAAGAGCGGGTTGGTAAACTGCTGTCGCGTGAAGAAGCCAAAGGTCTTTCGGTCTCGACCTTCCATACGTTCGGTTTAAATTTACTGCGTTTAGAGCTGAAACATACCCCGCTCAAAGCCAACTTTTCGATTCTGGATGCCGACGACTGCAAACGCATTCTGATGGATCTGATGCATCGCGACAATTTATCGGGTGCAGAAAGCAAAGAGCTGATTGCGCGGGCCATGAAAATGATTTCGGACTGGAAAAATGACCTGATTCCACCGGAGCAGGCGCATACCACCTGTGAAACGCCAGAAGACATCCAGATGGCGCATTTATATCAGCTGTATGAGCGTAACCTGCGTGCCTATAACGCGGTCGATTTTGATGACCTGATTGTGATGCCAACCCGTTTATTGCAGGAAAATGCCGAAGTCCGCGATAAATGGCAAAACCGGGTGCGTTATTTGCTGGTCGATGAGTATCAGGACACCAACACCGCGCAGTATATTCTGGTCAAGCTTCTGGTCGGGGTAATGGGGCAGTTCACCGCCGTAGGGGATGATGACCAGTCCATTTACGCCTGGCGCGGTGCCAAGCCGGAAAATATGGCCTTATTGAAAGAAGATTTCCCAAATTTAAAAGTGATCAAGCTGGAGCAGAACTACCGTTCCACCAGCCGGATTCTAAAAGCCGCCAATACCGTAATTGGCAATAACCCGCATATTTTTGACAAAAAACTCTGGTCGGACAAAGGCCATGGTGAAGTCATCCGGGTGATTACCTGCCGCAATGATGATGATGAAGCAGAGCGCGTGGTCAAAGACCTGATCACGCATAAACTGATGAACGGTAAAAACTGGAAAGATTATGCGATTTTGTATCGCGGTAACTTCCAGGCGCGTATTCTGGAAACCCAGCTGCGCCAGATGCAGATTCCGTACAAGCTGTCAGGAGGTCAGTCTTTCTTCGCCCGGGCAGAAATTAAAGATGTGATGAGCTATTTACGGCTGATTATTAACCCGGAAGATGACAGTGCTTTCCTGCGCATTATCAACACGCCAAAACGTGCCATCGGTCCGGTGACCTTGGAAAAACTGGGCTTATTTGCGCAGGAAAACCATCTGTCCTTGCTGGCGGCAGCGGGTGATCAGCGTTTGACCATGGCCATTCCGAAAAAAGCCACGACTCAGCTGGCTGAGTTTGCCGACTTTATCCAGAACTTTACCCGTGAATTGCTGGAAGATGATGAACCGGTGCCAATCATCCGCCAGATGATGAACGAAGCCGGTTATATTGACTACGTCAAGGAAAGCGCCGCCACGCCTGCGCAGGAAAAGACCAAGCTGGACAATATTGAAGTGCTGTACAGCAGTATTCAAAGCCTGATTAACCGCGCTGAAGATGTGGACGAAAAAAATATTGAAAGCGTGATCCGTAAAATGGTGCTGCTGGATATGCTGGAGCAGCAACAGGAAGAAGAAGACACTGACAAGGTCAACTTATTAACCCTGCACGCCTCCAAAGGTCTGGAATTTCCGTATGTCTATTTAATTGGACTGGAAGAGGAAATTCTGCCGCATAAAAACTCGATTGTGGCTGAAACGGTCGAAGAAGAACGCCGTTTGATGTACGTGGGCATTACCCGTGCGCGTCAAGGCCTCACCATTACCCTGGCCGAGCAGCGTAAGGCTGGCGGGCAGATGAAACAGATGACCCCAAGCCGCTTCCTGAATGAAATGCCACAAGATGAGCTGGAATGGCTGGGTCGCAAGAAAAAGCTGGCTGGCGATATCGATCCGAAACTGCAGGCCCAGCATTATCTGGAAAACTTACGTGCGTTAATTAAACGCTAAACCATATCATTGATATAAACAGGAATAACTGATGAAAGTTCAGGTAAAAGTGCTTGATGCACGTTTGGGCCAAGAATGGCCAATGCCAACCTATGCTACCTCTGGTTCGGCCGGTCTGGATTTACGTGCCTGCGTAAATGAGACCACCGTCATTGAGCCGGGTCAAACCGTATTGGTCAAAACTGGTCTGGCGATTTATATTGAAGATCCGCATTTTGCCGGTTTAATTCTGCCACGTTCGGGTCTGGGCCATAAACACGGTATTGTGCTCGGCAACCTGGTTGGCCTGATTGATTCTGACTATCAAGGTGAATTGATGGTGTCAGTCTGGAACCGTGGTCAAACTGCATTTAGCCTGGAGCCAGGCGAGCGTCTGGCGCAATATGTGCTGGTGCCGGTGGTACAAGCACAGTTTGATCTGGTCGATGAATTTGAAGCCACCGAACGTGGTGCTGGCGGTTTTGGCCATACCGGTAAAGCTTAAAATCTGCTTGAATGATAAAGCCTAAACATTAGGCTTTATCACAACACGCTAGAAAGTAACGCAACAAACACTTAAAATTACATTTTGTAGCGTGAATTCTGTTTTCGGCCGCATAGAATCAGTTCTTATATTAAAAAGCCTAAAACAATCATTCTCCCCATTCATATATAAAGTAGTTCTGCCATGGATATTCAACAGTCCAGTTTCCCTTTTCAGGTTTTCCGTGCTTACGACATTCGTGGCAAGGTGACTTTGCTAACGCCTGAACTGGTGCAAGCGGTGGCGTTGGGTTTGGCCGTACAGATTAAAAACACCGGCAGCACACGCGTGGTGATTGGCTATGATGCCCGGCTCAGCAGTCCGGCCTATGCCGATCTGATCATGCAGGTGCTCCAGCAACAGGGATTAAGCCCGACCTTAATGGGCTGCTGCTCCAGTCCGATGTTGTATTACATTGCCCGTCAGTTTGATGGCAATGGCATTATGGTCACGGCCAGTCACAATGCCAAATCTGACAATGGCATTAAATGGATTCTGGGTGGAGAACCACCGACGCCAGACAAGATCCAGCAGGTGGCGGCTCATGCCAGCAACTATTTTCTGGCGCATCGCCAGCAGCCTGTGGCTGAACAGCCGCATCAGATTTATCCGGAATTTTGCCTGCAGTATCAGCAGGCATTACTCGATGATATTCAATTACAGCGCCATTTTAAGGTGGTGCTCGATGGTCTGCATGGTTCAGCGGGTCGCTGCGCCGCAATAGTCCTGCAAAAACTGGGCTGCGAGCTGATCACGATTCGCTGTGAAGCCAATGGCCATTTCCCCGATCATGCCCCGGACCCATCTCAGGAAAAGCATTTAAGCAAGCTGAAACAGGCGGTACAGCAGCATCAGGCAGATTTAGGCATTGCACTGGATGGTGATGGCGACCGTCTGGTTCTGGTCGATGAACAGGCCAAAGTGATTGGTGCAGACCGTTTGCTGGCGCTGTTTGCCGAAATGTGTTTACAGCAGCATCCACAGCATGAAGTGGTGTTTGATGTGAAGTGTTCGACCATGGTGCGTAACACGGTACGCGCGCTGGGTGGCCATCCGGTAATGATTCGTACCGGCAGCACCTTCCTGCGTCATTATCTGGCGCAATCAAAGGGACTCGCGGTGTTTGGTGGTGAATATGCCGGGCATTATGTCTTTAATGACGGGCGTGGCTTTGGCTATGATGATGGCCTGTATGCCGCGCTGCGGGTGATGGAATATTTAAGCCAGCGCCCGCAGCGAAGCCTGTCTGAACTGCTGGCCAAATATCCTGAACGCTGCTGTACCGAAGATACTTATATCAGCACTCACAACATTGCTTCAGCGCATGTTTTACATGAGCTTGAAACCTTAAGTCAGCCATTGGCCGCACAATTAAGTAAAATTGATGGCGTTCGACTTGATTTTGAAGATGGTTTTGGCATTATTCGAGCATCGAATACGGGCGAATATTTTACAGTACGTTTTGATGCCGATAATCCGGCACGATTAGCGGATATTCGTCATACCTTTGTTTCCATGCTGAGCAACCGTTATCCGCAGATTGCTCAAGACATTTTAGATGCTCAATAAGGAGAGGCGCATGCCACAGCAACAGACTGGCATCGACAAAGCACAGATTCTGACAGAAGCTTTGCCGTATATTCAACGTTTTATGGGTAAAACGCTGGTCGTGAAATATGGTGGCAATGCCATGACCGATCCTGAGCTGGAAAGTTCATTTGCACGTGACATTGTGCTGCTTAAAACGGTCGGTTTAAACCCGATTGTGGTGCATGGCGGTGGTCCGCAAGTCGATTCCTTCCTGAAACAGCTGGGCCGCGAATCTGACCGTATTGATGGCATGCGCGTGACTGATCCGGCGACCATGGAAGTGGTGGAAATGGTGCTTGGCGGTAGCGTGAATAAATCTATCGTCAATTTAATTAACCAGCACGGCGGCCGTGCCATTGGTTTAACCGGTAAAGATGGCAACTTGATTCGGGCCAAAAAACTGCTGATGGAAAAAACCGCAGAAGATGGCTCGGTACAGAAAATTGACTTAGGTTTGGTCGGCGAAGTGGTCGGCGTGAAAACCGACGTACTGGAAATGTTTACCCAAAGCGATTTTATTCCGGTGATTGCACCGTTGGGCGTCGATGAAGAGGGGAATACCTATAATATTAATGCCGATCTGGTGGCTGGTAAGGTCGCTGAAGCTTTGGGCGCAGAAAAACTGATTCTGTTGACCAACATTACGGGTGTACTGGATGCCAATAAGAATCTGCTGACCGGTTTAACCACTCAGGAAGTCGATCAGTTAATCGAAACCGGCGTAATTTATGGCGGTATGATTCCGAAAGTAGGCTGTGCGCTGGATGCCGTCAAAAATGGCGTGGTCAGTGCGCATATTGTCGATGGCCGTGTGCCACATGCTTCCTTGCTGGAAGTCTTTACTGATCATGGGGTGGGCACTTTAATTACCAACCGTGCCGCCAAACACTAAGATTTAAAACAACTCAAGGTCTCTAAGGAGGCCTTTTTTTATGGCTGATTTTTGGTCATTGAATTGTCATCTGCATCGCCTAATGTATAGGCAGAACATTAGGAGTGCTGATCGATGTTAGCCAAACTCAATCAATATCGACAAAATTTGAGTTTTCCTTTAAGCAAAAAAAATCATGCCAAATATGATTTTAAAACCACAACAAAAACAGAATATAGCTTTGAATGGGTTGAAAATTTAAAACAGTTAAAAGAAGTACAGCAGTTCCGCGCCGAGCAGTTTGCTAACCAGTTCGGTTTGCAGTTTGAGCATGGACTGGATCAGGATGTTTACGATTTTGGCTGCGAACATGCCGTATTAAGGGACAAGGCCAGTGGGGAAATTGTGGCCTATACCCGATTAAAACTGTTTCAGGGGCATGAACTGGCGCAAAGTTATAGTGCCAGCGAATTTGCCATTGAAGAGCAATTAAAGCATCTCAACAATATTGTGGAAATTGGCCGTACCTGCGTGCATCCACGGCATCGGGCTGGTAAAGCCTTATCCATTTTGTGGCTGAATCTGGTGCCCAAAGTGCTGTGGAGCATGAAGGCTCGTTATTTGATTGGCTGTGTTAGTGTGCGTTTAGAAGGCAATGAAGCGCGTGCCTATCATACCCATCAGTATATCCAGCAGTTAAGTGAGCAGCAGCGCTGTAGCATTGCCTCGAAACAGGCGTATATTCCGCAGGCCTCTGAAATGACTTCGCTGAAACAGGGCCGTATTCCCAAGCTGTTTGATATTTACCTGAAAATGCAGGGCAAACTGTCCACCGAGGCCTACTATGATCAGCAGTTTAACTGTCTGGATTATTTTGTCTTTGTCGAAATGAACCAGGTGCTAAAAAAGATGGTACTTAAGAAAAATACCCGTCACATTGTGGAATAAATAAAACTTTGCAGCGATTGTGATTTGCATGGCCTGACAGAGTCATGCACAATAAATGCAGTTTTAATCAGATGTTGAAGTCCTGTATGTGCCAGTTACTCGGAATGAATTGTGCAACACCTACTGATATTACCTTTTCATTTCGTGGTTTTTCACAACGCGCTGGCATTACTTCCGACCATAGTGATGGCTTTGGCATCGCCTTTTTTGAAGACAAGGCCTGCCGTTTATTTGTCGATAACCAGTCAGCTGTAGAATCGCCGATTGCCGAGCTGGTACGCAACTATCCGATTAAATCACGCAATGTGATTGCGCATATCCGCAAAGCCACGCAAGGCAAAATTACCCTGGAAAATTCCCATCCCTTTATTCGGGAGCTGTGGGGACGTCACTGGATTTTTGCCCATAATGGCGATTTACACCATTTTGATCCGGCTTTAAGCGGTCATTTTACCCCGGTGGGTAATACCGACAGCGAGCAGGCATTCTGTTATCTGCTCGATCAGATGGTGCTGAAATTCGGTTTTGTGGAACCGTCTTTAGAGCAGCTCTTTGAACTGCTGACCGAAATTTCCCCAAAAATTGCCGAGCATGGCACCTTTAACTTCTGTCTGTCCAATGGTCAGGCGCTGTTTAGCTATGCCACCACCAAACTGCACTGGCTGGTGCGCGAATACCCGTTTAAACCGGCCCAATTAATTGATATTGATGTCGAGGTCGATTTTAGCCAGGTCACCACACCGGAAGATCGGGTGGCGGTGATTACTACCGAACCACTGACTCAAAATGAAATCTGGCAGGCTTTTAGCCCCGGCGAAATGATTTTATTCCAGCAGGGACAGCCGATCAGAAAACAGCTGACTTATATTGAACGTTTGGAAAAAGAACGCCTGAATCCGGAATTAAAACGGATTACCCGTGCCGATCAATATTAATCTACTGTTGTATATTTTATTTTAAATAGTGCCGTATTTTTATTTAAGTCTAAAAATACGGCAGAAAATAATAAAATGGTTAAATAATAACTGACTCTTTTGCTCAGATTATAATAATATAAACATTATAAAACAAGGGTTTGTGTGAATTTATTGGCAGAAAAAGGAATCCCAAGTAAATCACTTCATTTTTATTTTAAATTAAATATGGCTACTATGCTTAAAGCTTATAAATCATTTGATTCAGGGGTGGTCGTATGAAAATGAAGTGGATTCCAGAATATAATACTGGCATCGATGTGATTGATGACCAACATAAACGTATTCTTGATTATATTAACGAAATTGTCGAGATTGGTGAAAATACCGATCGTGCCCGTATTAAACAGATTCTCGATAATATTATTGACTATACCCAGTCTCATTTTACCTTTGAAGAATCTTTACAAGAAGAAGCCGGTTATAAATACCGCGTACCGCATAAACGCGTACATGACTTATTTATTAAAAAAATCGAGTCGTATCGTGAACGCTTTGAAATGGGGCATTCCATTGAAGGAGAACTGCACGAAGTGTTGTCTAAATGGTTAATTAACCATATTCAGCACGATGATGCAGATTATGTTGGCGCTGTAAAAGAAAATATGATGGGTATTATTCAGGAAAAAGAAAAGAAAAAAGGTAAAAACTGGTTTGCCCGTTTCTTCTCATAAACAGAATAAATTACTGCACAATTAATAAAACCAGAGAACAACAATATTGGACTAAAAACTAGCGCAGCAAACCATTGATGCCAATGGTTTGCTTTTTCTTTTTTAGTTTTTGATTTTCCCGGGTGACAAGGGCAAAATAGCGATAGATTTTTATTAGGAAAGCATCATGCAGGACAATGCTATGTCACGATGGTTATCGCCGCTGATGGCATTTTGTTTATCATTTATTCTGATTGCCACACTGGCACCGGTCACTGGCATTCAGCTGGAACGTCAACTGGACTTCTGGCTGCTGTGGTTGGGTACCATGCTGGTGCTGGCCTTGCCATTGACCTATATGGAAATTGCGCTGGCCAAGCGCTCAAAAACTACGGCCTTGCAGGCCCTGTCCAGTTTGACCCGTGATGCCGATGCCTCTGCACAGTGGCGTCTGGTGGGCTGGCTGGCCGCGGTGTTTATTCCATTTTTAGCCGGCGCGATGCTGTTTAATGTCAGCCAGATGCTGACCCAGTTGGCACTGCCAACGATTCTACCGCTGTGGATTTTTATTGGCTTGGCACTGGTTGCCCTGGTATTGTCTTTTATTTCGCGTCTGGTGCTGCTTGGCCTGACTGCGGTCGGTGTGATTGCTGCCTTTATTCTGGCGCAAGTGATGGGGTCTCCAGTTGCTGAATGGCAAATGACCGCGCTTGAATTTGGCGAGTGGGGCAATGCTACGGTATTGGCGTTGGTGGCCAGTGGCCTAGGTCTGGGTCTGTACTGGCAAACCAGTTTGCCGGCGGTACAGCAGCAACAGGTGGCCACCAAAACCGTGTTCCCGATCTGGCTGGCACAATTACTGGCCGTGATTGCCTTTGCTTTCTTTGCCGCGACTGCTCAGCTGCCGGCTTTTGCACTGGCTTTTGCTGTGGTGATGGCTGCTGCGCTTATCCTGCAACTGGCACGTGAACAGTTGGCACAGCGTCAGATTGCAGTGGCAATTCAATGGATCATTCTGCTGGCAGCCACGTTGATCTGGGTCATTCCAGGTCTGGCCAGTGTGTTAAATCCGCTACTGATGATCTGGGGCCTGGTGATTTGTCTGATTTATGCGATTTTCGCCGGTTGGATCATGAAAATCAGTCATTTGCGTAAATCCATGAACTTCAGCAGTGAAGCGTTTTATAACCTGTGGCGTATTGCCATCCGTATTGTCCTGCCACTGGCGATTATTGCTGCGCTACTGGCCGTAATTGGACAAATATTCTGATGACTGCGCAGTATGTCTGGGTGGCTTTTGCCTCAGCCGAACAGCAGTTTCATCTGGCAGTGCCGTATCAAAATGGTATGACTGCGCTGGATGCGATTCAGCAGAGCGGAATTGGCGAGCAGGTCAGTTTGCCTGAGCCACTGCAACTGGGAATTTTTGGTAGCCGTTTAACCGATGCGCAGCAGCCGCTGCAACCGGGTGACCGGGTCGAGATTTACCGGCCGCTGACCATTAATCCGAAAGATATCCGCCGCAAACGGGCAGCGAAAAACCCGGTTGGCCGCTATGCCAAAGGCAATCGCTTTAAGCAATTGAGTTCATAAGAAAAACCCCTCACTGAGGGGTTTCTTTTTATCTGAAAGGGGCTATAGTGGGGGTGCGGTTAAAATTGCTTCTTTTGAACCCGGTAAGCCTGGTTGCTGTTCAGGAATGGTTTCTAAACCTTCAATTTTCTGCACAATACCGGTTTGATCGAAGTAGATTTTTAAGTGTTGACCTTGTGCAGCGGGAATCTTGGCTTTTTTAGCATAGGTTCCTGGGATATAATGGTAAATATAGTCCCAACGTAAAGGATTCATTGGATCTGAAATGGTTGGGCTACCCAGCAAAAAGCGGACCTGTTGGTGGCTCATGCCGACCTGAATTTTTGCAGCTTGTGCTTGGGTTAAGGGGGTGCCTTGAGGAATATCTACTTTATAAACGCCCAAGGTCGAACAACCCATGAGCAATGAAGTGACGAATAACGTCAACATGACTTTTTGCATTTTGCTACACTATCCCAATTAATTATTGATGCATTCGATCCAAGCATAGATCATACTGCATCTTAACTTTGTTGCATATTCCAACTTTAATTTTGTTGAGAGACCTTTTTTCATGCCTATTTCAAATCAAGATCTACGCAAAGCTGGCCTTAAAGTTACACTTCCACGAATTAAAATATTGGAATTATTAGAAAATTCAAGACAACATCACTTAAGCGCGGAAGATATTTACAAGACTTTACTCGAACAGGGTGAAGATGTGGGTTTAGCAACTGTGTATCGCGTGTTAACACAGTTTGAAGCCGCGGGGATTATCGAGCGTCATAATTTTGAAAATAATCATTCGGTTTTTGAAATTATGCAGGAAGATCACCACGACCACCTGGTATGCCAGAACTGTAATAAAGTGGTGGAATTTACCAACGACGTGATTGAACATGAACAGCATGAAGTGGCGAAAAAGTTTGGTTTTGAACTGACCGGTCACTCGCTGAATTTATATGGCTACTGCGATGCGCCGGAATGCCGCGAAGCGTTCCGTAAAAAATAAGCGCAAAATAGCCTATCAATGTATCAACCCATAAAAAAACAGGCTGAAGATCAGCCTGTTTTTTTGTCTAAAATTATTGTCCGTCGAAGGTAATATTCGAAGTGGCATGCATTAAACGCTCGCCGCCTTCTTCCGACAGCTTGATTTGCAGACGCAAATCGTTTGGCGAGTCGGCATGTTTCAGGGCATCTTTGTAGCTGATCTGCTTGGCTTTATACAGGTCATACAAGGCCTGGTCAAAGGTTTGCATGCCCAGCTCACGCGAACGCTTCATCAGGTCTTTAATTTCGTGCACATCACCTTTACGGATTAAATCGGACACCAGTGGCGAGTTAATCAACAGTTCAATTGCGGCACGACGTGAGTTGCCATCAATGGTGGGAATCAGCTGCTGTGCCACAATGGCTTTCAGGTTCAGTGATAAATCCATAAATAGCTGACCATGACGGTCGGCCTCAAAGAAGTGGATAATCCGGTCAATGGCTTGGTTAGCGTTGTTGGCGTGCAGGGTCGCAAATACCAGGTGACCGGTTTCGGCAAAGGCAATTGCATAATCCATGGTTTCACGCGAACGGATCTCACCAATCAGAATCACATCTGGAGCCTGACGCAAGGTGTTCTTCAGGGCCACTTCAAATGAATCGGTATCAATGCCCACTTCACGCTGGGTAATAATACAGCCGGCATGTTCGTGCACAAATTCAATCGGGTCTTCAATGGTGATGATATGACCTTTGGAATTCTGGTTACGATAACCAATAATCGACGCCAAAGAGGTCGATTTACCGGTACCGGTTGCCCCGACAAAGATGATGATGCCACGTTTGGTCATGGCCAGGTCTTTTAAAATCGGTGGCAGTTTCAGTTCTTCCATGGTCGGAATTTTGGTTTCAATCCGACGCAGCACCATGCCCGGTTCATCACGCTGCTGAAAAGCGCTGACACGGAAACGCGCGCTTTTATCACGGTTGGTGATGGCAAAGTTACATTCACGGGTGTCGGCAAATTCCTTGCGCTGCTTGTCGGTCATAATCGAGTTGAGCAGCTGGCCAACAATTTCCCCGGTCAGTTTGGATTTGGCCACCGGCACAATCTGGCCGTTAATTTTCATGGAAGGCTCAACATCGGCCGTAATAAACAGGTCCGATGCTTTTTGCTGAATCATTAAATTCAATAAATCATTAAAGTCCATAGTGCTGTCCTGGCTTCCTGCACACGATTAGAGGAACGATTCTGGCTGTTTCGCCACCGTACGTGCGGTCTGCGGACTGATCACGCCACGGCTGACCAGGGCTTTCAGACTCTGGTCCAGCGTACTCATGCCGTAGTTGGCACCGGTTTGAATGGCCGAGTACATCTGCGCAACCTTGTTTTCACGAATCAGGTTACGGATGGCCGGAATCCCGATCATGATTTCATGCGCCGCCACACGGCCACCGCCATTTTTCTTGAGCAGGGTTTGGGAAATGACCGCCTGTAACGATTCAGACAGCATGGCACGTACCATGTCTTTTTCTTCGGCCGGAAAGACGTCAATCACACGGTCAATGGTTTTTGCCGCCGAGGTGGTATGCAGGGTACCAAAGACCAGGTGACCGGTTTCTGCCGCAGTAAGTGCCAAACGGATGGTTTCTAAGTCACGCATCTCACCGACCAGAATAATATCCGGGTCTTCACGCAGCGCCGAACGTAGCGCTTCATTAAAGCCGTGGGTATCACGATGCACTTCACGCTGGTTGACCAGACATTTTTTAGACTGATGCACAAATTCAATCGGGTCTTCCACGGTCAAAATGTGGTCGTAGCGGTTGTCATTGATATAGTCAATCATCGCCGCCAGGGTAGTCGATTTACCCGAACCGGTCGGCCCCGTGACCAGCACCAGACCGCGTGGATATTCACAGATATCTCTAAAGATTTGTCCCATCCCCAAGTCTTCAATGGTCAGCACTTTAGAGGGAATGGTACGAAACACCGCACCGGCACCGCGGTTCTGGTTAAATGCGTTAACACGGAAACGCGCCACGCCCGGGACTTCAAACGAGAAGTCGGTTTCCAGGTTATCTTCATAATCACGGCGCTGTTTGTCGTTCATGATGTCATAGACCAGCTTGTGAACTTCTTTATGTTCCAAGGCAGGCAAATTGATGCGGCGTACTTCACCATCCACACGAATCAGTGGCGGCATACCTGCCGACAGGTGTAAATCCGATGCCCCATTTTTTGCCGAAAAGGCCAATAGTTCTGTAATATCCATAAGTTCCCCGAGATCATATAAATCTTAATTATTTTGTTAGAATAATACGGCTTTCCCTCAGCTTAACCAACACTTAGCACGAGGGCAAAGTAAAAAAAGATGAATGAAAATGAGAACCGCATCAATGAATAGCCTGCAAAAATCGCGTCAACATGTGTTAGAACAAATTCAGCATGCCTGTCAGCAGGCGCAGCGTGACCCGGCAGAGGTCCAGCTGCTGGCGGTCTCCAAAACCCATCCGAGTGCTGTGTTGCAGGAAATGTACCAGACCGGACAGCGAGCCTTTGGCGAAAACTATTTGCAGGAAGCGCTGGAAAAAATTGAGGCACTGCAGGATTTAGACATTGAGTGGCATTTTATTGGCCATGTACAGCGCAACAAAACCAAACATCTGGCTGAAAAATTTGCCTGGGTGCATGGGGTAGACCGGCTGATTATTGCCGAGCGATTGTCCAATCAGCGCAGCGATCAGCAGATGCCACTGAATATCTGTCTACAGGTCAATATTGATGGACAGGACACCAAAGATGGCTGTAGCCCTGCCGAAGTACCGGCGCTGGTCGAGCAGATTAGTCGGTTACCGAATTTACGTTTACGTGGCCTGATGGTGATTCCGGCACCAGATAACACCGCCGCCTTTCAGGATGCCAAACAACTGTTTGATACGGTCAAGGAGCAACATGCACAGCCTGCAGATTGGGATACGTTAAGTATGGGCATGTCCGGTGATTTAAATGCAGCAATTGCCGCAGGTTCGACCATGGTGCGGATTGGTACGGCATTATTTGGTGCGCGTGATTATTCGAAATAATGCTGCATCACAGTATTCAGATTGTTCTTTGACATCACAGCCCGCTTAGGACAAGTGCCGTTCAATCCGGCGCGGTGGCTCCAGTTTTTGCGCCACCAGCCAGGCAAAACCAATCAGCACCGCCATCGTGATAATCAGGCTGAGCAGAGCCACTCCTAAGCCGTGCTGTAGCGTAAACGGAAAACAGCCCAGGATAAAAATCAGCAACGGGAAATGGGTGATATACAGGGTATAGGAAAACTGCGCGGAAGCCGGCCAGATCACCTGAATCTGCTGTTCACCACGCGCCAGTTGTAGCAGCCAGCAGGCCGCCGCAATCCCGATGCACAGGTTAAACAGCCTGAAATTTTCGCCAGTGTAGTACTGCGCCCGATAAATGGAATGAAACTGGTAGGCATCAAACAGGGCAATCAGCACCGCCAAGAGCAGAAAACCGGATTTAAAATAGTGCAGCTGGGCGGCTGGAATCTGTTTGCTCCATGTCGGACTGGCAAAAGTAAAAGCCAGCAGCCAGACCAGAAAATAAATCAGAAACTGGATATTGAGCAGGCTTAGCCCGAGCAGCAGGGTTAAAAACAGCAGGACGCTCCCAGGTCTGAATGTCACCAGGCAGCCGGCCAGAACATAAAACCAGACTTCATAACTCAGGCTCCAGAGGGCAGCATTGGCCGATACGGTCGGCGTTACAAAGCCATTAACGAAAAACAGCGAACCAAGAAAATCGGTTGCGCTAATGTCATAGCTGTGCCGGATCATAAAGCTGTGACCTGCCTCAATGTTATGGGAGCTGGACGCAAAGAAATAGGGTGCCAGTGCATACAATAACAAGGTTAGCAGCATGGCAAATAAAAATGGCCCCAGAATACGCTGGCAGCGTTGCCGGCTATAGGCCAAGCCTGAAAACTGTCGATGGCGATGGATATTGTGGCGGATGGAGTGTCCAATCAGATAGCCGCTTAGAACAAAGAACATCATCACTGCGGCCTGTCCGAGCAGACGCACACCCGAATAGAGGATTTGATCCAGCGGACCAATAAAGGCCTGAAAACAGTGGCTGAACAGCACCAGAATGGCACTCCATCCGCGCAGGCTTTCTAGCTGCAGGCTGAGCTGCGGCGAGAGCGGACGATAGTGCCAGAACATGGCCTAGCCTACGATCTGCAGGGTACTGGCCCCGGCACCAATTGGTTTGACCTGAATCTGGACCGGAATCCGTTCATGAATTTCCTGAATATGGGAAATCAGCACCACTTTACGGCCCTGGCTTTGCAGCCGGTCGAGCGCATTCATGACCATATGTAGCGAGGCCGGGTCGAGCGTCCCAAAGCCTTCATCAATAAACAGCGATTCTAGTTTCATGGAGCCGGAGGCCATATTGGCAATGGCCAGCGCCAGCGCCAGTGATACTAGGAAGGTTTCACCCCCCGATAAAGACAGTACCGGCCGGATTTCGCCGTTCATGTCATGATCCAGAATCGCGAGGCCCAGACTGTTGGGAATACGCTGTAGCTGATAACGCGGCGCCAGCGGCTGCAATTGCTGGTTGGCATGTTCCACCAGAATATCCAGATGATGTTCCTGGGCAATTTTCTGGAATTTGGTCCCTTCCTTGCTGCCAATTAAATCGGCAATCCGGCCCCAGCGATATTCTTCAGCCTGAATTTTTTCAATCTGGCTCTGGAATTTGGACAGTTGTGCCTGCGCCTGTTGCTGCATACGTAACTGGGTTTCCAGCTGGTTAAACTGCTCCTGCAAGCTGTTTTTTTCCTGTTCCAGCTGTTCCAATTGGGTGGTCACCTCATCATAACTGGTGGTTGGTTGCTGGGCCTGATGCTGCTGGAATTGCTCTTGCAATACATCTAGCGCACTTTGTGCACTGAGCATGGCTTGCTGCTGTTGCTGGATGGCCTGACGTATGGCCTGCCAGCTGGCCAGATCAATACCCAGACATTGTTCGATCTGCTCGGCTGTAAACTGTGGATGCTGGCTTTGCCACTGCTGAATGTTGTGCTGTAGCTGCTGCACACTTTCCAGAAGCTGCTGCTGGCGCGTATGCAGACCTTGCTGTTTCAGCTGCGCCTGCTGGAATTGCTGTTCCAGCTGACGGCAGTGCAGACGTTGCTGTTCTACCTGCTGCTGGAGTTGTTGCTGCTGCTCTCGTAACAGGTGCTGCCAGGCTTTGCCGGTATCCAGCACCTGTCCGGTATGTTGCTGGCTGAGATCACGTACCTGCTGGCGCAACTGGCTGCCTTGAGTTTGTGCATGGGTACGGTCATTGCTCAGCTGCTGCTGTTGCTGCTGATAGAACTGTAATTGCTGTTCACCGTCTTTGATCTGGCGCTGTAATTCCTGCTGCTGTTGCAGGCACTGTTCGCGCTGTTGTAGATATTGAGTCCGGCTGCTCAGCAGGGCAATAAGAGTCTGACACATCTCGGCCTGGTTCGCCCATTGTGCTTGCTGGGCTGGTTCCAGTGCCTGGGTGACCGGTTCAATCAGTTGTTCCAGCTGCTGGAATTGCTGACAGAGTAACTGCAGAGTCTGAATCTGCTGCTGCAAATGTTGCAGCTGCTGGGTCTGGCTTTTCAGCTGTTGCTGGCGGGTTTTTAGCTGCTGTAACTGCTGTTGCTGCTGATTTAGCTTGTGTTGCAGGGTAGTCTGCAAGGCGGTCAGATCGTGCGCTGTATCATCCAGCTGTGTGCTTGGGCTGAGTGTTTGAACCTGCTGCAGTTTCTGTTGCACACTGTCTTGAAGCTGGCTAGAGCGTAGCTGTTTCTGTTCCAGCAGGGTTTGCTGTTTTGAATGCTGCAATTGTAATTGCTGAAGTTGCTGCTGACACTGCTGTTCCTGCTGCTGTGCCTGTTGCAGCTGGGTGTTCTGTACCGACTGCAGCGCAGATTCCAGTAAATCTTGATGACTGACAAATGGATGCTCAGTACTACCGCAGACCATACACGGCTGTTCCGCTTGCAGTTGTTGACGCAGCTCCTGCACACTTTGCGCGTGTAATAAACGCTGCTGGGCAAAAATCTGTTCCAGCTGTTCACGGGCCGTCTGGGCATTTTGGTAGTGCTGCTGTGCTTCAGTTTGCGCCTGTTGCAAGCTGCTCAGCTCGGCCTGAAGCTGGGTGATGTGCTGCTGTAATTGCTGCTGTTCCTGCTGTTCACTCAGCATGTGTTGTAACAGGAACAGGGCCTGTTCCAGCTGCTGACTGTGTTGCTGGTGCTGTACCTGCTGCTGTTCCAGTTCTGTTGCTTGCTGTTCCAGTTCAGCCAGCGAACCGGCCTGCTGGAGCGCATCGGCCTGTTGCTGTTTAACATCGTTCAGCTGCTGTTGCAACTGGTCCAGTGAACTGTGCGCATGTGCCGGTGCCTGCTGCTGTAGCTGTTGTTGTAGTTTCTGAAATTGCTGCAAGCGTTGCAGAATACTGTGTGGCTCACGGTCAAATACTGCCAGAAAAGCATGCTGGACTGATTGCTGTTCTAGATGTTCTAACTGCATATGCAACTGCTGTAAGTGCTGTTGCTGGCCGTGCTGCTGGGTGGTTAGTGGTGTAATTTTTTCATTTTGAATCTGTTTCAGCTGGGCATCGGCTTCTTTATAGCGCTGAATCAGATGCTCAATCTGGCCATCCAGCTGTAGTGCCTGTTCTAACACGGGTTGTAACTGTAGCTGTTCTTTCTGCTGTTGTTGCGCGCTGTGCTGCAATTGTTCCAGCTGCTGCTGTGCCTGCAGGTGTTGCTGTTCACAGTGTTGATATTCCGGCTGGAATTGCTCAAGTTGCTGCGCCAGCTGTTGCTGTTGCAACTGTTGCTGGCGCTGCTGTAGATACTGTTCACGGATTTCCTGAAACTGGTCCAGCTGCGCCAGCAGGTCACGCTGCGGCTGCATTTTCTGGTTGGCATCGACCTGGACCAGATAAAATTCTTTTTTAGCCTGAATTTCACTGTGCAGACGATGCTGCTGCTTGTACCAGCTTAAATCATTCAGCAGCAGTTTTTCGCTTTGCAGTTTCTCATGCAGACTCAGTTTGCTCTGGGCATGCTGCTGTTGCAGGATTTGCAGCTGTTCATCACTGAGCAGATCAATATGCCCCATCAGCTGTTGTAACTGTTCTTTTTCGCTGCGAATCTGGCGGATTTTTTCAAAGGCTTTCTGACTGACCAGGCTGAAAATATGGGAATTGGTCAGATATTCCAGCAAGTCGGCGCGGTCCTGATCTTTGGCCTTTAAAAACGCACCCACTTCAGATTGGGCCAGCAAGACGGCGCGGGTAAACTGCTCAAAACTCAGCCCAATCAGCTTTTCAACTGTCGGGGTGCATTCCGAAATTTTCTGGGTCAACACGCGCTGATCTTCCACAGCAGTAATCGCGCGTTCGACTTTTAAATTGCCATCGACCTTGTTACGGGCGCGGCGCACTTCCCAGCGTGCCAGATAACGCTTTTGATCCAGCGCAATAAATTCCAGTTCGGCAAAGCCTTGGGTACAGCCGTGGCGCAGAATATTTTTAGAATCTTTAATCGAGATGCCCTGACCGCTGGCATCTTTAAGCGCCCCGGCAGCGCCGTTTAAGCGCGGAATCTGGTCATACAGCGCCAGACACATGGCATCGAGCAGGGTCGATTTACCGGCCCCGGTTTTTCCGGTAATCGCAATCAGGCCGGCATGTGCCAGCGGTGCGCTTTCAAAGTTGATGTCTTGGGTGCCGGCAATAGAAGCCAGATTGTTCAGACTTAAACGTAAAATTTTCATGTCTGATCCTTATGGCTGTTCTTGTTCAAGGCTGGACTGCGCTTCAATCAGCAGCTGCATAAAATCTCGCTCGACCGAAGCATCTGGCTGATAGCCCATTTTGCTCCACAGCTGTTTAAATAAGCTGTCCGGTGTGGGCGGTGCCAGATCAATTTTGGACTGATCTGCGGCCTGATTTTCCTGCGGGCTATAGACCCGGCAAATGCGTAACAGGCGATAGCGCTGTTCAGGCAAGGTCTGTTCAATCTGTTGGCGTAAATCGACCGGCGGTGGTACATCGGTGCTGTATTCAATTTCCAGATAATCACGCTGGCAGATGCGTTCCACCGCACCTTGCGGGAGGGCTTTCAGTTGCTGAAACACTTCATCCAGACTGCCGCGAATACGGTGCAGCTGTACACTGCGCGGAATCAGCAGCGAGCCCAGTTGCAGGCGCTGTTCGGGCGCAGCCTGCGGGTCAATCTTGACCTCGAGCACCTGATGCTTGTACTGGATTTCACTAAAAGACAGCGGAATTGGCGAGCCGCTATAGCGGATATGTGGATGCTGGACTTTTTGCGGTTTATGCAGATGGCCCAGCGCGACGTAGTCAATCACATCATCAAACAGGGCAGTGGAGAGTGCTTCTTCATGGCCAATAATGATCGGCCGTTCTGAATCTGAGGTTTCGCCGCCTTGCATATGCGCATGTGACATCAGAATCAGTGCCTGATCTTCTGTTTTACGGCGTTTGGCTTCGGCAATCAGCTGCTGATGCAAATAGGCAATCGCATTCTGGGCGTTCTGTGTCTGCTCATTCAGTCCGGTAATTTCCACGGTGCGCAAAAACGGCAGGGTTAGACACCAGGCAATAATCGTATTTTCGGCATCATAAATTGGTACCAGTAAACGGTCGAGATCCAGCTGGTTGTCGGCATTGCGCTGAATCACCCCAACCGCCTTGGCCTTAAACTTGGCCAGCAACGGTTCCACCTGTTCAATGCGGTAGCCGGAGTCATGGTTGCCGGCAATCATCAGGGTTTGCATGTGCGGTGCAATGGCGTGGGCATCGGCCAGAAACTGGTACAGCTGGCGCTGCGCGCTAGAAGCCGGGTTAATCACATCAAAAATATCCCCGGCAATAAACAGGGCATTCGGCTGTTTTTCCTGGATTTGTTCTAATAACCAGTCTAAAAACTGTGCATGTTCATATTCACGATCGTGGTTATGGAAAAATTGCCCCAAATGCCAATCTGACGTATGAAAAAAATGCACTGCCATGTCATCAACCTGTTTTGCTTTAGGCAAGCATACTATAGCTGAGGGCGAAATTTAAAATTCTGTACCGGTATAAAACGCTAAGGTTTAATCTTTATTGTCCTGAAGATGAAGGCTGCCCACCAGCAAAGACCAGACAAATAAAAGCCGACGATTCGAGTGATGATAAATCGTCGGCCAAATAAAAAGTGCGATGAACAAAGCATTTGGCTGCTATACAAAAACTTGATTCACATTTGCTTATTGCTTTAGCATAGCTTCCCGAAAAATTTGTGGATGCCGTTACAAATTCGCCGGAGATGAAGCTTGTGCCCTATATAACGCCTGTTCGGGCACAACGGTTGACAGGATCATGCAAAAAAAATCAATTTTTTTTATACTAGTTGCTTATGGCTCAGGTAGACAGTTTAATGATTTCTCTAACACGTTATTTTCTCTGGTTTTTATTTTTCTGTCTGATCTTTACCTGTATCTGCGGGGTACTGGCCGCATTGTTACCGGCGGGTGTGGGCGGCATTTTAACCGCAGTGCCTTATTTGGTTGCCATGATCTGGGTGCTGTTTAAATTTTTAAAACAGCAGCAGCGCGCACCGTCTCAGGCCGAGCGTAAAAAGCTGACCTTGGGTTTTAGCCTGATTTTCTGGGGCTATAATCTGGCCTTTTTATTACTCGGCATCTGGATTTTTTCCCGTCAGAATCCAACCATCTGGCAGGATTTTCTGCTGTATTTACAGCAGCCGCAATTTTTAAGCGTGGTGGTGATTATGTGGTTATTAATTGCCATTCCGCTGTATCTGCTGACGTACTGGTTTTATGGTAAACAGGCGCAGCGGATGGCGGCCAAAATGTTTGGTTCACAGCATCAGGGCTAAATCATCTGACGTATTTCCCTTCGCCTCATCTCGGGTAGGGGAACATGTGATCTAATTCTAACTGGCCAGGGTAGCATGCTGTAAACGGGCCGGACTATAAGCCTCAGGAGATACATCCGGGGTCTGGCCCAACAGCAGTTGACGCAGCAAACGTGCAGAAGCCGGTGCCATACACAGACCATTACGGAAATGGCCAAAATTGGCCCACAGATTGTCAAACTCCGGCATCAAGCCAATATAGGGAATACCGCCGTCTGGTGAGCCCGGGCGTAAACCGGCCCATTGCTTGACGATGGGCAGGTCTTTTAAGGCTGGCACCATGGCATAGCTGGCCTCCAGAATATGGGCCGTGGTATCGGTATTCAAACGAGTATCAAAGCCCTGTTCTGCCATACTGGAACCACAGACAATATGTCCGTCCTGACGCGGAATCAGATACATGACTTGATTCATGCACATGGTGGGCAGCCAGTTTTCCGGAGTTTTAAACAGTACCATCTGTCCATGCACCGGACGTACCGGAATCTGTACATCAAGCTGCTCGGCCCAGCGCGCTGACCAGGCGCCGGTGGTCAAAACATAGTCATCGGCCTGATAACGCTGTCCGGCCTGATCCACAATGGCACGTACCTGCTGACCATGCAGCTCTAGACGTTCAATCGGGCAGTGTTCAAACAGCTGCACCCGTGGATGCTGCTTTAAATAGCATAGAATTGACTGTAATAAACGCGGATTACGCACATTGGCCAGCTGCGGGAAATAGATGGCCTGCTGGAACTGCGCGGAAATATGCGGATTCAGCTGATGCAGTTCGGCGCTGTGCAGATGCTTTGCCTGCTGCATCGGTTGCTGAAATTGCTCGGCGAAATTCAGGCCAATGTCAAAATCGCTTTCATCAAAAATCAGCATACCGGTTTCATGGATCTGAAAATCAATGCCGGTGTCAGGCTGAAGTTTGGCATTCCAGCGCAGATATTCAGTCTTGGCCGATTGCGCCAGCACATTCACCGCTGCCGGATAACGCCACGGATACATTGGAGAGAGAATACCACCACCGGCCCAGGAGGCCGCCTGTCCGGATTGCTGCTGATCAAAAATACTGACCGAGCAGCCCTGTTCCAATAGCTCCAGCGCCGACATCAGTCCACTAATGCCGGCACCAATCATGGCAATGTGCTTCATTGCAGTGGCAATATCCTTATTTCATGTCTTTGAGTTTGAGTGCGGCTTCTTCTGCAAAGTAGGTCCAGATGCCATCAGCACCGGCACGGCGGCAGCTCATCAGCGATTCAATGATCACGCTGTCAGATAACCAGCCATTTTGAATGGCAGCAGCCAGCATCGCGTATTCCCCGCTAACCTGATAAACAAAGGTCGGCACCGCAAAAGTATCTTTGACTTCATGGACAATATCCAGATATGGCATACCCGGTTTGACAATCACCATGTCGGCGCCTTCCTGAATATCCAGCGCGATTTCATGCAGTGCTTCTGCACGGTTGCCAATATCCATCTGGTAATTGTATTTATTGCCGCCTTTTAAATTGCTGGCCGAGCCGACGGCATCCCGGAACGGGCCGTAAAAGCTGGAAGCATATTTGGCCGAGTAAGCCATGATGTTGGTATAGATATGACCTTGTGCTTCCAGTGCCTGACGGATAGCACCAATACGGCCATCCATCATGTCGCTTGGCGCAACCACATCGGCACCGGCTTCAGCATGGCTTAAGCATTGCTTGATTAAGGCTGCTACGGTTTCATCATTCAGCACATAACCGCTGTCATCAATAATGCCATCCTGACCATGGGTGGTGTACGGATCGAGGGCGCCGTCGGTAATCAACACCATCTCCGGGAGTTCTTTTTTCAGTAAACGGACCGTGCTTTGTACGAGGCCATCTTCGTGCCAGGCGGCTTCGGCGGTCAGGCTTTTATCTTCTTGTGGGGTGACCGGGAACAGTGCCAGTTTAGACACACCCAGTTCCAGCAGGTGTTCGGCTTTTTTCAGTAGCAGATCGGCCGACAGGCGCTGAATGTTGGGCATGCTCGGAATATCTTGGGTCTGGTTCTGACCGGGTAAAACAAATACTGGATAAATGAGATGATCAACCGTGAGCTGGGTTTCTCGCACCATGGCACGTAGCTGGTCATTTTTACGGATACGACGCATACGAGTGGCAGGAAATGCGGGACGATTAAACGTATAAGTCATAACAATCTCACTGATCAGTATTAAACTAGACAATATTGTAGACCCATAAACAGGATTGTGGGGCAAAATACATGCGTTTTTTCTCAATTTAAGGTAATTGGCCAATTTATGAGCGATATGGCAAAAAAGTGGACCGGAGGCATTCATTTGGGTTCGAAAGTAGATATTGATGTCGTCTTACAGCAATTGTGTCAGGCCTTTAACAGTTCACCATTTTTTAAGCATAACGGTATGCAGATGCGCGTGGTGGATCAGCAGATTGAAGCCTATATCGAGATGCAGCCGCAGCTGATTGGTAATGTGGCTTTCCAGATTTTACATGGCGGGGTTGCTGCGACAATTCTGGACAGTGTGGGCGGGATTGTGGCGATGGGCGAGCTGTATAAGCGCACCGAGCCGGAGCAGTTACCTGATACCATCAAGAAAGTCACCCGTTTGGCCACGGTGGATATGCGGGTGGATTATCTGGCGCCGGGGCGTGGCAAATATTTTACGGCTCGTGCTGAAACCCTGCGTTTGGGCCGTAAAGGCTGTACCATGCGCATGACTCTGGTCAATGATGAACATGAAGCCATTGCCACCGCAATTGCGTCTTATGCCTATTAATCCAAATGAATTGATTGGCAGATAAAAAAACAGGCTCCATCGGGCCTGTTTTTTTATTTGGATCAGTCGCGGTGAATAGCGTAAAAATCAAGCTTGAGCGATTTCGCGGGGCGTGTGCCGTTTAAAGATCGGAACGGGCACGTTTTAGCGCCTGTTGCCATTTTTGCAAATGTGCCTGACGCTGATCTTCTCCCATGCCGGGTTCAAACGCGCGTTCTAGCTGCCAGTTATCAGCAATATCACTTAAGCTGTTAAACACCCCGGATTTAAGCCCAGCCATTGCTGCTGCACCCCAGGCGGTGGACTCCCGCATTTGCGGCCTTAACACTGGCACATTGAGCAGATCGGCTTGAAACTGCATCAGCATATCATTACAGCTGGCACCGCCATCAACCCGTAATTCTTTGAGCGGTTGCTGAATATCTGACTGCATCGCGCTGAGAACATCGGCCACCTGAAAGGCAATTGCTTCAAGTGCTGCCCGGGCGATATGGGCTTTATGAGTGCCACGCGACATACCGCAGAGCAGGGCACGCGCATTACTGTCCCAGTGCGGCGCACCTAGACCGGTAAAGGCCGGCACCAGCACCACGCCATCGGTAGCGCTGACCTGACTGGCCAGCTGTTCGACCTCGGCACTCTGTTGAATGATGCCCAAACCATCGCGTAGCCATTGCACAATCGCACCGGCCATAAACACACTGCCTTCAAGCGCATAATGGGTCTGATTCTGACATTGCCAGGCCAGGGTACTGAGCAGTTTGTTCTGGCTGTATTGCAGTGTCGAACCGGTATTAAACAGCATAAAGCAGCCGGTGCCATAGGTGTTTTTGGCCATGCCCGGCTCAAAACAGGATTGGCCGAACAGGGCTGATTGCTGATCGCCCAGAATGCCGCTGATTGGAATTCGGGCGCCGAGTAAGCCGGCTGCGGTATCGGCCACATAATGATCGGAACTGATAATTTTCGGTAAGACCGAAGCGGGAATCTGAAAAAGTTGTAGCAGTTCTTCATCCCAGCTTTGGGTTTGTAAATTCATGAGCATGGTGCGTGAGGCATTGCTGACTTCAATTACATGCTCGGCGCCTTGGGTCAGGTTCCAGATTAGCCAGCTATCGACGGTACCAAAGGCAACATGCCCCTGCGCTACCAGTTCGGCCAGACCGGGAATATGCTTAAGCAACCAGACCAGCTTGCCGGCACTAAAATAAGGGTCAATTAGTAATCCGGTGGTCTGCTGTATTTTTTGTTGCAGTCCCTGTTGCAGCAGCTGGTTGCACCAGTCGGCTGCGCGCCGGTCTTGCCAGATGATGGCCGGAGCCAAGGGCTGGCCATTGCGTTTGTCCCAGACGATGGTGGTTTCCCGCTGGTTAGTGAGGCCAATGGCATGAATATCTTTGGCCAGAATCCGTGCGGATGCCAGTGCCTGTTGCACCACGGCCATCTGGCTGCTCCAGATTTCCTGGGCATCTTGTTCCACCCAGCCGGATTGCGGGGTGTTGATTTGGGTTTCGCGTTGCGCGCTGGCCTGAACCTGTCCATGTTCATTAAAAATAATCGCGCGACTTGAGGTCGTGCCCTGATCCAGGGCGAGTAAATAAGTCATAATTTATACTGTTATCTGACTTGAAATTTAAAATATTAGCGCAATTATGTTATTAAGCGCAGATCTTGCGGTGAATAGTTGTGAAATGATCTCGTAATTTTCAACTTTTATGCTATGATGGCGCTGTAGTCTGGGGGTGTTATTGGCTTCGACGCTGATGATGAAACTCATAGATGCATGCCGAGAGCGCATTTTCTCTCGTAAATCAAATTTGCATTTAAATAGTCGCAAACGACGAAACTTACGCTCTAGCTGCCTAAGGGCCGCTTGTCCGCTTCACTGAATACTTGTGGTCAGTGAACCCGACCGAAGCGAACGCACACAAGTCCGTATAGAGCCAAGCCTCGGGGCTTTATACCAAACTTAGAGGATCGCACTTTGAACCCTGTTCGTCGGGTCTTAAAGTGTTAAAACAATAGACGATATCTAAGCATGTAGTATTCTCGAGCGTAGTGTTGGCGGACGCGGGTTCAACTCCCGCCACCTCCACCAAAATTCTTTCCGAAGTAATCCATCGGAATCTAAAAAAGCCTTTAAACTCAATGTTTAAAGGCTTTTTTTTATGCCTGCTTGTCCGACCCTGTCCTAAGCTGTTTGACCCAATTTTTGCTTTGTGGGGGTCAAAATTGGGACAATTTGACCCACTAAATAAGTTTTATTGTGTGGGACAAAGATATGTCGCTTACTGATGTGCTGTGTAAAAAAGCATTACCGAAGGAAAAACAGTACCGCCTTTCTGATAGTAATGGTCTGTCTTTACGAATAGATCCGAATGGGAAAAAATATTGGTCTATCCGGTATACGGAAAATGGACAAAGGAAGTCCAAAGCATTAGGTCTATATCCTGAGCTGAGTTTAAAGCGTGCAAGAGAGATAGCGCTTGATCTGAGATACAAGCTCAAGAATACAGTTGAGGTCGAAGAGGAGCAGCCTTGCTTTAAGGAGGTTGCGGAGGATTGGTTCAATAATCAAAAAGAAACCTGGTCATCCAAACATATCAGTAATGTAAGAGCTTCATTGGATGAGCTTTATATTGCCCTAGCTAATAAGCGTATTAACCAAATTCAAGCACCTGAGATTCTGCAGATTATTAAAAAGATTGAGGCAAGAGGCTCGCTTGAAATTGCAAAACGTACCTTGTCTCGTTGTGGCATGGTCATGAAATATGCTATTGCCCATGGATACCGCTATGATAATCCGGCAGGTGATTTAGTCTATGCCCTCAAGAATAAAAGGGTCAAAAATCTGGCTTCGCTTTCTGCCTCTGAGATGCCTGAATTTCTTAGACGTATTAAGGCTTATCCTGCCGATGCTCAAACACATCATGCCATTGTCCTGATTATGCTGACAGGCGTTCGGGTTAGTGAATTGCTGCAAGCACGCTGGGAGGAATTTGATCTGGAAGGGCGTAAGTGGGATATCCCTGAAGAGCGTATGAAGAACCGATTGCCACATCGTGTACCGTTGACGGACATGATGATTGCTGAGCTAAAAGCTTTGAGGCTTACTCATAATCAGGAACTGTTATTTCCACATCGTTTAAATAATAAAGAACCTATGCGTAGTGAGTCTATTTTGGCTGTTATCAAACGTTCAGGCTATGCAGGACGAATGACCACACATGGTTTTAGATCATTATTCAGTACTGTCCTTAATGAGTCAAACCTATTTAATCCTGATGCGATTGAACGCCAGCTTGCCCATGTTCCTCAAAATAGAATTCGCTCGGCTTATAACCGGGCACAATATTGGGATGAGAGGGTAAGAATTATGGAGTGGTATGGGGAGCAAGTAGAATTCTGGTTAAAAGGCTAAAACTATGGCACATTATCTATAAATACAGCTTTTGATATTAATTTATTAAGTATAGGATTTTTTTATCGGATATTACGACCACCGCATTTAAGTTTTACTGGATAACCTTTTTTCAATATATTGGATAAATGCTAAGTTATTATTGATTTATTTTCTTTGAAATATTTATGAAATGATCTAAATAATAGACCTCTTGTATTAGTCAAAATTTAAATAGCCAAAAACTATATTAGACCTCTTGCGAAAGTCGTTATTGCAAGTTAATTCGGTTTACCAGTGCAGCGATTAAGTTAATGCGTAAACCGAATCTTTTCCGTCTATTTCGATAGCGTTCACTTAATATTCTAAATGTTTTCAATTGACTATTGATGTGTTCGATCACAACTCGTATTTTTCCAAGCATTTTATTGTACTTTTTCTCAGCATCAAATAAAGGTAAATTCTTCTTTTTCTTGATTGGCATCAATAACTTAAATCCATCTTGTTCTAATCCATAGTACCCTAAATCCGTCAGAACATATTCACAATGTTTAAACTTCTTAACCGTTTTTCTTGCCAGTTTAATATCATGCTGACTGCCATTTGATACATTGATCCCTATGATTTGTTTGCTCTGCGGATGATAGATCACTTGGGTTTTTAGTGTATGTTTCTTCTTTTTACCACTGTAGAACTTACTCTGGTTTTTTTTTCGGGCGTTCTATTGAACATTCTGTCGCATCAATAATGACCCAGTTAAAGTGTTCGTCTGCTGTGGTAATACTTCGTTTTGGCAGAATAAAACATCTCGATTTCATCAAAGCATCTTCAACCTTTTTAATGGTTCGATTCACATTACTTTCAGCGATATGGTAGTATGCCGCCAATTCTAGTTGAGTGCTGTAGTTGCGTAAGTAATTGAGCGTTAATAACAATTGATCCTCTATAGCTAAAGTATGAGGACGACCTGATTTCTTTTTAAGTGATTCTGCTTTTTCTAAAACATCGACCATTTCAGTAAAAACTGGTCGAGGTACACCAACCAAGCGCTTAAATTCAGAATCTGAAAAACGGTTTAATTTCTCATATCTCATGAAATATATATTGAGGCATTTTTTACTTTCGCAAGAGGTCTATTTTATAAGACTTTAGTTAATTCAAAAATTATTTAAAGAATACTTTCGCAAGAGGTCTAATTAATATAGAGGGCTAACTACCTTGACTAAATATAGAAAATGATTAACTCATCACAGTGGTATGGTAAAAGTTAAGTTTAAAAAATTATTCAATACCAACCTAATTAAAAAAGAAACTTTCTTATTTATATTAAAAACGTATGTACCCCATTTCTACCTATGCATAGTGTTAGGGTGAGCGGATGAATATTATGGAGTGTAATTGTTAGCTAGTGGTAAGCAAATTTATTCTATTAATAATACCCTAAGAATTTTTCTAGGCTAATTTAATAAAGAGTATTTGAAGGATATTCTTATGAATGCTTGAGAAATAATAAATTTTTGCATTAGTGGGATTTATATAGATATTGGAGTATTTAACTTAAATGTATACGATCAAATTAATTATGCATAATTGTGATTAATATTTTAGGAAAATGTGATTTTTAGGATAATGAATTGTGATTAATAGGTTTTATTAATTGTTGTGATTGGTGTTTACTTACTGTATATTCAATAGGTTATTTGATTTTTACGCGATTTTCATAGATATGAACAAAATAGATCTGTTTAAGTTACTTAGATTTAGAACTAAGCATTCATATGCAGAGTTACCACAAGAAGAACGAGATAGAACGACCTTTTTTAAGGAGTCAGTGGATGTCTTGGAGTACTACTCTAAATTTATTGATGATGTGATAAGTGACAAAAAACCTATATTAAAAGAGTTTGAGCTCAATCATAAAAATGGAAGTAGTGAGTTTAGAGAAGAAGTTTATTACTATTTTGATCAGCTCAAAACCTTATCAACTTTTATTCCACAGCTAGATTATAAATTGGGACAGGATATTTTTCCTTCTGGACTATTTGAATTTTTAATAAGAATAAAAGGCAATGAGAGATCATATTTTTTTGATAAATCACTTAACCAAAATTTTTCTGCTAGACAAGTAATAGAGTTAATTAATTGGATTAGGTGGAATAAGAGAAGTATTTCTTGGAATAGAAGATTTGACGATAACTTATTCTGGAGTGAATTCTGTATGTTGTGTACAGAATTTGATGCAATAATTACAAATAATCCAGATATAAAAATATTATGTCTAGATATTCAGCTTAAGAATAATCATACGGATAATTATGAAAATTTTGATGATGATTTTAGGCGAATTAATTGGGATTATGGTCGTAAAATCCATAATTATTTGAATGATTTTCCTGATTTTATTCATGGTTTTTTTAAGTATGAAAACGATCATCAGTTTGGTTTGAATTTACATTGTATCTTATTTTTTGATGGGAAAGGAAAGCTTAATACGAAAGCTAAAATAGAGAAGCTGAAAGAAAAAATCATACGGGATAAGGTTGAATCAGGTATACAGATCAGCGATTGGTTGGTGCAATTAAAGAAAGTCACTCAGCACGATTTTTCAAAGATTTCACACCATCAGAAAGAACATATTCAGCATTTTAAGTATTGGGTGTTGGGCTATTACATTTATATAGATAGAATTATAAAACTTGATTATAAAGATAGCCAAAATGAATCTTTGCCAATTAATTATATTTTTGGGAAGCAAAATCGGTCTGTGCCTATTGATCCTCAGGAAGCTTACCGTAAGCATATTAAATTTTGGCAAAATATAATTGAAGGTAAGAATCCTCAAAAAATCTGGCAGTGCCAAAATCTTAGTAGGGATGCAATTGAGCGAATAATAGTTACCGAACTTATTTATAAAGAATACGCAAAGTTAGATACAAGATTTGCAGATTTAGCTGAAGTTGGACTACGTCTAGAGATTTTCATTGAAAACTTATTGGCTTCTAACGGAGGCCTTTTCGATTTTCCACGCCAGTTTAATGATTTTAACCCACTAACTACAGATGAACTAACCTATTCAATCACTAGATCTTGCCAACAATATTTTAGTCTACTTGATGAGCAAGATAAAATTCAGAGATTATTAAAATACTCATTCGACGGAATGACGAGTTTCTTTCTTACTAGTATTACGCTACAGCTCAGTGCATTTTTCTCTAAGAGAGTGGTTGAAGATAAATTTAATTTAGATTTACAAAAAATCGATGAGTTAAATAGGAAAAGCTTAATATTGAAAAAAAAGTATCAAGTTCATACTCATCTGGATGGAAGTCTTAAGATCCGAACTAATCAAGTGTCTCAAAATTTCAATAGATCTGAGGCAAATATAATCCAACACAAAATTTGTACTAGACGGTATGCGACAGCGAGCAGTTATTTAGATCGTATCTTTTTACAGGATCTGGCGGTGTATAGAATTCAATTTAGATTAGAAAGAATTTGGGGTGATGTGTCTCAGGAAGAGTTCTCTAAGCTTTTTACCAGTTTTGTACGTTTTGGCAAGCGAGCTAAGCCACTTTCAATGAGTACAGGATATTTAGGAAGTTGGAATGTTGGTTATGAAAAGAAAACATTTGCTGACGTATTATTTTTTTTTCCGAGAAAGAAGCTTGAGCAACTCGATGAAGTAGGGGCATCCATAATAAAATATTGGGATGGATTTCTTAACAATCATATTCAAGCTAAAATTAATCGAGAGCCTAAGGAAATTGTCAATTCGACTGAATGCATTGAAATATTTTTATCCCAACCAGAATTTAGTTCAAAATACGTCGTGTTTAATGCTAACGATAAAAAGAAACAGAAATTGTTTAAAAATACGATCGTCAAATACCTATGTTATAAGGAAATATTTCAACCAAGACCAGTCAAAGAAATTAAAAAAGTTCTTATGAAAGGAAAAGTAACTTGATTTCTATTTCTCATGAAAAAATTAACTTTAGCTTCGCTCGACTTAGAAAACTCCTTTGTCTTACATATAGTTAGTTTGAGGGATCCTCTATGTTTTCGAGGAATAGGCTTAACAGGTTTTTAAAGTTATTATATATAAGACTAATAATGTAATTATCAATTCTTTATGTTGTTGATTATTCTACATATATATCTGTGAGCAATTAAAAGTTTACAGACAAGGGTGTGATATGAATCCTAACAACATGAGTATCGATAATGAACCCTATAACCCATAACTGGAATGAGTCTAATCTGTGTATTGCTATAGAGCATTTTGTCTATAGTGTTTGCTTTGAGTATATGAGTGAAAATCATTTTAGACAGTCACTCAGTACATTGTATGAAGCGTTTCAATATTTCTATTCACCACAGCTTGAGTACTCTTCCTCTATCCAGCGCTTTATTCATTGTATGTGGTGGATTGATCACTTCCTGAATGGTCAATCAGCATCATACATCTTAAATTTTAATACTCAGCAAGTTCAAACCCTATGCTGTGTACTCAGCCAATATCGAAATGAATACTGGAAAGATCAAGCTCGTTTTATTAAGCAAGAACAGCAGAATCAAAAATCTCTTCGTGAGTATTTAACCAAGCTCACCACACATTACTCAGAGCTATTATTTGTACGTGTTGACTTGGGATATCTTAAAGAGCAGCAGGTCTATATTAGTATTCAACACGTTCAAGAACATATGAATATTTTAAGAAACCGTATCGCAAATCAAGATGGTTGTTTGTTTGGTCTACAGGGATATGCTTGGGCTTTAGAGCAGGGCGCAGATAAAGGCTATCATTGCCACTTATTACTCATTTATGATCCATCTAAAAGATTGAATGATTGGTATTTAGCGGATCAGGTTGGGAAATTATGGCAAAGTATTACTGAAAATATGGGTTATCACTATAATTGTAATACCACCGAGTATAAGCGAAATTTCGAGCAATTGGGGTGTTTAGGAATTGGCCCTATTAAATGTAACCATCCTGCTGAGGTAAGTAATGCTTTTAATGCAGCTATGTATTTGGTCAATCCTGAGAAATCATCACAAGATTTACGGGCTAGATGGCCTGGAATGCGTAGCTTTGGAACAGGTCAATTTGAAGTATCTTGGCGCAGAGGAGTTCAACAGACTTTGCAGCAATGTGGATTTTAGATAAAGAAGATTAAAATATTACGGCACTCCTAAGTCTATGAGCAAATAACTTAGGATGTGTCTCAACATGACCACATATAACGAATCTCAAGTCTTCTGTGAGATTGAAAACTTTATTTTATCAATACTGGCTGGAGAAGTGAATGTAGAACAGTTCAGACAGCAAGTCGTTCCACTTATAAAAAAGTCCAGACGCTTCTTTATTGATGGCAATAACTACATCGCAGCAATTATTATATTTAAGCAGTTAGAACAGATTATCTTTAAGGCTAATACCTTTAAGTTCTATGACTCAATTTATGATTTGCCTGATCAGGTCATAGAGGGCTTCATTCAGCATGTTCATGCGCAGTCTGAATTAATTGCAGCTGATTATCAGCATGATGAAAAACAATTTAGGGCTCAGACTAAAAAAACAGAACGCTTTTTACACGACTTAGTGCAAGAGAATGAACATGTGCAGATCTTTGCCCTGCAGTTAGGATTTACTGAGGAAGCCTTGAAGATGATCCGCTTATATGATGTAGACCTCTATCTCCATGCTTTCTTAAGACTGATCCGATCTCGGGAGATTGCACTATTCCGATATATCCATTCTGTCATTTGGCAGCTGAGACATGATCCTGCACAAGGCTATTATATTCAATTTTTCTGTATCTACTTGGGAAGCGGTGTAACCAAGATATTAGCTGATCATGGCCAACGTATTGCTGATCAGTGGTCAGAAATAACCAATGGTTATGGCAGAGCTCATATTGAAATAAGCGTTCTGAATGGTATCTCAGTGAACTGTCACGATGAAAAGCAGATACACCGTGCCTTGTACAGAGTAAAAGAATTAATGGAGAAAGGAACCCAGCATCATTATTTAAGAGTCATGCGCCATCGAAAGAAGACTTTTGAATGCCAGAGTATTGGCATAACTTCACTTTAGCTAAAGACTGATTAATAGTAAGTGATAGGGGGATAAAAATATCCCCTTATATCAAGAAACTGCAGAATCTGATATTTACCTAGATAGTTAAAAATTATAGGTATAGGTCAAGCCACTGTTGGTACTGATCGTGACTTCACGAACATACTCAGCAGCACAGCCCAGATAAACCTGTGCTACAGAACCATAGCGCATATTTTTATAGCTATAGAAACCTTTAGTGCCGCAATTGCCACGATTGATCGAAACACCGGTTAAAGTCGTGGGATCGTTATTTAGAGAAACAATCATCAGCTTATCTACGTAGCCTGTCATGGTGTGCTGTGATGGATCACGGCGTACACTTAGCTCAAATTCTTCCTGTGCAACGGGTTCAACCATATCTTCAGTATTATATGACTCATCTTCTAAAAAGGACTTATTAACAACAAAATCATCTTCGGGTGGATTGGTTGTCTCAGCCTGATCATAAGTGCTATTCTCAGCAAAGCTTGTTTGCGTTTGGGTATCTTTAGACTTTGGTGCATCATTGCCTGAATTACATGCTGTTAAAGTCAGTAACAGTACGCTGGATATAAAAATAGATGGAATAAAATTCATTTAAATACCTGTTCTTCATCGAATATCGTGCTCTACAGGGTGGAGTCCACTCTTGTGTATTTAATTGTTAATAAAAAATTAATTTCTTGAGCTTAATAAGCTTGAGGATTACTCACCGATCTTTTTAAATACATGCTCGATAGGGGTGTAGTTATCCAGCGTAAAATCAAAGTGAATCGGCTTTTTAAATGCAACATCAAATTTCTTTAAGCGAGCATTTTCGATACCGTTAAAATGCTTTCGTTGAAAAGACATCGTGCTCGGTTCAAGTATTGCGATAGGCTCATTTGCTAAACCTGTTTGAGTGTTGATAGCTTGATAAATAACTAAACTATCTAAAACCAATTTATTCCGATTAAAGTTAAAAATATAACCGACATATTTTTGTCCATCAGCCGTAATAATATTTTTTGCTAACTCTGGCGTTGATGGGGCTGTGAAATTTACGATCAGATCAGATGCAAAATTCATGTCCTCAAAATGTAGCTGCTTCGAGTCAGCATCATAATAAACGAAGTTATCAATCGGGCCGCTTGGACGATCATTGGGTGTATAGCTGCTCGTCATGAACAAACTTTGTCTAGAAGTCGCATTTAAACTCATTTCTAGAAGTTTTAAGTCATAGTTTAAATTGGTATTTTTAGCGTCTAGCTCATTTTGAAGAGTCTGAATACGTTGTTGATATTGCTCTGTACTTTCAAACTGATCTTTTTGCGGTGGGTTAACTTGCATGATCGATCTTATATAATTGATCGCGGTATCATGCGCTGCACGCAAGGAATAATCGTCACCTAGAGCAAAGGTAGATGCAGGAAACTGTTGACCTGTATGCCCGATCACCAGAACTTGATTGTTTTTTAAAGCCAGAACACTTCTTAAATCATTGAGAGTGGTTTGGAAATTCACGCAATTTAGACAATTTTCAGCAGTATCGTCATTTTCAGCAAACATCTGTAATCCAGAGATGGTTTGATACGGCGGATAAAAAGAAAAATATCCCTCATCTTTGATTAATTCCTGAAAGTTTTCTCCCGTTTTAGTGAGCGGAATCTTAATTTTATTTCGGGCGATAATCAAAGGGGAAGACACGGCCTGTGCTGGCGTATCATCATTCAATGACATTTTTTCAATACTTTGAGTCAGCTCTTCATTCTTTGTATCATTTTGTGGTTTGGAACAGCCTGCTAGAGCTAGGCTAGTCAGCAGTGCAATTGAAATGTATTTCATCCTGTTATTTCCCCATCAAATATTTTTAAAGTTTTAAAAATGAATTATGAAATTGACTGTAATTTCAAATACATATTGTCTGGCTGTCACAGGCTCTAGTTATACTATTACTGAGCAAAATAATGACAACTCAAATCCGCTGTGCGATAAATTTCATCATATTGTTCCAGCACAAAGCAGCCCCTGAATTAAAAACTCAGTGGTTGATCAGTGTGATGAAATAAATCAGTACACAGGGCAAGACCATAAAGTTGGAATCGGAATGAAATGCTGAAGTCGGGGGATAGGTAAAACGTAAGCGAGTGCAGGGGGCGAAAGCACAGTAAATTGAATCATGATAGATGACTCCTTGGAATTATAAGAAGTTCTACCGAATCACTGTCAATTGATTATGGTGGCAGAACGAGAAGGGGTTGACAGACTGGGATCCAAGGAACCAGCACGCACAAGGCGTCCCCCTCCCGTCCTACCGCAACAAAGAGGGGGACACGAGGGTTCCACGACATATAAAAATGAATTTCATATATCGTGCTGGATCTGCGGTCTGTCAAAACCGACTGGCAATGTAGGCCAGCCCTTGCATGATAATCGCTGATAAAAATCAGGTCAATTGATCTTGGAATCAAGCCGTTAAAATTAATATAAAAGCAGCTTTTAAAGTCGAATTCTAAAAAAATACAGATACATATCATTTAAATGAGAAGCATGTGGCTCCTTCAAAACAGCCCTATGCAATAACCCAATTCACGCTTTGCCTGCTTTCCCCCAAAGCAGGCTTTTTTTATTTCACTCATTTTTTATTACAGGAATTATTTAGATGAGTTTGCCATGTCCTTATTGTCAGTCCCGAGACACGGTACTGCTGGAATCTCCACAACATTTGGTTATCAACAGTCATTCACCTTCAGCGCAAAACAATGTGATGTCACCTCTGGCACTAGCGACCTTAGGCATTAGTGTTTCTAAAAGTTTAAACATCCCCCCGATTGCAGGTGCCTTAGTAGGTGTCCTGATCGGTGGTATTTGGATGCTGATGACCGAGGATGAAGTCCCAAAAAGCTCACATCCTGTTTATACCCGACATTATTACTGCAATGACTGTGACCGTGATTTTAGTCCAAGCATGCGTAATTAAGCTTTTATACCTTTACAGAAATTTAACTTTTTATAGGAATTAAAATCATGGCACATCAAATTGAACAAATGGCCTATGTCGGACAAACCCCATGGCATGGTCTAGGCAATCAACTCAGCCAAAACCAACCAATTGAAGTCTGGGCCAAGCAAGCAGGTATGGATTGGCGCATTGAATCATCCAATGTCAGTTACATGGCTCAAAACTCACGTGGACAAAGCATCATCATGCCGTATGATGAACAACGGGTACTGTATCGTTCAGATACCCATGCGCCTTTATCGGTGGTGAGTCAGCGTTATCAAGAAGTCCAACCCATGGAGATTCTGGAATTCTACCGTGATCTGACTGAACAATCTGGTTTTGAACTGGAAACCGCAGGTGTCTTGAAAGGTGGGAAGAAGTTCTGGGCATTAGCAAGAACAGGGCAGACTTCTGCTTTAAAAGGAAAGGATGTCAGTAATGGCTACATCCTCTTAGCCACAGCCTGTGATGGAACCTTAGCGACCACCGCACAATTCACCAGTATCCGTGTGGTATGTAACAACACCTTAGCGATTGCTCTGAAAGGTCAGAACTCAAGTGCAGGTGTAGTCAAAGTGCCACACAGTACCAAATTTGATGCCGAGAAGATTAAACAGCAATTGGGTATTTCAGTGCGTGTATGGGATGAACACATGTATGAAATGAAACAACTCAGTCAGCGTAAAGTTACACAAACCGAAGCAGCAGCGTATTTCGATGCGGTGTTTAACAATACTAGCCTGAGTCCAATAGAACAGGATGAAGGCATTATTCAGTTCTACCGTAATGTGGCATCACAAGCCAACAACATAAACAAAGCTGACAACAAGACTGAACCGAATGGACGTGCGATGTCTAAAGTTATGACCATGTTTGATGGACATGGTCGTGGAGCAGAACTGAGTTCAGCCAAAGACACCGCTTATGGTTTGCTGTGCTCAATCACCGAGTTCGCCGATCACGAACGTCGTGCCATGAGTCAGGATCACCGTCTCGATTCTGCATGGTTTGGTGCGGGGGCAGGCCTTAAGCAACGTGGATTGGAACAAGCTTTACGCATGTTGGCCTAACTGTAAGTAATCTATTGATAGCCTAAGCAGATTCATCACCATACTTAAACGCTCAATCTTACAAATACTTAACTCATTCATTCAAAAGCTGTGTCTACGGACACGGCTTTTTTTATGTCCAAAATTTAACAATGACAGGAAATAGTTATGAACACAGCTTTAATTCAACCAAACAATGCAACACTAAATATACATGCTAACCGACCAAAACTGTTTACTGCAAAACGCTTCGTAGAGACCAAAAATATGACTCAGGCCGAATGGCTAGAAGTCCGTAGAAAAGGTATCGGTAGCAGTGACTGTGCCGCTGCTTGTGGTCTAAACCCTTATATGTCGATATTGGAATTGTGGATGATTAAAACAGGACGTATTCAACAGAATATCGAAAATGAAAGCGAAGGCCATGCACCGCTGTACTGGGGTAAGCAGCTGGAACCTTTGGTGGCAGAGTTCTATAGCATGCACACCAATAACAAGGTGCGACGGATCAATGCGGTACTTCAGCATCCTGATCCCGATAAACACTTTATGCTAGCCAATCTGGATTACAGCGTGGTCGGCAGTGATGATGTTCAGATACTGGAATGTAAAACAGCAGGTGAGCATGGAGCAAAATTGTGGCGTGATGGTGTGCCTTTATACGTGCTGTGTCAGGTGCAACATCAACTGGCCGTAACTGGTAAACAGGCAGCGCATGTTTGTGTCTTGATCTGTGGGCATGAAACCAAGATCTTCAAAGTGACACGGTCTGAATCCGTGATTGAGCATATTGTTAAAGCAGAACGATATTTCTGGGAGTGTGTGGAAACGGATACTCCTCCATCAGTCGATGCCAGTGAATCCGCAGCTAAAGCGATTCAACAACTTTATCCAGCGCATGTACCTTTAACCGTAGAGGATCTCTCGCAAAATGAAAATGCCAATTTGATGTTCGACCAGCTCATCAAAATGAAAGAAGAGATTCAGCATAAGCAGGAATGCTTTGACCAGCTTAAACATGAAATCCAGATGATGATGCAAGACAAGGAAAGGGCAGTCTTCGCTCATGGCTCGGTAGTTTGGAAGAAAGCCAAGGATTCTATCAGCCTCAATACCAAAGCATTGCTTCAGCACCAGCCTGAACTCATCGAGCTTTATCCACTTCATAAGCAAGGCGGTCGTCGATTCAACATCTATGCCGACTAGCCTGTTTCAGCCCATTTAGATAGCGATGTGCAAAAACCGCTCCCCGCCCTCCATTCGCTAGGAATAGAGGGCAAACGGTCGCGGCTTTTGTAGCGAGCTATATACATATTTCTTGAATCAGGTGATCTACATAAAGCTGGATGATCTGTAAAAAATCAAATTGAGGAAAATAAAATGATTAAAGGTTTAGCGATTACACCACCAGCTCTGGGACGTATCAGTATTGGTCGGGTAGTAGAAAAGAATGGCAAGCGCCTACCGGAAAAAGATGATCAATTCACCATTACGTCCCAAATCCAAAGCAAAGAAGGATGGGTGAAACATCCACTGGATGAACAGCTTCGAGCCAGTACGCCGAATCAAAAGCTACGCTCAATCCCCGTCAGAATGATCTTTAATGATCCAGATTTAAACCTACGTGCAGAATATAGCTTGTTTGATCGACAGACTGGCCGTCCAGTATGTGTCGGCAACGGTGAAACATGCCAGCGTTTAACTAATCAAGGTGTAGAGCAACATCCCTGTCCATCACCAGATTTATGTCCGTTGGCTCAAGGAGGTAACTGCAAGCCTTATGGACGCTTGCATGTGAATTTAGATGACTCGGATGAGTTTGGCACCTTTATCTTTAGAACCACAGGTTTTAACAGTATTCGGACTTTGGCTGCGCGACTGAGTTATTACCATGCAGCTTCAGGGGGCTTACTGTCGTGCTTACCATTGCAACTCACTTTAAGAGGGAAAAGCACAACACAAAGCTATCGCCAACCGGTGTACTACGTGGATCTGACTTTACAGGAAGGCATTAGCCTGAATGATGCGATTGCGCAAGCCAAGCAGATTGATGAGCAGAGTAAACAAGCTGGGTTTTATCAGGAGGCTTTGGACTTTACGGCAAGGAAGGGTTTTGCCAATGCACGGTTTGAGACAGATATAGAGGAAAGTTTAGACGTACTGGAGGAATACCACCCTGAACAAGAACAGAACCGGACTGTGGAGCAACAGACTTCAACTGAAGGATTTGTACAGGATATTCAGCAGGGGCTACATCAGACTGTGAGAGCTGTGAATTAAGCGAGAGGAGAGAAGATAGCTAACGTTAAATTTTACAGACCAGCTCTATTATTTGAGCGAATAGCCGCTCGCATCAATGATTAGGAGCTAGCCTCATGAATGCGTTTATCGGTCAAACATTTCAGATGAATCAACTCATCAGTATTAAGCAGGTCGTAGAATTTGTCGGTGTGGGGCGTTCTACCATCTACGAGATGATGGATGAGGACTCACCTTACTATGATCCAACCTTTCCAAAGAAAGTTAAAATTACTCAAAATCGTATCGGCTGGTCAGCTTATGAGATCCATCAATGGATTGAACGTAAGTTGGCGAGTCGAGAATAAGGGATGCTCTTAGCTCCCTTATTTTTTTGTTTTCTTGTAGACTGAAAAATGTCTTTTAGCCTAAGTGTCCGTAATGAAAACAATAGACTATTATAATAAGCATGCAGAAGAATTTATAGCTTTAACGTTTGACGTGGATATGGAAAGCCTATATCAGCCATTTTTAGCTGAGTTGCCTGAAGGTGCTCGGATTCTTGACGTTGGCTGTGGTTCAGGACGAGATACTCTGGCTTTTAAAGATAAAGGCTATCAAGTTGAAGCAATAGATTATTCTGCCGAGCTGGTTAAAAAGGCCAAGGAGCTGACCGGCATTGAAGTACGTCAACAAAGTTTTTATGAATTAAATGAGAGTGAGAAGTACGATGGTATTTGGGCTTGTGCTTCTCTTTTACACTGTGACAGAGATTTTTTGCCTGAAGTGATGGGGCACATATTCAAAGCACTAAAGCCAAATGGTGTGTGTTACATGTCTTTTAAATATGGCAATACAGACCGTGAGAAAGACGGGCGTAGCTTTACTGATCTAAATGAGCAGCAAGCGCATGAACTACTTAAGCAGATCGATCAAGCTTTACTGTTACAACAATGGATTACGATAGATAAACGTCCAGATCGTGATGAAGAATGGCTGAATGTACTTTGGAAAAAACATGCCTGATTTTATTCCTACGGCGCAAGCGCAATTGAAATTTCTTAAAAATATTCAGCTGATCCTACAGTCAGGTAGTTTTAGCAGTACCTATAAGTTTGCATTGCTCATTAGCCTGAGTCGATTAGCCATTGAAAAGGGTGAGGATAGTGGCGAGCAATTGGCGCTTGAGTACAGTGACATTGCTGAGAAGTTTATCGAACTGTATTGGAAACAGGCTGTGCCATATACTTTCAATGACGAAGGGCACCTTATTTTAAATCAGAACAACGGTAAGCAAGCAGCGATTGTAAATCGAATCATTGAGTTAAGGCAGATTTATTCATCTCTTGGATTGTTAAGACGAGATTCAGCTGTTTGGTCGAAGTTAGTTAAAGATGTTGCACGTACGGTTAAAGAAATGCCAGTACGTTATCTGCAAAACATCAATGGTCAAAATTTTGAGTTTTTATATCGGTTTGAGCAATGTGGAAAGCTACTTATCCTTGTGCCTCAAGTCATGTTTTGCTTACGCCAGTTTAGTGAGATTATTGAAGAGCTATGTCAAAAGCGATGGATTGATTACATTCGAAAAAACAGTAGTAATGCACCCATCTTAAATAAACTCCCAAACCTTGAACAGTTTATGTTTGAGCCAAGCCGAAATCAGCTCAATGCTGTAGCGAATGTATTGGTGGAGCTGCAAGACTGTAAGTGCTTCTACTGCAATAAACCAATGCGAAAAGGCAATTACGCCGTAGATCACTTTATTCCATGGTCAATGTATCCATCAGATACAGGACATAACTTTGTGTTGGCAGACTCAAGTTGTAACTCTAAGAAAAGTAACCTGCTTGCCTCAGATGAGTTTTTACATAAGTGGCATGAACGCAATGAAGAGTATGATCTCATTCTTGTAGATCGACTTTCTGTACTTGGCTTTCTGACAGATAAGGAGCGGTCGCATAAGGTGGCTGAGTGGGCTTATGCGCAGGGGAAAGAAAATAACTATTTGCTTTGGAATATCTAAGCTAAGACAACATGTTGTCTTAGCTTAGATATAAAGGTATTTAACTTTTTAAGCTAACTGCAACTGATCTAAAGGATTCAAGAGCAGCTTCAAGATGTTCAATAATTTCTTGCTGAAGTACATCTGGAGAAGGTAAATCTTCAAGATTGTCTAAGCTATTATCCTTTAACCAGAAGATATCTAAACTTGTTTTGTCACGAGCGATAATCTCTTCATAGCTATAATATTTGAATCGTTCAGTTTCTTGGCGTTCAAAACGATTTTCAGGGTTATAGCACTGAATAAAATCATCTAAATCAGCTTTACGAAGTTGGCGTGTTTTTAGCGTAAAACGTTTATTGGTCCTAAGATCATAGAACCAAATACCTTTAGTTTGGATTTGCTCCGATTTAGGTTTGTTGTCGAAGAAGATGACGTTTGCTTTCACGCCATTTGCATAGAAGATCCCTGTCGGTAAGCGTAGGATGGTATGTACATCACATCCAGTCAGTAGCTTTTTACGTACACGCTCGCCAACACCACCTTCGAAAAGCACGTTGTCAGGTAAAACAACTGCTGCTTTACCATCAGCTTTGAGCATGCTTACGATATGTTGTAAGAAGTTTAATTGTTTATTTGATGTGGTAACCCAAAAGTCAGGGCGCTCGTAAGTAAGGGCTTCTTTGTCTTCCTCACCTTCCTCATTGGTTAAAGTCATACTACTTTTCTTACCGAAAGGAGGATTGGCTAAGACGTAATCTACTTTAACAGTTGGCTCACTAATTAAAGCATCGGCGCGAGCAATGAGCGGTTCATCTGTCAGATGGCCAACGTTATGTAGGTACAAGTTCATTAAACACAAGCGACGCGTACTCGCTACGATTTCATTACCAAAGAATGTTTTTTCTTTTAAGAATTCAGCTTGTTTGTTATCTAACTTTTGCGACAGTAAATATTTATGTGCACCAAGGAAAAAGCCACCTGTACCACATGCAGGATCTGCAATTGTTTTCATTGGTTTTGGTCTTACACATTGCACAATCGCATCAATCACTGGGCGAGGGGTGAAGTACTGACCAGCACCACTTTTTGTATCTTCCGCATTTTTTTGTAAAAGGCCTTCGTACATATCACCTTTTACGTCAGCACCAATACCACTCCATGTATCTTCGTTGATGAGAGATACCAATCGATGCAGTTTTGCGGGATCTTGAATTTTATTTTGTGCTTTAAAGAAGATGGCACCTAGCATGCCTGACATCGTACCAAGCTTGTTTAATACTTTGAGGTAATGTGTTTCTAATTCGGCACCTTTTAGGCAAATCAGACTTTCCCAGTCGTAACCAGCAGGAATGCCTACATCAACAGACTCAAATGGATTTAGAGTTTTTTGTTCATGAGCCATTTTTAAGAAAAGTAAGAATGTTAGCTGTTCTAGATAATCACCATAGCCAACACCATCATCACGCAAGGTATGACAGAAATTCCAAATTTTTGAGATGAGAGTTGTTGCGTTCATGAATCACAAGTATATTTTAAAGAGCTACAATATTGTATAGATATTAGCAATGCTTTGTTTACATCATTTGGAATAAAGCGTCTATCCAAACTTTGTCCTTATGCCCTTGAATAATACATCTAGCAAATGTTGATAGTGGACTCTCTGGCTTAATTAATCTACATAAATCTTTAAGCTTATTAGTAAATGCGGTTCGAGATGTGGGGTCGTCTTTTATAGTGAGAAAATAATCATTTGCTTCGTTAATCCATTCATTAATTTGTAGTGCAAGTTGCTTGCGCATTTCGACCAATTCCGAATGATGTAAATGATAGTATTGGACAGACTCTTCTAATCTTATTTTATCAATTTCAGTTGCTAGAAAACTAGGTTTTGGTATTCCTTCATCATCGAATATCATGATAGAAGAGCTTGATGGGTCACAAGGGTCTAAAAGAATATATTTTTCTGATCTTAATCCAGTAGAGTCATTAGCTTTAGTGGTTGGATCAAAGAGTGGGAAATAATCTCCTTTGCCACCCGTTTGACCAGTTGAATGGTCAGTTCTTCTTGAATTACAAAAAGTACATGCAAATCTGAAATTATTATGATTGTAAGTAAGCCATTTGTATTGCGATTTGGGTCTAAAATGGTCCACAGCATTATCTGATCTGTTTTCTCGGGCTTCACAATACCAACATTTACCATGAGATAATGCTTTGAGTTCTTCTTTTAATTCAGTCCAAATATTAGGGTACTTTGATGAATTCAAATCAGGGTCACTATCTATTGTCATTTGTGTAGCAATAGCCCTGTTTTTCCAATCAGTTGATACATTTAGTTGCGTTAGATCAATCCATCTCATGATTGATCCTCGTTGTTTTTTCTTAATATATTTTGGATTATTTCTTCAGCAATTTTGAGCTGTTCTGACGTATCACTATAAGTTTGATTATCTTGTTGTGATTTATTTTTTTCGTGATTATGAAGCGCTTTCAGATATTGTTCATATTGTGCATCTCGCATTGAAAATCTAAAACCAAGGTCTTCGAGTTCATTATTAATTTGCATCAACTCGTTTCTTTCATCATCAGTTAAAGGAGTTTCTTTAACTGTGAACATATTTTTGCGTTCGAGTAATTTCTGAGTATATGTATCAAGGCTAGAATTTAAACCAAACATATCACTTGTGATAATTCCTGCATATCCCATACCTCGTGGGTCGATGTCGGGTTCTTTAGCATTAATTGATTGATCTAAATTACGATGCAATATTTGAATTTGTTCTTTTTTCAGCTCTGCAATAGCAATCGGGTTGTGTGTAGTTAATAAAATATGGCTATTTGTTCTTGAACCATTAGCTTCACTTTTCATAAAAGCTTCTAAATATTTTAAATATTCAACTGACCATTTTGGGTTTAGGTGAGTATCAGGTTCATCAAGTAAATAAAGGCTTTCCTCTTCGTTGGTAAAACGAAGTAAGCCTAAAACCGTTAGCAGTTGTTGTTCTCCTTCACTTAGTTCCTTAAACGTGACAGTGCCATTATTCTTTTTTAGCTTAACTCGTATATGAACGGCTTCAATTAATTCAGAAACATAAGTACTTTCTAAATCACGAAATAGGATTCGTGATTCTTTATGTTCCATGAGTCTTTGAAAAGATGCCATATCTTTAAGAAATAAATATTGATATTCACGAGTTTTCTTATTCCATAGACTACTTTTTGAACTTTTTGTGAGCTTAATCGGAGCTAAAGAAAGGTCGTAAAGTTCACTTAGAAACTCTCTAACCACCCCCTTTGCATCCCAAAGTCTTGGATCACCATCATCATTTTTATTTGTCCAAGAGGGTTGGCGTAGTTCAAATAGAATTGATTCGACTCCAGATTCAGCATTAATACCTAACTGATTTTCTAAAAATGACTTAATTGTTTCATCTTGTTTAAATAAAAAAGCTAACAGGACAAATTGGCTATGAATAGGAAGGGCATAGAACATGCGTTTGAAACCGACTTCCTCTGACGTTTTACCCCCCCTTAACTTTTTGTCATATTGCTCGATATAAGGTGTGAAAATATCTTGCATTCTGGTACTTAAACCAGAATAGTAACTAAAGACAAATCTCGGTAAAAATTCACTATTACCAGCTGTAAATTTTGCAAAAGATACACTAATAGGTTTAGGAAAATCTGTACTTTGTTCTTTAGGATCAATGTTTGGCTTATGCTCAGCTTCGAATAAATCAGATTGTTTTAGCTCGACCAAATTTACACATGATTGCTCGTTATCGAGTGGTTCTAAAATGGTTTGAAATAGGGTATATGAAAAAACAAATTTATCTTTCTCTAGGTCTGGATCAGCCTGAATAGTGACATACTTTTTGTTGATGCCTGATCCGATCTCATATTTAAGCTCATAAGCAAAGGCAGGTATTCTTTCTTTTTGGATTAAATCTCTAAAAATAATGGCAAGTGCTTCTAATACATTAGATTTTCCAGTTCCATTCCAGCCAATAACAACAGTAATCCATTCTTTTTGATCGAAGTCGATACAGACATCTTTTAAGTTTTTAAATTGATGGCTAGGGCTATCCTTAGCACTACCAATCTTTAAGTAATCAAGACGCATCAGTCTTATCCTTCAGCTTAATCAGATCTTGTTCTTTTTTATTTTGTTGATCTGGTTTTACTAATATTTTTTCATCTAAGCTGAGTGTGCGAAGCTGTTCGTAAAACTGTTCGATTTCTTCAATTTTACTGTTTCCATTTAGCCCAAAAGCAGTTGCTAGGTCTTGTCCCGAAATCCAATCTGACTGCTGTTGTAAAATTTCTAGGATAGTCTTAGACATAACAATTTCCTTTTTTACTTTTTGGGTTGAACGTTTTTTTGGCGTAGCTTTTTTCACTAAAGCTTCTGTTTCACGTTGCTGTTGAATACGTTCCAATAAGACTTGAGCAGGTTCATCGTTAGGATCTTGAGAGATTAAATTGCCAGAAAAGGCTTTATCTAGAATATTTGTTTTTTGGAGAGAGGTTTTTTTAATCAAATTTAAGTTTTGGATTTGCGTTTCAGAAACTTCTTCCAATTTAAGTTTTAATAAATCAACAATAAAGTTAATTTCATTAGTATTAGGGAGTGGGATATGGGTATTTGCAACCTGTGATAAATTTAAACCAGGTTTACCTGCTCCATAAGCTACATCTAGCAACTGTTTTCTTCCACCAAACTCGTTTATTAGGTATAAGTGAACGTAATACGATATTGTCTTATCGATTAATTTAACTAATGAGATATGTTGATTGATATATGCTTCATCTAAAACAACTTCGACTAGAGCAGTTTTTGCGACATTAGCACCTGTAATAGTAATCAAAATATCTAATTCATCAACCTTTGTTCTTAAACCCTCAGTGTTAAGAGGTAATTGGACATAGGCAATATCTTCATAATTAAGAACATCATTTTTAATATTTTGAGCACGAATAAATAAAGAGCCAGAATCTGAGTAGTATTGTCCCCAACCTCTTGAGCCACTAGTAATCAAATATGATAAAGAATCTAATGTTGCCCACACCCAACCTTCAGGTAATTGAGGTAGATTTGCTGTATCAGGTTGAACAGGCTCAGGATATTTTTCCTGCCAATTTTTAGGTGGATTTTTCCCTTTTTCTGCAAACTCTTTAAGTTTCTCTTGTTCCCAACGTTCACGGCGTTCTTTTAAAATACGTGCTAAAAGTTGCTCACCAGTCTCTGAAACTTCAGTTTGAGATTCGCGCCATTCTTTACTCAGCTCACCTTCAACAGCAGACTTTAATAGAGACTGACGATAAAGCTCTAGTTTTTTTTGAGCTGTTTCAAGCTCTTCAATGCCCTTGTCTAATTCACTGAATAATTCATCAACTTTTTCAACAATTCGTTCTTGTTCATTAAATGGTGGTAAGGGGAATGAGATATTACTTAACACTACTGGATCTACGTGAGGTATACCAGTTCCTTTAGTTTTAGAATTAATGTAAGAATATTGAGATGATATGAATGTATATAGGTATTTGGGGTAAGTTAAGTCAGAAGTTATACGAGCTATTGTAGAGCCTATATACCCTTCTGCTCCTGTACCACTAAGACCCGCTCTAGCACCATCCCAGACTAAAAGGGTATCAGTTTTTTTGCATAAAGGAATATTTTGTTCAGCCGGCGCATACTGTGCGATATTACCAGTTTCAAAGGCAGCAATATTAATGTATGGAATTGTTCGGTTAGAGTCTTTATCGCCTAAATTTTGAGGTTTTTTCCCTTTTTGTATAGTAATAATTTGCCCTAAAGGAATTTTTAACCAATTTGGAGGTACGTTATTGCTCATGCCACTAACTCTTCATTTAATTCTTTCATTAATGGCATCAGTTTCTCTCGACCAAAAACTTCTACCGCTTTAAATGCCCCACCATGACTCGCCAGTGAGCCTAACTTAAAATCATTTGGTGTCAGCTGACAGCTATTCGCAATATGATCTTTCATTAAACGTAACCATGTCATCTGCTCTTCATTAAACGCAGTCGCATTGTTGGCATTGTGTCTAAAGACCCATTTCTGAAAGCGTTTATCAACTTCTTCACTAAATGGTGAGAGCTCACTGTCTAACCCAGATGCAAAACGCACCAAAGATAATAAATCGGTTAATTTTCGTTGAGTATTTACACCTTTGACCTGACTGCCTTTGACTCGTTCATAAGCAGACCACAAACGTTCAGTGGTCAATAAGAGTGGAGGACGGCTGAGTTTATCATGAAGCTCTTGAATCATGCTCAATGTCAATTCACGTCGTTGATAAGGTTGGTCATAAAAGAAACTTAAAGCTTCGATTTCTTCTCGATTCTCTTTTAAATAAGCCTCAAACTTTTCAATATCTTCTTGAGCTTTCTGTTCTACATTTTCAGAAAAACCACGATTAATCACTTTATCCAAATTTACAGTATCAATGATTTGCTCAGCATCTTTTTTATCAATCAGTAGATTTCTCAAATCTGGATCGTCAAAGACAAGATAAGCCTGTTCAAGTAGCTCAGACATTTTGTCTACGTACTGTTGCTCTGAAATTGAATCCTCATCAAGAGCATTACCCTTCAATGCTTCTTCAGCGATAATGGCTTGATTAATCGTATCGGGATCAACTGCATTTAAAATCGTTTCGGTAATCTGCTTTAAACTTTTACCATTGCTGAGTTGGCTAATTTTAGTTTGAGTTTCAGCATCTAAATTTTTATTCAGGCGAATAAGTCGATTCGCTAAACTCAGGGCTGTATCTTCATCCACATCACCAATAATGATGCTATCCATCAGCTGTTTTAAAGTTGTGGTGGGCTTACGTTCTAATTGACGACTTTCAGTTTTCTGAGATTTTTCTACACCTACGGCATCGATAATTACAAAACGTGTTTTGGCACCTGTCGCACTTTGAGAGACTTTTTTGAGTCCATCTTCATCTAAACTACGGACGCCACGACCTTTCATCTGCTCGTAATAGCCTTTAGAGCGGACATCACGCATAAACAGTAAGACTTCTAGCGGTTTAACATCTGTCCCTGTGGCGATCATATCGACGGTCACCGCAATACGTGGATTATATTCATTACGGAAATCGCTAAGTACGCCATCAGGATCTTTTGCGCTATACGTTACTTTTTCACAAAACTCATTTCCCTTGCCGTATTCTTCACGAACAATATTGATGATGTCATCCGCATGACTATCAGATTTCGCAAAGATTAATGTTTTTGGAACTTCCTCACGATTAGGGAAAATCTCTTGGCTAACAGCTCTTTTCATTTCTCGAATGATATTGCGAATTTGACTGGGATTAACCACATCTTTGTCGAGATCTTTATGGGTATATACAATATCTTGATCAGCTTCAACTAAGCGTTTTGCGCGAGTTTGGCGATTACGGCGATCAATCCACTGCTTCGCCCGAATACTTTGGCCTTTTTTAGTAATTTCCGTTTCAATTTCATAAATGTCATAACCGACATTGACACCATCAATCACAGATTGTTCATAACTATATTGCGCCACAATATTTTCATTAAAGAAGCCGTAGGTTCGTTTATCTGGTGTTGCACTTAAACCAATTAAAAATGCATCAAAGTAGTCGAGAACCTGTTTCCATAGATTGTAAATACTGCGGTGGCACTCATCGATGATAATAAAATCAAAAGATTCAATTGGAACGTTAGGGTTATATTGGATCAACTTTTTTGATAATCGTTTGTTGTCTTCGATGGTATCCAGTTCATTCAAATTAATATCTTCATCGCTTTCATCGAGCTTTTCACCAGACAAAATTGAATACATACGTTGAATCGTAGAAATACACACATCCGCTTTAGTATCCAAAGTTGAAGACATCAATCTTTGAACATTATAGAGTTCAGTGAACTTACGCTTATCATCAGGTGGGGTATAAGCCATAAATTCTTGGTGAGCTTGCTTACCCAAGTTACGTGTATCGACTAAAAATAGAATGCGTTTTGCATTTGCAAATTTAAGTAAGCGGTAGACAGAAGAAATAGCCGTAAACGTTTTACCCGCACCTGTGGCCATGTGAATAAGTGAGCGAGGCTTTTGTTGAGTTAGAGATTGCTCAAGACCAGTGATAGCATCGATTTGGCACTCTCGTAAATTCTCAATATTTAAAGTGGGTATCTCGAGGAGCCTTTGACGTAAGGTCTTCTCTTTTTTAAATAGCTCACTTAAAAATTCAGGTTTATAAAACCAAAACAGTTCACGTGAGCGTGGTTCAGGATCGCGTCTATCGGTAAATCGAATGATTTGCGCAGTTGCTTGGAATAGGAATGGAAGCGCATCATATTGTTTTTTTGTTTTAAAGCCAGAAGTTGCATATCGTTTGGTTTGGCGCTCATGAGTGGTGATATTTTCACCTTCTTCATCACGCTTTGCTTCAATCACTCCAACAGGAACTCGATTTAGAAACAGAATATAATCTGCAGGACCAGTTTTAGTTTGATATTCACGTACAGCAATACCTATGGCAGCACCAGGATTAAACGCTTTTTTATCGACGACAAGCCAGCCAGCAGTTTCTAATTTATGATCGATAATGACCCGAGCTTTATCTTCTGGTGACATGCTAACCCTTTATAAGTATCTATATTTAAAAGAAGTATACTTATAAACTTTTGGAAGTTGAACTCAGACTTTAGCTTTATTCTGAATTAGGAATATCTACGGCTTCTCGTTCAAGTAAATACAACTCATTAATCAATAAAAATTCACGGTACTGATGTATTAAGTTTTCATCTTTTTCACGGTGAACTCTTGCATTACGGAAGGCCATATATGCACCAGTGAATAAATTTACTCGACCTTTAATCTCTGCACTGTCTGGTACATCCCAAGTTAATGGAGCATTTTCACCCTGAAAGGCTTGAGCGAACAGCTTTGTGCTATGTTCATTTAATCTTGTACGTGTTCTGATGATATCTTCTAATCGTTTATATGCTTTGCTTGAAGCTGAATCTGGATCTTGTTTAAAGAGTAAAGCCAAATCAAAAATTCTATCGTCAATAATTGCGTAAGGTAATTCCAGTGGAAAGTACCGTTTTAGATTGGATGTTTGTTTGACTTCGTTTTCGAAAGGATAGATATAGTCATGCAGACGGATAGGGCGGATGATTTTTTGTTGAAAAATGAAATCAATATCTTGGTCAGTCAATGATGACTTATTGAGCTTATTGAAGAGCTTTGCCGGTATGATGACTTCTTCTGTATCGATTTGATGTTTTCTTAGGATCGTCAGTGCTTTGGCAAGCCCTTTAGGTCCTTCACCTGGATAACCAGATGTGAATCCTGAGCGGATAATATAATAATTTTCAGTTAAGTCCTTTAGTAGAAAGGCATGAGATTGATCATTGGTTAGTAGTAGGGCAGTGTTTAGATCTGAATGGGTTTGAATCAGATTATAAATGCTATGTAGGCAGGTCTCAGTGATCCCAACTTCACCTAAGTAATCAATGTGGTAGTAGTTTTCAGTTTTGAACATTTTATAAATTTGTAGATGGTTGTTTAAAAGGATGATGGGGTAAATTAGGGTAAAAATCTACAGCTAATTATTTTTAAACAACAGATTTTGTTAGATATTTTTAATTAGTTAAACAGTCACCATCTCTGTAATAGATAAATATATAAAACTGGAATACTCTCAGTATTCCAGACATATGGCAGCCTCCATTATTGTTCATTTCAGCCATACATCGGCTTTGTTGCACAAAGATTTGAAATGCAAAGCGCCCCTAATTGAGCCAAATTTAAGGCGTAACTTGGGTAAGTGGTCGACCTAATTCCGTAAATCTGTTAAGGACTGCTATACGTGCATGGATCTCATTCAC
>Ga0172372_10000435_pt1 | contig 63615 bp, 99 predicted proteins | sample LakKiv5m_2_FD_114544 | JGI IMG/M metagenome (GOLD analysis project Ga0172372, IMG submission 114544) | Freshwater microbial communities from Kabuno Bay, South-Kivu, Congo - kab_092012_9.5m | ecosystem: Environmental > Aquatic > Freshwater > Lake | place: Democratic Republic of the Congo...
ACCCGACGTGCCGCTACTGCCATCGGTTCCCGAAATCCCCGACGTGCCGCTACTTCCATCTATGCCCGAAGTCCCTGACGTGCCATTTTCACCCGAAGTTCCGCTGCTACCATCTGCACCCGACGTGCCGCTTGACCCATCGATTCCCGATGTTCCCGACGTGCCGCTCGACCCATCAGTACCCGATGAACCATCTACTCCCGAAGTTCCGCTGCTGCCATCTACGCCCGACGTGCCGCTGCTACCGTCTGCGCCCGAAGTCCCCGAAGAACCATCGGTTCCCGAAATACCTGACGTGCCGCTCGACCCATCAGTACCCGAAATACCTGACGTGCCGCTGCTTCCATCTATGCCCGAAGTCCCTGACGTGCCATTATCGCCCGAAGTTCCGCTGCTGCCATCTGCGCCTGACGTGCCGCTGCTCCCGTCTGCGCCCGAAAGTCCTGACGTGCCGCTACTTCCATCGCTTCCCGAAACCCCCGAAGTACCTGAAGAACCCGCACTACCTGACGTGCCGCTGCCGCCTTTTATCGATGAATTAAGACAAATAATTGTATCGGCTGCTATTGCACCATATGGGCCTGCGTCATTCGAGGAAACAAAAGATACGTCGATTGTGTGTTTGGAAGCGGTTTTCCCATTTCCTGTAACTACATAAGTGAAATACTTAGTGTAATAAAGAAATGTCATCAAACTACCTACAATCAGCGAATCCAAATAAGCATCCGCGTCTTGCCCGTCGTAGTTTGTATTACTAATCTCAAACTGATTCGTTATGTTACTAAGAGTGTTGTCCGAGGATTTAATCTTCCCCGCACTCATAGGTGTTGCACTCGTAATCCAAGCGTAGTTCTGCTGACAGGTTGTTACGCCCGAAGTACCACTTGTACCATCTCGCCCCGAGGTTCCTGAACTGCCGTTGGCTCCTGACGTGCCGCTACTGCCATCCGCGCCCGATGTTCCTGCGGTTCCATCAGCCCCATCGTTACCTGACGTGCCGCTTGAGCCTGACGTGCCGCTTGTCGCACTCGTACCACTCGAGCCTGAACTGCCTGATGTGCCGCTCGTTGCAGAAGTACCCGATGACCCCGATGCGCCATCGGCCCCCGATGTCCCTGCGGAACCATCTACTCCTGAACTACCCGAAGTGCCACTTGTCGAAGACGTTCCCGAGGAACCATTTGTACCTGAAGTTGCCGATGTACCTGAACTACCCGAAGTCGCTGACGTGCCACTTGAGCCATCTTGCCCTGACGTGCCGCTTGACCCATCCGACCCACTCGCGCCTGAACTACCCGATGTGCCTGAAGTTGCCGAAGTTCCCGAAGTAGATGAAGTACCCGAAGTTGCATTTACGCCTGAACTACCTGACGTGCCGCTTGAGCCTGACGTAGCACTTGTCCCGTGTGTGCCATTTATGCCTGACGTGCCATTTGCGCCTGAAGTCCCGCTGCTTCCTGATGTTGAACTTGTACCCGATGTACCATTTCGGCCTGATGTGCCGCTGCCCGACCCTCCCGAGCCTGACGTGCCGCTTCCACCAATGAAGCCAAAACTTTCACCACCGAGGAAGCCGCTCATTTATTCAAACTTTTAATACTTCTTCCAAGTAGAATTGTCTTACAAACTCGGATTTTGCGTATAAAAAGAAGTCGATATTTTCATCATCTTCTCGATTCAAATAAACCAAAATGTCAACATCTTCTTCGCTCAATTCCGATTTGAACGTCAGAATAATCTGAACAATATATTGAACTATCGTCCCTCCTAAACCCGAAAACCATAATGTCATTCCCATCACATCTTTCGCCTCAATCACTCTCACAGGGATATGTGAATGGCATAATTGTATTTCGAGTTCGTTCTGTTCGTTTAGTTTCAACAAGAACGACACATCATTTGCATCAATCTTGTCTTTTCTTGCGAACTTTTTTATGGCCTTTTGGAAAATTACAATTACTTGAGCAATTAGTGCTTCTAACATTTTATGGCTTTTTTATGTTTACTGAAAAGAAATTACAATGTCGGCCACTCCTCCTGACGCATCGATTGTGAAACCATCGATAGGAGTGCTATCATTTTTCGTGGAAAGTGTTACACCTTGCCCTACGGCCAAACTTACGGCATTAGGAGAAATACCTTGAAATGGGTAACTACCAATAATATTCACGTCACCCGAACTATTGATTACACTTACACGCTGAACATTATCAGATGAACTGATAGTGAGTGTACTACCAACTAACGAGTATGTAAATACGTTCAGCGCACCCATCTCACTTTCTCTTTATCAAAGAGTATAAATTATTTTTGTACTCGAAGGGTATAGTCGATTTAAGTACGCCTGAACGTACTTTGACGTAACCCCTAACATCCAAAATTATGTCTTTTGCGGCAATAGTCAATGTAAGAAGATTCAATATGTTCTGTCCAAGTAGTCGGGGATTGAAATTGAATACGAAAGAAATGTTGCTACTCTGCAACGGCTCGATAGGAATATTTTTGATTTCGTTTACTTCACCAACTTTTACCCCGTTGATATGTACTTCGAGAAACATTTGCTCTACTACTGCCGATACGTTTGAAGCGTTGTATATTCTTGATAAAATCTCAAAACTTACCCTACTCGCATCTGCGGATAAAATCTTGACCCCTGTTACTTGATAAGTTATGTCCTTAATGAAGTCTATCTGCTTGAGATAGTACCTATAAAGAGCGTATCCTATAACGGCTATACCGCTGAAAACAAATAACGGAGTCAGTTTTTTCATTTATTCCTTGCTTTAACGAGTACAACTACGATGAGAACGACACCCAATCCAATACCGCCATATAGGAGCCATTTATTCATGGGACTCTTTGCCCCTTGATTTTGAGGTACGTCAGCACCGCCTAATTGAGTGACAATATCAGCCAATTCGGATTTGTTTTTTTCACTTTGCGCCGCAACATCCCCTTTATTACAATCTAATTGTATTCTGCGATTCTTGAACTCCCCTAATACTTTAGTAGTCTCGTCGATTTGCTCTTTAACCTTCATTCGTTCCTGTCCCTTCGCCGTGTTACTTCTACCGATAAGTATTTCCAAGTCAGAGTTTATGACAGCAATACTCTTGTCGATGCCCGAACAATCTGCGGGAAAGTTCATGTACTTGTCCTCTACGGCTTGCCGTGCCGCAGTTTTCTTTTTCTTTCGGGAACCAAATAAGTCAACATAACCATTTGCATTAACAAAGTTTTGATTTTTGTCATCCACAAATTGTTTCAGACCGCCTACTCTGCTATTCGCAAGTGCGGATAATTCATTCCTCTCAATCATGTCGATAGCCATAGCGCAGTCTTTTTGTAAATTATTTTCTCCTGACAAAGTAGACGATTCCTCCGACTACTGCAAGGCCCAAAAGAGCATAAAGCCAAGTTTTCTTTTTGGCAGGTGTGGCCCCCTCTGACGTTTGACCACTATCAGACGTAGCAGGCGCATATAATGCCCCAAGTTTCGGGACATTCATCAAACTCGGGGTTGTGCTTTGCATAGGATTCGATGAGGGGAAAGCATTCTGTTTGTCGGGCGTAGTGGGTATTTCATCTTTTACGACTACGGGGCCACCGACACTTGAACCTGATTCAGTAACGCATATCAATGCCCTTTTTTTCGTTGCCAACTCTCTTGCAACTTCTTCTGTTTCGGACACCTGCGCCTCCCAATCTCTTTGGTCTTTTTTCTTTTTGGGCTTACTCGACTTTAGCATGGATAAGTCGGAATTGACAACACGCATGCTATTTTCGATACCACCGCATCCGACATCAAGCGTTTCGTATTTGTCTTGTATGGCTTGACGTGCTTTGTCTGCGCGTTTTTTTCGCCCTCTTGCTATGACCGCCCCAATAGAAACTGCACCTACTCCAAATGCAGCAATCGCAGCAGGACTACCCTTTTTCTTTCCGATAGCATTTAGGAAGTCATTACTTTTATCGGCAAACGTATTCCTTGTAGTTTGCGTTCTGCCAAAAGAGTAGAACTTGTCGTTTTCAAGACCATAAGCACCCATACAAACGATTTTAAGATTTCAGATTTGATATTTAATGCCCTTGCTTTTCCAATTACTATTTATCATTCCAACACGATAAGAAGTCAAACCTCCCCACTCGTTACCTAACTCGCTCATTACGAATGTAAATAAATCCTTCGGTTCGCCCTCGGGAAGACCGAAAATATAATCTTGCCTGAAACCGAATGCTTTTATCAATAGTGCTACATCGAGATTATTCATCATTTTTTTCATGTTGGTTACGACCTTTCCATAGTCGTCTCCAACTGCATATCTCATCGACTCATATATCTGATTAGCCAATAACATGTATTGTGAGTCAGGATATGTCGCTTGTAAGCCTTGAATCTTCGATTTTATGATTTCAGCATCAATCCCTTTGGCAAGTACCTTATTTCTCTTCTGTTGTGCTATTTTATCTCGTAGAAATATGTCATAAACTTTCTTTAAGGCAATAAATCCTACAATACCGATAGCAACCAAAACGATTTTCTTGTTTCGTTTCGGCATAGTATTGAAGTACGTTATTGCCTCATTAAACGGGTTTTTCACCTGTTGCATATTTTAAGCGATTGATTTACCGCCCTGCACATTATACTTTCTTCCACCCACCATGAAGAATAGTTGGCCCGCAACCATAGCATCATGCCATGCTTTCAGATAGTCGGTATCGAGACTTGCCAATACATTCACATCACCCTTGTACTTGCCACCCGCTTTAATTCTTTCAGCAAGTTGCATGTTAATGACTTGACCTCCTTTCTTCTTCTGCATCCATAGGTAGTAAACTACGGCATAAACTGCCACAACTCCTAAGATGATTTTGTAATTCTTACTCAAAATTCTATATTATATGACTTTAACTACATCTGACCTGACAAATCCTGAACTATGCCACCCTGTAAACCCACATTGCATGAAGGGGCATTGATAATTAAGTGTTCTATAAACAGAATACCACGTTTTACCATCATCACCTGTCGCTACGCCTTTTATAGTACCCGCTAATTCATCTTTTTTTAGTACCCCAACTATGTTATTTATGCCGCCGTTGTTCACTCTTGCTGAACTTCTGACTTTCGTATCGTCGCTGATTGCTAATGCAGTTCGGCCAACAACACTTTGGGGGTTGGGCAGTCCACCGCCTCCTCCTGTATTTGAAGGATTATCGGATTGCCTTTTTCTAAGCATCCTGTCAAATAGATAAATCGCAGCGACACCTATCCCTACCCATAAAAGTGTTTGTTTATTGACCTGCCGCATATACATCCTTTATGTTATACTCTTGAATATAATCTCGTATAAACTTGTTAATTATATCGTAGCGCATTTTATTTTGACTACTTGGATGCCCCATAAATGTATCTCCAAATGCAGCATACGCTTCTCGTATAGGATAACCTAAGCCGAGATAAATCGTTAGCCCGTTCAAGTCTGCTTCGGTCTCATTTGTCATGTCTTTGTTCAAATAGTAATGGCTAAACTCATGTAAAAGAATAGCCACTCGCATAGGAATTGTATATTGAACAAATGATGCTTGCGATACCTGTATCTTGCCGTTTTTTGTACTGATTCGGGCAGGTGTGTTCATTTTTCTGCCATCATTCAGGTTTGTTATGTATGGAAGATATTCAATCTTGAAGCCTCCTAAAGTGCTGCTATACTCTTTAGGCGGCATCCATCCTGAATTGTATGCGAACTTTTGTGCGAATGCAACGAAGTTCTTAACCAACGGAATGTCCATCCTTGTTTTATGAAGTGTTATGTCCAAATCTTCTCGGACTATATCCAACACATCGAAGGATGAATCCTGACCCTTTTGCAGATTCCCGTTCTTTTTATTGTAGATGGCTAATGAAGTAGTATATGGCGAAAGGGGCATTCTTATGAATAGTTCCTCTCTCCCGTTTATTGTTTTGGTACGTCGAGTAAAATATGTATTTGCCTGCGTCGAATCAAACGCCTCCAATGCGATTTCCTGCGGTGTTTTTGTCGCTATCACCACTTTTATCATTATAGGTTCATGTCTTGTCCAAACCTTAAAGTTCATTGACGCTGATTGGGGTTTTCACCTTTTGAAGATGTATCCTACGCCTCTCTCGAGCGATGATTTCAGCCTTCTCACGCACACGCTTTGATGCAACCGCAGTCGGCAACACGACTTCATATTGCTTTAGGAGAGCGTTTGTATATTTACTTGCTTCCTCTTGCTGAACCAAAGGAATGATTTCTTCGACAAGCAACTCTTTGGTCATACGATTTGTTGCTGCCTTTTTTTCCCGCCTATTCATGTATATGATGGCGGCAACCCCTAATAGCAGGGCAGATGTGGCCCAAATCCTAAAGTTTTTCATACGTCATTTTTTCTTCATGTACCTGCTCGCAACTACTGCGCCAACGATTATTACACCTACGATTACCAACGTAGATACAGGGAAACCAAGTACAGTATTTTTCATCTCTTGTTTTCTATTTTGCTGTAATAAATTGTTCACTTCATCATTCAGTTCCGAATTGATAGGGAAAACGCCTTTCGACTTCTCCCTATTAAGCCAACCCGAGAAATTGAGCGTGCCACCCTCGTCTTTGTATTTTTTGTAGAGTTGGTTGGCAGTTAATTTCTTATCAACATCTATTTCCATGTATGTATGATAGTTTTTACAATCATAAATATACAATGAATGCGGTACTCACATAACCCTCTTTGCCCGATGACATAACAATTTTCTCCCACGGGCCTGCTCCCAATATACCCTTCGCTTCTACTACTTCGTTATTTTTCAGTTGCCCGATTATTTTCGAGGAGGTGCTATTGGATTCACGAACATTCAAGTTGCCACCTGAAGTTTTAACACGAACTTTCATCTTTATCGATGCCGATGGCTGACCTTGTACTACTCCGCCCGTAGATGGGCTACCACCTACCGATGGCATACCGCCCGTTGTCGGATTCGTTGCTATGAATAGTTTCACATATTGTGATGAAACATATCCTCTAACAACGGGGTACACGCTGAACACTTTAATCCATGATGGATTTTCGCTTCTTTGCCCTAAAAACTTAGACCCTTTCATCAATGTGCCGACCACTTTAGACGCGGCATCGGGCTTTTCCCTGATATTCAGGGATGTACTCATCGTATTGACAATATAAGTATCTGATATACCAACATCGCTTGTGTTGGGCGGTACAGGAGGCTTAATTGGCGGGGTTACAACACTACCTTTTTTCCTTGTATAGAAATAGTAGCCGCCCAATAATACCAAGACGACAATCAATGTGATGTTTTTTTGCTGCTTTGTCATCTTGGGCATAACTACCTACTTTTTTTATTATTAGATACCCTGCTTGACATAATCTGCCGAAACGTATCCTTTGACGTTTGCTTTGTTTTTTATGTCATATACTGCAATCCAATTCATGTTTTTAACCTTAGCCCCTTCAAATATATCGTCTTTTGGCAATTTTATCACAACACGACTACTCGTACTCGGCTTTTCTCTAACATTCAATGGGTCGGTTTTCGTAACGACTGAATACATTTTCCTTGCTTCGAGAACTATCTGAATCGGGGCGGGTGACGGACTTGGCGGTATAGGCGGTTGTATAGGAGTTACTGCTTTCGGTTTTCTAAAAAACAGAAAGTATATGCCGAGGACGGCCAAGACCCCTGCCCAATTACGCATTTGTTTTTTAGTCATCTTCGCCATCTTCATCTTCTTTTGGAAGGAATAAATGTGCAATCATACCCCCAACGATTGCACCCATAACTGCCGATGTGAGGATGCTATACCCCCTATTAAAAGCCAAAAGCGCACCACCTGCTGCGCCAACAAGTGCTGCACCCGCCGTTGCTTTCTTTCTTTTTTGCGACAACGAATTATCCGATGTTTTTATTTCTTTCAGTTTGTCAAGTAGTTCATCTGCTTTTTGGGGCATATCATGGTAATTTCGGTATGTCGGTAGGATACATCGTGGTTTTCGGCGCACATTTACATGCTGCGTAGATGTTTTCGGTATTCTTACCGCCCATATTTGTAAAAAATCTTTCGTCTACACTACCATCGAATCCTATTGTTTGACCAACACCCCTACCATATATGTCAGGTACAAGGTTCTGCGGCCTGACTGATACGGGGTTTTTTACTTGATTTTCTTCGATAGAATAAGGAAGTCCGTAGTTCAATCCTTGTATAACATCCGCTTCTTTGTCAGTCAGCGCATTTGATGAAGTAGGATTAGGTCGCAAGCCTCTCTTTTTCGATTTTACTACGCCATCCTTCAACGACTTATCTATGTCTTTTCCTTGACGCTTACGATTACGCATCCCCATATACACTATGGCTCCGCCGAAAAGCATACCGATAACGATGATACTCAAGGCTTTTTTTTCCATATCACTTCTTTGTGAAATAGTAAACCATCGCACCTACCAATCCGAGACCAACGACGATAAGTATGACAGTTTGTGTGCTTACGCCGCCCGATTTTGCTGCACTTCGTATTTGCTCGTCCTGACGTTGAAGTATCTCATCGGACTCGTAGGCTACGGAATTGCTTTTGGATTGTATCTTGTTATTCAAGGCCGTCAATCCCATGTTGATGCCCGAATTTATATTATCCTTTGTGAATACGTTCTCACCAAGCCATGCCCATACACGCCCTTTTTCTTTAGGTTCCTTCGGCTCTTTGGGTTGTTTCGGTTGTTTGGGCTGCTTAGGTTGTTTCGGAGGAGTATAATTAGGATTTTGCTTTAATCCTTTTGCTTTTGCAGCAGCCGCTAATGCTTCACCCAATTTTTGATTGGCAGTTGGGGTTCCACCTGCGATGTTGAAGAAATCTTCGCTCCCCGTGAACATGGTCTTGTCTTCCTGCGTACCTATGTCAAACTGACCACCTGCAAAGTTGCTATACTCTTTATTGACATCATCAATCTTGCTTGAAAGCAAAGCCGACAATTCATTCTTGAATACAGAACTTTTAGCAGAAGTCATTAGCACCGCCATCGTAATTTCCCTATCCGAAGCATCTGACGGCAACTGCACGCCATTTCGTGACAATAATTTGACTAATGATTCTTTATCTGTTGTAAGGGTATATGCGAGCATATCCCGTGTGACATCAAGTGCATTAACGGATACCATGTGATTTATTTAGATTTCAGAATTACAACTGCCAACACCGCTATGATAGCGACGTACAACAAAGTTCTATCTTTTTTCTTAGGCGTAGGTTCCTTTTTTACCCACTTGTTCGGGTCGCTCAATGCTTCACCTAATTTGGGACTAACGTACATGTGAATTATTTTCTTGTAAGTATGGCAAATGCAATAAGAACAGCCCCCGCAAAAACCATCAGACTCGTTTCTGTGGTAATTCTACGATTTTCGGCGGTTTGTTGAACTGCGGCAACATGTCCCGTAAAGTTCATGTATGGATTTGCAGCCTGCGTTTCATCCTTTTTTTCGAGATTCAATTCTTTTGAATACTTCTTTTTGAAATACTCCTCGAAAAGTTCCCTATCAGGATTGTTTTCTATGATGTCCATGAGGACAGGCTCGCCTTCGTAACTGACAAGTTGCTGAAGAACGGAGGATAAGGATTGGTCTTTATCGAAGGTATATCCATATTTGTGCGCAAGAGACTTCACAAAATATGGATTGGCTGCGGCAGTATATGAATATATGTTCACTCTCGATAATGACATGTCTATGTGTTTAGATTAAGAAAAAAAGGCCGAAGCGAAGTAATTCCGCTTCAGCCCTTTTTGTCTGCGAATCCCTGACAATCAGCGAACTGCGGGTCGGATGATTTTGGGAGAGCCGTACTGCTTGGATACGGGGTCTCCTGCAAGACCGCGAGCGACGTTGATGTTGTCTGACGGGTAGAATTGGAACTGAACGCTCGTAGAGGCATATACCGAGAACGTGAGTTTGGTAAAGCCATCGATACGGAAGGGCTGCTTCAGTTCGATTACGCCCGATTGGTTTTGATAGGGGTCAATGACGGGAGTAAGGATTTTGACCGCCTGATTACCATTGGCATCTTGCGTAGTCAGGGTGATAGGCACAAGTACCTGTGAGGTTACACCATTGACTGAAGAAATCAGCGTCGAGCCAATCGTGAACGGGCTAATCGAAGACTGATTCAGCAGGTTGTAATAGGTGACGTTAGACAGGTTTGACGTGATGGTGACGTTGCTGACAGTCAGCGAACCACCCGAGAATCCTGTGTCGTTCAGGTAAATGTAAGCACCGAAGACATCCACATTAACTGCGGCGTTGGAAGCGTTGCTCACCGTGATGATGTACGGCTGCGAGCGAAGCACCTGTGCGGCAGCAACGGGGACTGCACCTGCGTCGCCATCGGCGGCGAAGAAGCCCGTTTCGGGAGCCGTGAAATACATCGGTTCGTCAATGAAGCCATCGAGACCGACGAACTGCTCGTTGACGGCACGATTAGCGTTTTGGAGATAGCGTTGAATAGAACTCATTGTTATGAATTGAAAAGTGATAGATTTTGATTACTGATTCAAAACCTGCTTCACTTCGTCGTGGCCTTGTCTACCATCGGCTTGACTACAAGCATGTAGAGAGCAACACCACCTGCGACGAGTAAAAGTTGACCTGCAATTTTCTTAAAGTCCATTTGACAAAAATTGAATTGTTAGAATTGAATCTTACGATTACAGAATCGCTCGATTTATCCTATGCAAATTAGTAATTTAGAATAATTACTGCCAATTTGAAAACGTTTTTTATTTTATATTTTTTTTACACCAATATCAGTAGATAGAAAATGTGTGCTTTTTTCAACACTTGTCAGGTTTTATCAGAAGTATTGATGTATCAGACGCTTTTTTATGGCAATCTTGGCAGTCGCTTCCGTGTATTTCTTTTTGTTTTTAGCGTCTTTCTGTACCATCATAGCCTTAGTCAAATCTGAATGATTCTCATTTACATATTGCTCGATGGCATATTCAATCATTTCATCGTTGTAATTCCCTCGTATCTTTTCTTCGTCCATATCGACGTATAGGAAAAACCTATTATTACCCTTAAAGTATTCTTCGTTGACAATAATTTCTGCGATACGCATGAACTCATACTTGTCGGGGAACTTGCTTCGATGGCGTTCTACGCTTTCGACGTTTTTATGGAAACGTAATACGTTCAAATTACCCCAAATCTTCGTATTGATACGGCCAAGCGACTGATAAGAAAGAAGTATGTCGAGGCCAACATGTCGGTTTGTGGCGATTGCCCCGACCAAATCATGTGGCAGATGGTCTCCGATAAACTTATTGATGTCCTCTATGAGCAATAGCCCGTTACGAAAATTATTCAGCACAAAGAATAAAGCCCCTGCCCATTCATCTAATGTCAAACGTCTGCTATCGGGATGTAAAGGACGCACCCTCCTAATCTCAATCATGGGATGCACCGAATACAATGGTACGTCAGTCAACGAAATGCTTGGGACATTGTACGTTCCGTATTCGTCATTCACATCCATGATGAGGCACTTTCGACCCTTGATGCCCCTGTATGTATCCCCATGCACATACTGATTCATAAGAATCATGTGCTGATAAGACTTGCCGACACCCTTCTTACCGCAAGCAGCCATTAAAATTGGTTCCCTCGGCATTTACTTCGTTGCTTTTTCTTTGAAACTGAACTCCAATCTGACAACTGACGGATAAAGATACACCGACAAAGTACGAAGTTTGCTTTCGCATAACGAAAGGTCATACTCTATCTTCATAAACTGCGGATTTTTTGTGAACGTCGGGTGAATCTCGCAGTCGTCATAGTATATCTCAAACCTGTCCGCACCATCAGGATATATGATTCTATCGAACTCGTCTGTAAAATCGTGAAAGTAAGCGAGTACCGCTTCTTTCATCTGTATCCATTCCTCGTTTTTAATTTTAGTCGGCATCAGTCAAGGGGGTTAGACTCTCCATCAATCGACTCTTTAAGAACTACTGCTTCGGCTATATTCTTTGTATTGATTGCTTTTTTCGGCCTGCCCCTTTTCCCTGATTCAGACTTTCGGCTTGCTTTTGCTGATTGATAGCCATTTGCTTTTTTCGCGTTGCTTTCGAAAATCTTCTCTTTTTTTCTTTGCTCCATCAGCCTTGATTTTCCCGTAGCAGGCACTTGCATTTTCTGAACGGATGAGTTCATTACGGCCTCATTTGTCCTGAAATTGAAGTCGTCAGTATTCTTATCTTCTTCACCATAAAATACGGGGTCGGGCTGCGGGGTTACAGGTTCACGTTTCGGTGTCGGACGCGGAGTGGGAGGCGGGGGAGGCGGCGTTTTGTATGCAGACGGGTCGATTCCCTGCTCCCTTTCCAAATCAGTACGTTCCTGTATGATTGTAAGCAAATCCTTTTTCAGATTCATGGCTTGAGCGAACTTAGTTCCTTCCTGAACCAAGTGCATAACGAGGAGACTAACGACAAGTTGCTCATCAGTTGCGCCAAGACCTTTCTTTTCTAATATACGAGTAAGAGGGGGCTTGATGTCTTTTTTGAACTTGTTGGAAACGCCGACAGTATCGGCAACTTCTTCGTTATATTCGTCAATGAATTGTTGTGCGGAGATATAACCATTGGATACGGGTATGCGAGTATCCATGTTAATTTTTCCCTGCGCCTGAAGTTTCTTGACTTTCCTCTTGTCGATTTGCAAGGACTTGTTGACGAAATAGAATATCATTTCATATCCCGACAATCCTAAGTCAACGAGTTGTTCAGCAGCCATTTTACGTTCATGCGGCGGCAATTCAGACATGCTCGGATTGATGGACTCTTTGCTTGAACCACCCCTTCCACCTTTGGGCGGGCCATCGCTACCGCTTATGTGGTCATATGGATTCCCCCTTGTACCAATACGCTGCGCTTCATATACAGGCTCGGGAATGGGTGCGCTAATGTCGTCCAAGTTGACCTCTGCGGAAACTCTTGTATAGTCTCTTTCCTTTACGTTATCTGCAAAGGGATTATAGTTGGCTTCTTTTACTTCTTGCACCAAACTTTTGCCTTGTACGTTCTCGTTGCTTTCCATCATTAAGATTTTAGATGTTTTCTATTTTCTTGTCAAGCCTCTCTTTAAGTTCTATGATTTTCTTGATTTCTGAAACCTTTTCATTCTTATTCAGTTCGAGTATCATGTTTCGATACTTGGATAGCAACGTCTTTGTTTTATTCTTGAAAATATATTTATGTATTTCTCCAAGAGTGTACTTCTCATAAAGATAGTGAACGCAGAAACCTACCGCATACTTATTCTCACCGCGCATGTATCGGCTTGAAATCACATCCATCCATGACATGCCAAACTCTTGCGCTACCATATCAATAACTTGTTTCTGATATGGGTCTAACTGCAAATCCTCTGATGCGGAGTTTGTTTTTAGAATGGCAATCGTTTTCTTATACCCACGATGGCGTATTGATTGCAAAAGTTCCTCCAATAAATCGATTGTATCCTCTTGGCTCATTGTTTCAATTTTTACTATCAAAGATAGTATAAAAATCACCACCCATGTATAATAGCCTTTAATGTTCTTCCATTATTTTTGAACCAATCTTTACTGATTATGTTTACTTTTTCTTTTGGGTGATACTTCAGCATTCGTTTCAGTTTGGTATTGTCTTTGGGTGTCATATATCCCTTGACCTCGTAGAACTCGAAATTGCCTGATGGGAACTGCACTTTGAAATCGGGCTTGTAGTTCGTTGTACCTCTACGAATCCCCTCAAACCAAAATATTTCAGGTTCGTACCAATAGTCAACGATATGCCCGTGTTTTTTTTGAAAAGACAAATACAAGCAGAAACGACGTTCCCAATTAGATTTAAGGTACATTTTCTTACCATCAATCTCATACCACCCCTTCCATACCTTACGTTGTGGCATGGCAGAACCGCCCGTCATCATTTCCATGTCAGAGCGAGTATTGCTGCTTGAAATCCTTGTCCTTGACTATCATTTCTACGCAGTATAGCGAGAAATCATTGTCGCTTGGATAATGAAGGCCCATGTATAGCCTACTCAACTCTATGTCTTTTGCCAATCTATCAAAGTAGTCATACTTGTCGGGATAGTGGTTCCCCAACACATAGCATATTAGGGCCGCTTGCAGAGTATGCCCCGAAGGAAAGGACGGAGATTGTGATGAATTAGACTTGAATGGAAAAAGGTTCAACTTGTAATAATGGGCAAGTTGATATGGTCTTGGCCTCTGAAAATGATATTTCAGTTTGTATAGAAACGGGATTGACTCGTCAAGTAAAGCATCTATTACGCCGACTGAATTTTCATCCAAACCTTGCTCGATGATTACTTGTGCCATCACTCTCTCGAATGATACATCATACGAAACATAACGCTTCATATATGCCTCATCATTTTTGAGGGCATTCACATAGTCCACCAACTGATTCAGTTCTTCCCGTGTTGTTTTTGACGAGTTTTTGGGGAAGGTGAAATCTTTGAGTTTGGGAATATGTTTATCGAAAGGACTTGGAGTATCTAAAAACTTCTTGTCATTCAATGACGGGTTGCCCCAAGTGATTGTATCGAGCATATATTTTCATGGTTTTTTTTACCCTATGCGCATCAAAGGTCTCTTTTTCTTACTCATATTGCCTGCTGCGTTGAGTTGTGCTTCTCTTGCGGCTATGGCACTTTCCAATTTCATCACTCTATCTGACATGTCGGCGTAACCCGTTTTTTCGAGTTTGAGCATGTATTTATGATAGTATATGATATAAGTAATTCCTGCTACGAGAAATGCGCTGATGGCTATATCAACAATGTTTACGTCAGCAAAGAATGAGCGTATCCCATCGTATCGGCTTGACGTATTTTCAGAGGATTTGCTCTCTCCACCATCTGCCATAGTTTGCGCAGGAGTCGGCGGCATAGGGGCGGGAGGAACATAATTAGGTGACATAGGCGGCGACTGCATCGACATTTGGGTAGGGTTAGACATACCTCCACCCATCATGGTTGTATCTTTTGCCTCTGTCATTTTCTTCAAGTTTGCTCTTGTATTTCTCTTTTTCAAGGGAAATCATTTATTCCTTTTGCTATAATAATACATACCCCCCGCCGCAGCCAATACAAGTAGCAACCACCAATATGATGTCTTTTTTATTCCTTTCTTCTCGTCACCACCGCCGCCGCCACCACCGCCTCTTGCCATGCCGCCCGAAGGTGCTATTGGTAATCCTAAGTTTTCGGGAATTAGGGGGGCAATAACTGTGGTAGTGCTTACAATCGGCGTGTCTTTCGATGGTGCTTTGTCAGGTAGTCTTACGTCAATCTTAGGAGGACGTGTACCGCCTGAACGGGGAGGCGCATCATCCTTTGGTTTATCGCCACCCGTGTCAGTAGGTTCGGGTACTTTTTTACAATAATTCTGAAACGCTTTATGTGCGCTCATTATTTCCTCTGCACTTGCCGTTCCATTGCCATTTGTTACGATGAACATTTGGATTTTGTCACAAAATGCAGGGTCATTCGGGTCGGGCATTAAAAAGTTTCCTCTGCTGTACCCAATGCCTGTGCTTTTGCCGTCAGAAGGATTTACAGGCCCGCCGTCAGAAGGCGATGGGCCTGTATCGGTTGTGTCGCGTATTGTTTTCGTAGGGCCAACGGGTTTATCGTCGGGCTTAGGCTCTTGTGGTTTTGCATCAGGAGTTGAAGCAACACTCCCGTCTTGACCAACAAAACTTGATTTCCCCTTACGCTTGTCGTATATGACGTTTCGAGGGGAGATAAAAGAACTCTCCCCATCGAAAACAATAACGCTTTCCTTGCTCTTAGGCATTTTCTTTCTTTAATTGCGCTGCGGCCCGCTTAATCGTATCCTGCCACTTTTCGTTGGGTTTACGAATCTTTTGCGCCAACTTAGCGATGTCAGATACTTTAATCTTGGTCGTTTTTTTTGTCTCGTTTGCCATGTTGATTGTTTTTATGATTATTCAGGTTTTACTTCCTCTTGCGATGATTTTTCAGCATAGTGTTCCCCACTTCCCAAAAACATTCCCAAAGATTTTACTACGGCAACACACACGCTCAAAACCTGAAGGGCATGAACTTGATGGTCGGCGGGTAAGATTTGAGTAATCAATCCCGTGGCAGCAGGAACAAGACCGATAAGAATAGTTCTCTCAAGCCTTCTCCACCATTGCGGCGGAGGACTCGAAACTTGACTCACACCAAACTTAGTCATAAAATACTTTTTAGTTTCTACGTTTCATATCTCCCGAATAAAGTGTCGCACCGAAGAAAAGTATGGCAAACGCGATTTCGTAAAATACAGGCTCTTTTAATGCAGTTATGAGCATGCTGAATGTCAGAGCAGCAAATACGATTTCGAACAGTTGCCAAAGATTACTCGAGCGCATACTACTTTTGTCCTGCACGCCAAGCACCGCTTGCGACACGCACGATGATGTAAACACCGAGAAGGCTTATTCCGAAGCCTACAAGTGCGGGGAAAATGTCTTTCTTGTCGCCCATAAAATTGATTTTGGATTTAGAATTGTGGTTTATTATACAAAGTAAAAGTAAACATTTTCAACTAAACAATAGGGGCATTGTATTTTTTTGCTATTCAATAAGATTTCTGAATCAAAGATTTACATTTGGCAGATTCAAAAATTCAAGTATTGTTACATTAAGCGAAGATGCAATAATAATAAGTGCAGTTTCGTCATTTGTACCCCATGAGGATAGTTGTTGAGCCGTAAACTGCATGATTGTGTTATAGAAATTACTATATGTCGGAACAGAAGATATACCTTGTTGGACTTCTTGTTGCGTTGGGATAACTAAAGTGCCGAAATAAACTTGAAATTGTGTTATTTCCTCACCAAGTACATAATTCCTCGCTGATGCCGTCATCCAATTTGCAGATATTGTCTCTGCCGTGAACGGCCCTGTCTGTATTGATATTTCTGCGGGGGGACTTATTTTTGCAAAAAGCATATAATAATTTTTCTCGGTAGTGCAATTCTATGTGCAATATATGTAAATAATTCCGTTATTGCCTCTTTTTTTTGTTTTCTTCCTCTCGGATATTCTTATTCAAAACGACAATCACCGCGCCACCCCCTACTATTGCCAAGCCTAATTTGATTATAGTATTCAAATCGGCATTACTTCGTACCATGATTGTCAAAATAAGCAGCCACCATAGAGGATTCAAGCCATAGTAAAGAGCGGCATCTCTCGTCCAATACTGCTTTGGAGTTATCTCCCCCTTTTCCAACTTTGCTTTGTTCTTTTCCATCAAACGGAAATACAAAGCATCGGCAGGTGTGGGTATAATATTGGCTAAAACAAGACCCAAGAGACCCGCATACAATACGGCCTCACCCGCTTTTTTATCTACAACCGCCGTTTTTATCGTGTGTATCATGCACTATAAGTATCAATGATGCTTCAAATAGTAATATGCGGCATATAAAACTACAAAGAATAGTATTACTTCAACGATGTCACGATTAGTAATCTTCTTATCATTACTTTTTGGTTCGTCACCCATTTTTGATAGTTTTGTTTTGATTGAGTTTGCGTAATCATTTTCGAGGCCATCATAGAAGTGCCTCATTTTCAATAATCTCGCAAACTCTTGGTGCGTATCAGCGTTCTTTAATTTCTCCGCATCTACGCCATTTATGGTTTTGTTATACAATCTCTCGACCAAATCCCTTACGCTATCTTCCAACGTGGCATATCGGGCATAATGATTGGTGATGCTTTCTCCTTTGGTTCTCTGTGTTAATGGTGCTAAGGTTCCTATTTCGGCTAAAGGCTGACCGACATATTTTACACCAAACAGGTTATTGTTATCCCTGCATGATTCAGAAGTATATTCGGCAGATTCAAGCCTCGCTTGTGCTACAATGAGTTTAGATGTTTTGGGTGAAAAGCCATTCTCTATGGCTATATCGTATATGATTTTGTCTATGTCCATTCATTCGTCAGGAATTATGCACCGCTATCACTTTTTGTTTCGTCCTTTTTATCCTTCTTAAATGATGACATCAAATCCGTTATCTCTTTGACGCTTGCCAATCCGAGGGAAGTGCATACCAATACGACAGTTGCCCAAACAAGTGATTCAGCAGGAGCAACATGTGATTCCGACTGCGAGTTTGAGTATAATGTGTAGTACAAGAATGCGGCCCCCGCTATTCCTACCAATCTTTTTGATGACACGGAACTATTTGAGTCGAAAAAACCACCTATCCAAGTAATCAACTTCCTCATGGCATCTCACGATTTTGTAAAGTATCTTGAGACGTTGATGTACTGCTATCCGTTGTTATCTTTGTCCGACCCCAAAAGTTCTTTTTCTCGGTTATGTATATTGTATCCCGTTGTATGATTTTCAGGGGCGTGAGTGCATTTTTCTTATGGACTTCCAATTCCGTCTTCAGTTGAGCATGTTTATCGTACATGCTATCCATTTTACCCGACACTTGTGTTACGACGTGCATCGTTTTTTGTTCAGCCCATCGTAAAACTTGAATGGATGAATCGTGATGATGTTTTACAACAACCATCAAACTATCCGCTGCATCAGGAACATGATGTTCATGCGCCTTTTCCTGACGGCAAGACACGACAAATAGAAAGAATGCTATGGAATACCACTTCATGTCATTTGATTTTACCCAATTCCTGTAATAAAATCAGTTTCGAATTAGCGGCGGATTGAAGACTATCAGAGCGGCGTAATTGGTCTGTCATCGCATCAATCTTACTCTCGAGTACCTCTATTTTCTGCCCTTGTTTGTCGATTTGATTATTGTAATTCAATTTCAAATCAACATAAAGATACCCCACGGCTACCAAGCAAAGAAACATGATACCTTTGGCGGGTTCTTTGGCAAACTCTGAAAATGAAATGGGTAAGCCTATGCTTACCTTTTTCTCGACTTTTTCTTCTGACATTGTGTACAATTTGGGTTTTATATCTTACTTCCACACTTGCTCAAAGGGTGCGCCGACAAATGAATGTTTCTCATCGGCATGTTGCAGAACCTTGTGAACCATGTTCCGCTTTAGTATTTCTATGCTATTAAAGTATCTGCGGCCTTGCCCGCTTATCGACGTTCCGAAACGTATCCCCCAATCATAACCAATCAAATACGTTGAATCGCCATAAAGTATGAAAGGCTTACCATTTATGAGAAGGTCGGCCCTACCTGCTTTATAGTCAACATTGAGTATCTCTACTTTGGGTTGCCACACGTTGTTCTTATAGAAAGAGTATGCGGCAAATATGCCGAGTGCGGCAGTCGATATACCTGCTATTTTCAGGAATACACTCTCGTACTTGTTCAGGTCTAATGCCATTTCTTATGATTGAAACTTGTATAATGCAGCAATAACCACGACTACAAATACTCCGAATAGAATACTCCCCTTGTATTCTTCCGCACCCTGCGTGACTTTTTTTACTATTTCTTTGACGTTGATTTTCAGCATCTTAGCCTTCAATCCTGCTGCATACTTTTCAGCACTACCGCCAAAGTAACTGCGTTGCTTCAAGTTCTTTGCATAATCTTCGATACTTGCACTATCCCTTAATTGGCTCGGCGTTACTCCATTTATGGTTTTGTTGTATAGTCGCTCAATCAAATCCTTGACACTATCTTCGGGGGTTTTATACTTTGCATAGTAGTTGTAGTCAACGTCTCCTGCTTTACGTTCATTAACAGGAACTTGCGTACCCCGTACTGCAAGCGATTGCCTGACATACTTCATTCCAAACATGTTGTTATTGTTTTTGAACACGTTTGAATTATAGTCGCTTGACTCCAACCTTGCTTGCGCTGCTATGAACTTGGCATTCGTTGGGTTGAAACCATTCTTGATTGCTATGTCATATATCAGTTGGTCATAGTTCATTTCCAAGCGGTGTATTGTGTTTTGCCGCCAACAGTTTTTGCACGAAGTATTTGCTTACGCTGCGGGCCTTCGCACTCGTAACTGACATGTACCCAATCGGGGTTCGTATCCGTTCCGAACTCCCATATGAGTTGGTCGAATTGCATATTGTCCTTGATGTAATGAAAAACCATAGCATTAGTCACGCCCGTCTTATATCCATCTTGGTCTAAATCGAATGCTTCTCCCTGCATGTGTTGAGAGGTAGTGCTTCCTCCTGTTGCCTTATTAAGTGCGGGGCTACGATATGCGCTCGAAACGTATATCGGCTTTCCAAAATGTAGTCGTATCGGCTCGAATAACTTCTCCGCTACGATTTTCAGGTGCTTCAAAGCCTTTTCATCGGGCATGTTGCTGATACCGAGCCTGCTTGCAGTTGTTGACTTAATACATTCCTCTAACGTCAAATGTGCGGATAATTGTGTAGCCATCACCATAAAAGTTTATCTGCGTAAAAACCTGCGCTGCCGCGTTTGTGCCTGTCCTTTTCATGTCGCGCTTTGTAAGCAGCCCTTTTCTTGTCAGCGAAGGCTTTGCCCTCATCGGCTTTGAATGTCGGGTAGTCTTTGTACCCTAACGCACCGACCGAAGCGACTTTCTTCCCATCCTTGAATACGTCAATCTTCTTTCCTTTCACTACGGAAGGCTTGACTTGTACTCCAAGTTCACGGGCTTTTTGGCGGGTGTAGTTTTTGATTTGGTATGCCATATCATTTGGTTACTACCTTATCTACGACTAATAGTTGCATGAACCCATCTTTGCCCAACATTTTCAATAAGTAGCCACGACTTTCGACGGGAACTTGCGTACTTGCCACAAGTGTTGCAGTATCAATCACGGGAGCGGATAGTAATATCTTTCGATATGGGCCTGCGTTGTATGCTACGAGAACCTTGTTTAATTGCCCTCCGAAGATTGGCGAACTAAACCTTTCCAATAGCCAACGAATAGTCATCGTACCCGTCATTATGTTGAAATCAGCATCCTTTTGTAAAGCATTTATTATCTGCGCCTGTATGTCAGATGTCAGGCTCTTGGCTTTGAACAAACTCGGAACCTTTGCTTCAAGCGCGGCACGGACTTCCTGCGGTAAATCACTATCTACCTCGGATTTCCATTTCCTTGCACAATCAAATACTGCGGCAGGTGTCATTTGCATCAACCCCGTAGCCTTGAACTTGTTGGGGGGGGCCATCTTACCCGCACTCTCGGTCGCTATGAAGCCAACCAACAACTCGAATCCTGTTTCAAATAAATCTCCCCACTTGTTGATTGATGTTTTGTAGTTCTGATAAATGTTCCTGACCATCTTAGTATTCGCAGCCTTTACCGAAGGCTCGGAATAACTTCTTTTGCCATAGGTATATGGCCGATTGATGTCGGGAACCTTGACTTTTATGACACTATACTTCAACATCGTTCAAAAGGTTTATTCACCTTCGGTTTCGTATTCGTATTCAATGCTTCCGCTCTTATGGGTCTTGACGTTTCTACGCTGATAGTACCTATAAAGAGCATAAGCCAATACAACGACACCTACTGCAACAAGCGTTTTACGACTCATCTCAATTCTTTTTCATCACGTTGACTACACCCAATGTCAGAACTAATGCTAATCCCCCTAACACCCACATACCCCATCCTTTTTTATTGCCTTTACCCGAATCTCCCCTTGTGTTTTCATAAAAACTCTCTATTTCCAAAACAATATCATCCTCCATGATGTCGATATTCTCATCATCATCTGATGTCGCCTCATCAATTTGCTCTTGTGTCAGTCCTTTGCCTTGAAGATATTCAATCTTTTTATTGAATGACTCCACATAATCATTTAAGTCATCGATTTTTGCATTTAACGATTGTGGCAGGTTACTTTCATCGAGATTTAATTGTTCGAGTTTGGTGTAGACTTTATCCATTTTCTGTGTTTTTTTTGTGTTTGTGCAAATTACTGATTCTCTCTGATTATAGCGATGGCTGATTTACATTGAATGCTTTTTTCAGTTCTTCAAGTGACATCCTGCGAAACTTATCACGATTGGCTTTGTTGTTCTGTTCGCTATTGATGACGAATCCACCGAAGTATCACCTATACTTATACTTGCCATAACTAATCATTTCGTTTACTTATTCTTTTGCCCTCATAGCCCCTGCAATTCGTTTTGCGGCCATCTTAGCCTCCTCACGATTGTATCTTTTCCCGTAGTCACCACGAAGCCTACGGGGAACTTCACTCCCTTCGAGACGCATACTTATGGCGCGAACTTTATCTTCAAATGTCGCCCCCCCCTTCGCCATCATGCCGCCTTCGGCTTTATTTTGCAACTTCACATTATTTGGCAACCGCACTTTATAGTATGTGGCTTTTTTTACAAAAAACTCGTAGTCTTTAAGCACTCGACCACCATATATTTCTCCTTCAGGATTGTACTTCCACCCTCTATCTTCACACCATTTAATTATTTCTTTTTTTGTCATACCATATAAATCTCTTTTAATGATAAGGCCTTTTGGCAATCGCACAATCACATTGAAATCATCTATTCTGCCCCCCTTCGCCATCATGCCGCCGTCAGCATAATAGAATTTCCGACCTACACCGCTAAAATTCTTTCCATATAATAAGGTTATTATCTTATCTATTTCATTTTCTATTTCAGTTATTTCTTCGGCTTGATAACTACCATATCTTTTCTTTAATAAATCTTTTTTTTCATTCAGTTTCTTGTATTCTTTTTCAAGTTCATATTTGGTCATATTATCGTATGGTTCACCTACGCCACCCTTCGCCATCATGCCGCCGTCAGCATATTCATCTTCGTCTTTGAAAAAACGTAAATCTTTCGCATCATAGGTTTTCTCACTCCCATCAACAAATCGTAAATGAAACTTACGACCATATGGCTTGACTATAATACCCATCCTGTTTTCGGATATGACTAAGGCGTTATCCCCATATTCTGCATCACGCCAAGAGACTTCCCCCCCCTTCGCCATCATGCCGCCATCAGCCATTTTTTTTTCTACTAATTCGTCAATGACAAATTTTTCTACTTCGTTTGGGTAGGCATAATTTTTTTCCCAAAATAATTTTTGAGACTTTGCACTTTCTATATTACTGTAATTCCCCATCAAAAATACATCACCGTTTTTATTAACTTGTATTAGAGCATAGTTATACTTTGGATTTATTCCTCTGTTATTGTTTAACGTATAATTTTTAGGGTATTTTTTAATTTCACCCCCCTTCGCCATCATGCCGCCGTCCATCGCAGTATTTTGACCTTTTATCTTTTTTATATCATCGACAAGATTTTGGGGATAGTCTGGTAAATATGATTTCATTGTCCGCGCTATATTATCTATCACGCGCCGACTTGCACCTTTGAAACTACCTTGATATATCTTGAAATTATAGTAATCTGATATAAAATTGCCAACTAAATAATCCTTAATATCGAATTTTAATGCACGATAGTAGTAATTAAATTGTGCCTTTTTTTCATCAGATAGAGTTGCCCAATTCTGTTGCGACCAAAGAGAAATATCATATAACTTTGTATCCGCTACATCATCCGCTATGATATAGAGAACAATATTTGGATGGGTTGCATCAAACTCCTTTAATTGTTTGGCAACTGTCCTGCTAAGTTTGTAATATGGACGAAACTTTATCGGAATGGCTGATTGAGTCTGAATCTCATTCACATAGGTGACATTTTCAGTATTATCATCTTCAAGGAGTATTTTAAGGCTATCGATTGCCGCTTTAGCATCCTCATCGCCCATATCGGCAAGTATCTGCAAAGCATCTATTGCCGCAATTATTTCGGCTTGCGTGTATTCGGTTTCAGTTTCTACAACAGAGTGGTTTACTTCTTCTTCCATAACCTCGGGTTTTATTGGCTCGACTATTTCAGGTTCAACGATTTCAGCAGGTGCTTCTACAACTTCAGGCGCAGTCTCTTTCGATTCTTCGATTACGACTTCCGCTGATTCAACATTTTCAGGGAATATCTCTCGGTTTCGACTGATTACTTCGTTTTTCAGTTCTTCGATTTTTGATTCGGCCAATCTCTCCGCCTGCTCATCCGATTTATCAGACCTTCTGCCCACAGGCAAAATCAATCTTTTGATACCTGAATAAGCGGTATATTCTTCTGTTACTAAGTTTTGGACTCTCGTTCTTTTGACAGGTGAAACCGATAAATAATAACCTCTTGTTTCAAGACGATTTGAAAAATAATTCATACCGCCTTTGTCATAATAGAGTTGAACTTTTAACTCATGTTCGCTATTTGGGAAAGAATCATATTTGGTAAATAATTTAGCGATACCTCCTAAAGACATCTTAACAATATCGGGCGATTTCATCATTGCCATCGAAGGAGGAGTATTCCCACCCTTAGAGAAATAATTTCCAACTTGGATTTTACGAAGATTGGTCGGCTGCATGTCTTGTCCGACATCAAATGTGAAGCCAAGCCGTTCTAATTCGTCTTGCATGGATTCAACTGCATCCTCGTCTAAGGATATATCTTCGTAACGCTCTAAAACCGCCATGACTTCAGAAGGCAAGTTTTCTTGCTCATGGAATAAATCACCTTCCTCATCTTCTGAACCTTCATGCTCAATCTCGTCAGTATAATAATGTATCAAAAACTTACGGGCGTGGCTTGGATTCGTAAACATTTTAATTTCATCGTCTTCATGGGCTTCTTGTATTTGATTCGCCCATTCCAAGACGGATATATCATCAAGAGACTTAATGTTTCTTGTTATTTGCATGTATTCGTCTGCGGTCATCCCGCCATGAGAAAACTTTCCTACCGAAATGTCGTCAGAATACAATTCCAAAAGTAATGTCTTGTATTTCTCCTTATATCCTATGGTGAAATGGTCAGCAAGCATGCCCTGAAGATTTGGCATAGATTGCAACATTCCATTAAGTTCCTCTACATCAGAAAAGAGAAGTTCATCATCGGTTATGATGACAAGTTGCTTATCATATAAGTAATAATCAGCAACGGGCTTGATTTCGTTTACTTTCTGAACTACCTCAACAATCATTGCATCGGCAGGACTGCCCGCAACTTCGCTCATTCCACCTTCTGCATACACACGCATTTGGGGGAACAAGTTGTTGTATTGTACTACGATATATGTGGCAGGTATGCCCCTTGACTGAAAAACGATATTCTTGTCGTCGTCATCGCTCATTTTTTCAGTATCCATAAAGTAAATGAGCGACTTATCCAAGTTAATCTTAATCAGAAACATGTATTCAGGCAACATACTTGTGCTACGATACCTGAAAATGTGTTCACCTATTTTAAGCGTAGGTACGAGATGCGCATAATATGTTCGGTCGAAGTCGGATAGGGCATATAGAATACCCTCGTGAATACTTTTTTCATGCTTCCAAGCAAAAGAACCTATTGCGTTGTTAAAACGAAGATAGTAGTGCTGATATTCGTTGGCCTTTCGTGCATCGACGTATGTGACACCTCCCTTTGCCATCTTGCTTTTCCCTATGCCATCTATAAGTGCTTTAGGAACGCTGACCATCTTCTCCGTTGATACGCCCGTTTTTTCAACTTTAATGCCTGCTCTTTTGAGTTTCCCTTCTGCTCTATTGACAGGGTACTGCGATTTTGAAAATATCTTAAATACATAATCCGCAGTCGTTTCAACCATATACTCGACATTTAACATCCCCTTTTCATTCAGGGCAGATGGGAGGGAGGTTATGAATAACCTTATTTTTTCATCAATATCCGACAGAAGCGTTTCGCCTCCTTTTAACATCGATTTTTTCTTCCCATCGAGGTAGTGCGTTATATCAGACAAATCCGTGGCTGCTCGCTCCGCCTTTGCAATTACCCATGCGTCAACTTCCTCGGTGTTATCCAACGCCCGAGATAATTCATCGGCATGATGTTGCAGTTCAACGGATTGATTGACGAGCATTCTCTTATTCTCGTCGTGGGTTTCACCACCCGATTTGTACTGATACATCGTGAAATGTGTTAGATGCGATTCCTGCGGCTGACATCTGAACGATTGGCGCGGGTTTCCGTATAAGTGTTACCACTTGCGGAAACGCGACGGCCAGGTTTTTTCGCCTTAAATGCTTTGTCTTGCGACAATGCCCATGCACTACGCTTTGCCGCTTTCATCGGTGCGGCCTTCTTTGCCGCCTTCTTAGCGGTCTTTTTTTTTGCTGCCATGATTGTTGATTTATTGATGAATGTTTGATTACTTACTTATATCCGAGAAGGCATATCGCCGTCTTATACATTGAACTTATTTAAATCCTTTATTACACCTTTTATCAAGTATTTGTACTCTTCTGCACTATTTTCTGCTTTATCAATTTTGGTTAGAACCATTTTAACTATATTTTTAATTACGGGGTCAAGTTTTTGACCTACATACAACTTAGTCATTAACGGCCTATGAACTGTCTTTTTTGCTGCTGCCATGATTGTTGATATATTGGTGAATGTTTGATTACTCAACAAGATGAAAAAGTAATTTTTTTATATTTAGTCAAACGCTTGTTAGAAATTATATTTCTTTCCCAAATAGTTTACATGATTAACTTTTCTACCTGCCTTGAGTGATAAATATTTGAATGCTTCCCTTTCTGTATCGAATGATGCAAGTTTTCTGCTTCTATCCTCATTACCTGTCTTTACGATGTATTCTATTTTGTTTGTATTCTTATTTTTTTCAATATGAATAAAGTGATTAGGATAATCGGTAAAAATGGTAAAACTAAAGCCATCATCAAGCATTCTTTTGGCTCCTTCACTAATTCCCCCCTTCGCCATCATGCCGCCTTTGGCAAGTTTCGGATATGCAGTCTTTTTAACGTCAGCCCTGTTGGGACGGCCTTCCCAATAAGCCGCACCCGATTTGATGTCAGCACGAGTAGCCCTTCTATTACTACCCGATACGCGCCATCCGAAAGGCTTTGCCGCCCTTTTTGCATCTCTATCGAGGTCAACACCTTGTCCTTTATACTTCTCGCGTAATTCCTTCGTCCGATTTACAAGACGTTGGAGATTGGTAATGGCTTTCTCGTATTTAACTTCTGCTCGTGTCTTACGTTTTGTGACGGGCTTTTTAGGCTCTTTGCGAGCAGGCTTTTCAGCCTTTTTTTCTGCTTTGGCGGGTTTGGCAGGTGCGGCTGCTTTTTTGGGCCTTCCACGCTTACGCTGCGCTTTTTCTTTTTCAGCCTCTTTTTTCGCCTCCTTGACTTGCTTTTTTACCTGCTCAACTCCTTTTTTGGCGGCATCTTTTGCCTTCTGCGGAGTTTTCGGAGATTCAATCCGCTTCTCGACCTTTTGGATTTCTCTTTCAGCCTTCTCCTCTAATTTCTGTATTTTTTTTTCGATTACTTCATCTTCACGCTTCTCGCCTACCAACTCCTGTAATTCCGCTAATCTTGCGCGAAGTTTAGGTTTAGCGGAAGCAGGAACCTTATCATTTGCCAACCCTGCTTTAATTTGCGCGATTTGTTTTCGGATTTCGGCTTCAGACATGCTCTCTTGCTCCTTTTTTGTCGTAGATGCGGCTTCTTGTGCTTTTTCTACGGCAGCGGGTGCAGGCTTATCCATGTCCGCTAACTGCGCTTTCAAAACATCGATTTGCTGCCGAAGTTTTGGCTTGACGGCAGCAGGAACTTTATCATTTGCCAACCCTGCTTCCGCTTTCTTAATCTTTTCTTGTATTTCTTGCTTAGTCATGGCTATTCTTTTATATCGATTATTAAGGTAACAAAAGTTGAAGTGCGTCTATGGCCTCCTGTGCTTCCTCATCTCCATCGTCGGCGAGTATCTGAAGTGCTTCTATGGCCTCTCTGATTTCGTTTTCATCGAAATCTTGGGGTTCTTCAACGACTTCCTCTACTTTTTTAGGAGGACGGCCTCTACCTCGTTTGGGTTCTTCAGGTTCGGGTTCAGTTGTACCTTTTTTAACGACCCTTCCTGCTTCGGTTGTAGTTACGGCATCTCTCGGCTTTGCACCCTGTTGACGCTTTTGAAGAATGTCCTCATTATCTTTTTTAGTGATAAAAGGATTGGGTTTCTGAATGGACTTGTAATAAGTGTCAATGATAGACTGAACTGCAAAGTCCAATTCTTTCAAAAAAGTATCTGCGGTCGTAAAATCATTCGAGCGTTGTTGTATGAACATGACAATTTCGGGCAAGCCGAAGTTGATGGACAAAGTAGACTGAATAGTACGAATTTTATCGGTGAACACATTCGATAAATCGAGTATATCCTGCCCGATTAGTTTTTGAGTGAAGTATTTATGCGTCATGTTTTTTGTTTTCTGATACTTCTCGTATCAAAATGAACGATTAAAATTAAAAAAATATGCAGAATACGTCAAAATTATATTATGGCAGGTGTTCAAGCATCTCGAGTAATTTGTTTTCATTGCATTTTCATGTTTGGAACATGTGTACGATTACAGATAAACATATTCAATCGTCTCGACTTGTAATTCCCTGAAAAATGACTGCATCAAAGATATTATGTTTGAGTACAACATGTCGCTATTTTGGATGAAGTTGGCCTTGTTCGTTGAGTTGAATAACTTATATGTTTGGAATGGTAATTCATACATATTGCTCAATTTTTCATCGTAGGGAAAAGTTCGAGATTGATTCCCGATAGAACGAAGTTCTCTTTTCGCTGATAATAAATCTCCGATAGGGTCTATACCGAAAGAATCTATACGTTGAATTGAGGACTTTCTTTCGTATAAAAACCCGCCTGTAATATCGCCGAAGATTTCGGGTTTTTCAATAAGAGCGGTTCCTTTAAGTATCGTATTGTCTTTAATAATCGATAGTATTATATCGGGTCGCATATCCCTCATTATCACGAGGCTACTATTATCTGCTCTATTGCTCCCTCTTCGTGCAGTTTTTTGATTAAGATAATAATTCTCAAAATCATCTTTTGAACGAGTAATCATCTCATGTATATCAACATTTTTTGAAACAGTTACCCTCGTCATCCCACAAATTTGTAGAAGCAAGTCTATGTGGGGCAACATGTAAGTATCAGCATCAAAAAGTTCAGGTTTCGAAATAGAAATCAAACCTAAAATCCTGTAATATTCCTTATCAAACTTTTTAATTCGCAAGAACCATTGGTGATATTGTTCAATAACTACGAATAAATAAAGCATTTCTGCTGATTCAGTAGAATTATTTATTCGCTCAATCAATTCTTGCGCAGTACTTCTTTGGATGCTCTCTTTTACAAAATCCCTAAATAGGTCGGGGATGTTATCAGTCGTAATCTTAACTATGTTTGTATTCTCAGTTGGAGAATTGGGGTAAACATTCCATAGCGTATGCACCATAATTGGCAGACGAGTTAAACGATAATCAGTCAAGTAATCACCAAACCACATCAATTTATTGAATGCTCGGAGGTTGTACGAAAGGGCGTTCATTTCGTCTTCGTCAATATCGTAACTTAAAATACGATTTTTTCTTACGAAGTCGAAATGATGCTTATTTATAGCATAAAATATCGCACCATCAACGATAAAATTGTAATAATCTTTGGAGTATTCTGAGTTTCTTCCCTTTGGTGAAGTGGTACTATTATCTTTCAACGCATCGGCATATTGTAAATACTTAAACTGATACGAAAAGATTTCATTGAGAAGTGATATGATTCTATACTTCTTTTCTTCAAAAGATTCGGGTGCAGGCTCCAAATCGTCGTAAGAGTATGTTTCAATGTCAGACTCACCACTTGAATTGTCAGATTGACCGCCCGTATTGTATTTTTTTCTCGACCTTTTTTCGAGTAAGGTTTTTGCATCGGTATAACCCATATCGGATTCCGTAGGTAGCAATGCACCTTCGGCAGCAGTAACAGTTTCACCTAATTGAGAGATAGGAGTTATTTCGTGACTGCAATCATCTCTTATCGCCGTTACGACACCTATTTCTCCCGTTCTCCTAATTCTCACCCGTGTTCCAACAGGATATGATTCAGGGCATGGGGGTTCCCCTCCATCACCGCCGCCACCGCCTTCTTCACCACCTTGAGGGTCAACTTTCTCACCACCTTCAGGCCCATCTTGCCCACCACCTTCGCCACCGCCTTCTTCACCACCTTCAGGCCCATCTTCCCCACCACCTTCGCCACCGCCTCCTTCACCACCTTCAGGCCCATCTTCCCCACCACCTTCGCCACCGCCTCCTTCACCACCTTCAGGCCCATCTATGACAGGTTCGGGATTACCTTCGGGATTACTCTCACCGCCTTCAGGGCCTTCAGGCCCATCTTCCCCACCACCTTCGCCACCGCCAACAGGTATATCAGGTGTATCAGTTTGTAAACCTATCCCGCTGCTCGTAGTTGCTAAATTTGCCATTTCAGCCTCTCCGTCGAGAGAAGTGAAATCTATACCACTTTCAATGTCTTGAATGGCTACTTTAATTTGTGCAAGTCGTTCTCTTATTTTATTTTGCCTCATCATAGAGCAACCATTTTGAGAAGTTCTTGTAAGAAACGAAGCCTGATATTTACTTCATCGTCGATGAAAAAATCATCCAAAATCTTATTTATGACTGCATTGCTCTCTGAAGGTAGTTTGTAATAAAAATCTTTTTGTAAATCTTGGTCATCGATACGTTCCCGAATGAACGTCAGAAACTTGGCTACAAAAAACTCATCTACATTCTCGAATTGTATCGTTTTATCATATTCGGCCTGTATAACTTCGCCATGCCCTAATTTACGAAGTGCATCATGCACTATATGTCCCAACTCATGTAAATATGGGATGCAATCGATACCCCTTTCGAAATGAAGGACATATTTATCGTCTTTGGTCTCGACTGCGGCTTTGATTTTGTTGACATCTAATATCTCAACTTTCTTATCTATCACAGTAACCATTTCTTCAGGCTCACGCTCCCAACTTGTCATCGTGAAATAGTTCCTGAACTCACCATCGAGTGTTCGAGAATGTTGTACGCTGCGACTTTCCATTTCGCCATACAACCTCAAATAATTGACAAAACTGATATTTGCAACATCTTCTTGACTATAACCTTTTGAAAAAAGTATATTCCTATATTTTTTTGCAGACTCTTGTCCATCCACAACATTTTGTATCATATCATAGAAGAAACTTTGTCTGTCTGTGAAACTATCCGCGAGATATACTACGATTTCATTATTTGCCACATCATCATCTGCTCCAATCAATGAAACAAGGTAGAAGTTTATCGATGTTTTGGAATCAGCAAATGAACTTGGATTACTTACCTCCTGTATAAGTTTATTTCTGATTGCGACACCCTGTTGCGTTTTGGCAACATATTCTTGCAATACTGAAAGTAGTTCAACCCTTTTTTGTTCGCTATCGAATCTCTCGATAAATGATTTCTCCAACAGATTTATAGATGCAAATATCTTTCTAACGGACTCCGCGCCCAAACTCGAGACAAATTGTGCTAAATACTGATTCCCGCCACGGGCAAATCCTTCTACGTTTTGTACTGCATGTTGTATCTCATGCAAAAGAATAGATTGAACATTCCCCCATGCACTATTTCCCTTGATGATTATGTATCCACCCTTTGTAGTAGGTGAAAAATGAAAAGTATTTTGATTGGTAATTAAATTGTTGCCGCTATAATATAACAATGGCAGATTTGCCAATCTCGGATAGTGGTAAAAAAGTTTATCATGCTTCAGCACATCCGATAATCTACCCGTATATCTTAGATTGTAAATGTTTTCAGGATTCCCTAACAGATTGAGTACCATTTGCCTCGAAGAACCATTGGGTATGTATAGTTTATTGCCATCATAATCGAACAAGTAAGTATCCAAGAATGCGGCATTTGCATCTGATATATTAGTCCTCCATAAGCCATCCTCCATCGAAAAGCCCCATCCTGTCTTAGTGTAAACGTCGATAGGTTTGTAATCAGCCCTCAAAAGGTCTTTTGCTTGTTTGAGAGAATTAGTCTGCTCATCAGTCAGTCGGGCTTTTTCACCTATGACCATAAAACGAAAAGTACCCCCAATTTCAGGCAATACGCCCGCACTATATTTGACCATTTTGACTGCACGAGTTAAAAATGCCCCGTACAATGGTTGTGATAGCCTTCGTTGGAAAGAATTATTCACCATGTCATAGATGAGCATGATGGTTTGCAATCTCCCCTTACAGAAAAATCCGATGAGTTTCTTAAAATCTTCAGACGTTACTATATCAGGCGTGAAATCAGTTTTTATCGCGATGTCAAATCCCTCATCTTGTTTTTTTGTAAAATTGTAAAATCGTTGGACTTCCTCGTTTGTATAAAAAGAACGCAAAAAAAGATAAAAAAGGCCATCACGAGACTCATTTGTATCTCGAAAATACCCTATTTTCATTAAATTGACATCTTGCCTGCTCGTTGCAAACTTCTTCATCGTCTCATTCAAGCCACGATAAAGAGTTATATCCATGTATTCCTTTACCTCATCATCAAAAATGTTAAGGCGTAATTCTTCCTCATCTACCATATAGTAGAAAACAAAATACTGCTTGCTTCTCAAGTTCCTGAAGTTTTCAGGTAACTTGTCAAACAAGTTGAATTGTTTCAGTAAGTCTTTATCTACTATCACTTTATCTCTTTTATTTCCTGTAAGGAAGAAAAAAACGTCGGCTTCAGCATCTTTTTGTCAACCTTGCCAATATACTTGCCCCTCATATCAAACTTATGTACCTCATATTCGGTGTCCTCAATCGTCCCTGCGTTGAATATCATGTTCTTATGTAATAAGAAGATGTTATTGGGATACAAAGGGGACATACAAATCTGCGCTTCGAATGCCAAAGTTGTCATTTCATTTGGCCTGAATGACAGGTTTTTCTCCAAAGAAATATCTTTGGACACGCGATATATCTTACGCTCCAACTCCGAAATCATGTTGAGAGTATTTTATTAGTGCTAAACGATTTAGTTCCTCACAATTCAATACTGCTTTTAATACGTCTTTCAATACATCTACCCTATTTCGAGTACGCCACAGATATATGTCAAGTAGTTGATTGTTACCCTTTTTCGCAGACTTACTTTTTACATATGCACCTATCGGAAAAGTCATGTCGGGTTCTTCGATTCCATGCCATGTGATTGCAGGGTTATATCCTGAACTAACCTCATCCCCATAAATGCTGAAAAATGTATTCAGCATGCCCATGAACTTGATATTATGGAATGACGGGTCACATAACATGTATAGAAGAGAATCCATGTCTGCTTGCTCATTGAAGTCTTTCAATTTCACAAGAAAAAATCTTCTACCATGACTCCGACGACCATCGAAGTTTAACTTTTTCGAGCAACCATAACATCTGCCACCCCCTAAAGCCACTTCAATTTCGACCGAATAACCAAGACTTTCCAATACTTCTAAAAGCAAAACGGTTGCTATACCTGTCCAAAAATCATTCAACCAAGCAGTAAATCCGCCCATAGTCAATGCCGTCACTATCTTGACGGAATTAAACATTCGCGGCTTTTTCTCTTTATAGAGGTACACCTTCTTATTGCTGCTTGTCACCGATACAATACCCATATCGGACGCTTCTCGAAGGCTTTCCTCACCTTTCAGTTCGACATATAAAATAGAGCCATCTGCCTTTTCGACTTTCAACGCTCTGATTACTAACGTGTTATCACTTTCGAGAAATAAATTCCCTTTTTTCGACTCGTATATCTTTTCTTCGTCCACATTGATTTCTCGTTTATGGACTATGGAATAAAAATATATCATCGGCTCCAAAGCCATAGCAGCCCTATCGTACAAAAACTCACCTAACTGCCTGTCATTCAAAACCATTTTTGGTTTCATAATTTCAGCAGTAGACGATAGTGCTAATTTTTCGAGAATCTTCTGATATAATTCTGATTTAATTTTTTTGTACTCATCCCAATAAATAAACTTATCCCTGTCGATTGCTTCTTGATAGGTACGAGGGTGTCTGCCGAACATGCCATAAGATGAATCGGCATTTGGGCCTAAAGCACTTAGTCGTGTGTCTATACCTTGTCCATAGACAGCGTTCTCTCGTCTTGCTATCGGAGTTAAATATTGCTGCCCTACTTCTATGAACTTCTGCATGGCATCCCATCCCTCGAAGTCCAAAAAAGAGTAATTCTGATAGCCATAGGGAGCAGACCTCCCGCTTGGGGTTATGATAGCCGACATACTTATATTTTAGGAAGTTGGGCTTTTGCTTCCTGTATTTCCTCTATCGATAATTCACGTTTCGTCATTGGGTCACGATGGTATTTCACCATGAACTCATACTTGAAGTAGTCGTTGTCTTTTTTTGAAACGTCATTTATGGCATCTCGGAATGGTTGAAAGTTTTCAAGTTCATCCCTCAAGTTTCTCTCCATCATGGACTTGAAACTTTCGATACTATCATTGATGTTTTTTGGGGGTATTACTACGCCTGCTCCGTTTTTAATCTCATCAGCATACGGACTTCCGATTCGGAAAAGCATTTCCTGCTCAAATGTCCTATTGAAGTTAAGCATGGTTCGAAGTGAAATGGACTGAATCGCATCTTTGCTTTCCAAGAAACTACGCAAAGCACTACACACGCCATACACATAATTATAGGTCAGCGTTTGCTCCTTCAAAGCATCCTGTTCAATCGTATAGTAAGAACCCGCAAACCTATCTACAAGAGAATAGTCCTGCCTTTGGTTTCCACCATACTTGTTTCCGACATTCATCATATCGGTATTACCCGTTCCGATTACGCAGAAACGAAAGCGATATTCTTTATCTTTTGATTCTTCACCTTTGTAGCACTTTTCGCCTCGACCATTGGTAATATATGGTATCGTACTTTCTATGACTTGCCCATCTTTGTTATACTTCGGTTGATTTGCGGCTTCGGCAAGTGCATCATTCAGAATACCCGCAGTATTAGGGTCGAGTTTGGGTAATTCATCTAATATAAGCACCCCGCCCATCTTCCATGCCTTTATCAGTTGCCCTTCCTCGTAACCTTTGATTGTTTGACCGCCCCTAATCTCTATGGGGGAAGTCCATTGAGAGCAGTTTATGACGAAAACGGGCTGACCCATGATTGATTCCGCTATGGCTTTGGCAAGATAGGTCTTTCCCGTACCTGCCTTACCCATCAGATATACATTGTTTCCTTCGAGTAGGTCGGAAACTATTTTCGGTTCGACCATTCCAACGCCGAGACTTACAGGACGTGCAACGGCTGCTCCTTCGCTAATTACTTTTGGAGCGTTTGACTTGACGACGGGTGCTTGTTGTTCGGGCATAAACTTAGCCATAAGTTGTAGAATTAAAGTATCGGGAATGTTTTCTTCTGTTAATTTGATTCCTTTAAGAATGTCAGATATGAAAGATTTGTTGGATAGTATATCCCTACGAATCGTGGCGACTATTGCCTGAATTAGTTCGTTTTGCATGTTATATGAGTTGCATCAGTTTAAGAAGGAAATCTTCGATGTTGGCTTCATTCATCGGCTCGATTTTACGTTTAGCCTGTACGCTCGTATCGGACATGATTAAAGTTTGCGTATCGATTTTCTGTATAGAATCTTTAACCAATTTGCCATAGTCAGGTTCCCTCGCATCTCCAAAGAAGTAATTGATGGGAACTGCTCGACTTCGCAAATATCTCGTGACGTACTGACCAACTTCAGCGTCCGTACTTGTTTCCGCCATACGCTCCAAATCTCGTACAAAATCAGCCTTTTGGCTTCCATCGAGTGCTGATGTCATCAATTTAACCAATATATCATTAGGTATATTGTATGGTTGTATATTGTATGCAGGCAGCATTCTCGGCGGTAAGGGCTTGCTCAATACGACACCTCCATAAGGACGTATATTCAGTCTGCCCTTTAACTTCGGAATACCATCGATAATCTTATCAGGAACTATTCTAATAAATCTGTATTCGTAGTCTCCATCAGGATAAGCGTCTTGAGTTGTACCCGTCTTTGCTTGCCCTGCTACATATTCTTCTTCCTGAACTTCTATATTATAGTAGGAATCAGTAACACTACGGAAGGAAAAAGAAATATCGAAAGTATCATATAGCGTTTTCAGGAAATCTTCATATGCAGCAAGACCCTGCGGCATCGATATGTTAAAAGTGTACGCTCGTATTTTCACATTGAACGTAACATACTTATTCCTCTCTGTCCCACTTTCTCTATCTCTTTCTGTTTCTCTTTCACTCCGACTACGTCTTTTTAATGCGTAAGAAATAGTCTCTACGTTATTGCTATCTTTTGTTTTATATCCGTCGAATCTGTCTAATAACGATGGCTCGTTGTAAAGTCTATTATACAAAATGTTATCTTCATCCAACGCTCTGTAAACATTATTTTTGTTATCCCTTTTGAATGATTGAAGAATACGGAACTCCATCAAATCTTGCTCGACACTTACACCACCTACTAAACTTTCTCTCTGTCTATGTATTAAGCATATCGCTCTATCACATATTCTATCAGTTTCGACATTCCATGTCGGGAATAGGTTTTGAACTTCTGCCCTGTTAGAGTCACGTGTGGGAAATGATTCGCCTGTCGATACGGGTAATTCTTTTGAGTAACGTGTGAATAAAGAACTACCGCTTGATATAGATAGTTCCTCACTTGATACAAGTATCTCTGAATCAGCACGCATTGCAGGCACTACTAATTCAATAGCAGTAGTAACTGACCCATCCAAATTGTAAAAGCGAGATAAAAAGAAATTATCTATCCGCTGATTTAAGTCTGTTTGTGGCGAGTCCCTATTTTTGGCTGCTTCGACAATACCACTTAATATATTGCCTGTATAAAAACGTCTGATGATTCGTCTATCGGTATCGGGCCTCCATGTGTTTACTCTTTCCCACCAATCTATCCCGATTAGATTTTCGCTTTCGTTTGTAAATTGTTTAATCGCATTGGCTTCTTGATACGTTGCAGTCAATGTTGTAATTTCTGACAAAAAAGCAAATACAAAACGAATGTTTGATTTTGAATACTTGAATCTTGTATTGCTATCCTTTAACTTGAATCCTAAAAACATTCCCTCGATACTTGTACTTGACCTACCGATTCTTCTCACTTGTTTTCTGATGCGATAGAAAGTAATCAAATCAAGTAGTTCATTTTTATCATTTATCGCTGATGTTATTGTTGCTGCTTTTCTTAATTCGAATTGGTCTAATGCCGTTTGATATGTTTCATCAGTTTCAAAACTTTCACGTCTTGGCCTTTGTGTTGCATCAATACTTTCAGCGTATGATGCCCTGAACGAGTTAAGTTCCTGTCTGAAATCGTCTATAAATCTTCTATGAAAATCAAGTGGTGCTATTTTTTGTCCATCCCATACACACAAATCCACTATTTTTCTATCAATTTTTTCTTTAGTATAAGGTACGCTATCGTCCAAAGTATAGTAGTCTGTCAAAAACAACGGAAGTGAGAATATCGACTCGCCACTATTTATCATTTTGACAACTCTTTGCCTCAATACTGCCTTGTAGTTTTTAGGTCTTAATTCTTCCTGATATTGACCAAGTGCTTCAAGATTGGTTTTTTCGAGTTCATATAATTGATTCATCTGATTGAAAAAACTCAACTGAAGTGCTGATGGGTATAATTCAAGTTCTCGTATGAAAGCATTGAATGTTTCGATATTTGCATCTTCTTGCTCTGCTTCTCCCGACTCTACTACATTCTCGCCTGAATCTGTCGTTCTGATAACATTTGTGGCATCACTTCCACTCGGCCTTTGGGATGCACGCAAACCTTCCAATATCGTTGAAAATACCAAATTGTTCTCATCAGGTATGAAATCCCTCATAAAGACATCATACCCATATTTATTGTAAATATCATGTATCACATTCCCTTGTGGGTCAGTAATTTCTGCTGATTTGGAGGAAGCAGTTTGGTCGGCACTTACGTTTGCATCCAACTTTCGCAGTTTCTTGCGAAGCATCAAGTATTGACGTACTTCGGCAGGAATCTTAGAAATGATGTATGTATATGTTGGGAAGTTAATTTGCCCCGACCTGTTTATACGACCTCTTTTTTGGACTTCTACGTTTATGTCCAATTCAAATTGAACGATAAACATGTTCCTCGGCCTTGTATCAATGCCCTCTTTAGGTGAAGATTGGGCAGAACCACCCGTTGATGCAACTACGTTTATCAACATGACATCGTTCATGCCATTGTTGAACCTTTTGAATAAGTCAGTTGTGCTTCTCGGTCTCGTATTTTTACGATACTCAAACATGTCTCCAACCCTGACTAACATGTGAGACCTTGAAGTACCTTCAACGAATGTATAATTTCGGGTGTTAAGAGAGCCATATTTTGCAGCATCATCGTTTGTAGAATCAAAGTATAACGATGCTCTCGGCGTACTCTCAATTCTATCCCGCAAATAATCAATTATACTGAACGGCATATCTGACACATATGCGTTCAGCCTATTCTGTATTTCTGCTCTTTGCAAAGCATAGTCACCTAAATCCTCATCATTTATCTCTACCTCATATTCGTATTCCTCCCTATCAATACCTTCTGCTGCACATTCCGATTTACTTTTGAAAAAATTGGCATCTACTTTTCGATAAGTAACCTTGATAATGAATAATTTATTATAGACTGCTCGTAAGTATTCCGAAAAATCATTTCTTACTAACGAACCTTCTTGTAAACGGAGTTCATTGAAAATAGCCTCACCCGTGTTCGCCACCGCTATGATGGGTTTCATAGGTGCATTATGTGTAGTGCCATCTACGTTTGTGTAAGATACAGGGGTGTTCAAACACTCGATAATCTTATCTGCGGCAAACTTTGCTTTACATGCCAAGAATACGTTGCTCCTGAACGTAGCCTTATACCTGTTGATTGATTCTACCTGAAATATGGGAACATATCTTCTTCTATTTATTCTAATAAAATCCTCTTTATCTTCATCACTCCTGTTTGGTCTTGTTTTGTAAAGTTCATATTCCTGCGCACTTATCAAAGTGATGGTTTCTTCATCGGCCTTTCGTCTTACTGCGGTAAGTGCTGCTATTCCGAAGGCTTCATTTTTTGTAAAATCACGCATGTCCTTGAAGTAGCCGATGGCTTCATCAAAAAAATCGGTTTGGGTATCTCCAACTATGGGGGCGTAAGTGGTCTTACCTTCAAAATCTAACTGTCTGTTAGTACCAACATATTCGGTTATCTTCATGCAATCCCCGAAACTTCTTTCACGGCGAATCATTTGGCCCTCTTTACAAAGGCCACCCGCTATGTATTCAGATACGTTTTCGCCGCCTACTTTTAGTGCGGCATTGATTGTTTCCAACGATGGAACTGCATTCCGTAAAGCAGTTTTGACGACATAAAGTTGAAATACGTTGGGGTTTTTAGCGTAGGTTGCACTACTGAACAAAACAGATTGAGAGTTTTCGACTAACTCTAACGAGCGTTTGAGTATATTGGAATTGGCATTTGCCGAGGCCGCATTATGTGACTCATCAAAGACAAAAAGAGCATTCGAGGATATGGCCCGTAAAAAGTCCCTTTTGATAGTCGCTTTACCTTGAGAAATTGTGGAATACGGGAACATCAGGCAGTTGAACTTTTCACGCTCCCCACCTATCGAATATGTCAAATCAATATCACCGCCATCGTTTATTTTTTCGGTCAATCCTTTACAAATCTCATTTATCGACCAATCTTTTGTATTATTTACGAATACATGCCGCCTACTACCATCAGGAGACCTTATTGATTTTATTGCCTGTTTGGTAACTATCGGGTCTCCCGTTGTCGGGTCAATGATTACCCCTTCGGGATGAAGTATGAAAGGAATCGGATTTATGGATGATTTTTTATTGCTACTGCCGATGCCACCGATGTCCAAAAAGTCACGATATATGTCATTAAACAGATACGGCTTTTGAGTCACAAAGACAGGTATCATGCCCTTCATAAAAGCGTAACGCATCACACCTGCGCAGACACGGCCCTTTCCAATACCCGCCATGTCGCCAAGAATGAAAGCGTTCCCTTTTTCGAATGATTTAATTGCCAAACAGAGCGCATCCACCTGCTCGGATGCGAAACTTCTCGAAACGGCTAATTTATTAGGATACCCTAATTCCCTTCGTAAATACTCTAAAAGATTGATTTCAAGGGCAATGTTAGATACGTTGGTGAATATCTCACTTGCCATGTTTAATGGCAGTAATGTACCGAGCGGAATTGCATCGCTGAAAGGAGTATTGGGGATTAGTTTGACTATCTCGCCATCGTCATCGATGGCATCTTGTTCTTTTGCCCGTAATTGCAGTCTTAACTTCTCCTTCTCATCTATAATCACAGCATCATCTTCCATCTGTTGCTGCAATTCCTGCATCGTTTTATCTGCCATACGTCAGGGTTGAACTTTATTAACGGAGGATAAGGATTCCAAAATATCTATGAAGTCAGTTTCTTCTATACCCATATCTTCATAAACGTCATTTTTCCCATCAACTCGAATTGGGGTCTTTTCAGTTATGACACCTTTGTGAAGATTCATAAACCTATAATACATGCTCGATTTCCAAAAAACATATTCTTGTGAGGTAAAAATCTTTTCTGCGATTTGCTGCTCATTATATGCGTCTAATAAATTATCGAATGTCAGATAAGATTTCACCAAATGTAGCACTTCTTGAACTGCCGCTGCATGGTCAAGATTTTCTGACATGTTCTCTTTCACGCCCGCCATGACTTTACTTAAAACACGATATTCAACGAGGGCAATAAAATCAAGAAACGATATTTCAGGCTTTTTTGATATTACTGTGCCTAATACGGCATCGTTGTATGAAATGATTATGTTGGGATTTGTAAAAGAGAACATATACATATAGTTTTGACGAAATTATGAAATGTCATTGGTAATTTCCATCATTTTCCATAATCTTTTTTACGTCGGCACATTTGAACTTCACGCCACCTGTCATCTGATTTATTTCTGAAACTATTTCGCAGGCCGACATTTTTTTTCCTTGAAACTCCAAAGGCTTTTTCATTTGCATGGATTCTTTTTTTACGACTCCTTCACCGCCTTCAATTTCAATCATGCTCGCTGCACCCTTATTGTAAAGTGGAATCCCGCCGTTTGTGTGACTATTTCCATATGCCAATCCGCCTTTTGCGTATGTGTAAAAATCCTGAAAATAATATGGATTTTTCACATTCATCATTCTTGCATACCCGCCATTTTCTACAAGCATCATGCAATTTTTCCAAATGTTTATATTTTCCTGCCAAAAGTTTTTTTCTAAATTACTCGCCGCTAATTTTTCCGCTTCCTTCGCTTGATTTATTTTAGCCATGCAAATAATTCCTTTCGACAATTTCCGCTCATCGGAAAATAATACGTTATTAGCCTCGACTTTTACATCATGTAGGTATAATTTCATTTCAGTCCTGCCGTCGCTATTTTCAACATACTCACCCATCGGGTTGAAATCGTAATCTATTTCTGAACCTGCATAAAGTTTCTCTATTTTTTGTAGTTTCTGATAGTATTCGGCATCCGCATATAAATGGTCGAGAGAGATTTTTTCTGCTATTTTTTTATCGGTAGTATGTTCCATCTCGGTTTTGATACCTAATTCAAAACTTTTTTTCTTGGGATTTACGGGGTATCTATGCCTCCACGAAATATCGTCTATGCTCATACCTGCGGCTATTTTACCGATGGGATATTCCCCCTTTTTGATTGCTTCGTATCCAAACTTGCCAAGCACTCGATTTAATTCCTGAATATCGAGTTTATCAGATTTGGGTTCTATTTCCAATTCTATTTCCATACCATTCTCTGCCTTTTGACGACATGGGATGCAGTCACCAACATTTCCCCCATCAGCATATAATAAATCAGAATCCAAAGTTGACATATTTTTTAGTGCTTTATCAATTTTCCCTCCATGTGCCATTTTATTTCCTATTGGGTCTGCATCGTAATATGTTCTATTGTCGAAGCCGCATTGATGGCAAACATACTTGTCCGATTCATCTGAATCACTTGTATCCCAACTCCAACCACATCCCTTGCATACGATTATTTGACTCAAGAAACCTCCATCAGCATATCGTATGTCAGGATTGTTCGGGTCGAAGGTCGTGTTGCTGCCGTCTGCGAGTTTGATTTGGTTGGGATATAATGCAACTATTTGGTCATTTAGGATTCGGGCAGTTCTCTTGTCAAACCGCGTTTGTTTTATGACAATTCCATCATACCCATCGCTTTTTAACATGCTTCTGTATTCATCGATTGTCTGCTTTGGATTTTTCATAGCCATCCCAAGACCGCCTATGTTAGCATCCCGTGCTGACATATCGGCAACGGCATATACGTCAGTTCTAAATCTTTCATAGGAGTCCGAGAACAGTTCATTTGTTTCCCCTGCAACAAATACTTTGGGGTTTTTTATTGACAAGAATACGGCATATTCTATTCCTACATCACCTTTAATGTCCCCATACCATGTATATGCCGTAAAATTGAGACCGAAACCTTCTATGGCACTAAACCAAAATCCCACACGGGCTAATGTATTTGATTCTCCGCTTTTTGATAAATCAAACGTAGTGAATTGGCTCCTACTGCCGTGATACACGACTTTCGGCTCCCCGTTGTCGTCAACTATCTTTGAAGCATTTTCGGGGTCGTTCTCCCAATCGCCAAACCACGCCTTAAATTCGGGTGTACGAACCAACTTGTATTCTTCGGGGGTTAGATTCGACGGCTTGCCGTTAGGAGCGAGGAGTTGGACTTCACCTCCATCAGCGTAACGTATGTCGGGATTGTTCATGTCAAAATTGCTTAAAAACCAATTTTTTATGATTTCAAAATCATTCGATGATAGTATGTTTATATCAACAGACACGCCAAAGTCGAATGTTTTTACTTCAAGCAAATTATATTCTCTCGATTGCTCGGAAAGTGGTTTGCGATTTAAGCCTTCAGGCTTTGTATGGTCGGAAAATCTGATTTGACCATAAATCTTGTCATTGTCAAAAGAGAAATATCTACTATTTGTTGTAGCCCCTTTGTCAACGTCAAAAATCTCAAAACCTAAGTTTTTTAATAACTGAATAATTTCGGTCTGATGTTTTTTTATGTTTTTATATGTCCATTTAACAACATAGTATTTGCTGCCTAATTGCTTAATTATGCCTTTTGCTTCTTTAGTAATTATTTTCGGTTCAAGTAACATATCTCCTATTTATCACATTAAATCGTCATCCTGCACATAAGCGGCCTTTACTTTTTTCCCCGACTTTTTCAGCAGGAACTTATTGACCCTTGCCATTGCCCATGCGTTACGGGAGTTTGGCGCACCGCCCGTAATGGTAGGTCTATGCGAGGATGAATATGCACCCGCCCCCCGTCGAAAAACCGCTTTTAGGGTGGCAAGTGTGACCTTGTTTGAATGAGATTCGTTGTATTCGTCCCTTTTATTTTGAAGGGCTTTTAGCGTCTTACTATCGAAACGAATAGACTTTGCAGTAGTATGTGAAGATGCACTTCCTTTAGGGTTTTTTTCGGAGCCATATATTCTCTCCTTAGCAGGCGCAGGTGTTTGTGCGGCTGACTTTCTTCCCTGACGTGCCATGTAAAATTATTTTGCGAATAAAAATAACACTTATCTTTGATTGTCAAAATTATTATTAACCCTCTAAATTAAACGCTATGGGTGGTTTTCTCGACCTGAAGAACCCCGACACGTTTCTTGGAGGCCAAAATGTTCACAACCTTGTGATAATTGGCCTTCTCGTGTATGTGGCCTTCGTAAAAAAGTGATGGCTTCCCTGCGGAAGCGCAACATCAGCAATTAAGGAAACCCTTGACTTAAAAAATCAGGGGTTTTCTATTTTCAGCAATCGTTCAAATTGATTTGCAAACTTGTCTGCAATCCACGACCACGATAATGACTTGATATATTCGAGGGCCGCATTTATCTTATTTGTGTAATTGACGCTTCCGCTCGCCTTTTCTTCCGCAACCAATTTGATTGTATCGGCTATTTCGTATAAATCGGATTGAAAGCGTATGGTATTATCAACCATAGAAACAAAGGGATATAGCGTTTCCAATAAATAAGCCCTTTCCCCCTTGTCAGCAATTTCCACGATTGAAGTATGCGCAGGCGCAATGACAGGCACTCCGCAGGCCATTGCTTCGGTTATCGTCAATCCCCAACCCTCACCCGTTGCAGTCGTCAGAAACACATCCATAGCATTGTAGATGCGGTTCAGTTTGCTGCGTTCAGCCCCTTTATTGTAATCTTCTTCGGATGGGAACATGAAGTCCCTGCCTTCTACCAATGCCGTCTGCGATAGTATGACCCGTAAATCCCAACCCATAGGGTCTTTAGGATTCATATGCAGGTATAGAAATGAGTTTTTATTAGTCTCCCAATACTCCAAAAATCCAAATATCGTATTCGGTATGTCTTTACGGCTTTGATTGCGATTAACGCAGCCAATTATCAATTTGTCAGCGTTTTTCCCGAAATACTCACTTCTGAACGCTTTACGCTCATTCTCGGGCATCACATAGAAATCCTCGGGATTATTGCCATGCGGAACGACGTTCAGTTTATGCTGCAATTCAGGCCGAAGGGCAGATACCATCGACTTGCCATATTCGGTGTAGGTGAAAAGCCCGTCAAAAAACTCCAATCCCTTGACAACGATTGGATTGAGAGCAAAGTCTACGGGAAAGTAAAAGAAACTTTTGAAGGCTTTCGATGAACTGATGTTTTTAAGATGCTGAATGATGGGAATAACTACTCCCAAGTCCTGCAATATGAAAATGGCATCGTAAATATCTTCTTTAGCGAGTGTAGCCAAAAATACATGCCGACCAAAATCATCTTGTTTAATGTCTTTCTTTTTGGCTGATATAACCCGAGTAAAAGGGTCGTAATTGTAATCCTCACCAAAATAATTGATGGCAACGATGTCCAAGTATAATTTGTCAGCAAATCTTCTACGCCATTGTCTGACAAGGTTATGGGAGACCGAACTGAACCCTGTGAAACTATTGAAGTCGAATAAACATAGTATTCGTTTCGGCCTTCCCATGATGTTTTTTTTGAAAAATCGTATCAATTCATTTTTATGACCCCCGAATCGGGCGTGTTGCCGCTATTGGGTACGACATGTTCTTCTTCAATCTTAAAGGTTTTCACCACGGAACCGCAGTTGATTTCGTAATGCTTTGAATCGAAATCTGTCAGCGGGCAGTTTGTGCTGCATGGAACCATGCTGATACTCAACTGATGTGTGAGTGGGTTAGGTATGGCAATGGGCGGAGTGAACGGACACCTGCTCATTAAGCCATTTACCATGAGTATTTTTTCCCCATTGTTCCCTGCCTGCAAAGTGTACTTGCTCATTTTGACCTGTTTTTTAGAAAGTTATGTCCGTTGTAAATAATTGTTGCAACTCCGAATAAGACAAGCCCTATACGAATGGGCTTGGAAATACCTTCCTGCATACCTGCATAAATGAGAAATGGGCCGATTACAAATACGTCGAGTAACCTGACATCCTGTACCGATAAGCCAAACGCCATATTGCGCTTGCTTAATTCATACCCTTGCTCGTTCAGCACCCTGTTTAGGGTCTCGGGAGATGCGTAGGTATCAGGAAGGGCGATGTTCTTAGCGTCCATAGTAGTGCCATGCTTGAATTGATACGCTCGAAATTAGCCCTAAAATGGCTACCCACAATTTTTGTTTTTTCTGACGACCTATTTGCTTGAGTACCATCCCGTGCATAACTTCAAGATTCTCGATTTGTTTTTTAGATGTCTTGACGTAGTTATCGAAATTAGTCGAAATCAATAATAAGTCACGCTCTTTCGATGCGTAATAATTGATGGCCGAATCTCTATTTTTTAATTGTGACTCTAAATTGGTTATTTTCTCCTTGAGTACGTCATTTTCCTGACGATATAATTTACCTTCCTCAATTAAAATAACGGCCTCCCTTAATTTCTCGTTGGCTATGCAAGACGTGTCGGGTTTTTTAGAGGTTTGAGAAATACTTATGAATGGAGTCATTGTCAAAATTGTCAAAGCGATTTTTAAGGTTTTCATATTGCGTTTTTATGGTGGCTAATTTTTGAGATATGCTATCTGATTTAACTCGTAAAATAGAGTCCCTATAATTAACTTGTTCCAATAATCTGTTTGTCTCGGTAATTCGCTCCTTTATTTTCTGATTTTCAAGTTCGATTTCTGAATTGAGGCGACTTAATTTTTGATTCTCTTGTTCTAATGCCATCATTCGATAACTCGAATAATCATTTGATGCGCCTCCTATGAACAAATAAACAAGCAACCCGATTGTAATTAGAATAATATACGCTACCCAATAATCATTTAAGTGCTTTATTATTTTCATAGTATTTCGATTTCAGAGTTCATTATTTGCAGCGCATCGGTCAACGTAAACTTATCAACTTAATGCCGAGCATTATTTTCGGGTATTTCTCGAAATGTTAATTTGCGAATTGTTTTTCCTTGCTTAAATACTTCAAGGAATAATTCGTTTTTTGTGGCAGTAAAAGTAAATTGGCATGTAATATCTTCAAATGTTTTATCATGCCACGTCAACATAATTATTTATTTATTTTTTGAACGCCAATTCAGCAAATACTATTGCATTCAATAATCCGAAAATAAATACTGCTATTTGCTCATTTCTGTCTAAATCAATAATTCCCGAAACAGACAAAATCATTACCAATAAACAGACCAAAAAAAGGAAAATGTAGGCCAACTTGCCAAGCACATTTATTTTTCTCATTAGAATACAGTATTTCCGCCAAAAGGCAAAATGTATTTTTCTGAATTAGGCTCTCCGCCCCATTTGCGAATATAGTATTCTTTATTTCCTACATAGTCCCCTAATAATGGGTCTTTTTGTGTAGACATCGAATTGCGAAATACTTCAGGCGATAAAACTTCCGAGTATTCGATTTTAATTCCTGCCAACTTCATTCGATATTCATAATCATTGTCCTCGAAAAAGCATTTTTTGAAGTTTTCGTCAAACCTGCCGACTTTTTCGAATATCCATCTATTGAGGATAAATGCACACCAATGATAAAATGGCTTTGGACGAACAAATACGCCCTCATTAAATTGGTCAATCAATTTCTCTATGGCATTTTTCCCGCATCTTAGAATAATGTCGTCATTCAGTATTAGAAAATAATCGTACCCATCCTCGATAGCGCGAGAAATTAAATTATTCCAAGATGCAGAAACACCTAACGGATGATTGGATTGGAATAATTTGATAGGATGATTATTTTCGATACCTTGACGACCACTATCACCTACATAAATATCTACGTTGGGATATAATGTCGGGTATTCAGCGAGTGCTTCCTTCAATAAGTCGTAGCGATTTATTGTTGGAATGAGTATGCAGAACTTTTTCATCAGTATTTATTGAAGTTCTCTTTGTGCCTGCGATAATATAGGAATGCTTCGGATATATGCCATACTTTAGGCGTTTTCTTCATCATTTTATCCCAAAGATTGAGGTCTTCATCCGTCCTTGTGGAAGTCTTATTGTGTGCATATCCCCCACATTCTCGGGCCAATTCTACTCGATATGCCATTGAGCCATGATGTTTCAAGTAACGTCTCCAATAATAATCACCCTTCGAAATTACCATTTCGTGAGCGTAAAATCGGTAAATCTCGTTTCGAAGTTCCCCTGTTACTAATATGTCGTAAGTGACAATATCGATAGCATCTTTTGTGGATGAATGCAGCACGCGAGAAATTGTTTCACAGGTATTTGATGCCAACCAATTATCGGCCCCGACAAACATGACATAATCGGTATTGACGATATTCAGCATTTTATTGAAGTTATCGACTATCCCGAGATTTTTTTCATTGAAATGAAACTGAACTCTTTCAGAATATAAAAGCGAGAGATGTTGGCAGTCTCTTGCCCCATCGTCAACAAAGTGTATTTCATCGTATGATTTCGTCTGCGCGAGGGCCGTCTCTATGCAATGTGCGGCAAGATGTCCGTACTTGTAAGAGGCTATAATCAACCCCAAAGTCTTTTTACTCATAAGTATGGGCGATATTGTTTGAATATGAAATCTTTTTCATGTGGATTAGTGCTGCCTTGCGTGACGCTCCATGCGGCTTCATAACCCATCTCTTTTACGCACTCTACCACTAAATCGTTGTATTTTCCGTAAGGATATGCAAAATATCGTATGTCTTTCTGTGAAGGGGGGGTTATCTCCCACATTATTTCATCTCGGGTAAGCGTTGTTAAATCCTTATGCGACCATGTATGCCATCCTATCTCAAAGTCATATTCAGTACATAGAAACTTTATCTGCTCCCAATTACAATAGTATTCAAGACGTGGCACGTTGGGTAAATCAAATAGGTTGCAATCCCCGACATAATTGCCCATGATAAAGAATACACCGCGCTTTCCTTCCAAGCATCTTCGATGCACGAATACATTGTGATATATGCCGTCGAAACCTATCTCGTCCTCACAATCAATTATTTGCTGAATAGTATGATAGTTTGAATGCCGACCGACTTGTTCGTACTCTGCATCGGTTACGATGTTGTGTACTAATTTCATATTGAAGTTATGTGGAAATTGAGATGCGATGTAATAAACACAAGGATATGTGCTACATTATTTTTAAGTGGGAATGCGTTCATATAAAGTCACGTCCTGCGTGAACTCTCGATACTGAAATAAAATCCTATCAATTACTTTGGATTTGTAATCGTAATCAATCAGCCAATTTTTGATACCCGCTATGAGTATGTATTGGCTCGCATGATTCATAATCCAAGAGTAGAATGTATTATGGGCATATTGTTGGTACATGATACCCGCAGCCATGATTAGGTCGTATTTGCCCGAAGGCTCAAATACACGCTTTATGTGGCTCGGTAGATGCTTTGCAGCATTATCAGATATTTCTATGCCCTCTATTTCCCATGCCTTGATGGACTTCGTGACGAAGCCGTGACCGCAGCCGATGTCCAATACTCGCTCGTAGGTCGTATCCCCGAGAATGTTTATGATTTTCTGCTTTCGCTCAATGTCGTCCATGTTGCTTTCATACCCCCACGGGTCGTATTTGTCATAGAACCGCTCTAATTCGTCTTTGCTTTGCATCGAAACTACTTTTGAAACCTCTCCATAAAATAGTCCCGCCCATTTGCTATGGTATTTTCAGTACCCCTGTAAAGTCGTCCAAACTTATTTTTCTCGTAATCATTCCATGTACTGACGATTTGCTCCTCAAACATTTTCCTCGCTTCTTCAATCAGATTATTGACATGATTTGACGGCACGTTTATTCCCGAATAAAAGGGTTCGCATTGATTCAATTTTTCAACCAACCAATCTACTGCCGATTGTTCAGGCTTTTTATTTTGTCCCATATCTTTCGTTGTAGTATTGTTCTGCATTATCAACAACTTTCTGTCTTAATGCTTCGGTATCACATTCTGCCTGTCCGTTTGTATGAGCATTTATTATCTGCTCCTTCTCTATTTGTTTGGCATGTCGTAATATCTTATCAATATCTTCCTTACTTCTTGTATGATATAAAGACCCCAAAACTTCAGCGAAAAACCAATCTACTGCCGTCAACTGTGCCATGTGTAAAATTATTTGAATTTAATCTAAAAGCGGACATATCCAAATTGGGCAAAAGATTAGCCAACTAATAAACCTTTCTTTTAGACTTACCGCTAAATTATCTTTGCCATATTCTTTGCAGTCCTTTATCCAAATAAAGTAAAATGGAATAAAAAACACAAATTGGAATAATATACATATCATAAACTCAACTGCTTTTTGTTGTGGCATATGTTTCGTTGTAGTATTGTTCAACATTTATGAATGAAGTTAAAATGTCAAGGTCTTTTGCTTTATTCAAACAATGTCTTGCAAAGTCTATTTTTTGCTCCTTGTCTATTTGTTTGGCTTGGTCAACTATATTTTTGATTATTGGGGCTTGTGATGTCAAGTCAAATTGCTCCACCAACCAATCTACTGCCGATTGTTCAGGCTTTTTATTGTTTGACATATTTTGGGCTTTCCTAATGAATACGATTTCTTATACTAATGAGTATTTAATAATTAACCCCCGCATAGACATGCGGCGGTTGTACCTCTTGCTTATGAACCAAGTGGACTCAATAGGACTTGAACCTATGACCATCTCGTTATGAGCGAGCCGCGCTAACCAACTGCGCCATGAGTCCAAAGCGGAGAGAGAGGGATTCGAACCCTCGGTGGCTTTCACCACATCGGTTTTCAAGACAGACGCATTCGACCACTCTGCCATCTCTCCTATCAATCGCTTTTTATCTTTATCAACCTATCCAAACACGCCAATTCCGCTTCCTCGTAAGAATCAAACATGTCTTCGGTGTAAATCGAATTGATGAATAATCCCGTTTCCCTCAAGGTAATCTGATAGAAATATCTTTTTTTATCCTCGCCTTCCTTGGTCATCGATTCAATGTTCTTATCCAAACTATTATGAAGGCGAAACCAACGAAATGCTTCCTGAAAATATGGGGCCGATACCTGAATGATATAATCGGCAAAGTGTATTTTATCGGCCTTTATATCGCCATTGGGTAATTTGTAATAAGTGTAGTCGGTTGGTTCCCTGAAGCCAAGATTGCGTAATGACATCGCACGCTCAAAAGGAACTAAATCGATGCTTGGAATCATAATTGCGTTTTTATTGTTTTAATTTCCATGTATTTCAATGCGAAATTGCACATGAAATTACGTCGAAAAAAGAACAATCGGCAGGTAAGGCCAAAGAATTATGATGGTATAGTATTTTCCCGTTCTCGGATATGGATGTTACTATTACGACTTCTCCTTTTTCTACGTTAGCCAACATTTTCGTTCCGAGCCTGTCCTCTTTTATCAGCAAAGCATCTCCGACAGATATATCTACACCAAACTTATTTCTGACCCTTTGGGGCATTTTTGGATAGGTCTAATGTAGTGTTATGGTGCATTCGTACTTGGTCGCTTCGATAGTGGCGTATATGTCCCCCGTCACAAAGAGCCACGGCCCAAATATCGTTCTCGAAGGTTCCTCCATTGGTGACATACATGGCATATCCTTCCTTATCGTTCTCAACGATTACAGGAATAGGGCTACGAAACTCTAACATCATGTGGTTGTCTGTTGGAATAGGGTCGGGATTCGAACCCGAGTGAGGGGGCATCCTTGTACCCGTTTATACTCATAGTGCCGCGCTTTTAGCACTATTGCCGACACCTTTCGGCCCCTACCTGTTGTTTCAGAGATATTATTTTACTACTTGGAAGTCGAAGTCTGATTCGTTGTGACATTGCAGCCATGTTTTTATCGAAATGGTCGCATTGGTCGGCATACCCTTGATGTGGAATAGCCCAAGATTGGCATTCACGAACTTCCCCATCTTAGGTTGCCCTTTTTTGTTGACGAATCGGAACTTTACCTTATCGGTTGATTCCAAAGCCTTAGCATGGATTTCTGATATTGTCATACGTTATCTAATTACTCCAATGTCGAACACTTTCTTTTCCGAAAACCAATAAAATTGAACTCCATAAATCCGATTGGTTGCCGTATCTACTATTTCGAAATCTGCATAAGAATGTAACGTGGGCAGGACTTTCATGTGCGGATACTTTACTTTCAGAAACTCATACCGCTTTTGTTCGTCTGCGCATGAAGATAACAAACATACACAAAGAATAGCGATAATTGATTAAGTGGCTCGTATCATTTTTATGGTTTTTTACTTGTTTATTCGTAAACATATTCAAAATCAAGCATCAATGAGATGCCAAGATAAGTGAGTTGTTTTTTTTCTTTTATCTCTCGAAGAAAACCTATGACTTCTTTTCGGTGTGATGCCAATTCGTATGCTCTTTTAGTGAGGGCGAAAAGAGCCTCCGCTCTGTTTTCACACATCTTAGTATAACAATAATAGTCATTTGATTGTATGTTCGGGCGTTGTCCAACGACTGTTTCTAAATCCGCCCTCTTGCTATTCCCCCTTACGAAGGCATATAAATACCAATTTCGCTTCTTTGGCATATTTTTCTATTTCATGTAGTCAGGACAGGATTCGAACCTGTATGATGTAGTATAGTACCTAACTGAGAATCTACACCTTATCTCTAAATGGTTTAGCGTCTACCAATTTCGCCACCTGACTTTGTTAGTAGTCGGAACGGGCATCGAACCCGTACTCGCTTTTTCGGCGAACAGGATTTTAAGTCCTGCGTGTCTACCAATTCCACCATCCGACCGCCTGACTATCGTGCGTATAGGGCAACCTTATCCCATGTCAGGAACATTTTTATACGTTGGTCTTGAGGATTGGTGAAATGATTAAACTCATTTACACTATTCAGGTAAGCCGCTGCTGCGAATGGCCCGTTATCTACCACCGCAATCAGATTCCCTACAAACTCTGTTGGTGGCTCTTCTAAGAGAATCGCTCCCGCCCTCATCAGTCCTAAGCACTTACCCGAAAAGGAAGCAGGAAGTGGCCCTAATTGGGTGTGGTTGAGATACATTCCCATTTTCTTTATTTTTTGTTTTGTATTTTCATATATTCTCGGCGTTCTATCTGATAGTCGGCAAGCCGCAACAAGGTACTTCTCACATCCCTAAGCACAAGCACATATTCCTCATGTGGTCGCAAATGTTTTTCCAAAGTTGTAAAATGATTTATGGCTTCCTGTAATTGTTCGTCTGTCAGGATGCCACTTTTCACCGCGTCGATGCACTCTTTAGATATTGCCATTTTTAGATATTATTACCATTCAATTATATCCAAAAAGGTTTTTCCCGTTTCGTCCATGTATGCAGATGCACTTTCCCGCGTGCATAGTAATTCCGATAACTTTCGATTGGGTCGGATGTGATATAAACATCCTCCATTGCCGTTGCGAAGGAAGTGAGGCCGCAGATAGGGAGTGAGGGAGGATTATTGATTGCAAAGTCGAATATCATTTTAGCCCTTAAATGTTTACCACTCCCGTATCGATACTCGTACTCTCGATGCAGTTCTCTCCCTAACGTGGCCGCATACAGAAAATTATCGAGGCTTTTTCGCATCCACATGCTGCAAGGATGCTTGTCATGGGTTTTGCTATACCCCATGATAAAATCAGGGATTGGTTTGTCCCAACACTCTCGATGATGATACACGAAAGAGAGCATTTGAGCAGTCTCGGTGGGCATTTTGACCACATGCTTATCGACGTGATAGCGTGCCGATACTTTCGGGTCTTCATCTAAGATAAAGAGGTTCATGCTTTTTTCATCTACCATAAAGGTAAACAATTACGCTATAACTACCAAATCTTTTTTTCAGAAATCTTTGACTTCAACCTTTTTCACCAACTCGACTAATTCGTGCGCATCAAAAACTTTGGAAATCAGGTACACCCTTGCCAACTTCTTTTTCTGTAAATCCTCGCTTTTTTTATCGATGCTCTCGGCAAAGAGTTTCCTCATAGATTCCTCTTGCCGTTCAGCGATAAATCGATTATTGGCATGAGTGAGTGCATCGGATATATCTGCTTGCGTAGGCTCCAAAATCTTAGTCCTCCTTAACCAATCATAAATCAGCCCTCCCAAGTCCATGATACGGGCCTCCCCGCCATCCTTGTAACTTCGATACATCGTGATTAAATGGTCGCGGAAATTGTCGGCTCTTCGTTCAGGGGTGAGTTCTACTTTCCTGTTATTTTGCTCTAATTCGTACTTCTCCTTCTGCCTAATGATTTCGTTTACTATTTCAGCCTTTTCTGCTAAATAAGCATTTAGGGCTTTTGTGACATAAAAAGTATTCAGATTTTTCTGCATAATGAAGCCGAGGTCATATTTGCCCATGATTGCCCCATTCATGGCATTATAGAAATCCATATACGATATATGCCCGTAGTTCTCGTAGGCGAAAGAGCAAATTATTGTCAGTTCTTCGGAAGTTGCTTCGCTCGTTACTCCCAAAAGCGTGCGCCACCTTGCCATCAATTCGACAAGTTTCGCCATATCACTCGCATCGTAGTCCCTGATTCGTTTATCCCCGAAAGTGGATGCTATATTATGTTGTTTTTGGTCGCGTATCCAAACGCCTAAAAGCGAGTTTCGATTGTTCGACTGCCCGAGAGAGTTTTTCGATTGAACTAATTCGTGGGTTGACTCTTTCATTCAGGTATATTTTGAACTTGCTTCCGAATAATGTTTGTGGTCGGAGAAATTGCTCAAATCGTGTGGCCTTCCATTGAGAATGTTTTTTTTCTACGACCGATATAAAGTCGTCCAACTGAAAACCTTCGGCAACTAATTGAAGAACAAGCATTCGGGTTACTCTGCAATCTACTTCATCCACATAATGTTTGCTCGTCTCTCTTAGTTTTTGTATTACTTTTTCAATGATAAACTCACGATTTATCTCAATCATGTTTTACAATTTGGATATTGAAAAAAGGCCCGAATGAACATTCAGGCCATGTTGAAATTGATGATACGAAATTAGATGATTATTTCGGATTATCCGAAGTTTCCGAAGTTAGTTCACTTCTCCTGATAAGCAAATAAATGGCAAGTATGAGGACAATTACAAAAAATGTGAGAGGATGGGCGAACTTCTCGGGGAAAAAAGCACCGAATAGGCTGATTATCATACTAACCGCGAAGAATAAAATGTGCTTTGACTTTTTCATATAAACAATTTTAGTTGGATGTTACGATTTCTTTGGTTGGCGGTTTGTCGCACCATTGCTCCGCACAATCTAAGCCTTGATGTATTTCGACTGTCAGACATAGCAGAAAGCAGATAGGGGCCGCTATTGTGGCCGAAGTACATGCAATGTGACACATTATGGCATTTGATAGTACATTTGCCATACATGTGTAGTATTGCTTTCTGCATGCTTGAGGCGCAGTAGACAAAACAATATCATTATTAGGGAATAAGACCATCAGGGCTTGTTCTGAAACTATTCGTGGGTCAAGTTGCCCGTACTTTTTCGTCAGGCCATTCACAAGTACGACAGTCCTCGAAGACCATGCTTCCACTTCGGCATATTTTGTAACGCCGTAGATTTCTTGCAAGTCTTTTTTGGACGTTGCGTATGGCATTTTGTTTCGCGTCTCCTTTGTCAGATTCATTGTACTGAAAAGGTTGTAAGTACCATTCACATACTCTTTGAAGTCTGCATCTTCGTGAAGGTCAAGTTGTGAGGGGATGCTACTGACTTTCTTACATGAGATTCCGAGAAGTAGTCCGAGCAGTATTGCTACAATGTATTTTTTCATTTGATGGATTTTATGATTTTTTTTGAATGTTGATTCCTAAAGATATTCTATCAGGGTATTTTACCTCTTGGTGAGTATATTGTCATAGTATTTGATTTATGTCCACTTCGAGAGCAGTTGCAAAATGCTTTGCTATTTCAATTTTTTTGAGTTGGCGATACCCCGTACAAAGATTGGATAGATTCGTGACGGCAATAAAATACCCCGTCTTGTCATAAACTAATTCCGCAAACTGCGCAAGTGTCAGTCCTCTATCGTCAATCAGTTTTCCCAATTTGGTTCTCTCCCTCGTTGGATTGGTTATTTTGTTCTGCATTGGGCATATGTAATTTGTCTTGTGAGAATAATTCGAGTTGGAAATACTTTTGCTCTGCAAACTCTTGTGCCATCATGCCGCCCTGCCTTTGCCTTTCCTCCCATTTTTTCCCACGCAGTTCAGGATATTTTTCCTGTATGAGTCGCCACACACGAATGATAGTTTGAACATTTGAAAGTTTGTTGTCGAAAAATGCTTCGAAATAGTCCTCTTTGGGATAACACCATAATATAAGTTCTTTGGAATGCACCTTTCGTATGGTCAACATCCAATCATCCCGCGCATCTTCATCTTCTAAAAGTATGTGCGTCACTAATCGTGTCAGGTATTTATTCATGTCAAGGGATTTGGTTCAACACTTGGTATAGGCGTTGTGATGGTCATAATTCGTACTATCTGCTCTATCTTATTTCGTAATTCCTCGTTTTCGAGTTGCAATTTTTTGATAAGTGCATTTTTCTCGATTTGCTGCTCTTGAAGTTGTTCAATGACAAGATTAGCATAATTGAGTTCATCCCGTAAATAGTTGGTGCTTGCCATATTCTCTTTTATGACGTTATTTTTCAGGAGATTGAATGAGTTTATACCTGCCGTACTCCCCGTTTTCGTACTTTATGGTATCGGTTACAATAACAAAACCGCGTTTCCGAAGAGAATGTATGATACTGCTCAAACGATATACCCCATATTTGTCCCATGCTTGTTTAGGGTTGATTGTTTTGCCTGACATCAAGTGCTTCTTGATTTTTTCTGATTTGTTAAGTGGCTTTTTCATCGTAATCAGGTTATAGGATATTAGAACTTGGTATTGTTTATTTGCTCCTCTTCCTTCTTTTTTAATTCCACGTTTTTCATGCTTTCGTAATGTACCGAAACCTGCGCCCACTTGGTGATTTCTATGAAAATAGACATATCAGTAACATCCCAAAATGAAATATATCGGCAATGGTCTGTACGAACTGCCGTCATTTCGTATCCATCCCCTGCTTCGTAGGGTGACATGAAAAAAGAGTAGGTGGTCTCGGGATGGCCGTATTTATTCCGTATGATTGTAAAATACTTTTCGTAGTCCGCATTCAGGTCTGACCATGAAGTTCTCGTTGGGAAGGACACGGCAACCTTCCAAACGATATTCGTTTTTGGTGTTTTTAACACATGAAGTTCAACTGATTCATTGCTGATTGTGCCTTTCATTATCGCACCTGTCCCGATGTACGATTGAAGTTTGTAGCCTTTCGCTTGGAACTTAGCAACAGCGTTATTAAACGGGCCATCAAGTAATACACCATCAAATGATTGTGCCGAAGCGTTGGCCGACAGTATTAGCAGAATTGCGAAAATTTTTTTCATAATGATTCTTTTTCGGGAGTTGATGTTATTTGATGTTTGAGATTGGGATTTCGCATACAGATTTTATGAATCGATATGTCCATGACATCCGTGTGCTTTGCTCCGCAAAAAGCACATTGGAAATAACCTTTCGCATATTCTTCCCATTTGTGGGAAGCCATTCGTAGTTCAGCCCAATACATAAGTTCCTGTTGCTCGGGCGTAAGTTCAGGCATATCAGATTTAAGATGTACTATCATGTTTTTTTGATTTTAAGTGTATCTAATTCTATTGTCGCAAAGTCAAGATTTATGATGTCACGATAGTGTACCCACCGATACAGGAACGCCCATTTTGCATAATTTAACTCCCGCTTTTCGGCAAGTATGTTCAGCATTTCATTTGGGCTTGCGATTTCCCCTTCATCAGCATAGTATTGTATAAGATAGTCGAGCACCCATATTTCGTTTTTTTTATCAATAAACATTTCGGGATACCTGTCAATCGTTCTGCGTATTTGCGACAAGTAGTTGAAGATGATTTCCCTGTCTTTTTGCTTTTTGAAAAATAAGTACACGAAGACGCATATGAATAATACACAAAAGAACAGGGATGCGATGAAAACATCTACCATACTCATAATGTGTGGCTTTAGAAGACGTATATCCTTCCGTGAGCAGTTGTCGGGTCTATGATGGTTGGGTTCACGTCTTTATCAAGATAGGATTCTACCAATCGCTCGATGCTATCCGTTTTGTTAATTGACAACAAATATGAATAAACATGCTCAATCATGCTTTTCTTCGCTTTTTGTTCTATGACTTCGAAAGGCAGCAATTCCTCTCCCCATTGTGCAATCAAGTAGTGCTTGGGCTGAAATGTTTTTCCCGATATGCCGACCACAAATGGGTCATTTTCGACTTCGTTATACCATATCTGAATCCTCTGAAAGCAGTTTGCATCGAGTGCTTTGTCGATTTCGAACAGAACATCGAGAGGTATCGTGGAATGGCTATATTTCTGATAGTCCGAAGTCGAGGGGCATACGACCTTGAGGATTTTTACCCATCGCGTGTTCAATCGCTGATACGGAATAGGAGTGCCATCTTCATGTAACAGGTCTTCGGTCTGACCTGTCATGCCCAATTTTTTGACAAATTGATGCCACAATTCCTTAGCATCATTATTTTCTGAAAGTTCTTGCAGTTCGGGTTCCTTGAATGTGAGCGTTTTCATTTTTGACTTGTTATTTGTTTTTGAATACTAATTCAATTTGTTTTTGAAATATAATCTCGTAGATGTTCTGAAGTTCGTGCAAGTATTTGAGATAGCATATAACGATTTCGTCGTCCTCATTCTCTTCCTTTTCGCCTGTCACATAGCAGTTGAACATGCACCAATTCCCATTTGGAGTGCTTTGTACTGCGTAATAGACATATTGTGTCAAATACTTGCGGTAGGATTTTATGAATAATAAATCCTTAGCCTCGACTTCATCTTCGCCTTCGGGGGTTTGGTTATACTCGTCGTAGTTATAGAACTCAAAACCTGCCGCTTCGACGATTTCTTCCGTGAGTGGAATCCCCATGATTTCGTCGATTGGGAATAGATTGATGTGTGGAGTAAGTACGCCCATGTTAGGAGCATAGACGATACTTTCCACCTGTATCATTTCCCCCGATGTGGTTTTGACCCAATTCCCAAAATGATAGGGGAATGGCATTATATTATCCCACGCTTTTTGTGGCATGTAATTATTTTTAATTATGCCAACATTTTTTGGGCGATGTCGAAGGACTTCAGCATCTTTTTTTCAGCATTTCCGAAAAAAGTTGATTTGAACTTTTCTTCAGGAGATTTGAAATCCTTGATGTAGTTGTAGTATCCCGATATGGCGTTGTATGCACCCCAAAGGGTGCCGTATGCTTCTGCGGATGTTTGCGTGGGATGGGTGAGCGCGAAGTGCATCGTGGAGTTCACCATGTTTTTCAGCCGCGTGGAATCTTCTTTTTGTTCACCCTCGGTAAGAACATAGTCGGTTTTGAAAATCTTGGTGTAATAGTCAACATACTGCTGCTCGGACATCTTGGTATCCACCATGCGGTTGAATACGTCCTTGATTGCGTTTGTGTACTCTGATGATATTCCCATCACCCGCGAGGCTTCTTTGAGCCTTTCCTTAGCCCCTTGCGTGTGGGCGATAAGGACTTTGTTGCTGATACCTCGTAATGCGGCCTGAAGCGTGTTGTTACATACTACCCGAACATTCGTGAGTCCCGCGACGATGGATGAAGTTCCGTCATGGGAATTGTATAGCAGAATGTATCGGTTGATTTTTTCGCCCCCGATGCGAAAATCTTCAGGAAGTTTGGCGAGCAAGAAAATCCTTTCCCCTTTACCGAGCGCACCTGCCGTTTCGTATATGGCTTCGCCTTCATCGACGATGCTATCGAAAAATAGAAACGCATCTTTGTTTTGTACGACTTCGTATCGGGAACGAACTACCCCCAACACATCGTTTGAGTCGGTGCGGATGGTCGCCCAATAACCACAGACTTCTACATCGTCATTGACAGGGGACTTGGTGTATATTTTCTCTTTAACTACTTGATAATCAAGGTTTGCTTGTTGAATAGCCTCGGCTGCGGTCATTGCAGCGGGAACAACCTGCCCGAGTCCGTGCCATGCTACTTCGGCATGTGATGCGAATGAATAGGTTCCCTTTCTTTCGTTGTAATTCAATTCGTGTGCCATGATTTTGATGGTTTTTTTGAGTGATTGATAATTTATTAGTAGGTGTAAAGGTAATTTTTTTTAATTACTGACCAAATAATTTTCAATCTTTTTTTCGTCTTTTTTCTACGAGCGAAAGTGCATGGTTCAAAGCATCCATCTCTATGCCCTTCTCGGAGCCATCCTCGAAAATGCTCAATTCAGCAGGAATATATTTTGTGTATTGAGGACGTTCTCTTTTCTCACTATCCACATCGAGGGCCATATTCATATCTATAATTTCGTATGTAAAAAGCCTTACAGAATATGCAGGATTCGGAAAGACTCTGTACTCTATGAATAGCCCCCATTCGTTACGAAGGGATTCGAACACCTGACAATAAAGTGGTGCGGAAATGGGTTTATCCTTTTTTAATAAGCCATCCTTCGAGAACTGCAATCCATGCCACGGAAGTTGTTCGAGGCAGGAATAACAGATTGGATTATCCATGAAATTGTTTTCATAATCTATTGGCCTTCGAAGGGATTTATCCCACGAATCATATATGTAATAGCGCAGCGTGTCGAATCGAAATCCCAATTCGTATAATTTAACCGCGAGGTCATAGGTAACGAAATACTCGTCGCCCTCGTTTATGATTTGGTTATTGGATAGTTTGAGCGTACTCACGTTAATTTATTTTAATTACTTCCCCTATTGGGTTAATTTATTTTAATTATCTTAAAGTAATTTATTTGTATTACTCTTCGGCAATTCGCTTTGCTTGAAGTGCGTCATAATAGCGCACAATAGCATTTTTCATTCTGCGGTAGGTATTAGCACGAAAGTTTGTGGCTTTGAAGATTCTTTTTTTTCCTGCTTTCATCAGTAGCATGAACGGGTTGCTCTCGATTACGATGTCAGAAAACGGATGGGTGAGAATGTAATTTCCATCATGTATGGAAACTTTGTGAGGCACATGCTGCTTGCGATATGCGGAAAGGAGTGTACGAATGCAGACATGGCTGCTGCATATTGGGGAGGGTTTTGAATTTTTCGACATAGGTAGGGGTTTTGGAGGTTCTACATATTGTGTTGTTCGTTTATTGTGTCAGAAAGATACTTGAAAATATCCTGAATCATATAAAGTTTCCCTTTCATTATCCCGATTTTCTCGCCCTTATCTACCGCATCATTAAATGCGGCTGCTAAATGTTTGGGGGTCAGGAATACTTGTTCTTCAGTAGCATTAAGCGAAGACTCAATCATACTGTCGGCATATATGATTTCGTATTTTTTTTTCAAAAAGTCTAATAAGTTATCCACTTCTATCTGCATTATCGTGTTTTTATGAATTAAGGTGTTCGGCTTGGGGCTTGCGATGGTAGCCTTTCTTTTCGTAAGGGGCTATCCATATCAGTTTCTTTTTCGTGCGCCCTTCGCCGCAAGGTTGCCATCTCAAGTGTCCCGATACACCGAATGGTGCGTCTATTATTAGTTCCCTAAACCACCGACAATCAAGAAAAGTCAAGGGGGTGCGCGTATCGTTGACGTACTTTTTCTTATCGTATTTGATTCTTTTATCAGGCTGAACTACTATTCGCTCTACCTCGCATTCCTGCATGAATGTGAGCAGAAGCATATAAGAGAGCCAAAACTGAAAAAACAAATCAACTCCGCTTCCCTCTGCTTTAGATGCGAGAAACCCGTGGGAGTTATGGTCTTTCCCCTTGAAATCTATCGAAGCATCGATATGCCCGAAGCCCACCAATGCCTCTTTGGAATGTATGCTGAATTGGAAATACTTACATCCATCAACTTCGACTATTCTGTGCATACAAAAGCCATTTTTGTGCATGAATAGTTTGGGTTCCTGAAAATTGATGGTGAATGATTTGCTGCCGAGATTTTTGGCAAACAACTCTTGCAGTTTCGGCATGGCCTTTTCTATTGCATCTTGAAAACTGTCTGTTATGTAATAGCGTTGTTCGGGCTTTATTTGCTCGAACATGGCATATACCTTTCCGACAATTCCAAGACCCTGTTTTCCTGAAAACCTTGCAAGTAATGCGTCATCTATCCCGAAAGAAAGCATTTCACCCCTTTGCAGGTGGATGTAGTTAGGATAGTCGTATTTAATCTTCATGGGATTAGTTTAACGACCATATAAGTAAGTCAACGACAACCCCATCCTTCATAAGGGCGATGCCCTCGAATGCGCCTTCTGCTTCGTAGTTCATGGTAGTAGTTTGTTCACCAAAAATACTAAATCCTTATTACTGACCAAATAATTTTTGCACTTTTTTCACCTTTTTTTATGCTGAAAATCATTTATTTAGGAAGAATCGAGCCTTTATAGGCTGATAGGGGATAAAAAAAACCCCCCAAGTAGAAACAAGGGGGGGACACTAACTACCTATGAAAAACACCACTTTCCAAGCGGGGAATCGGGGAATCGAACCTCCGAAGTGAATACCATTTTCCCCGTGTGGCCTCGCGTAGAAACGCAAGGCCGAAAATCAATGTACCCAAATTGTGCAGCAAAGATATGGACATATCCTGAATGTGCAAAATATCTTTTTTCATCTGCTTCAAGTTTCCGATGAATGGGACTTGGTGTAATTTGTTGAGGTACAATCGGGGCAATTAGCCCCTTCTTTCATTGAATCCTAATATCCTTCCATCTTTTTTTTTCGTAAATGCATATAGTAATCATCAGAACTGCTTGTATCTCACTTTCACCCTCTGATACCAAATAGTACCACGAATAATCATTCCCATCAATTTCCCACGGGACTTTGATACTGCCTAATTTTTTATCCCATTCGTAGGAAAGCACTATATCTGATACTTCAGGAATGTTTGCAACGGCCCATCGACTCAATTCTGCAAGGAGATACTTTTTGTTTGCATCGTTCAATTCAAAAGGAACGTGATTATCAAATCGTATAATGTGCCGTTTTTTGTAGACTTTCGCTTTCCTTTGTGATGGAAAGCACATCTGTACTTCGAACTTCAGTCCAAGTTTATTTACGTTCCCCAATCCCTCAATCATTTTCATGGTGATATTTATTACAGGGTTGTAATTTATTTTAATTACTTTTATTTATGCACCGAGAAAGGGGGGGGGTTCGCCCCCGTTAATTTTTATTCCTGTAATATAAGACGTAAGTACCATCTTCATATCCATGCTCGACACTCCACGGACAAACCTTTCGATTCCTACCATAAGATTGCATCATGGATTGGATACTTTCCACAAACGTATGTTTCTTTACTTCCATGTAACGGAAAAAGCCTCCGCAATCGACGGCGACACAGATTCTCCTTGCACCGAGCGCAGCCTTTTCAAGTTCAGAGGCGATATATTTTTTCGCCCCTGCTTTGCTTTGTTTCGTTGTCATGCTATATGGGTTTAGGTAGTTTATGGAAAATGTAAGGGAGGGCTTTCGCCCCCCCGATTTGTACTATCTAATTTCATCAGCGTGTCTGACTACGAGGCCAAACTGCTTCGCAACATAGTTGATATGTTTCGAAGTCGTTACAGACCAATACTGAAAATAAATAAGATACTGCCCGTCAACGGTTGCAACGTGGGTGTCGTAGGAGAATACCCTCTTAGTTGCTTCGTCGTAGCGCAGGTTCTCTCTGTACTTTTCAAACTTTGTCATTGTGTGATGGTTTGTAGTTTGTGGGAAAAAGTAAGGGAGGGCTTTCGCCCCCCCC